>Ga0137418_10002353_pt1 | contig 17313 bp, 19 predicted proteins | sample CZODoug3_1_2_16f_FD_122242 | JGI IMG/M metagenome (GOLD analysis project Ga0137418, IMG submission 122242) | Vadose zone soil fungal communities from Angelo Coast Range Reserve, California, USA - CZODoug3_1_2_16fungal (Hybrid Assembly) | ecosystem: Environmental > Terrestrial > Soil > Vadose... | reverse complement strand
GTCCCGGCGGAGACGGTGCTAACCTTCCAGCTCGACAAGCCCGTTCAAATCGTTGAGGCAAAGTGATCGCGCTGCGATGCTGAGGTTGGAATACAGGGCACTTCAACATGACGAACGGCAAACAAGAAGTCGTTCGGTTCTTTCCGGTTTGCCCGTCAACCGTTCAACGAGGCTGGCGGAGGGAGCCAATCGGTGCCAGCTTCACGTGTCCGGTAACCCGTGCGGGCTCAGACGGTCGATGCAACACCATCTGGTATAAAGCTGTTTTCAAAGGTGGTGTTTATGAGGGTGGGGAAACGGTTTGGGCTTTCGGCGGAGCAGCGAGCGACGAACTGTTGAATGCGGTGGTTCGAGGTGTACGATGCGGCAAATCGTAGCACCTCACCGTGGGACGCGGATTCGCACACCAATAATCTGAGGACTCGCGTCCCCACACCCCACTACTTGCAGGATAAGTCGCTTTCTACCAGCCTTCGAAACTCATTTTCAGCGTCGGTAGCGCGCTGATGTTGGCCGCTCTCGCAGTGTTCCTTGATACGAACCAAAATCCGCTGGATGGCACGGCGGCAGGTAGCACTCTTGTTTGCCTTGAGTTGATTGGCCAAGCGGTCGAGGAAGGCGGTTTCCATGAGACTTGGATTATATGTCGCTGGAAATGGTAGGCCGCCTGCATGTTTCACATCGTGGTCTCGAACGGCCCGATAATGGTTTTCGCAGGGTAGTACTCTCGTTGGAGGCTGGTGGTGCGGATGTTCTATGGTCGCAAAAATGAACAGCAGGACACCATAGGACATGAGGAGAACGGTCATTTGGCTCACCAACTCGCAGACTAAGGCGCTAGCCCGAATGTCGAGAAGATCGCTTGCGCCTGTATCGGCGCTCGTGCGCCAAGCAGTGAACGAGTTCCTACTAAAAAGACGGAAAGTACGGCACGCCTGAAGCAACTCGGCGTGACATTGTGCATGCCAAACAAGAAGAGGGTACGTGGCACGAACCAGATCGAGTCAATCTAAGGAGGAAAGCTAAGCTGGTCGGGAGATGCCTAACCGCCGCATTTTGTACAGTAGTGTCGTACGCTTAATGCCGAGCCGAGCCGCCGCGCCATGGGGGCCTCCGAGCACCCAATTAGTGTTCTGCAGTGCCTGCAAGATGTGCTCGCGTTCCAATTCAGCAAGCGTTTGAGTTCCAAGCAAGATATTGGGCATCTTGACCTCCGCTGGCCGCGAAAGAAAGAGTACCGGGCCTGCGGAAACGACCATTGAACGTTCCACTACATTCTGCAACTCTCTCACGTTGCCTGGCCATCTATGTTGCGTCAGCGCTTCCATGTCTTCCGGCAGAATTTTGTCGATTCGGTTGTTCATGTGCTGCGCATACTTATTTACGAAGTGCCACACCAGAATAGGGATGTCGTCCGTGCGCTCGCGGAGTGGCGGGATTTCGATAGGAAATACGCTGAGCCGGTAGTACAGGTCCCTGCGGAATTGGCCGTTGGCAACCATCTCGGCTAGGTTGCGGTTGGTAGCCGCCACCAATCGGAAATCCACCCTGATGGTCTGCGAACTCCCAAGCCTCTCGAATTCCCGCTCCTGCAAAACTCGCAAAAGCTTCGACTGCAAGTCCAGGGGAATGTCGCCCACTTCATCTAGAAAAAGCGTTCCTTTGTTGGCCAGCTCAATTCGTCCGATACTCCGCGCAACAGCGCCCGTAAACGCACCTCGTTCGTGACCGAACAGCTCGTTTTCTAACAGTCCCGACGGAATCAGTGCGCAATCCGCTCGAACCATTTGCTGGCCACGCCGCGCACTCAAGCTATGAATCAGTCTGGCGAAGAGTTCCTTGCCGGTGCCTGTTTCTCCAAGCAGCAATACCGCAGAGTCTGTCGAGGCAACTGTTTCTATCTGCTGAATCACCTGCTTAAGAATGAGGCTTTGCCCGACAATCTCATCGCCATGCTCTAGCCACATTGCATTCGCCAAAGTCGGCGGTGCGGACAGCATTCTCTTAGCCGTTTCGCTAACCGACGGAAACGCACCGCACTCGCAGTAACACTATGCAGTTCGTGCTCAGTTGAACGGACGCCGGTCTGACCTATTTTCTAGAGCAGAAGAGTTCGTGACTACTGTACGTTAGAACAAATTAGGTGCAGATGGCGTTTAGGGGTGGTGCTACTGCCCCTGACTGGTCAAATGGCGCGGCATACGAAGACGGTGAACGTATCCGCAAAGCTCGCGGCCCATTCAGCGTCAACAATCGTGGTGAGTATCAGTTGCTCGACGGCAACACGATCATTGGTGGCGTGAACTTTGACATGAGCATCGATGAAATTCTCAGCTACATCAACGAACTGGGATACCGCGCATGAATCTACACGACCGCATCATTGCCACGTTACGCACCCGCTCGACTTTGACGAACTCCGCACCGTCGTGAATAACGACACCGATCCTCGGCACCCGTGGAGCGAAGAGTGGTTCGCCAAGCAACTGAAACTTTTGGAATGGCGGGGCCAGCTCGAGAAGTGCGGCGCCAGCTACAAAGTGGTGGAGAAGAAGGAGCAACAGCGTGTGGATGCACCGACGTCTTTCTAAACTCCGTCCGGCTGAGGGTGAAAGTGTGCGGACTTTGCGGTCATTGCCGCCTGAGACCGTTGGTGCAATCGCCGCATTCTGTGGAGCAATAGCCGGACTGAAGGAGGTCGCATCACAGAAAAAGTTGCCGCGTGAGCCTGAGGCCGAAACGTCAGCCCGTGTTGGAGCCCGTCGCAACCCGCTAGGTACAAAAGTAGAGTCCCGCCGAGGTGTGTCCAATAAATCCAAATCAATCCGCAAACGGCTACGGTCGGAGTCATCATGCCGTGGAACCGAGATTACATTCGCAAGAAGCTATCGAGTCAAGAGGTTCAGAAAATCATTTGCCATCATCGAAAAACGCATGGCCGAAGGCGTGAACGGCGTGCCATCAGTACAGAGGAAATAATTCGGCTGGGTGAGATCGTAGCAACGATGGCAACGACGCTCCATGAGGCCGATAAGCATCACTTGGCCGAGGTCAAGAAGCGAAAGAAGCGGGACCTGTTTGCCAAGCGCGAGGGTTAGTCCTTTTCAGTCGTGGAATCCTTATCGGCTTCGAAGGTTATATCCACGGGCGCATCTTCTTTGAGTTTCAGTTTCTTGCCGTGTTCGTCCTCTAACTCATTGTCAATGCGAATTTCCCGATACAGTTCATCGGGAATTCCCTTGATTCAAACGTACTCCCTTTACCTATTCAAAACAATGCGTCAAGCCTTGGGCAGGCATCCGAGCCGATGTGCATTTGGCTCTAATCCAGCGGACAAACATCGATTTTATTCAAGCGATTGACAACACGGGAATCAGAAAACCATTAGTCCGGCGCGAAGATCAACGCGAGCCCGCACAAGCCGATTCTCAACACCCGATCAACACGATTTCCGCGAGTCACCGCGACGATGGGTAAATAGACGCGCTACGGAGCCGACACAGGCCCGATCTTAGCGGCGTAGCGGTTCGTCTCGACCGGGCAGCTGTTCAAGCTGATGCACCTTTTCAATAACATTAGTGATATAACGGCGAAGTCCCCCCACGAAAGGCCAGCCCATGACACGGATAGATATCCCCAAATCTTGTCCGAGGCACCACACTTTTACGGTTCCGCATACGTTCGAACTGGGGGCAAGCCTTCCGGGTGTCGACGTTTTCAGGTGTCCGAATCTAAATTGTTCAATTTTCTATGCCACGGGTGCGCTGGAGGGTTTCTACACGAAAAAGGCAAACGGCGAATTGGACAAATACATCTGGACCGTCATCGCGCCCGATGAAGCCGTACCCTTTCGTATTATTGAACTACTTGACTGTGCCTTCCACAGTTCCTCGACAGACCGCGGTCTATTTCGGCGCGCCTTGCTTCTTGGCGAAACGAGCCTAGCTGGCCTTTGCTCCCTGCCGATGGAGATAGCACCGACTCTCCTGATCGAGCGCTGCGAGCCAACTCCGCAATTCCTGAAATTCTTGGAAGCTACCAACTCGCCCGATGCACAAATTGTCTCGAAAGGACGAATTCTGAAAGCATGTTGTGCAAAAGTTTTGTGCATTGAAGAGCCGCTCGGTGAGTTACTGCCCGGCTGGCTCACGATTGAACTGTCTGAAGCGGATACGGGCACCTCTCTTTCGGTTCTTGATGCACGTGCGCAAGAGGAAATCGTGGAAGAATTCCAACCGAAACTTGAGATGTTCCGCGTGAGAAATTACAGTTTGGTTCGCGCATCGGTCTTTGACGTTCCTGAGATTAGCTCCGGGATGCGCGACCTAGCGCGTTGTCTGGGAGGCGCGGTCGCAAGTGACGCGGAACTTCAGGAGCAACTCCGCGTTCTTCTCAGGGAGCAGGATGTCCGGCCGGGTCGCGCCGATTCCGCCAAAGAACTGCATTCCGTTGTGATCGAAGCCCTACTGTCTTGTTCACATCAGTCCCAAAAGCAACGTATAGGCGTCGCCGAGCTCACCACGACGGTAAACAAGATACTTGAGCGACGGAATGAGATGTTCGCGATGAACCCCCGTGCGGTGGGCAATATTTTGCGGGCCCTCGGGTTTTCGACGCAGCGGCTGACCGCCATTCAGCGAGGGATCATCCTGCTGAATTCGGTTCGTCTGCGAATTCACCGGCTGGCTTTGAAACATAAGCTTCTCTGGGCTCATTCTCAATCCATCGATTGCGCCCAGTGCGATGAGGTGGCGACAAAGGAAGAAGCGATCTGCGAAGAGAAGGAATTGACCGAACGACTCGCTTCTATGAGTCTGGAGGACCTCGAAGATCCCTTTCGGCAATATCCGTAGCGTTGCACGTTGTGCATATTCTGTACGTCATGCACATCTCCGGCATCAGATCTCGGCTTTCTGTCGGATTTATTTCCACCTGATATCCAAATACAGAGCTTTTCTGCATGAACACCGCACCATCAAGGCCTTGCGTGAATTTCGCCATGCCGCAGGGAATTCTCGGAATCCAGGGCGCGCTTGGCATGCTCCCATAAATATGGGAGAATGCTTCGATGAAGAAGACGACCTTGGAGATTCCCGATGGAATCTTGCGTCGCGCTAAGTCCCTTGCAGCCGAGCGCGGGATTCCCCTGAGGGCGCTTATCTCGGAGGCCTTGGCCGATAAATTGCGTTCTGAAGAGAGCAGCACCAGTAAGCCTTGGATGAAAAGTTTCGGAAAGCTGCGCCAGCTACGCAAGGAGACTGCCAGAATCAATCGCATTATTGAAGAAGAGTTCGATCAGATCGAGATTGAGGATCGGGAGTGATCTTGGACACGAACGGACTCTTCGCGCTTGCCGATGGAGAGTCCACCCTCGAACCCATACTTCGCGAAGCAGCGGAAGTAGCGCTCCCCGTCATTGTTTTGGGAGAATTTCGATATGGCGTTCGCCAATCGCGCGACCGCCAACGGTACGAGCAATGGCTAACCGAATCGCTTGGGAACTTCCGGATCCTCGATGTGGACGAGACAACCGCCGCGTCTTACGCTACGGTTCGCATGGAACTCAAAAAAGCGGGAACCCCGATCCCTTCGAACGACGTTTGGATCGCAGCCTTGTGCCGCCAGCATTCTCTGTTTCTTCTGAGCCGAGACCGGCACTTCGATCTAGTGGTGGGGATTCGCCGCATCGATTGGTGATTGCAGGATCCGGCGGCAATCGTACCGGACTTTGGTTGCGATCAACGTGAGGTCCAAACCATAAAAAATGCGCCGCATATGCAACCCCCGATCTACGGTTCGGCAGCGCAAACGTTGAAACTGCGCTACACGAAGATGAGAGCGAGAGCCGGGAACCACTAACCCTGGTTCCCGAAATCTACTCATTGGGTGGAAGTCTGACAATAAGGCCGCCCAAGATCCCCTTGGTGCGGACTTGCCCAGAAACTCTGTCGAAATTGAGGTCCGCAACTCCCACCGTTCTCTTACCCACAATTTCGCGAGGTAGCTTGCCCAGAAAGGACTGGCTTCGGGCTTAATGCAGCGGCGCGACGGATCGACTCCGCACCACGCTGCCTATTGAGCGCTGGTCCAGCTACGGCAGCAGCACCAATGTCATACAATCGCCCTATGGCCAAGGAAACCATTCGGCTTTCGTCTGCCCCCTGCATGATGCGCACTGGCCTAGGAGTTTATGTCTTCGCCGCCCAATCCGCTGGAGGAGTTGCTGGAGGCAATCGCAAAGACGCTCGTGGACCATCCTGAAGGTGTGCAGGTTCGGGCAGTCCAAGGGCAGTCGGTGACTATCCTCGAACTGCAGGTTCATCCGGAAGACGTCGGCCAAGTGATTGGCCACCACGGACGCATAGCTGAAGCCATTCGCACAATTTTCGGTGCGGCTCGTATGAAGCAGCATAAGCGCGTCAAGGTGGTAATCCTCGAGTGATGGTGATGCCAGCAACCCTCAGGAGAATCATCAGCGGCAAACCCGTAGTTTCTGACACGCTCACGCAGACAGGATGCCGCAGAAAATGTTCGAGCGTAGCTAACCTATTCCCAGTGAGACCAGGCGTTACCCTGCTCTTCGTGTTTCTTTCTAGCGAGGGCTTCCATGCGAAGGCGCTCCGAGCACTCGTCGCAGATGGTGATTTCCGAAGGCTTGCCGCACACATTGCAAACGTGGTGAGCGTGTTCGGGTCGGGTATCGGATCGCAGGGGAACTATCTTCATGCTCGGCCCCCTTTCCAACCTCGTGCGGAGGCGTAGGTGCGTCGAGGCCGTATTCCCACTCTAGTCACAAATTCGCGGCCTCTGTCAATGTATCACCCATCCCGTTGCTTGGCGGAATAGGGATTCTCTACTTCGCCTGTCCGATGGCGAACTCCAAACGGTTGGGGGGCAACACCGCGGAGCAGGTGCTCTCCTGAATGTTTACCGTTGGCCTGGAATAGTACCTTTCCTCGGCGCCATCGGCCGTTGTGTATTGACAACCCGGAGAAACGGTGCAATATGAGCGGAGGGGACCCAAACCCCGTTGACTGCTGTTCCACAGAAGACCGCAAATGGACGTCCCCGCAGGAGATCAAACATGACCGCTAAGATCCTGACATTTTCATCCCACGGCGATACGACGCTTCTCGAATACGATCCGGCCACCGCCGACATGGAGGAAGTGAACAGAGTAATTGCCGAATACGAAGCCAAGACCGGCGCGCAGCCATTTGATATGGCGACCGGTGAACGCATCGAGAAGATTACGAACGAAGAGCGCGAAGTCTTGATGGTTCATCCCATCGCCGGCGGCTAGCCGTACAGGGTTGCCTAAACACCGAACCCACGACTTGCCGCAGTCGATTTCTGTTGCGAGGCATCTGTATGCTGCCTGTAGTTCTATGTCTGATTACGTTCCTCACGCAGACCCGATGGAGATTTGTTTTTACTGGCATGGGATGGAGATGGCTGGTAGGAGAAGTTGACGCACCGCGACCGCGGCAGAACGGTCTCTTAGAGCAGGGCCTGCACATCTTAGCCCCGCCCGGTTGGGCAGTAGTCGCAAGCGAGGCAGAGCGTGTGGATGGTGCACAGCCCACCGGTCAAGAAAATCGCGCGCAAAGCTGTCTGCGCCGCATCGTTGCCCTCACCGGCGCCACGCAAAAAGGGAACCGTTATGTCCTAGATGTCGGCAAAACTGAATTTTCTGTTCGCAATGGATATGTGGGGCGACTGCGAGATGTGACAGATCCCAAGTGTAAATACGAACAAACGTGCTTCTATTCGGCGTACAAAGGCATGCCGAAAGCGCAGCAAATCGCTACCGTGCTGTTGCAACTTACAAACAATCCAGCGCTGTTTGACAAATGGGCCGCGCAGAGCGGAGCGTATAAGGCTGACGGCCAGGCGTTCACTTGTGCGCAATGATCTGCTAGTGATGAACAGGGGAACCAAATGCACCCGGCCGATCGCGCTGAAGAGTATCTGGAGCGGATTGCTGCGCTTACTGGAGCCCACCGAGACGAATCTTATGACGACGATTCCACTTCTCCGATAAGCTTGTTATATCCTGAACTAACTTTCACGTACTTTTAGTTGGTGGTTGTACAGACTTTTAACCCCTCAACACAGCTGCTTGAGCTTGCTCCTGATCCCGCTTCTTTCCGTACCGAAATGCCGCCCATACCCCGAATGTCATAAAACCGAGTGGAGGGAGCAAGAGAACAACCACGCCTTTGCTGATCGCTCGTTGTCCATCCTTGGAAGTCGCCTTCGCCGTGCTGTAACACATCGAACAAGCCTGGCTGAAAGCCGGCGTCGCCCATAGTAAAAGAAAGGCGGCAAAGATGGCGGCGCGTAATTTCATTTCACTCCCAGCGAAACGATGCGCAGAGCGTCGGGAAAAAAGATCATCATCAAAGCCAGGCAAGCGACCAGCGAGCACATGGTCAACCACTTCATTCGCGAGATTTCATACTTCATGTGCATGAAGTACCCGATGATGAGCGCCGCCTTTACGAGCGACAGCCCCATCAAAATGGTGAGCATCCGCACGGGCTGCATATTCTGATACGTGAGATAGACTTCGATAGCGGTCATCACTAACAGCGCAGCCCAAACCCAGAAGAACTGCGACTTTCCGTGATGCCGGTGTTGTTCCGCGACGCGTTCCGCGATAGCCTGCTGAAAAGCTTCCATGTTTCCGCTCCTACAAAATCTTGGCGGACATCAAGTACACCAGAGGGAAAATAAACATCCACACCAGGTCCACGAAGTGCCAGTACAAGCCAGCGACCTCAACGTCCGATGAATCGTAAACCTTCGGCTTCAGCCACAAAACGATGGAGCAGACGATGGCGGCCACCAGTAAAATGTGCGCGCCATAGTGGAAGGGGCTATACGAGGGCGTTCCCAACCAGGCAGCCAGCCAAAACGCCAACAGAATGGGGATGAAATTGCGCCGCAGTGCGATCACGCCAAGGTAGATCACTCCCAGCGTCACGTGCAGCATGTGCATCCCGGTCAATCCAAAAAACGTCGCGGCAAACTGGGGTACGGTCTGCGCGACATTCGCGAACTCGCTCCCTGCCGCTGGCCCGGACAGCTTTGGAAACACCGGAAGCGTCAAGCCCTCTGCGATCAGCTTGCTCCACTCCCGACCATGCAGAATGACAAAGCCCATGCCACAGGCCATGGTGGCCAGCAGCCACAGCCGCTGCGCTTTCGCGTCGCCTTGTACCGAAGCGCGCACAGCCAGCACCATGGTCAACGAACTGGTCAGCAAGAACGCCGTCATGATGGTGGCGTTCACAATGCTCTCGGAATGGAATGGAGTCGGCCAGTTTGGCGTGGAGATCCGCCCGTAGCTGTACGCGTAGAGTAACGCACCAAACGTCAGCGAGTCCGACAGCAGGAACAGCCACATCCCAATTTTCTTGGAGTAGGTTCCAAACAGCGACGGTTCGTAAACCGCTGTCGTGTCATGCAAAAGCGTCGCGTCAGCCATGGGTCTGGTCTCCTCCTTCCTGTGGCGTCAGTGCACAAACTCCAGCAAGCATAAAATGTAAACCCACAGCAAAGCCATGAAATGCCAATACCACCCGGTTACGTCCAGCACAATCGATTGTGAATCGGCCCGCCGATGCAGAAGAGAACCGACGCCTGCGGTTAGCAAGGCCACAACACCACCAAAGAGGTGGACACCGTGCATGCCGGTCAACAGATAGACGAAAGAGCTGCTGGGGCTGGTGGACACGTAGAAACCGCTCGCCGCCAGGTCGCGCCAAACCAGCCATTGCCCAGCCAAAAAACTCAAGCCCAACACGACCGTCAACGCCAGCCAAGAGACTTTCTCTTCCGCGTTTACGGATACGCCGGGAACCGCTGCGAGCTCCCCAAGTGCCACTTTGCGGGCCGCATGACGCCGCGCCAGTTCCATCGTGATGGTGCTGATCAGTAATACAGCGGTGTTGATGAGCATCAACCGGGGCAATGGCACCGGAAACCAATCGTGGAGCAGAACGTTAGTGCGCGGGTCGAGTGTGGGCAGCCCCTGCCGTACGACGTATGCGCTGGAAAAGGAGATAAAAATCATCACGATTCCGGTCAAGCCGACCACTAGTCCTAAGCGGGCGCGCCGCAACCGCACGTCGAAGAAGGGCGAACCGAAATCATCGCCATCGTTCGGGTGCGGCGGCACAACACCATTCCCTCCCGCAGAGGTTTTGGGATCGCGAAGCGAAACGGTGGGGGTGTAACTGGCCATAGCGCCTAGTGTGCCGCCACAGTTGTGGGATCGTTCTGCATCACGTAATCGCGAGGAGCGCCCGGCACGCTGTACTCATACGGGCCGTTGTAAACCGTTGGCGTACGTCCGGCGAAATTATCGTGTGGAGGGGGCGTTGCGGTCGTCCACTCGAGAGTGGTTGCTTCCCAGGGGTTGTCGCCGGCCTTCTTTCCATACTTCATGCTCCAGAAGAGATTGAACAGGAAAATGAATTGACCTGCGATGGTAACAATCGCCGCGTAGGTGATGAATTTCTGCAATGGGATTAGATCGCGAAGATACGCTAATTCGGTGAACTGCGAGTAACGCCGCGTGGCTCCAGCCATGCCCAGATAATGCATGGGCATGAAGATGGCATAAGTTCCGATAAGCGTGAACCAAAAGTGCCACCGCGCCAGGCTCTCGCTCATCATGCGTCCAAACATCTTCGGGAACCAGTAATAGGTTGCGGCAAAGATTCCGAAAATAGACGCCACGCCCATAATCAAATGGAAATGGCCGGTCACGAAATAGGTGTCATGCAACGGAATGTCCAGCACCGGTTGCGCGAGAAACGGACCGCTGATTCCGCCAGACACGAACAGCGACACGAATCCAATCGCGAACAGCATCGGCGAGTAAAGGCGAATCCGCCCGCCCCACAGCGTGCCTAACCAATTGAAGGTCTTGATTGCGGAGGGAACGCCGATGGCCATGGTCATCACCGAGAATGCAAAAGCCGTGTACGGGCTCATGCCGCTCATGAACATGTGATGGCCCCATACCATGAAGCCCAAGAAGCCGATCGATAGCATGGCGTACACCATGGCCTTGTAGCCAAATATGGGTTTGCGTGAGAACACCGAGACCAACTGCGAGCACAAACCCATCGCCGGCAAAATCGCGATGTACACCTCGGGGTGGCCAAAGAACCAAAACAGGTGCTGCCACAAAAGCGGCGAGCCACCCTTATGGGCCGCGAGCTGCCCGTTCACCACAACAAGCGGCACAAAAAAGCTTGTGCCCGCGTTGCGATCCAGCAGCAGCAAGATGCCTGCGGAAAAGAGCACGCCAAAAGCCAGTAGTCCCAGGATCGCGGTGATGAACCACGCCCAGCACGTCAGCGGCATGCGCATCATCGACATGCCTCTGGCGCGCATATCCAGCGTTGTCGTGATGAAATTCAGCGCGCTCATCAACGCGCCAACGCAGAACAAGGCGATGCTGATGACCCACAAATCCGCACCCGCACCCTCACCCGGCCCGGCGGTCGGCAGCGCACTCAACGGCGGGTACCCAGTCCAGCCGTGCAGCGGCGCGCCGCCCACCACAAAGAAGGCGGACAGCATCACGATGTATCCCAGAAACGTTATCCAGAACGAAAGCATATTCAGGACGGGGAACGCCATATCCGCCGCGCCAATTTGAATCGGCAGGAAGTAATTGCCAAAGCCGCCCTGCGGCGCGGTCGTCAGCACAAAGAAGACCATAATGGTGCCGTGCATGGTCAATAAGCTGAGATACGTTTCCGGTTTGATTTCCCCCAGCAAAGGCAACGGCACATTCGGCCAAATCAAGTGGATGCGCATCAGCAAGGACAGAAACATGCCGACGAACACCGCCGTCAGCGCCAGAAAATAATACTGAAGACCGATGACCTTGTGATCGAGACTGAAGACCCACTTCCGAATGAAACCTTGAGGTGCCGCATGTGCGTGAATTTCGTGGGCAGCGATTTCCCGGGTAGCCATTATTGTTTCTCTGCCTCCCGTGCCGTCAGCCATTTATCGAACTCCACCTGGCTGACAACTTTTAGCATTCCATGCATCTTGTAATGACCCAGGCCGCAGAGTTCCGCGCAAGCAATCTCATAATCTCCGGTGGAAATTGGAGTGAAGTGCATATGGATTGCCAGGCCGGGAACGGCGTCCTGTTTGAAGCGCATCGCGGGAACAAAAAAGCTGTGGATGACGTCGTGAGCGCGCAGGATCACTTCCACTTCGCGATTGACCGGCGCGTACATCGTCCCGGTCACGACGTCGTCCTTGGAGGCAGGATCGGCCGTGTCGAGACCGATAGCGCTCTCGCCGCCCGCCGATGGGTCTATCAATTCCGGCTTTGTCGCTCCAAACTTGCCATCAGCGCCGGCATAGCGGAAGTACCACGCGAACTGCATCCCGGTGACCTCCACCTGCAGGGCGCCGGGTTCCGCGGGACGAAAACGCTCCGACGCCCAGATCGAACTGCTCATCAGGTTCAGCCCGACAAACAGGATCAGCGTCAGCACAGTCCACGCAATTTCCAGCGTATTGTTTCCGTGAGAATAGCGCGCGGGGGCAGCTGCAGCGCGGTCGCGATATTTCCAGGCGAACAAGCCCAACAAGACCTGCGCCGCCACAAACACAATTCCCATCAAGATATACGTCGTTGTGAAATGATGGTCAATGCCTGCGGCCGCAGCGGAGGCTCCGGTCGGTAACCACCAAGTCTTGGCCATGAAGAAGTAAGCGCTGACAAACGTAATCAGCCAGATGACTAGCAGAAGAACGAGGCCCATGTAGCGCGACCTCCCGAGTGAAATTCTCGGCCGTCCCCACTATGGTAGCGCTTACGATCCCCGGAGTCACATCAGTGGGGCGTCAAACGAGGCGAGTCTACCACACCTTATTCCGTGCGCAAGCGCGTTCTTGTTTGTCTTGCGGATATACGATCGAAACTTAAATCATCGGCTATCAAGACGCAATCAACGAAGCATTGACGTGTTTTTACATTTTGAGTAATATCCGTCCGTTTCCTGGGGGGTCCCGTGTAATGGTAAGGACCTCGCGATGTTTCGCCGGAACTTCTTTCCAATTCGGCGGGCCCGATGCGCTCGTGGGCGTCGAGCGCTTTCCCTGCAATTTGCTCTTCGCTGATTTTTTCTTGGCACAATTCCAGTTCTATACCGCTCTGAAAGTTTTTGTAACTTGTTCGTATCTCGAACGCGCGAGTAAGTTTGTCTTAGCGCCTCATGATCAAAAGGGGGAAGTAGCGGCGTGCTTGACCGCCGCGGGCTAATTTCCAGAACTATTTCCCAGGAGGTATCGCATGGCGGGCCCGGAGACCCTTTCGGACAAACCGAAACCGGATGCGGCGAAGACATCGGCTAGCGCCGGTGATGCAGCCAGCTACGTAGGTACGCCCGCTGTGGGTACCTCAAAAGCCGCGGCCGCCGCCGGTTTGGCAAGCGTTGGTCCCAAGGACGACCAAGTCAACAACCGGCGACGCCGTTTAGTGTGGTGTGCGGTTTCCGGTTTTCTGGGTGCTTGGTTTATTGCCTTCCTTCGTTTTTTCCTGCCGCGCACGCTCTTCGAGCCTCCCACTGTCTTCAAAATTGGCTATCCCTCCGATTACGCGCTCGGCGTGGACACCAAGTGGCAGCAGAAATACCGCATCTGGGTCGACCGCACTCCCGACCGCGTTTTCGTCATCTACGCACGCTGCACGCATCTCGGTTGCACGCCCGACTGGAAATCCAGCGAAAACAAATTCAAGTGCCCGTGTCACGGCAGCGGGTACGACAGTGAAGGCGTCAATTTTGAGGGCCCCGCGCCGCGCCCGATGGACCGCGCCCATGTCGAGTTGGCGCCCGACGGCCAGATTGTCGTAGATACTTCGCGGCTCTATCAATGGCCCAAGGGACAACCAAGCCATTTCAGCGACCCCGGCTCGTTCTTACAGGTGTAAACCATGCCTGACGAGAAAAACGCAAACGGCAAGAACGGCAAATCAGTCGGCATCATCGACCGCATCAAGGAAGATCTCAATTCCCTCAAAACCGATCTCCCCGCGAAGGCCAAAGAACAGGTCGAAGGCCTTAAGAATCCCACCAAAACACAACTCTACACTTCCATCTTCCGGCACAAGCACGACGACACGCCGCGCAATCGCGCCCTCGGCGTCCTCTCCAATGTTTTTTTGCATCTGCACCCCGCCAAGATCAACCGCGACGCCGTGCGCTACAGCTATACCTGGGGAATGGGCGGCATCACTTTTTATTTGTTCCTGGTGCTCACCTTTACAGGCGTGTTGTTGATGTTTTACTACCATCCGAGCAAAGTGCAGGCTTTCCGCGACGTGCTTTACCTCGAGCATGACGTGCCTTTCGGCAAGTTGCTCCGCAACATGCACCGCTGGGCTGCGCACCTCATGGTCATCGCCGTCGAGTTGCACATGTTTCGCGTATTTCTCACCGGCTCGTACAAGAAGCCGCGCGAGTTCAATTGGAATGTGGGCGTTATCCTTCTTGTGCTCACGCTGCTGCTCTCCTTCACTGGCTATCTGCTGCCGGACGATCAACTCGGCTTCTGGGCCGTCACCGTCGGTACCAATATGGCGCGCGCAACGCCCCTTCTCGGTCATGAAGGCCCGTTCGGAGCGCAAATGGGGATGACTCCTTACAATGACGTTCGCTTCGGTTTGCTCGGCGGCTCGATCGTGGATGCCAACGCGCTCCTCCGCTCTTACATTTGGCATTGCATCGGCATTCCCATCATCGCCCTGATCTTCATGATGGTGCACTTCTGGCGGGTGCGTAAGGACGGAGGAATTTCCGGCCCGAACTCAGTGATCCTCGAATCCGAGATCAAGGAGCCAAGGAAATAACCATGGATTGGCGCCAACTTTGGGAAATTATGTCCGCGCCGGATAACGTGCCCATCATTGCGCTGATCCCGCTGCTCGCTTTCTACATCTTCCTCGCCTGGCGGCAAGCACACGCCAACGATCTTCTCATCGAGCAGCTCGAAGGCGACGCCCTCTTAGCTAAAACGCACCACCGCAAAGCCTGGCCCTTCAAGCCCGGCTGGCAAAAAGAAGTCCACGTATGGCCGTTCCTCCTTCGTATCGAATTCCTGGCCGCCATCATCGTCACCATCATCCTGATGGTCTGGTCCATCACTTTGAATGCTCCGCTCGAGGAGCCCGCAAATCCGAACTTGACGATGAATCCCGCGAAAGCACCGTGGTATTTCCTGGGCCTTCAGGAAATGCTGGTTTACTTTGACCCGTGGATTGCTGGCGTGGTCATGCCTACGCTTATCATTTTCGGCCTGATGGTCATTCCATACATCGATACCAATCCGCTTGGCGCCGGCTATTACACCTGGAAGCAACGGAAGTTCGAAATTGGCACGTTCCTCTTCGGCTTCATCGTTCTCTGGGTATCGATGATCACCATCGGCACCTTCATTCGTGGCCCAGGCTGGCAGTGGTTCTGGCCCGGGCAAACCTGGGATCACAACCGCCAAATCTACGAGGTCAACCGCGATTTGCCGGACATTTTCGGCATCACGTCCAACCTGGGCAAAGCCATCTTCGGTGCGGCGGTCGTTGGTGGCTTCTTCGCCGTCGGCGGCTTCCTGGTGCACGCGTTGTATCGGCGTTACAACGCGAAAAATTATCAGCGCAAGAGCCTGCTGCAATACTCCATCTTGATGGTCTTTTTCCTGACCATGATCGGCCTGCCTATCAAGATGCTGCTGCGCCTGATGTTCCACATTAAGTATGTCTGGATCACGCCATGGTTCAATGTCTAGCAGTCTTGTGTTTGTACCGCCCGCTTTTTGAAGTGCGTGATTCAGGTTTTCCGCGTTAGGAGGAACTGGTGCCCGATAAGCCCATTCCCGATGACGATCCGATAGTAAGCAAGTCCCTGGCGCCGCACTACGTCGTGGCGGTGATCCTGCTGATGGCCACGTTATTCTGGGCGTTGTGGGATGAAGACTTCGGCCAGCGCCCTTGGAAAAACTTCCAACGGGAATGGAAAAATCGCTACTCCTCATTCCTCAAGACCGCGCGTTCCCAATCCAACGCTTCGCAGACAGACGTCGAGGCTGCTTCCGAATTCAAAGCGGTCAAATTGTCGTACGAGCAGGCCAATCAGAGCGCCGCACCGCGCGCCAAGGAAATCAATGAGAAGCTACGCGAGCTCAGCGGGAAAATCCTCGCCGTCCAGAACGTCTTTACGGATCGCCGCGCCTACGTCAACGCCTCCACCTATGACATCGAGACGGAAACCAGCAATTCCGCAAAACAACGCAAACTAAGAAATCTTGATGCGTATAAACAGGAAGTCACGACCGTCGAATACCCTGACGGCAGCAGGCAAAAATACAGTTTCCCGCAGCTCGAAGAAACCTACAACGAGCTGAGGAACGAGCGTACGAAGCTCAGCGCGGAGCTCGGCGAAATCATCAAGCCAGTCAACGAGCAAAAGGAAAAGCTCGATGCCTACGTCTCCGAGCACATGGTAAACCTGACCGGCTCGCAACTCGCCGGCTTACAGGACAAAGCAGAGGCCTGGGACCCGAAAATCGTCCAAATCAATGTGCCTGAAGCAAACATCGTGGACCGCTGCGAATCCTGTCACATGGGTATTCGCGAGCCAGTCAAGCTCACCGCTGCCGCTATGTCTCTCAAGGGCAAAAAGCCTGACGAGTACGCTCGCGCCTTCACCAGCCATCCCGAGCCCGACCTGCTTAAGACCCATGACCCGGATAAATTTGGCTGCTCACCCTGCCATCAGGGCAATGGACGCGCCACCACCAGCGTCGAAAAAGCCCACGGCAACTACGAGCATTGGCTCTGGCCGTTGTTCGCCAGAGGAAATATGGAAGCCGGCTGCCAAACCTGTCACGCCGCGGATATGGTGCTGGTGAGCAACGATGTCGGCTGGACCCTCTCCGAGGGCAAGGACTTGTTCCGTCAGCGCGGCTGCGTGGGCTGCCATCGCTATGAAGGGTACGACAAAGAGCCCGAGGACCTGCTCTCCATCGCCCAGCAAATCAAGCTTATCGATCAAGAGAAGAAAGACAACCTCAAGCAAGCCAACTACCTGATGAAGCAGGCCGACGCCGCACAAAGCAATGACGAAGCCAACCGCCTCAACGATCGCGCCGTCGCCCTCAAAGTGACTAACAGCAAGCTCGACTTGCGCATCGTTCAACTCGACCGCACCAACAAAAGCCTGCTCCAAGACATGAAGAAAGTTGGCCCCAATCTCAAGGATATTCGCCTCAAGC
>Ga0137418_10002352_pt1 | contig 17314 bp, 15 predicted proteins | sample CZODoug3_1_2_16f_FD_122242 | JGI IMG/M metagenome (GOLD analysis project Ga0137418, IMG submission 122242) | Vadose zone soil fungal communities from Angelo Coast Range Reserve, California, USA - CZODoug3_1_2_16fungal (Hybrid Assembly) | ecosystem: Environmental > Terrestrial > Soil > Vadose... | reverse complement strand
CCGGCTTTCCGCTCTTCAACCCGTTATAGATGGCGTCGACGAACATGTCGGTGGTCCACGGCCCGCTATCGGATCCGTAACGTTTGCGGTACCCAGCGGTCGGGTTCGCGGCCTTCACCTGGTCGAGCGACATCCCCTTCTTCACCATGTCTTCGACGATGTCCTTGATGGTCGCCACCATGTCGCGGTAGTCCACGAGCTCGCCGTAGTCGGAGATACGCCCGTGGCCCGGCACGACCAGCGTTCGGCCCGGCTTCAGGACGAGCGGCATCGGCGGCACGGTGAGATCGAGGAGGCGGTTGAGCGCCTCGAGCTCGCCCTGGATGCTGCCGCCCCTGGCTGGATCGATCACGGGAAAGCGCCGGAGATCGACGATGTCGCCGGTCGCGATCACGTCCGCGCGGCGGAAGTGGACGAATACGTCGCCGTCGGACACCGCGCCAATCTGGCGGATCACCTGCACCGCCTCGTCGTTCACGTAGAACGAGCGGTACTTCGAGGTGAAGGTCTCGGTCGGCCACATCGCCGTCGGCGCCGGCTTCTCGGCGCGGTTCTTCGGCGCGCTCATCCGCTGCAGGACGTTCTCGTGCGCGAGCACGGTCGCGCGCTCTTCGTCGGTGAAGTTGTCGGGGTTGATCGGCACGCCCACGACGCCCACCTTGTCGTTGCCGCCGACGTGCTCGGGGTCCGCGCTCGTGTTGATGATCATGCGGATCGGCGCCTTCGTGATCGCGCGAACCGCCTCGAGCGTCTTCTCGGCCATCGCCTCCGAGCCGCTGTCTACCAGGATGACGCCGTCCTCGCCGAGATGCACCGTGACGTTGCCGCCTGCGCCGAAGATGACCCAGACGTTCTGACGGATCTGAATGGTGTCGAGCGTGCCGCTGTCGACCGCGCGCGCGGCGGGACGCTGCTGCGCCAGGACCCGATCGGATGACGTTCCACCGGCCGCGACGACGGCCATTGCCATCAGCCACGGAAGCGTCGATTTGACGCGAAATCTCGGTGCATTCATGGTCGGCGAAGCGTACACCATTTTGTTTTCGACGGGGCAAAACAGGGCGTGCCCCTCGTCCCGAGCGAGCGAAGCGAGTCGAGGGGCTGTGGTATATTCGCCGCGCTTTTTCCATAGTTTCGCGCAGGAGGAGCTTGGACATATGGGCCACTGGCTCGTCGTGATCTCAGCGCGCGGACTGCTGATCGTTCTCCTGTTCTTCTCGACTTCCTCGGCACAGTCGGTCTCCACCGCGCAAATCAACGGGGACATCAAGGACCAGAGCGGCGCGGGTCTGCCGGGCGTCACGATCACCGTGACCCAGACCGATACGGGGCTGACGCGCAGCGCGGTCAGCGGCGAGGAGGGCTCGTACATCCTGCAGAACCTGCCGATCGGTCCCTACCGGTTCGAGGCAGAGCTGCAGGGCTTCCGGAAGTTCGTCCAGACCGGCCTCGTCCTGCAGGTGAACGCGAACCCGACGCTCAACGTGACGCTGCAGCTCGGGCAGGTCGCGGAGACGATCACGGTTCAGGGCACCGCGGCGCTCGTCGAGACGCGCAACCCGGGCATCGGGCAGGTCATCACGAACCAGCAGGTCGTCGAGCTGCCGCTGAACGGCCGCCAGCTGACGGAGCTCGTGTTCCAGGCTGGCCTTGCGACCGGCGGGAAGGAAACAACCGACGCCCCGGGCGGCAACGCGCTGAACACCGGCGTCCGCAGCTACCCGAACACCACGATCGTCGTCGCCGGCGGCCTGTCGAACGGGATGACGTACCTGCTCGACGGCGGGACGCACAACGATCCGTTCAACAACCTGAACCTGCCGCTTCCGTTCCCCGACGCGATGCAGGAGTTCAAGGTGGAGACGAGCGCGCTCCCCGCGCAGTACGGGCACCACTCGGCCGCCGCGGTCAACGCGGTCACCAAATCGGGGACGAACACCTTTCATGGCGACGCGTTCGAGTTCCTTCGCGACCACCGCCTGAACGCCGCCAATGCCTTCGCCGCGATCGGCCCCGACGGCAAGCGGCGGGACGACGGGCTGCGGCGGGATCAGTTCGGCGGCACGCTGGGCGGCCCGATCGTGCAGGGCAAGCTGTTCTTTTTCGGCGGCTATCAGGGCACGAGGAAAAACGTCAGGCCGACCAGCTTCTTCCAGTTCGTGCCGACTGCGGCCATGCTCGCCGGCGACTTCTCGACCATCACGTCGCCCGCGTGCAACTCGGGCCGTACCATTGCGCTGCGCGCGCCATTCACGGGGACGAGCGTCTCGCCGGGCCAGTTCTCCCCCGCGGCACTTGCGCTCGTCTCGAAGCTGCCGAAGCCGATCAACGACTGCGGCCAGTCGTTCTTCGACCGCCGCACCGAGAACAGCGAGCACATGGCGCTCGGGCGCGTGGACTACCAGTGGAGCAATAACCACTCGCTGTTCGGCCGCTACCAGCTCGCGCGCCTCACGTCGAAGCCCGACAACGACCCGGACAACGTGCTCGCGTACGCGAACGGCCCCATTGACGACACGATCCACTCGTTCGTCGTCGGCGACACCTATCTCCTCGGCCCGAACACGGTCAATTCCTTCCGCGCCACCTACAACGACTCCGAGATCGACAAGGGCTACGTGCCGTTCTTCGACGCGAAGAGCCTCGGCGTGCGGAACATCGCGACGCCGCTGGCCGGCTTCACCGCCTTTACCGTGTCCGGCGGCTTCTCGCTCGGACCGACCGGCGCCAAGCCGAGCGCCATCGGCACGTCGGCCTTCCAGCTCGTTGACGACGTCAGCATCGTCCGCGGCGCGCATCAGATCGGGTTTGGCGCCAACTACATCCGTTCGGGCCTCCAGTCCACGTCGTACGGGTCGGCCGCCGGCAACTTCGCCTTCACCGGCGTGAACGCCGGTCTCGGCCTCGCGGACTTCCTGCTCGGCCGCCCCGCGACCTTTACGCAGGGCCAGATCTACGGGCCGGGCGGCGTGATGCCCTACATCGGCGTCTACGGGCAGGACGCATGGAAGGTGTCGCCGAACCTGACATTGAACGTCGGCCTGCGGTGGGATCCGTACCTGCCCTACTCGAGCGACCAGCGGCACTTCAATCACTTCAGCCTGGAGCAGTTCACGTCGGGCGTGCGCAGCACGGTCTACCGGAACGCGCCGGCCGGCGTGCTGTTCGAGGGCGATTCCGGGTATCCGGGGCACGCGGTCAGCAGGAGGCACCTGAACGACTTCGCGCCCCGCCTGTCGGGCGTGTGGGATCCGAAGGGCGACGGCCGCATGACGCTGCGGGGGGCCTACGGCATCTTCTACGACCTGCCGCACATCTGGAATTTCCTCGGCTTCGATCGCGGCACGCCCTTCGGCACCGAGCTCGTCGTCAACAACGGCACGTTCGACGACCCATGGGTCAACACGCCGGGCGGCAACCCGTTCCCGATCGTGGCGAACCCGAACATGACCTTCCCGCTCTACGGCGGGTTCGTGACGTTCCCGCTGGACATGAGGCCGCCGTATTTCGATCAGTGGAACGTCAGCGTGCAGCGCCAGCTCGGGGCGGCGTGGATGGTGTCCGCGAACTATTTGAGCAGCCGCGGGCACCGGCTCCCCGTGGGCGATCAGCTGAATCCGGCCGTGTACACGCCCGGCGCGACGACGGCGACGACGAACCAGCGCCGCCTGACGTCGGTGCTCAATCCGGCGCAAGGGCAGTTCTACGGCACGATTACGGCGGTCGAGCCGATCGGCACGTCGGAGTACAAAGGGCTGCTGCTCTCGGCGCAGCATCGATCCGCGAACGGCCTGTTCCTCTCGGGGAACTGGACCATCTCGGAATGCGTCTCCGACATCATCAACTACGAGCCGTCGGTCGCGGGCATCGAGCTCACCAGGCCAGGCGACCCCGCGTTCGACCGCGGCAGCTGCGGCGCCACCGATCAGAAGCACGTGGTGAACCTCTCCGCCGTCTACCAGGTGCCGGGCGCGTCGACAGGTCTCGTTCGGGCGCTGACGAGCGACTGGCAGGTGTCGACGATCGTCAGCGCGAGGAGCGGACCGCACTTCTCGGCGACGACCGGCGTGGACAACGCGCTCAACGGACAGGGCAACCAGCGTCCGGACAAGATTTCGGACGAGGTGTACGTGAAGCAGGGCAACCGGTGGCTGAGCGCATCGGCGTTCCGCGCGCCGGCGGCGGGTGCGTACGGCAACCTGGTGAACAACAGCCTGATTGGTCCGGGCCGCTTCAACGTGGACATGGGGCTCGTGCGGTCGTTCCGCATCGGCGGCGAACGCGCCGTGCAGGTGCGCGCCGAGGCGTTCAACGTGTTCAACCGTGTGAACCTGAACAACCCGGTGTCGGCGCTCAACAGCCCGAACTTCGGATTGATCACCTCCGCGAGCGACGCGCGCATTATTCAGCTCGCGCTGAAGTACACGTTTTAGGGCGGACCTGAAGGTCCGCCCCTACGAACCCGGGGCGCGGGCTCGTGGACGTAGGGGCCAACCGTCAGGTCGGGCTGTAGGGGCCGACCTTCAGGTCGGCCCGGGAGAGATGAGTTGAAACGACTGGCTTTACTCGTCGCGCTGCTGGCCGCATCGACGTTGCCGGCGCTGGCGCAGACCGACGTGCTCACGGGCATGTGGCGGCCGCTCTCGCGCAACGAAGACGGCAGCGGACTGGACGGCGACTACGCGGGGCTTCCGCTCAGCGCGGCGGGCCGCCTGCGCGCGCAGAGCTGGGCGCCCGAGAACTTCGACGTGCCCGAGATGGTGTGCCGCCCGCACTCGTGGGACTTTTCGCTCGAGGCCGGCGCCGCGCAAATGCGTCTCGCGGCCGAGATCAACGACCCGACGCAGTCGCTCGTCGCCTATCGCGGCCGGTTGTCGATGCGCGAGCAGGAGACCACGATCTGGATGGACGACCGGCCTCGTCCTCCGGAGTACGCGCTGCACACCTGGAGCGGTTTCTCGACGGGCGAGTGGGATGGCGACGTGCTCGTCCAGACCGCCACGCACCTGAAGGAAAACTACATCCGCCGGTGGGGGCCGATGCGCAGCGACGACGCGACCGTCCGCATCCGCTACAAGCGCCTGAACAACAACTACCTCCGCGCGACCGTGATCGTGTACGACCCGGTGTACTTCGCCGAGCCGTACGTCCGGACGTCGCTGATCTGGGTGCTCGATCCGAACCTTGTGCTGCCGCCGTACCCGTGCGAGGAGGCGACCGAGACCGTCGTCGAGCACGGCAAGGTGCCGCATTACCTGCCGGGCAAGAGCCTGCTCCCCGCGCAGGATCCGAAGGAGAGCGACGAGTTCGGCACGCCCTACGAGGCGCGGCTAGGGGGTCCCGAGACGATGTACCCGGAATACATCAAGAAGCTGCAGCCGTTTCCCCGGCCGAACGTGAAGAAGGGGCCGGCGGCGGAGCGTGGCCAATGAGCGGCACCTGGCAGGTATCAGGTATCAGGTATCAGGTGTCAGCCGTGGCACTGGCGGTCGGCGCGCTGGTCGCCGGTGCGCCGCCCGTGGAGACTCAGAATGCCCGGCCGGCGTGGGCGTGGAAGCCGACCGTACCTGCCGCGAACGACGGCCAGCTGCACGTCCTGCCGGTGCGCGGCCGCATCTCGATGCTGGTCGGCGCCGGCGGCAACATCACCGTCGCGGCCGGCGACGACGGCGTGCTGATGGTGGACACGGGCACGGCGGCGATGAGCGACAAGGTGCTCGCGGCGGTGCGATCGATCGCGCCGCGCGGCGTCATCCGCTACATCGTCAACACCGACGAGCGCGAGGACTTCACAGGGGGCAACGACAAGATCGCGCTGGCGGGCGACACGATCCGCTTCCGCATCGCGACCGATCCGCGCGTGTCCGACGCGCTCGCGAAGGACCGTGCGTCGGTCGTCTCGTTCATCTCGGTGTTCGAGCGCATGTCCGCCCCGACCGGCAAGGTGGCGCCCCGCAGCGAGGACGCGTGGCCGGACGACACCTACTCGGGCGCGCAGAAGAAGCTGTACTTCAACGACGAGCCGGTGCTCATCATGCACGTCCCCGCCGGCACCGACGGCAACAGCATCGTCCACTTCCGCCTCGATGACGTGCTCAGCGTCGGCGATCTCATCGACATGACGAGCTATCCGTTCATCAACGTGAACGCCGGCGGCAGCATCGACCAGATCGTCGAGGGTCTCAATCGCCTCCTGGAGATCACCGTGCCGGACACGAAGACCGAGGGCGGCACGCTCGTGATTCCAGGACGCGGACGGCTGCTGGACCAGTCCGACGTCGCGTACTACCGCGAGATGATGGCGATCATCCGCGACCGCATCCAGGACGGTATCAAGCGCGGCCTGACGCTCGCGCAGATCAAGGCCGCGAAGCCGACGCTCGACTACGATCCGCGATTCGGCCACGCCACGGGCGCCTGGACGACGGACATGTTCATCGAAGCGGCGTACAGAAGCCTCGGAGGCAAGTGATTGGGGCGTAGAGGCGGACCTTCAGGTCCGCCTGGAGCAGCAGATGACACGTAGAACAATTGGCATCATCGCCCTCGCCTTCTTCATCGCTGGCGCGGGCCGTTTGCTCGCGCATCATTCCTTCACGGCGGCGTACGAGTCGGGCAAGCGCATCGAGATCGAGGGCGTGGTGAAGGAGTTCGTCTGGCGCAACCCGCATTCGTTCGTCCGCATCGAGGTGACGAAGGAAGGCAAGCCCGAGATCTGGAGCCTGGAGTGGGGCTCCAGCACGCAGCTCTCGGCGGCGAAGTTTCCGGTGACGCGCACCACGCTCAAGTTCGGCGACCGCATCATCGCGACCGGCGAGCCGGGACGCGACGCCGAAGCGCACCGCATCCGCATCTTCTCGATCAAGCGGCCGGTTGACGGTTGGGAATGGCAGGGAGTGGTCGAGTGAACCGGAGGCTCTTCCCTGCCTTACTCGCCCTGCTCGCCCTTGCGGGTCCCGGCGCCTTCGCCCAAGGCCGCGGAGGCGGCGCCGGTGCGCCGCAGCAGACCGGCCGCGCCGGCGCGATCAAGGATGTGACCGGCTACTGGGTGTCGGTCGTCGCCGAGCACTGGCACCTGCGGATGCTCGTGCCGCCGAAGGGCGACGTAACGATGCTGCCGGTCAACGCGGAAGCGCGGCGGATCACGAACACGTGGGATCCCGCCAAGGACGAGGCGAGCGGCGAAGCGTGCCGGTCGTACGGGGCGCCGACGATCATGCGCGTGCCCGGACGGCTGCACATCACGTGGCAGGACGACAATACGCTGAAGATCGACGCCGACGCGGGGACGCAGACGCGACTGCTGCATTTCGGCGGCGCGTCGCCCACGGGACAGGCGCCGAGCTGGCAGGGCTATTCGGCGGCCACGTGGCGTCGGCCGGTGCGGGTGGGATCCGAAAAGAACGCCGGCGACCTGCGCGTCGTCACCAACCGCCTGCGGCCGGGATACCTGCGGAAGAATGGCGTGCCCTACAGCGAGAACGCCACGGTCGAGGAATTCTTCGACGCGTTCACCGAGCCGAACGGCGACAGCTGGCTCGTCATCGACACGATCGTTACCGACTCGACGTATTTGACGCAGCCGTACGTGAACAGCGTCGCGTTCAGGAAGCAGCGGGACGCGTCGGGCTGGGACCCGACGCCTTGCCGGACCGACCAGCCAAGATAAGTGTCTACGGAGGGCCGTACACACTGAGTGCCTGGACGATGACCTCGGTCAGATAGGCGACTCCCAGAACTGCAATCAGCAGCTGCCAGACCTGCACGGTCCTACGGCCGGAGGAAGGACCGCGCGAGGCAGCTGCGCGTGACGCCTGCCGCGCCAACAGCGCACGGCATCCCATCCTGGTCCGCTCAGCCCGCGCAGGGTCAGGTTCGGCCAGCGGCAGTTCGGCAAGCAGCCGGGTCAGCGGATCGGACATGACGTCATTCCTCCTGGCGCCGGAACGCCGGCCTCCGCGTCTCGCTCGAGCACCTTCGACAGCGTCTCGCGCGCCCGATGCAGCCGCTGGCGTAGCGCTTCGGGCGTGATACCGCAGATGTCAGCGGCGTCCGAGTGATCCATACCAGCCACGCCGACGAGCAGCAGTACTTCCCGCGAGGCCGCCGGCATGGCAGCCAGCGCCCGCTCGATGCGGCGCTCGAGCTCGCTGGCCGCGGCGGCCTCGAAAGGCGAGGAGCGCTCCAGGCTGAATGGCCACAGCGCGATCAGGCTCGATGCCGCTGAGTCCTCCAGCATCCGCGAGCGGAGGTAGCTGACGTGCAGGTTCCGCGCGACAGTGAACAGCCAGGGGCCCAGCCTGGTATCGGCCGCCAGCCGCTGGGCGTGCTTGACGAGCCGCAGCCAGGTTTCCTCGAGCAGGTCCTCCGCGACGTCCCGGCGGCGCGACAGCCGCACCAGGAACGTGAACAGGCGCGTGTTGAACGCCGCGTAAACCTCGTCAAACGCGTTGGGGTCGCCACGGCGTAGCCGCTCGACCAGCGCCAGCTCGATGTCCCGCTCCACGATAGTACTAACGCGCGACGACCCCGCCCGTGACGTCCGTCACGACAATCCTCCACGAGCGTTATAACCGGTCGGGTTCGATATCACCCGCGAGGTACCCATGGAGATGCTTCGACAGGCGAGTTTGTTCGCGCTCCTGACGCTCGTACTCGATTTCGTTCCTCTTGTCATGGCCGCCGTGTACGTGATCCGTCCTACGGAGCGGCACCTGGCGCTGATGCGCCCGCTGTCGCTGGCCGGCCTGTTCGCGGCCCTCTCTGGCGGCGTACTCGGCTTCATCAATGTGCTCCGCTTCGTCTGGACACACGAGCTGACTGCCGAGACGTACCGCGTGACGACCGTCGGGACGGCAGAGTCGCTGGTCACCGTGTTCGTCGGGTTCGCGTGCCTGACCGTGGCGTGGCTGCTCGTCGCTGTTGGCATGGGACGGCAGGGGGCCAGGCTGCGAGAGTACTGATCGGGAACGCTCTCGTTACTGCCAATTCACATCTCGCAGCAACGCGCTGCCACGGCGAACGAACACGGCGTCGCCGGATCGTAGACGTTGATCACGCCTGCGTCCGTTCAGCGAAGCGAAGTCGTACAGCTCGAAGCCCGCGTCACCGAGCCATCGAATCAGATCCGGCAGCACGGCCATTTCCTGCTCGAAGATCTTGAACATCCAGAATTCGGCAATCACGACCTCCGTATGACGCAGGACGGAGCGCGCGCCTTCCAGGACCGACAACTCGTGTCCGTCTACGTCAAGCTTCAGAAGGATCGACGTCGCTCCAGTACTCGACAGGAGCTGATCGAGCGTCGTTGCTGCATAGGGAACGGTATCCGGCTCCGTGGTGGGTGCGATGAAGTTGCCCGTGCCATCACGGCTGTCACCGCCTCCCGCCATCGCAACCTGGCTGACCCCGGGTGAGGTCACCGCAATTGAATGGATGTGCGCACGTTTTGCGTTCCGTACGAAATTGCGAAGCGACGGCAAGCACCCAGGCTGCGGTTCGATCAGATGAAACACGGCATCTGGCCAGTGTGCGCAAGCGAGCGCCGCCCATGTCCCGCGGTTTGCTCCAACATCGATGATGAGATCGGGTCGAAAGCCGGCATTTCGCAACAACTCGAGTCCGTCAGCCATGCCGTCAAAACGTGTGATCGGCCAGCGGTGAACGACGAGACCCAGCCGCCGCAACATGCGTTTTGTGAATTGCGCAATCGACGCTGACAATCCCGGTCGGTGCGTCGTTCGATCCATCTTCGGCAATTCTGGGGCCTGATGGTCCGCCTCTACCTCTACGACGGCGGAAGGATGTAGGCCGGGTCCTTTTAGACTCGGGTGTAGGTCATTTCGATCGCCCGTCCGACCTGCTGCGCACGACCGGATTCAGCTCTCCGAGCCCGCCGTCGTTGCACGACAGCCCTGGCGCGGCGCCGGGCAGCCCCTGGCGCTCGATCCACCCGCAGCAATAGCGGCCGCACGAGGCCGGTGGCGTGTACAGGCCTTTGATCTTCCTCCGGTACTCCGGGTACAGGCTCTCGGCGTAACCCATCGCCGCTTCCTTCGGCAGGTTGTAGGTCCGCATCATGAAATCTGCTTCAGGATTGCCGCCGGGCAGGTAGTGCGGCACGCTGCCCGTGTCCTCGAGCCGCGGAATCTCGTTGGCGGTATTGCAGTTGGTCTCGACGTAATTGCCCGGCGTCGCGCGCGGATCGAGCTGCCAGACGCGGCTGACGACGTGCGGCTCTGTCAAATAAATCGGGTCTTCCTGGATGGTCACGATCGTGAGCAGGTTCTCGTGGCGCGTGAGGTGAACCGTGTAGCTGCTCCGATCGCTGCCCGGGATGCCGTTGCCGCGGCGGATCCACGCGGTCTTGACGTGCGTCGTGCGCGCGGTGAGCGTGTCGCCTTCCCATGTGCCCGTGCTGAACCCTTCGGCCGGCGAGAGCGAGTTCGGCGACGGCTCGGAACGGCCGTCCATCCAGATCGTGACGGTGCCTCTGAGGTAGTCGCCGCCCAGCTTCCACGCGATCACGTTGCCGTCGCGATCTTCCTCGCTCCAGATCGAGATGCCGCGCGGGCGGTACTGCAGGACCCACGGCGCCTGCGGCAGGCACTGCCGCTCGGCCGTGGACGGGAGATTCGAGGTGTAGAGCAGCGCCTTGGCGCGCGCCTCGTCCGTCATCGGCATGCCGGTGAAGTCGCCGAGGTCGGAGCCGGGGCCGCGCTCGATGTAGTCCTCGTAGAGACGCGGCGCCCACGAGCCGGTGAGGTCCACCTGCGCAAATGCGGGAAACGGGGCGGCAGCGAGCATCGCGACGAGCAGCAGCGGAATCTTTCGCATCGCGGTCAGGGCCGCGGAGCATATATCATTTTCCAACGCGCTCCCGCAATCGGCCGGAGCGCCCGTGCTATATTTCGCCGGCCCGACACGGCGGGGTGACGGCAGGAGGACCGTTGGTATGAAGCGTTATCTCGTCGCGCCCCTGGCCCTGGTGATCTGCGGCGCGACCGCCCAGGCGTGGGCGCATCACTCGTTCGCGGCGACCTACATCGAGAACCAGTCGGTGACGATCGAAGGCGAGCTCGTGCAGTTCGTGCTTCGCAACCCGCACTCGTTTGTCAACGTGGACGTGACGGAGAAGGACGGGTCGACGACCCGCTATGTCGTGGAATGGGCGGCCCCTGCGCAGCTCGCCGGCAAGGTGGATCGCGAAACGCTGAAGCCGGGCGACCACGTGATCATCACCGGCAGCCCGGGACGCAACACCGAGGACCACCGCGTGCGCCTGCTGACGTTCCGCCGCCCGAAGGACGCAAATCACCCGGCCGAGTGGACCTGGGGACTGCTGCCCGAGGAGTCCTTCAAGTAGTCCCGTTTCGTTCGTAGTTGGTCTACCAACCAGACCAGCGTCAGAAGACGTATTTCAAAGCCAGTTGCACGATCCGCGGATCGGCGGCGGCCGTGGTCATTCCGAAACTTGGACTGTTCAGCGTCGCGACTGTGGCCGGCGGCACGATGGGATCCAGCTTCTGAACGGTGTTGAAGACGTTGAACAATTCGGCGCGAAATTGGATTTCACGATTCCCACCGGTGTGGAACGACCGCGTGATGCCCATGTCCACGTTGAACGCGCCGGGCCCGACAAACCCGTTAATCGGCACGTTGCCGTAGGTCCCGGGCGCGGGAGCCAGGAAAGCCGCCGGATTCAGCCACTGGTTACCCTGCTTCAGATATGGGTCCGCCAGGATTTGGTTCGGTCGCTGGTTGGTCTGGCCGGTCAACGCGCTATCAACGCCGGTCGTCACGTTGAAGTGATCCCCTGACTGCGCGCGGACGATGCTCGCGACCTGCCAGTTGTTGGTGATGACGCCCAGCGCGCCTTTGGCGAATGCCGGCACCTGATACACGGCGGTTCCGTTGACGACATGCTTCCGGTCGCCACCGCCGCAGCTGCCGCGGTCGTAGGCAGTGTCGCCCGGCTTCGACAGCGCGAAGCCGGCCATGCCCGGCTCGTAGTTGATGAGATCGGTGATGCAGCGCGAGATCGTCCAGTTACCCGTGAGCGACAGACCTCTCGCCGCACGGCGATTCAACGACAGCAGCAGCGCGTCGTACACGGACGTGCCCACCGGCTTCATCGCGATGATGTTCCCGTAGTACTGTCCCTGCTGCGGATTTTCGAGGGAGAGCAGACGCCGCTGATTCACGTTGCCGGTGGTCGCACCCGCCTGGTACACGGCGGGATTGATGTTGTCGCCGATCGGCAGCCGGTGTCCGCGTGAGCTCACGTAGTTGACCGAACCCGCCCACGACGTGCCGAGCTGGCGCTGGAAGCTGATGTTCCACTGGTCCGCGTACCACTTCTTCAAGTCGAGCGGGAACGTCACCCAGTTGGCAAACTGGGGAAACGTCATGTCCGGGCCGCGCACGAGCGGGAACGGATTGCCGCCGGCCACGTTCGCGAACGGATCGTCGAGCGACGGGCCGGTCACCACGAGGGTGCTGCCGAGCGGCGGCGCCGTCGCGAACCCGAAGAGCATCCAGAGGTGTGGCAGGTCGTAGAAGCGTCCCCACGCCGACCGCAACGTCATCTTGCCGTCGCCGTTGACGTCGAGCGCGGCCGAAATCCTCGGTGCGAATTCCCACAGATCCTTCCGGCCCACGGACTTGCCTGGGTATCCAGGATCGCCGGAGAAGATCACGCCCACCGGCGCGTTCCGGTACACAGTGCTGCGCACGCCGTTCCGCCACTGTTCGACATCGAAGTGGCTGAACTGTCCGTTCAACTCTACAAACGGCAGGTAGGGCTCCCAGCGCAGCCCGGCGTTGATCGTCAGCCGCTGGGCGAGCGTCCACGCATCCTGCGCGTAGAGACCGACATACGTGCTGCGGTCGTGGATGAAGATGCGGTTTCCCTGCGCGAATGTCTGCGCGCGACCAATCATGAAGTCCCCGAGCGCCAGCCCCGTCGTCGCGCCGCTGAAGGTGAAGGGGCCGGTGGTGTTGATGTAAGTGCTCCCATCGACTTCCTGGCGGATGACGCTGCCGCCGAACCCGAGCTGGTGGGAGCCGTGGATGACACTCAGGTCCTCGGACAATTGCAGTCCCCTGGTCGGTGTGCTCGACGAGCTCGCGCCGGTGTTGCCGAGCGTGAAGGCGCCGGTGGTCGTCACGCGCAGGAAGCCCGGCATCATGTCGGCCATCCTGATGCCGACGTCGGGTCCTCCGAATTGCGGGATCCACGGCTTCTGGATGTCGATGCCGTTGTAGCCGAACCGGAACGAGCTGACCGCGTTCGAGCTGAGGAGGTAGGTATCGCCGGCCACGATCGACTGCACCGTGTCATTGATCGGCGAGAACGAGTAGGCGAGCACGTTGTTCGGATCGTTGTCGGGCTGCGCCTTGTAGCGCGCCAGTTCGTAGCGCGTGAACACGGTGTGCCTGCTGCTCATCGTGTAGTCCACCCGGCCGATCGCCAGGTTCTCGAAGTTGTGTGTCCTGCGCCCGAAGTCCACGCGCCCGCACGGGTCGGTCGTCTTCGGCAGCCGCCCGACGATGTTGACCGCCGCCGGCGAGAAGAGTGCCGGAGAGATGCGGTTGTTCGCGTCGAACGGCGCGCGCAGCGGAATCGACCGTCCGCCGTTGCACGCCGGCGACGCGATGGCCGAGAAGTCGCCCGCGAGCATCTGTGCCGTCGGCACGAACTGGAAGAACGTGCTCGGCGCGACGTCGATGCGCGTGCCCTGGTACCCCACGAAATAGAACAGCCTGTTGGCGACGACTGGCCCGCCGAGGGTTCCGCCGAACTGATCGCGCCGCAACCCGTCATCGCGGCGCTTGCCCGTCGCGGGATCGATTGCGGCATACGCGTTCTTCGCGTTCAGCCGGTGGTCGCGGAGGAACTCGAACGCATCGCCGTGGAGGGTGTTGGTGCCCGACTTGGTGATGGCGTTCACGGCCGCGGCCGAATGGAAGCCGTACTGCGCGGGCAGCGCGTTGGTCTCGACCTTGAACTCCTGCATCGCGTCGGGGAACGGCAGCGGCAGGTTCACGCTGGCGTACGGGTCGTTGTGGTTGGCGCCGTCGAGGATGTAGTTGATCCCGTTGGCAAGTCCGCCGGCGACCGAGATGAGCGCGGACGGGTAATTGCGCGGCGTCGACAGTCCGCCCGAGCCAAGACCCGCGGAGGGCGTCGCCATTCCCGCGGTGAGCACGAGCTGCGTGAGCTGCCGTCCGTTCAATGGGAGCTCGAGTACCTGCTCGTTGGTGACGACCTGCCCGATGCCCGGATTGCGCGTCTCGACGAGCGGCGCGGTCCCTTCAACCGTAATCGTCTCCGCGATCTCGCCGATCTGCAGGATGACGTTCAACGTCGGGTTCGCGTTCACCTGAAGCACGATGCCGGTCTGCGCATAGGTGCGGAAACCCTGGAGCGACGCTTCGAGCTTGTAGGGACCGACCGGCAGGTTCGTGATGATGTAGGCGCCGGTCTCACCGGTGACGACACTGCGCGTCAGGCCGGTGTCGGTTTGCGTGACCGTCACGGTGACACCAGGAAGGGCGAGACCCCCGCCGTCCTTCACGGCGCCGTTAATCTGCGCGGTCGATACGGCCTGCGCCGATGCGACGGAGCTGATGAGGAGCAGAAGCAGCAACGAGCGAAGCATGGATCGCATAAGGTGCGCGCTGTCTATCATTTCGCTGCGAAAAATGTCAAGGTTTCGTTGACTCCCCGCGCACCGGACAGGTAAAATCCGCGCCACCCGCCGTCAGAGTTTCAGGAGTCGATGATGCCTCGCCGCGCGTCCCTCGTTGCCGTGCTCACGCTGCTGTGGTGCCCGTCCGCCTTCGCGCAGACGGACCTCATGGGCGTCTGGCGGCCGCTTCCGCGCAACCAGGACGGCAGCGGCATGACCGGCGACGTCGCCGGCGTGCCCGTGAGCGACGCCGCGCGCTGGCGCGTCCAGAGCTGGTCGCCGGAGGACTTCGACGTCACCGAGTGGGCGTGCCGCCCGCACGCGTGGGACTATTCGCTCGAGGGTCCGCTCTCCGCGCTCCGCATCTGGGCGGACATCGACCAGGCGACGCAGAAGGTGATCGCCTATCACGGCCACCTGAATCAGCAGGAACAGGAGACGACGATCTATATGGACGGCCGTCCGCGTCCGCCGGCCAACGCGCTCCACACGTGGAGCGGGTTCTCCACCGGCGAGTGGGATGGCGACGTGCTCGTCGTCACGACGACGCACCTGAAGGAGGCGTACCTGCGCCGCTCCGGGTTGATGCACAGCGACCAGGCGACCATCCGCACGCGCTATCGCCGGATGGGCGACTACCTGCAGGCGACCTCCGTCATCTACGACCCGGTGATGATGACCGAGCCGTACGTCCGCAGCACGATGATGTGGGTGCTCGACCCGGCGCTGCCGATGTCGCCGTATCCGTGCGAAGAGGCGACTGAGACGGCGCTCGCGCGCGGCCACGTCCCGCACTTCCTGCCGGGGAAGAGCCCGCTGCCGGGCCTCGACAAGAACCTCACCGACCGCTTCGGCACGCCGTACGAGCCGCGGCTTGGCGGGGCGGCGACGATGTATCCCGAGTACATCGTGAAGATGAAGGCGATGCCGAAGCCGCCGAAGGTGGCGACGGGCGTGGGGGAGGGTGGGAACTGATGGCACTGGGCAGTGGGCAGTCGGCAGTGGGCAGGGCAGCCGCGCTGGCCGCGGTCGCGGCCGCGGTTCTCGTACTTGGCTCGACTGTCTTCACGCAGGGACGTGGCGGCGGGCAGGGTCGTGGCGGCCAGGGGCCGGCCCGGGCGCAGACGCCGTGGCCGCCGAAGCTCGAAGCGCCGGCGCCGGGTGAAGTCGAGATTCTGCCGGTGCAGGGGAACGTCTACATGCTGGCCGGCGCCGGCGGCAACATCACCGTTCAGGTCGCGGACCAGGGCGTCCTGCTGGTGGACACCGGCACCGCGGCGATGAGCGACAAGGTGATCAAGGCGGTCGAATCGCTCGCCAAGGGGCGGCCGCTGCGCTACATCGTCAACACGAGCCACCGCGACGACTACACCGGCGGCAACGACAAGATTGCGCCGACCGGCGAGATCGTGCCGTTCCGCGAGCCCGATTACACGGCCGGCCCGCAGGGGGCGATCGACACGCATCGCGCATCGGTCGTCTCCACGCTCGCGGTGCTGAACCGGATGTCGGCGCCGACGGGCGCGACGGCCGTGAGGGCCGAAGGGGCCTGGCCGGACAACACGTTCACCACGCCGTGGAAGCGCCTGTATTTCAACGACGAGCCGATCATCATCACGAAGGTGCCGGGCACCACCGACGGCAACGCGGTCGTGCTGTTCCGGAAATCGGACGTCGTGAGCTCCGGCGACCTGTTCGACCTGACCGGCTACCCGATGATCGACCTCAAGGCGGGCGGCGGCATCGCCGCCGAAGTCGACGCGTTGAACAAGCTCATCGAGTTTGCCGTCCCAAGCAATAACGCCGAGGGGGGAACGAGGGTCGTTCCGGGCCACGGGCGCATCAGCGATCATGCCGACGTGGTGTATTACCGCGACATGATCGCGATCGTCCGGGACCGGATTCAGGACATGATCAAGAACGGGATGACGCTGGCCCAGGTCAAGGCGGCCCGGCCGACGCGCGACTACGACGCGCGGTACGGCAAGACCACCGGACCGTGGACGACCGATATGTTTGTCGAAGCCGCTTACAACAGCTTGAAGAAATAGGCCGACGTAGGGGCCGACCTTCAGGTCGGCCCAGGAACAAGGAGACGGTTCATGAAGCGCACGATCGTGATGCTCACCGCCGGTTTCGCCCTGCTGGTCGGCGGCCGCCAGGTATTTGCGCATCACTCGTTCTCGGCCGAGTACGACTCGAGCCAGAAGGTCGAAATCCAGGGCGTGGTCACCGAGTTCGTGTGGCGCAATCCTCATTCGTTCATGAAGGTGGACGTCGCGGACAAGGACGGCACGACCAAGAGCTGGACGCTCGAGTGGGGCTCGGTCAGCCAGCTGACGCAGTACTCGATCACGCGGACGTCGCTTCGGCCCGGCGACAAGATCGTGGTCACGGGCCAGCCCGCCCGCGACTCGGCCGCGCCGCGCGTGCTCATCGAAACGATGAAGCGCCCCGCCGACGGCTGGGAGTGGAAGGGCAGGGTCCAGTAGGTGCAGCGGCCTAGTCCCCTGTGGCGCGGACCCTTCGGGTCCGCGATCATGGTTGCACTCCTGGTCTCCGGGTTCGCAGCAGGAGGCGCCACCGCGCAGGGGCGCGGCGGCGGCGCGCGCGCCGGTGGA
>Ga0137418_10002351_pt1 | contig 17316 bp, 17 predicted proteins | sample CZODoug3_1_2_16f_FD_122242 | JGI IMG/M metagenome (GOLD analysis project Ga0137418, IMG submission 122242) | Vadose zone soil fungal communities from Angelo Coast Range Reserve, California, USA - CZODoug3_1_2_16fungal (Hybrid Assembly) | ecosystem: Environmental > Terrestrial > Soil > Vadose... | reverse complement strand
GGCTTCCGACTCGGTGCGCCGCTTGCGCAGCCGCTCGATCAGCACGCGGGGCGAAGGCGGGATCACGAAGAGCACGAGGGAGGCCGGCCGCGGGTATGCCTTCCGGACCTGTCGGGCTCCCGTCACCTCGACGTCGAGCACCACGTGCTTTCCGCTGCCCAGCACTCGCTCGACCGCACTGCGGAGCGTGCCGTACAGCTCCCCCGCATACTCGGTCGACTCGAGGAACTCACCCGCCTCACGCCGTCGCTCGAACTCGTCGCGCGTGAGGAAATGGTACGCTTCGCCGTCTCGCTCGTCCGGTCTCGCCTTCCGCGTCGTCGCGGACACCGAGTACCCGAAGGTGTCGGGCGCCCGAGTCCGCAGCTCGCGTGCGATCGTCGTCTTGCCGGCTCCGGACGGGGCGGCGAGCACGACGACGCGCCGGGGGGGCGTCACTCCAGGTTGTCGAGCTGCTCGCGGAACTTCTCGAGCTCGCCTTTCATGGCGATCACCGTGTGCGTGATGCCTGAGTCGTTGGCCTTCGACCCGATGGTATTCACCTCGCGCAGCAGCTCCTGCCCGAGGAACCCGAGCTGTTTCCCTACAGCCCCGTCGGACGCGAGCGCAGCCCGGCACGCCGCCAGGTGGGTTCGTAACCGCACCAGCTCCTCGGTGATGTCCACGCGGTCCGCCATCAGCGCGACTTCGACGGCGAGGCGCTGCTCATCCACCTGCACGCCCGCCGCGAGGTCCGCCACCGCCTTCTTCAGCCGCGCGAGCTCCGCCGTGAGCCGCTCGGGAGCCCGCTGCTCGATCGTTCCGGCGCCCGTCTCGAGCGCCCCGAGCCGTCTTCCGAGCTCCGCCGCGAGGGCCGCCCCCTCACGCGCCCGCATCCCGAGCAGCTCCTGAACCGCCCGCTCGGCGATCGGCTCGACCTCGCTCCACTGCACCGCGGCGATACCGTCCTGGTGCGGCGTCAGCACCTCGGGCTGCCGCGCCACAAACGCGAGGTCCACGTCGCCCTTGAGCTTCAGGTGTTTCTTCAGCTGCTTCGCCGCAGCCACGAGCTGACGCGCCCGGGTGAGGTCCACCGCCACGGCCCCGTCGCGTTGTGGCGCCTCGATCCACCGCGCCGAGACCGTCACGTGGCCGCGCTCGAGCAGCTGGCGCAGCCGCTCGCGCAGCGCTCCCTCGACCCCGCCGAGCTCGAACGGCAGCTTGAGTTGAGGATTGTAGTAGCGGTGGTTCACGCTGCGGATCTCGATCGAGAGCCGCCCGCCGAGGACGTTCCCTTCGGCCGAACCGAAACCCGTCATGCTTCGCGGCACAGACTTTAAACCTAGTCGCGCAAAGCACTTAGGTCAACTTCAGTTGGTGAACAGCCAGCGCACGCCGTAGAACTGGAAGCGGCGCGGGTAGTCGAGCCCGGGGACATAGCTGGCGCGCTGCAGCGTGACGTTGCGCTGGACCCAAAAGATCGTCACGCCGGCGATCCGCACCTCTACGTTCACCTCGGCGACGGTCGCCCCCGGGAGGATCCGGAGCGCCCCCGCCGAGTCGAGGCCCGCCGTCCCCCGGCTCCAGGAGTCCATCGCCAGCTCGCCCCGCAGCACGAAGATCCCGCTCCGGTACACCCGCCAGAACTTCGAGTAGAACGTGAGCGACAGGCGCCCGTGGTGCGGCGGCTCGAAGTCGTTTCCTCCGCGCACCAGCGGATCGAAATACCAGCCGGAGACCTGGAGACCGGGCAGCAGCCGGACCGCGCCGTGCGCGGTGAAATAGCGGGTGCGCTGCGTCGGGCTCAGGCGCAGGGGACCGGAGCTGTCGATCGCCGTGATCGCCACGGGGAAGCCGATCGGTGTGAACGGATCGCGGGTACCGCCGCCGACCTCGAGGCTGACCCAGCGGCGATCCCAGCGCACCGCGCCGGACGCGTCCACGGTTCGCTGCCCGGTGTCGGACGAATCGAGCGGTGCCTGGAGGTCGTGCGCCCACGCGAGGTCGCCGTGGAGCGAGAATCCTGCCGGCAGAATCAGGCCCGCGGCGAGATTGGCGCGATTGCCGGAGCGCCCGCGGCTGTAGTCGGCGTGGCGCGCGTCGCCCGCGAGGGTGAGGCCGGGAAACGGGCTCCAGGCGCCGGTGCCTTCGAACTGCCATGGCCGAGCATTGTCCGCCCTGCGGATCGCGAGACCGATGTGCGCGCGGGACCAGTCGTTCGCGACCTCGAGCGCGCCCTGCGACAGGCTGCGATCCGGCACCGCGCCATCGCGGCTCACGCTCGTCGTGGCGAACGTCGCCTGGGCGCGCAGCCCGACACCGTCGTCACGGGCGGCCGCGAACACGCGGAAGATCCCGTCGCGCCGCTGGGGATTCCAATCCGCTGTGAGGTGTCCCTCGCTGCGGTGCCAGCGCGAGCTCAAGGTTTGATACGAGGCCCCGAACCGGGCGCTCGGTACGTACTCGGCCTTGACCCACAGGTCCACGGAGTTGAACGCCGTGCTCGAGCTACCCTCGATGCCGTCGTTGTTGTTGTAATCGGCGACGAGCGAGAGGCCGAGTCCCGAGCGCCAGCGGCGGAGAAACGCGCCGCGGTAGTTCGCCATCTTCACTTCGCCGGTGGCGACTCCGACCTGCGACGCCGTTTCCGTGGAGGGCTGGCGGAGGGTGACGAGAAAGACGCGGAGCGAGGTCGGCAGCACGATCACGTCGACGCGCTCGAGCGGCGCGAGCGAGATGCGGGCGGGGTCGAGGAACACCGAGTCGCGCCCGAGCGGCAGGTAGGGCACGCCGTCCCAATAGATCTCGAGCCCCGCTGCTCCCCGCCCGCCGTACATCACGATCTCGCCCGCCCCGTAGATGCCGCCGCGCGCGACGTACACGCCCGGGATATGGGCGAGCAGATCCGAGAGCGTCTGGACGTTCGAGAGAACGAGCGAGTCGCGGGTGAAGCTGTAGCGCGTGCCGCGCGGCAGCGGCCCGGACGGGGTCGCTTCGGGGACTACGGGGAGGTAGCGCGGCAGGGTGTCGCGGGCGGTCGTGTCGCGGGCGGTCGTGTCGCGGGCGGTCGTGTCTCGGCCGGCCGTGGAGTCGCGCCCGAGGGTGTCGCGGCGCGCCATGCTGTCGACCTGAGCGGCGGCTCCGGCCGCGACAAGCAGCAACGCGGCGGCGCCCGCGAGGCCGCGGGTCACGCCCCCGCGCGCTTGAGAATGAACTCGGTGAAGAGCCGGACGCCGACCGCCGTCGGCCCCTTGGCCTGGTGAGGCCCCTCGCCGTCGGTGTACGCGGTGCCCGCGATGTCGAGGTGCACCCAGGGATACCCCTCCACGAATTCCTTCAGGAACCATCCGCCGGCAATCGACCCCGCGCCCCGCCCGCCCGAGTTCTTCAGGTCCGCGATGTCGGACTTGAGCAGGTCGCGGTACTCGTCCCACAGCGGCAACGGCCAGCAGCGCTCCCCGGCGCGATCCCCCGCCTCACGCACTTCGGCCAGCAGCGTCTCGTCGTTCCCCATCGCGCCGATCGCCACCTGGCCGAGGGCGACCACCACGGCGCCGGTGAGCGTCGCGATGTCGATCACCGCCGCCGGCTTGAAGCGCCGGACGTACGACAGCGCGTCGCACAGAATCAGGCGTCCTTCGGCGTCGGTGTTGATGATCTCGATCGTCTTGCCAAAATGGCTCTTCACGACGTCGCCGGGTTTGACGGCCGTGCCCGAGGGGAGGTTTTCGGTGGCGGGGATGATACCCACCACGTTGAGCTTCGGCTTGAGCTGTCCCAGCGTTTCGAACGTGCCGAGCACGGCGGCGGCGCCGGACATGTCGAACTTCATGTCCTCCATGTTCTGCGCGGGCTTGATCGAGATTCCGCCGGAATCGAACGTGACGCCTTTGCCGACGAGCGCGACCGGAGCGGCGTCCCCTCCCCCGCGGTGCTCGAGCACGATGAGGCGAGGCTCCTGCGCGCTGCCCTGCGCCACGGCGAGCAGCGCGCCCATGCCTTCCTTCTTCAGTTGAGCGCGATCGAGGACGGTTATGGCGAAGCCGTGCGTCTTGGCGAGGTTCCCCGCCTGCTCGGCGAGGTACGCCGGCGTGCACACGTTGCCCGGCTGCATCTGGAGGCCGCGCGTCAGGCGGTGGCCCGCCGCGATCGCGTCCCCGACGCTCCGCCCGGCCTCCGCGTCTGACGCCTCGGACGCGTCCACGACCAGGGCCACGCCTTCGAGCTCCGGCTTGGCGTCCTCGCCTTTCTGCTTGAGCTCGGTGAACTGCCACCCTCCGAGCGCTGCTCCTTCGATCGTCACCTGCCCCAACTCGTTGGCGCTGACACCGCCGCGCGCTTCGGCTGCCACCGCGAAGGCGAAGGCAGTCGCCCCGAGACCGCGCGCGCGTTTGGCGGCGACGGCGGCGGCTCGCCGCAAGGCGTTGCGTGTCACGTCAGGAGCTTTCCCGACGCCCACGAGCAGGATGCGCTGTGCCTTCCCGGCGCCGTATACGAGCAGCGTCTCGTCGCGCTTGGCCTTGTAGTCGCCGGCCGCGAGCGCGCGCGCCAGCAGTGCGCCGGCGGCGCGATCGAGGTCGGCGAGCGAAGCGGGGAGGCTCGCCCCCTGAGGCACGGCCACCGCGAGGAGCGGCGTCTCGACTTGGGCGAGGGGCTTGGCGGTGACCGAACTCTTCATGCCAGGTGCTCGATGATGGCGTCGGCGAATGCAGAGGTCGCGACCTCCGTCGCGCCCGGCATCTGGCGCGCGAGATCGTAAGTTACGCGTCGCCCGGCGATCGCGCCTTCAATCCCCCGCACGACGGCCGCGGCGACGTCCTTCCAGCCGATCTCCTCGAACAACATCGCCCCGGACAGGATCACGCTGCCGGGGTTCACCTTGTCCTGGTCCGCATACTTGGGCGCCGTGCCGTGCGTCGCCTCGAACACGGCGAATCCGTCGCCCACGTTGGCGCCGGGCGCCATGCCGAGCCCGCCCACCTGGGCGGCGCAGGCGTCGGAGAGGTAGTCGCCGTTCAGGTTGGGAGTCGCAAGCACGGAGTATTCGGCGGGACGCAGCAGCAGCTGCTGGAACACCGAATCGGCGATGCGGTCCTGCATCAGGACGCGGCCGGCCTGGGCCTCCCTGGCCGTCTGGTCACCGAACTTCTCCTGCGCCACCGCATAGCCCCAGTCGCGGAATGCGCCCTCGGTGAACTTCATGATGTTGCCCTTGTGCACCAGCGTGACGGAGGGCCGCCCGGCGGCGATGGCGTACTGGATGGCCTTAATCACGAGGCGCTGGGAGCCGAACTTGGACATCGGTTTGATGCCGAGCGCGCTCTGCTCACGGATCGTCTTCACACCGAGCTCTTGCAGCAGGAAGTCGCGCAGTTTGTCCGCCTTGGCGCTGCCCGCTTCAAACTCGATGCCGGCGTACACGTCCTCGATGTTCTCGCGGAAGATCACGACATCGAGCTTCTGGGGCTCCTTCACGGGCGCCGGCACGCCCGTGAACCAGCGCACCGGACGAATGCAGGCGTAGAGATCGAGAATCTGGCGCAGCGCGACGTTGAGCGAGCGGATGCCGCCCCCGACGGGCGTGGTGAGCGGGCCCTTGATCGCCACGCGATGCTCGCGGATGACGGCAAGCGTCTCGTCCGGGAGCCAATTGCCGCTGGCCTTGAAGGCCTTCTCGCCCGCGAGGACCTCGCGCCAGGTGATCTTGCGCTTCCCCTTGGAGGTTCGCGCGACCGCGGCGTCGAAGACGCGCACGGCGGCGCGCCAGATGTCGGGCCCCGTGCCGTCCCCTTCGATGAAGGGAATGATCGGGTGCTCGGGGACGACCCAGCGGCCGTCCCGGTAGTCGATCTTGGTTGGGGGCATCGTCAGCCGCGCCGGGCCGGGGGCGTCCAGGTCCGGTTCATCGGCCCGACGTATTCGGCGCGGGGCCGAATGAGCCGATTGTCGGCGTGCTGCTCCAACACGTGGGCGCCCCAGCCGCTGATCCGGCTGATGGCAAAAATCGGCGTGTAGAGGTCGAGCGGGATGCCCATCACGTAGTACATCGACGCGGAGTAGAAGTCCACGTTGCAGTAGAGCCCCTTCTCGCGCCGCATGACATCCTCGATGATTCGCTGCATCGCGAACCAGTGCGGCTGGCCGGCCGTGCGCCCCAGCTCCTCCGACATGCGCCGCAAATGGGCCGCGCGCGGGTCCTCGGTGCGGTACACGCGATGCCCGAAGCCCATGATCTTCTTCTTCTGCGCCAACGCCGAGCGCACCCACGCCTCGGCGCGATCCGGGGTGCCGATCTCGAGCAGCATCTTCATCACTTCGGTGTTGGCGCCGCCGTGCAGCGGACCCGCCAGCGCGGCGAGGGCGCCCGTCACCGCCCCGTGCATGTCGGCGAGGGTCGCCGCGATCACCCGGGCCGCAAACGTCGACGCGTTGAGCTCGTGGTCGGCGTGCAGGATCAACGCCACGTCGAGCGCCCGCGCAGCATCCGCATCGGGCACGGCGCCCGACATCATGTAGAGAAAGTTGGCGGCGAGGTTCAGTCCACGGCGCGGGGCAAGCGGCTTCTGCCCGGTCCGCAGGCGATGGAACGACGCCACCATCGTGGGGAGCTGCGCGATGAGCCGCACCGCCTTGCGGTGCTCCGCTGCCGCCGAGTCGTCTCCCTTGTCGGGATCGACGAACACCGCTGCGCTCACGGCCGTGCGCAGCACGTTCATCGGGGTCGCCGTGAGCGGCGCGTCCTTGATCACCCGCTGCACCACCCGGGGCAGCTTCTGATCCGCCTTGAGCTGGCCGACCAACGTCTTGAGCTGGTCGCGCGTGGGCAGGTCGCCCCGCAGCAGCAGGTACGCGGTCTCTTCGAAAGTCGAGTGATCGGCGAGATCGTGGATGTCGTAGCCGCGGTAAATGAGGCGGCCTTCCTCGCCGAACACGTAGCAGATCGACGACGGGGTGGCGACGACGCCTTCGAGGCCCTTGGGGGAGGATTCCAGCACGGCTGGCATGGCCCAGTCTACCTACGCCCAACAAGAACCGGAAGCGCGCTGACGCGAAGTGGCCGAGGATCCTGATCTTGCGGGGCTGCGTCCATGGCGGGAAGGGGCCCCTGCGTTCGACGACATCGCGCGGTTCGCGGGTCGAGGGAATGGATCAGAAGCAGGTCGCGTGAGCGCGACACAATGTTGCGCCCACGCGGCCACTGCCGGGCATGCACCACATGCTGCGCCATTGCCTCGTATGGAGTTAGGTCACATGACGGAGCGCTTTGTAGCAGGCACGCGAGATGCCGCGACATCCCGGCACTTGAGTTTCGGCCGCTGCGTCGACTCAACCCGCCGTCCGAGAAGGGGAACGAACCATGTGCCCGCATCAAACACTCCGCAGGACCCTCGCAACTCTGATCGTCCCAGCGATCGCGTGGTTGGGAGCCGCCTGCGAGCGGCCGAGCACGCCGACCGATGCACCGCTGCCGCCGGCGGCGTTTCATTTCTCCAACAGCCCGGCACCTCTTTGGGTGAACGATAACGATCCGAATGGGGGTCTGTATGCTCCACCAGGAACGAGTTGCGACGATCCTGGTTATCCCACCGTTCAGGCCGCGGTGACGGCCGCGTCACCGGGCGATCGCATCAACGTCTGCCCCGGCACATACGTCGAGCAAGTGAACATTCCTGCGGGCAAGGACAACATCCGGCTACGCTCGACGCGGCGGTGGGAAGCGGTGATCAAGGCACCGGCAGACGACCCTCTCGATCTCATCAAGGCGATCGTGCGGGTCAATGGAGCGCAGAACGTTACGATCCTCGCCTTTACGATCACTGGCCCGGGCAGCGGAGGATGCAACAGCCTCCGCTACGGCGTCCGTGTCGACAACGGCGGTTCGGCCGACATCCTTGGAAACCACATCACGGACATCAGGGATGCGCCGGCGCCACCCCTGGTCTCTGGTTGCCAGAACGGCGTGGCGGTTCTCGTGGGGAGATGGCTCGAGGGCACTACTGGCTCGGCCAGGATCATTGGCAACGTGATTGACCGTTACCAGAAGAATGGGCCCACCGTCGACAACGCCGGTTCACACGCTGAGATCTCGCACAACCGTATTCTCGGCGTGGGACCAACTTCCACCATTGCCCAGAACGGCATCCAGGCGGGCCGGGGCGCGACAGCCGACATCCGACACAACTTTGTCTCCCAGAACATCTATACCCCCGGCACCGACGCCTCAACAGGCATTCTCTTCTACGGATCCGGCCCTGTGAACACTGATCACAACACGCTTACCTCCAATGATGTCGACGCATACATGTTTGACTATGTGTTTGAGACCGGGTCGTGCGGCACGGCCGCAGGATCAGTGACAGCGCATAACAGGGTGAGGGCCAGCACCTTGGACGGCCTGATCCTCTCTGGTTTTGCACTAGCTGGATGTTTTGTGACCGGCGTCCAGGTGGCGGACAACAAGTCGGAGCAGAACCGCGGCCCTGGAATCGGTGTCTACGATGCCCGAAGCAACGCCCTCGACGACAACAGAGCGGAGCGGAATGAGGACAGTGGAATCCTGCTCGATGACGCGCAGAGTAACACGGTCGGAGACAGCAAAGTCAGGAACAACGGCACTGCCAACGCCGATATGACCGACGGCATCCGCGTCACTGCCTCCTCCACGGGCAACACTATCCACGACAATCATCTGCAGCATAACGTGACCCATGATTGCCATGATTTCTCAGTTGGCACGGGAACGGCTGGTACAGCGAATACCTGGATCAATAACCGCGGTGAGACGTCGATTCCGGCAGCGCTGTGCGGGGAAGCCGATGACGCAGACTTCGAGACCTCAACCGTGTACGGCTGGGACCCCAATTATCCGTGGTACGATGCCTTTGACGTAGTCGCTGCTGAATACGATTGGGCTGCGGCGTACGCGACCATCGATATCGAAAGTCTGCTCCAGCTCCTTCCGCAGATTCGCGTGGGGAGCATTCGTCGGGTGATTGTAAGCCCAACCCCGTAGACACGCGATGGAGAAAGGCACGAATAGGGGTTGCTCGATTCGCTACGCTTTGGCGAGATAACCCTCATCCCAGGCCACATCGAACAACCCATTGCAACGATGGCACCGCATGTTGGTGGGGTGGTCGAGCAGGGGCGCGCGGTCGCGGCAGTTGGGGCAGACGGCGTAACGGGTACCCCAGTTGGGCGGGAAGCGGGGCGCGGCCCGGGGCGCCGGCACCACCGTCCAACGCAGCGCGGGCTCGGAAGACAACTGCAGCTGCGCGCGGGGGACGGTGACCGCCGTCCCCTTCACATTCAGCGTGGCTTGGGCGGAGGTGAGCTTGACGATGCGGTACCAAGCGCCGCGCCGCAGTGGCAAGGGCGCTTCGACCTGGAGGCGAGCCCACTGAAAGGCGGGCGCTGACATTAAATGAAGAGCCCCCGCGTACCCGGAAGTAACGCGAGTGCCCGAGGCGAGAATCGAACTCGCATGGGGTTGCCCCCACCGGATTTTGAGTCCGGCGCGTCTGCCAGTTCCGCCACCCGGGCGAGCGGCGGAATATAGCTCAAGGCTGCTGCCGCAGGGGCAGATCGCTCCAAACGTCCGTTCGCGCGGTCGACCCTACCGCTCCGCCGACCACCACGCCGACAAGACTACCGACCGCGAATCCCACGACGCCGTTCAGTTTCACCCAGTCACCGCTCTCCTGGGAGGCGCCGATCAGGGCCCCGACCACACCCCCCACCACGACCCCGATCACCATTCCTTCCCGAGCTCGGTTGTACCTACCGCGACTGATCGCCAACCGACCCAGGTCGCCAATAGCGAGTGATCGAGGCGCGCTGCCGGGACTGAGCTGCAGCACCACGGTGTCTCGGGTCACCCGCACGACGTTCCCGATAATTGGTGGGCCCCCGTGCGGCGTTGCGAGCAAGCGCATCCCCGGCCATGGCCCAATCGCCCGCGCGCTGAGCCGTGCGTCTAAGGCCCGAAACACATGCGGAGCGCGCTCGCGATGCCCGATCTCGAGCAGATACCCCGGTTTCGTGACGACGCGAACCGCCGCGAAGCCATCGTCCGCACTGTCCCGCGCGATCCGGACGCGGACGTACTCGCCTTTGCTGAAGACGCCCCGTGGCTTTTCCGCGATGAGTACGCGGGTCGTGGCGTCGAGCCGCGTGACCTCCGCCACGGCCAAGCCCTGTTGGTTAATGGCCGCTTCCGCGGCTACGGCGATGGTGTCGATTGACGCGTCATAGCGGGCGAGCTGGCCGGCATCGGGCGGAAGCTCTCGCATCATGCCAACGGTCGCGCAACTCGCCGTCGCTGAGAGCAGGCCCAGGAACGACAACTGGAGTATTCGCATGTGGGTACCCTGTGTTGAGGACGCCCACATGTTCACGCCCCTCGATCAAGACCGAATCAAGGGGTCGCTCAAATCGGCCGGCCCCTGCCCCGGCGCCCGCGCTGCGGCCCGGGCGCCATCCGCCCGCCGCGTCGCTGCTCGCGCATCTCGTTCACGCGCTGGTGCAGCCGGGCGCGCATCTCCTGGTAGCGGGCGCGCTGCACCGGGGTCAGGTAGCCCGCCATCTCTCGATCCTCGTCTTGATCGATCTTGAGCATCGCCGAGCGGCCTGCCTGAACGCCATCCATCAGCTTTCTCACGCTATCGGCGTTCGCGGCAATCCCTGGCTGCATCTGATCCTGCAATGCCATGCGGCGCCCCATCTGCTGGCGTGCCAGAGCGCGGCGCTGCGTCCCGAACCGCTCCTGGCTGGCGCGCAACTTCGTCGCCTGGTCGGGCGTCAATCGGAGCTGCTCCTGCACGTGTTGCGCGAACCGTTCCTCGATCTGCGCCCGCAACCGCTCGGCCTCCACGGTATCGGGCCGTTGCGGAGCCGCGGGCTCCTGCGCCGCAAGACCAGGCGCCAGGACCAGAGCCAAGACCAGCCACAGTCGCTTCATCACCCCTCCAGGGAACGCAGCACCGCGCGGAGCTGCTGCGCGTCGAGATCCTCGAGATCGACCTCCGGCGTGCGGTTCCCGCCGAGGTCCAGCGTCTCGTCCAACGTGCTCAAGACTTCACGCAGCTGATCCGCCGACAGATCGGTCAGGTCGTCACGGACGAAGTGCGCGATCTCATGCCCCCCACCACTCGTGCCGGGGTGCACGAGGAGCTGACGCGCAATCAGCCCGCCACCGACGAGGAGGACGAGCGCCGCGGCGATGCGGAGCCAGGTGGGCTGGATCCAGCTCCAGCGGGCATCGCTCCCCGGCTCGGCGCGCAACCGCTCGAGCACAGCGGCTGCGGTGCGCTCAACATTCAAGCGCTCGGCCGCCTCGGTCCCCAGGCGCTGCGCCATCGCCTCCAACTTCGCTTCGTCGTTCATTGCAGCAGCTCCTTCAATCGTTTGACGGCGTGGTGGTAATGCACCCGGGCCGCCCCTTCCGTCGTGTTCAGCGCCGCCGCGATCTCGCCGTATTCGAGGCCCTGCTGGGCGCGCAGCAAGAACACCTCGCGCTGCAGCCTCGGCAGGTCCTTCACTCCCACCACGAGCCTGGACTCCGCCTCCCCCGCCTCAGCCCGCTCGTGCGGGTCACCGTCTCGCGCCCGCAGCCCCTCATCCAGCGGCACCACTCTGTGCCGCGCCGCGCGGCGGCCGTGATCCTTCAAGACGTTGCCGCCGATCGTCAGGAGCCAGGTGCGGAATTGGCACTGCCCACGGAATCGGTCCACCGCCCGGAATGCCCGGATCAACGCTTCCTGTACCAGGTCATCCAGATCCGCCTCGGGCGCCCCGGCGCCGGCCAGGAAGCGGGCCAGCGCGCGCGCGTGACGCCGTACCAGCTCGGTCGCCGCCTGCTCGTCACCCCCCTGCCACGCGGTGATCAGCGCCGCGTCAGGGGGGGGGGATGGCTCGGTGAGCGGCAGGGGTTGCGCCATTGGCTCCGGGGGGTAGACGTGCCAGTTGCGTGGATATTAAGGACGCGGTACCTTCCCGATTCGAACGCTTGTTCGAACCTATGCGCCCCTACGACGAACGTCTCGACCACCTTCTCGCCCAGGCCGCCCGCGTCTTCGCCGAGAAGGGTTACCACTCGACCACGATGCGCGATCTCGCCGCCGCGAGCCGCATGTCGCTGGCGGGGATGTACTACTACACGCGGGGCAAAGAGGATCTGCTCGCGCTGATCCAGGAGCGCTGCTTCACCCGCGTGCTGGCGGGCGCGGAGCAGGCGGTCGCCGCGGCCAACGACGCGTCAGAACGACTGCAGGCGTTCATCCGCCACCACGTGACCTTCTTCGCTCGGCACATGGCCGAGATGAAGGTGCTGTCGCACGAGCCGGCCCGCGGCGTCGCGGCCATCAAGCGACGCTACGTAGACCTGCTCGAGCGGTTGCTCAAGGACGCGGCGCCCGATGAGACGCCGGTGGACCGCAGCGCGGCTGCCTACGTGCTCTTCGGCATGATGAACTGGATCTACAATTGGTACGACCCGGCGGGTGAGATCGATCCGCGCCGCCTGGCGGATCTCATCGCGGGCATCTTCCTCGGCGGGTTCGTTGAGACGCCCTCCCCTTCCCCCTCCACGGTACACGGAGACTGACCGCCCATGGCAACCATGACGGAACCCAAGACCGAGCAGAAAGTGCTAGTTCAATACCGGGCGGAGGACGGGCTCGCGATCATCGAGCTCGACGATCCTCCCGCGAATACCTACACCCACGAGATGATGCGTCAGCTCGACGACGCGATCCTCAAGGCGCGGTTCGACGACGACGTCCACGTCATCGTGATCCGGGGACGCGGCGACAAGTTTTTCTCGGCGGGCGCGAACATCGGCATGCTCAACTCGGTCACCCCGCGCTTCAAGTATTTCTTCTGCCTCCACGCCAACGAGACGTTGAACCGCCTCGAACAGACGCCCAAGCTGACAATCGCGGCGCTCAACGGGCATACGGTCGGCGGCGGTCTTGAGATCGCGATGGCCTGCGATATCCGGCTCGCCAAGGAGAACGGCGGGAAGATCGGACTCCCCGAGGTCAATCTGGGCGTGCTCCCCGGAACCGGCGGCACCCAACGGATGGCGCGCATTCTCGGCAAACCGCTGTCGATCGAGCTGATGGTGAAGGGAGAGCTGTTCTCGTTCGACCGCGCCAAGGAGATTGGCCTCGTGAACGAGATCTTCTCTGCCAAAGACTTCTGGGAGCAGGTCGTCCTGTACGCCAAGCAATTCTGCCCGCCGCACAAGGCGTCGAAGGCCGTAGGGTTGATCAAGCGGGCCGTTCAATCGGGCGCGGAAGTCCCCTTCGAATCGGCGCTCGCGATCGAGCGCGAGCTGCAGCAGCAGCTGTTCCAAAGCGAGGACGCCAAGGAAGGCATCGCCGCGAACCAAGAAAAGCGCGTGGCGGAGTTCAAGGGGAAGTGAAGACCGACCTTTTCATCAATAACGAGTGGCGGCCGGCCAGCTCGGGCAAACGCTTCCCGGTCGTGAACCCGGCCACCGAGGCCGTCATCGCCGATGTGGCCGCCGGCGACGCCGCAGACGTCGACAACGCCGTCCGGGCGGCCAAAGCCTGCTTCGAGTCGGCGGCGTGGCGCGATCTGTCGGCGCGCAAGCGCGGCCGGCTTCTGTTCAAGGCCGCCGACCTGTTGGAGGCGAGGCTGGACGAGTTCTCCAGACTCGAGAGTGCCCAGAACGGCAAGACGCTGTTCGAGGCAAAGATCGAGCTGACGATGACGGTCAACACGCTGCGCTACTACGCGGGGTGGGCCGACAAGATCGTGGGCGACACCCTGCCGGTGGACGGACCGTTCCTCGCGTACACGCTGCGGGAGCCGATCGGCGTCGTCGGGGCGATCGTGCCCTGGAACTTCCCGCTCAACATCGCGAGCTGGAAGTTCGCCCCGGCGCTGGCGGCCGGATGCACCATCATTTTGAAGCCGGCCTCCGAAACGCCGCTCACTGCCCTGCTGTTTGCCGAGGTGGCGCTCGAGGCGGGCCTGCCGCCGGGAGCCTTCAATGTGGTGTCGGGAGGCGGATCGACGGCGGGGGCCGCGCTGGTGCGCCACCCCGACGTGGACAAGATCTCGTTCACCGGCTCGACCGAGGTGGGCCGTCAAATCATGCGGATGGCGGCCGACACCAACAAACGCGTGACGCTCGAGCTGGGCGGCAAGAGCCCCAACATCATCTTCGCCGACGCCGATCTGAAAGCGGCGGTGCGCGGCGCCCAAACGGGCATCTTCTACGGCAAGGGCGAGGTCTGCGCCGCCGGCTCACGGCTGCTCGTCGAGCGCTCGGTCCATCAACAGGTCATCGAACAGCTCGCTGACGGGGCGAAGAAGCTCACGCCCGGCGATCCGCTCGACAAAAACACGCGTCTCGGCGCGCTCGTGTCGAAGAAACAGCAGGAGACCGTGCTCGCCTATATCAAGCAGGGGGTGGATGAAGGGGCGCAGCTCGTCGCCGGCGGGAATGCGGTGAAATCGAACGGTAAGGGCTATTTCGTCGAGGCAACGGTGTTCGACGGCGTGCAGCCCGAGATGACGATCGCGCGCGAGGAGATCTTCGGCCCGGTGCTCGCGGTGCTCACGTTCGACGATTTCGAGCACGGCGTGAAGCTCGCCAACCAGACGATCTACGGCCTGGCCGCCGGTATCTGGACCAAGGACATCCAGAAGGCGCACCGCGCCGCCAAGGCGATCCGCGCCGGCACCGTCTGGATCAACTCCTACAACTTCTACGATTCCGGTGCGCCGTTCGGCGGGTTCAAGGCCTCAGGCTTCGGGCGGGATCTCGGCCGCGAAGCGTTGGAGGGCTATCTCGACACGAAGACGGTCTGGGTCCAGCTGTGACCGAAGCCTTCATAAGTGCCGCCTTGAGAACTCCCGTGGGAAGACACGGCGGGGCGCTCGCGGGCGTGCGCGCCGACGACCTGGCGGCCGTGCCGATCAAAGCCGTTGTGGAGCGCGCGGGGGTCGATCCGGCCACCATCGACGACGTGATCTTCGGCTGCACGAACCAGGCGGGCGAGGACAACCGCAACGTGGCGCGCATGGCGCTGCTCTTGGCCGGCTTGCCGGTAGCAGTGCCGGGCCAGACGGTGAACCGGCTGTGCGGTTCGGGCCTCCAGGCAGTGGCGAGCGCGGCGCAGGCCATTAAGGCCGGCGAGGGCGAGACGTTCATCGCCGGCGGCGTCGAAAGCATGACGCGTGCGCCCTACGTGACCCTGAAGTCGGGAGAGCCCTGGAGCCGTAAGGCGCCTGAGACCGCCGATACGACGGTCGGCTGGCGCTTCACGAACCCGCGGCTCCCCAAGGAATGGACGATCTCCCTCGGCGAAACGGCCGAGGTCGTGGCGCAGCAATACAAGATCTCGCGCGCCGAGCAGGACGCGTTCGCGGTCGAGAGCCAGCAACGTGCCGAGCGGGCCCAGAAGGACTGCGTGTTCACGGACGAGCTCGTCCCCGTGCCCCTCGCGGACGGCTCGGCATTCTCGAAGGACGAGTATCCGCGGGCCGGCACGACGCTCGAGAGCGTCGCGAAGCTCAAGCCGGCCTTCAAGAAGGACGGGACCGTGACGGCCGCGACGTCGAGCGGCATCAACGATGGTGCCGCGGCCCTGCTCGTCAGCTCCCAGGCGAAGCAACCCCTCGCCCGCATCGTGGCGAGCGCCGTCGCGGGCGTCGATCCCAGCTGCATGGGCTTGGGACCGATCCCCGCCACGCAGAAGGCGCTGAAACGTGCCGGTCTCAAGATCGACCAGATCGACGTCATCGAGTTGAACGAAGCCTTCGCGGCCCAGGCGATCGCCTGCATCCGCGAGCTGAAACTCGATCCCGCCAAGGTGAACATTTACGGCGGCGGCATTGCGCTGGGTCATCCCCTCGGATGCACGGGCGCGAAGATCCTGACCACACTTGTCCACGCCTTATCACGTCGTAAAGCACGCTTTGGTTTGGTGACCATGTGCATCGGCGTCGGTCAAGGGATCGCGCTGATCGTGGAGCGCGTTTGATGGCCGCGTACGAGCGCGTGCTCGTCGAGATTGCGGGTGGCATCGGGACGCTCACGCTCAACCGGCCCGAGAAGCTGAACGCATTCGACAGCGACGCGTGTAGCGACTTGATCGAAGCGTTGCGCATGCTCGCGGGGTCAGATCCCGTCCGGGTGATCGTGCTGACGGGGGCGGGGCGCGCGTTCTGCGCCGGCGCGGACCTGTCGGTGCTCGGCACGGACGGACCCGCACTGGTCGCCGCCGGGAAGGACGTCGCGCTGCTCATCCGCTCGGCGCCGAAACCCGTGCTCGCCGCCGTCAACGGTCCCGCCGCCGGCGGGGGCGCGAACCTCGCGCTCGCCTGCGACTACCGCCTCGCCTCGGACCAGGCGTCCATCGGCCAGGTGTTCCACAAGCTCGGCCTCAGTCTCGATTGGGGCGGGAGCTACTTCTTGCCACGTGTCGTGGGGATCTCGAAAGCGCTGGAGCTGACGTGGAGCGCCCGCATGGTCCCGGCCGCCGAGGCCGTGCAGCTCGGTCTGTTCGATCGGGTCGTCCCCCACGCGGATCTAGCCGCGGAGACCCGGAAACTCGCTGAAACGTGGGCGGCGATGTCGCCGCTCGCGGTGCGCAAGGCGAAAGACGCGCTGTATCGCTCGGAACACCGCACGCTGACCGAGATGCTCGATCTCGAGATCGTCGATCAGACCGCGCTGTTCCAGACCCCGGAAGCCCGCAACCTGATCAGGAGCCGCTGATGGTCCGCAAGCTGGGCAACTTCGACGACTGGATCGACTACTTCCGCTACTGGCAGGACTCGATCGGCCTGCCGCAGGGCGACCTCCGCACGTTTACCTTCGACGCGAAGTTCGGTGACGCCGAGGTGCCGCACATCGAGTTCGGCCATTACAAAGGCCAGCGCAAGTGGCCCACGGTGATGCACATCCCCGACCAACGGATCCGCGACGCGTTGCTCAATCTGATCGTCTATCAGGGCGACACCGAGTTCGCGTCGGTCGAGCAACAACGTAACCTGCTGCAGCACGCGCCCTCGGACTATGACCTGCTGTCGCTGCAGCGTGTGATGACGGAGGAGATGCGCCACGGCTGGCAGATGTCGTACCTGTTGTGCACGTATTTCGGCGACGAGGGCAAGCGCGAAGCGGCGAAGCTGCTGGACCGCCGCGCCGACGAGGGCGAACGGCTGCTCGGGTCGTTCAATGAGATCGTGGACAACTGGCTGGATTTCTTCACCTACACCCAGTTCATCGACCGCGACGGCAAGTTCCAGCTCAAGATGCTCTCGGTCTCGGCGTTCGACCCGCTGGCGCGCTAGATG
>Ga0137418_10002350_pt1 | contig 17325 bp, 14 predicted proteins | sample CZODoug3_1_2_16f_FD_122242 | JGI IMG/M metagenome (GOLD analysis project Ga0137418, IMG submission 122242) | Vadose zone soil fungal communities from Angelo Coast Range Reserve, California, USA - CZODoug3_1_2_16fungal (Hybrid Assembly) | ecosystem: Environmental > Terrestrial > Soil > Vadose... | reverse complement strand
GGTGCGCCGCATGGCCGAACTCGCCGCGCACATGGTCGAACGCAACGGCTTGAAGAGTGAAGACATCGCGCTGGTGGTTCCGCACCAGGCGAATCTGCGTATCATTCGCGCCATGCAGCAACGCCTGGGCCTGCCGGACGACAAAGTGATGGTCAACATCGATCGCTACGGCAACACCACTGCGGGCACGATTCCGTTGGGGCTGCGCGACGCCGTCGAGCAAGGCAAATTGAAAAAAGGCGATTTGGTGCTGCTGATGGCGGTCGGCGCGGGATACACCACTGGGAGCGTGCTGCTGCGCTGGGCGTACTGACGACAAGCTTGGACAATCAGGCGTGAAGGTCTTGCGGATTCTTATCAGCACTGCAATTAGAGTACGGGAAAGAAATTTGTTAGCAGGAGCGCATCGACGCCGCCAGCGCCATATTCGATTGCAGACGGCGATCCACTTGGACCGCTGCGTAGCGCGCGCAAAGCATGCGCTCGTTTTCCGCCCAATCCGCTAGCACAGAAATACGGCCGGCGGCCAAAGTCCCAATCGCGTGCACAAATTTGAAATACACCGGAACGAGACCGAGGGTTCCGCGCTGCGACGAGAGATCGGGAGTCAATTCATGAAGTTGGACCAGGGTTCGGTAGTCCTCGCCGCTAATGGTCTTGGCGTCCATGCTGGCCGCGTCCAGCACTTGCTGCGAGACCGGCTGGGCAGCCACACCTGCAACCACCGCCCGCCAGTAGAAGACTGCAAACTGGGCGAGCGCCACGACCGAGATCGCAAGTAGGACAGCGGAGAACATCTCTAACCTCAGGCTACATTCTGAGTTCATCGGGTGTTCCGCGCTATAGCTCCGGGGTACTATCACACTGGTGCTTTCGGTACTAATCGATTGAGAACATTAGCCCTAGGAGCCCTTAGCTCCCGCCAGGGCTTCAGGAGGCAGTTCATGCGTGGAAAACAAGGATGGTTGGGCGCACTCGCTCTGCTTGCGGTTTTCGCGGCGTATTCGGCGGTACTCCAGGGCTGGGCAAACACGGCCCCCTCCGGCGGGAGCGAGGACGCCATTCGGCAAGTCTTGGCGACTCAGCAAGCCGCATGGAACCGGGGCGATATCCCGACCTTCTTGAAAGGCTACTGGAGCTCTCCAGAACTTACATTTTCAGGATCCAACGGCACGGTTCGGGGCTATGACGGCGTTCTTGAGCGGTACCGAAAGAGCTATCCGGACCGGCAAAGCATGGGCGAACTCGACTTTTCGGGCCTGGAAATCCGAATGTTAGGGGAAGACTCCGCGTTGGTGCTGGGGAAATGGCACCTGACGCGATCGGGCGGGGACGTTGGCGGTGTATTTACGCTGGTTTTCAGGCACTTCGCGGAGGGCTGGCGAATCATTCACGATCACACTAGCGCACAAAAAAGCGGAGATTGAACGCCACGCGCAAACGACTGAAAGCTCCGACCCTCAAATCCAATAGCTACAGGATCTCCAGGATCTCTTCGTAGCGCTTGAAGGGCGGAATGAGATAAGCGCCGGCCAATTCGGTGCGGGCCCAGGCTAACATTTCTTTGGCAAGGGCAAAGCCGCGTTCACGGGCGGCGGTGCCGGCGGACTCCAGAGATTTGAGCAGCGGTTCCGGAATGATGATGCCGGGAACTTCGTTGTTGAGGCGCAGGGCCTGTTTGTAACTGTTGAGCGGCCAGATGCCGATGAGCACAGGAATCGGACATTTGCCGCCGATTTTTTTCAGGAAATCGTGCCAGTGTTCGGGATCGAAGAGCGGCTGAGTCATGGCGAAGTGCGCGCCGGCTTCGATTTTGGCGTGGAAGCGAGCAATCTCTTCATCGAGATTATCGGAAACCGGATTGACGGCGACGCCGATGGTGAAATTGGTGGCGCCGCCAAGGGTTTTGCCGGACCAGTCGGTGCCCTGATTGAGGCGGTGAAGGACTTTGACCAGGCCGACGGAATCGACTTCGTAAACGCCGCTGGTTTCCGGGTGATCGCCGACGGAGGGTGGATCGCCGGTAACGGCCAGAATGTTGCGTATGCCGCCAACGGTCCAAGCTCCGAGAAGAGCAGCTTGCAGACCAATAATATTTTGGTCGCGGGTGGTGAGATGCGGAATGGTTTCGACGCCGCGAGCTTCGAGAGCGCCGGCGACGATAAGCGCGTCCATGCCGACGCGGGCCATGGCGCCGGAGTTGATGTCAATGGCATCGACTTTGCCGGAAGCCATGATTTTTTCGACTTGTTCGTAAACGCGGTCGAGGGCAATGCCTTTGGGCGGATCGATTTCGACGCTGACCTGAAATTTTCCGGCTTGAATATTTTTCCAGAGTTTTGACTCCGGAATGCGTTCGACGACGGGAACGTGCTTGGCGGGCGCTTCCACGGTGACGCCCGAGGCTTGAGCTTTTGATGGACGGAGCGATTTTACCGCTTCAGCCATGGCACGGATGTGGGCAGGGGTGGTGCCGCAGCAGCCACCCAGGATGCGGACACCGGCGGCGGCAGCTTCACGGGCGAAAAGCGCAAAATATTCCGGCGAAGATTTGGGATAGACGATGCGGTCGCCTTCGCGCTTGGGCAGACCGGCGTTGGGCATGCCGCTGACGCGGAGATCGTCGACGGCGGCAAGTTGCTGCAGGATGGGAAGCAGCGCTTGCGGGCCGATGGTGCAATTGGCGCCGACGACCTGGACGTTTTTGTTTTTGAGCTGTAAAGCGGCATCGCGGGGGCTGAGGTCGCCGTAAGCAATGCCTTCTTCGGAGTAGGTGAGTTGGGCGATGATGGGGAGACCGGAGAAGGAGCGGATGGCATCGATGGCCAGAAGAATTTCTTCGATATAGGTGAAGGTTTCGAGGATGTAGAGATCGACGCCGCGTTCCTCCAGAGCCTGCGCCTGTTCGCGGAAGACTTCCAGAATTTCGTCCGGCTCGGGATGGCGGGCTTGCACACCAACACCAAGCGGACCGATGGAGCCGGCGATCAGGACATCGCGGGCCGCGGCTTCGCGCGCTTCACGGGCGATTTTGACGCCGCGGGAATTGAGGCGCTGGACTTCTTCGCCGAGGCCGAGATGCGCGAGCTTGAAACGGTTGGCGCCGAAAGTATTGGTTTCGATGATTTGCGCGCCGGCTTCGATGTAGGCCTGGTGCACGCGGAAGACGGCTTCCGGCTCGGTGGAATTAAGTTCATCGAAGCAGCGCTGCGCGCCAACGGTCTCATGCAACATGGAGCCCATGGCGCCGTCGGCGATGAGGATGGAGTCTTTGATGCGTTCGTTGAAGTCGAGAATCTTCATCTTGAGTGCCGGCCTATGCGAAGCGAGAATTTTGGTGCTTTGACGCGGAACAGTGCTGGTCTTACACTAGCAATTATGGAAGTTCATTTTACCCCGGAACAGGAAGCGCGGCTGGCGTCGATGGCCACTCGCGAGGGCGTCAACCCCCAAGAACTAGTAAAGGACGCAGCGCTCCGCCTGTTGGAAGACGACGCGTCGTTTCGTGCGGGAGTGCGGGCAGGAATTGAACAGGCTGACCGCGGAGAATTCATCGAGGAAGAAGAGATGAATGCACGCGTCAAACGTATGTTGCAGCGGTAATGCGGATACGATGGACGAGGGCCGCAGCCGACGACCTGCAAGCGATAGACGATTTTCTGATTGAGAATCATCCTTATCTCGTTCACTCCACCATAACAAAGCTGTACGACGGCATCAGTTCCTTGAAAAAAATGCCTCAGCGCGGAAGGCGCGGCCGCGAAGATGGCACTCGAGAACTGGTATTTGCGCCCTTGCCATACATTGTCGCGTATCGCGTTAAGGAAGATCAGGTCGAGATTCTGCACGTTCACCACTCGTCGCGCCATCGGCGATGAGGATAGAGTCTTTGCTGCGTTCGTTGAAGTCGAGAATTTTCATTGAGAGTTGGGCCATAACGTCTACCTAGTATTTTACACATTGACCGTCGCAGCAGGCAGCGGCATAAAACCTCTGCTACACGAGGCGAATGGCTTAGCGTTTTTGATCCATCAGGGTGGCGACGATGCTCATGAGATCGTACTTGGTTAAAATTTCGAAGTGGGTTTCGTCCATCTCGACGAAGACTGCGTGATTTTCGTGGCTCAGGATATGCGTGATGCGTTCGACCGGAGCAGTTTTGGCAATTTTTGGCAACGGCTTGCTCATCGCTTCGCGGATGACCAACTTTTGCAGCTCTTTGCCTTGCAGCGCGAGGGTCAAGATCTGGTCTTCGTAGATGGTGCCGACCGGAACATTTTCCTCGAACACCGGGATTTGCGAAATGTCCTGTTCCTGCATGGTTTTGAGGGCGTGAAAAACGGTTTGATACGGCCGCACGATGACCAGTTCGCGAACTTTGCCGGATTTGCGCTTGGCGTTGACTACATCGGCGGCAGTGATCGCCATTGAGGAGTCGACATAGCCGCGTTCGCGGATCCACTCTTCGTTGTAGACCTTGCTGAGGTAGCGCATGCCGGTGTCCGGCAGGAAAGCAACGATGTAAGCTTTTTCATCGAGCGTTTTCGCTAGGCGCAGCGCGGCGGAAAGGCAGCCGCCACCACTGCCACCGGTGAACAGACCTTCCTGCTTGACCAGGCGGCGAGCGACCACGAAGCACTCTTCGTCGTTGACCTGGATCACGTCGTCGAGGATGTTCATGTCCATTGTGCTGGGGAAGAAATCTTCGCCGATGCCTTCCACCACGTAGGTGCAGGCTTTGCCGATTTGGCCGGTCTTGTGAAATTCGTAATAGAGTGAGCCTTCCGGGTCGACGCCAACGATTTCAACGGCGGGATTTTTTTCCTTGAGAAATTTGCCGGCGCCGCTGATGGTGCCACCGGTACCCATGCCGCAGACGAAATGGGTGATTTTTCCTTCGGTGTCTTCCCAGATTTCCGGGCCTGTGGTGGCGTAGTGCGCGGCGGGATTCATGGGGTTGTCGTACTGATTGGGGTAAAAGGAATTGGGAATTTCGCGCGCGAGCTTTTTGGCGACGGAATAGTAGCTGCGCGGATCGGCGGGTTCGACAGCGGTAGGGCAGACAATGACTTCGGCACCGAGGGCTTTTAGAAGATCGACTTTTTCCTTGGACTGTTTGTCGGTGATGGTGAAAACCATTTTGTAGCCGCGGACGGCGGCGACGAGAGCGAGTCCCATGCCGGTGTTGCCAGAAGTGCCTTCAATGATGGTGCCGCCGGGCTTGAGCAGGCCGCGCTTTTCCGCGTCGTCAATCATGGTGACGCCGATGCGGTCTTTCACCGAGCCGCCGGGATTGATGTAATCGGCTTTGACGTACATTTGCGGCTTGAGGCCGTGATTGATGCGATTGAGGCGCACGAGCGGAGTACGGCCAATGGCTTCGAGGATGTTGTTGCAACGCATGTGGCTGTCAGTTTAACACGTGCGGTTGGCTGGGACGGGACAAGGTGCAGCGTGTAGAGTACAGAAAGCGAACAGCGAGCAGCGAGCAGTTTCGAGAGCAGGGGAGGATGTGATGGAACGAATGAATATTTCGAGCGGCACGGCGTGGGAGCCGATTGTGGGCTATTCGCGGGCGGTGCGGGTGGGGAATATGATCAGCGTGGCGGGTACGACGGCGACCGGGGCGGATGGAAAAATCGTTGGCGTGGGCGATGTGGGCGCGCAGACGGTGCAGACGATTCAAAACATCGAGGCGGCGTTAAAGAAGGCGGGCGCCTCGCTGCACGATGTGGTGCGAACGCGGATTTTTGTGACGAATATTGCGGAGTGGGAAAAGGTCGGGCGGGCGCACGGCAAATTCTTTGGCGAGATCCGTCCGGTGACCAGCATGGTACAGGTGAGCGCGCTGATTTCGCCGGAGATGCTGGTGGAGATTGAAGCGGACGCGATTGTAAGTTAACTGGTTGAGGTTGAAGTGATGCAGCCGTTGAGATCCTTCGGCCCGGCAGAAGACTGCCGGACCTCAGGATGACAAGCAAACCCGCTTGCAGCGGACGCGGTGGTGACAAGTTTCTTCGATAACTCTACCACTTGGCGCGGATGCGATATTTGAGGACGGAGGTGCCGTTGGCCGCGACCGGAACGTTGAACTGCGCAGCCCAGGCGGCGGTCTTGGTGTATTTATAGCTGGAATTGACCATCTCCCAATCGCCGCCAATCGGCTCGTTGACTTCGATGTTGACTGGCGTGTCCTTGTGGTTGCGTAATGTGATCTCAAATTCCATTTCCCAGGTATGAGTGTCGATGTGCTTGTAGTCGGTCTGTTTGCGTTCGCTAATAACATCGAACGCGTTGCCGATGTGAATGTTCAGGAATTCGTCTTTGGGAGTGTGGTCGATGCGGTCTTCGCCGACAAAAAGAATGTTGCCCTTGGAATCTTTTTGATAGACGCGGACATTGCCCGCGGGCATGGGCATGCCGAGGCCGGATTTTTCGTCGTTCTTAAATTTGTAGAAGACCATGACGTTGTCTTTGAGCGGCGATCCGGGGCTGTACTGATTGTGGTAGTAGAAATTCTGGCCGTTGACCACGAAGCGTTTTCCTACCGGTACGCCGCTGCCCTGCAACAGGCTGATCTGCTTGGTTTCCTTGTCTTCCACGGAAGTTTTGCGGCCGAGACTGTACAGATGGTATTCGCTGAAATTTTCCTGAGCGAATTGTTCCGCGCGCATGGCTTTGGCCATCGGCACCGCTGCATTCATGTCCCTGGCATTGCCCGCATTCTGAATTCGATTGAGGTCGCCGGCGACCAATTGCAGACGAGCGTTGTGGAATGCGGTGCCGGAGTTGTTGATCAGGGTCACCCAGCCATCGAGGTCGGCGGCTTTGTCGTCGCGGGTGATGGTCAATACATAGTCGGAATTCCAGGAGAGGCTTCCGGCCAAGTAAGACGTTTCAATTTGCTGCTTGTGCGAGCCGGAATTTTCCAGCGACATTAGCAGTGTGGGGCGATCGAAAAGATTCGCGGGGACTTCCGGAAAGCGGTAGGACTCAGCGTAGACGCCGGTAACGATGTCGTTGCCAATTTTCCATACCGGGCCGTTGTTATTGGCCAGCAGCGTGGCTTTGACTTCTTCGTGCTTGGTGGATCCGTTGTCCATGTAGGAGCGGACCAGAGTGACTTCTTTGCCGACGTATTTGTTGAGAAGTTTCGCAGGTTCGAGTAAATCGTATTCGTAGTTTTGTTCGAGGACGCCGAGTTTGTCGGGCTCGTTGAGCGAGCGGAAGTGGACAGTTGCGGGGTTGACGGTAGCGGCGATGTCCATCAATTTGAGGCGAAATTGGCCAGTGGGCAGAGAAAGATTGCGCACATCGCGAATCAGCGCGATGTTGGAGTTGTAAACGGTGACCGAAAGATCGGTTTGGTCGTTGAGGGTGGTCGAAGGACTGCCGGAAGTATCGCGGGGGGACTCTTTTTCCTGGGTTGTCTCGCGTTTCCCACTGGGCGCGGCGTACATTGCGATGGTTCCCGCGAATAAAGCGGATGCCGCGGCAATGCCCAAGATCGAGCGCTGTTTTCCGGATTTCAGTTTTTGCACCATTGGAATCTCCTCTGCAACAGTTTGGTTACTGGTGTTGGAACGGCGATGGGCAGATTTCTTGCACGCCGTTTGGCGCTACTGGTTCGGAGTGGGTTGCCAGGTGGCACCGCCGTCGAAGGTTTGGTAGCGCAGCTGATTCGTCGCGTCCCAGATGATTGCGTTTTTATCGTCGGTGGCGCGCACTCCGCCGAGGTCGCCGGCGATGGGAATCATGATGCGATTCCAGTGACTGCCCTTGTCGGTGGTGCGCAACAAGGTCCCGGCGGCACCAGCGATCCAACAGATTTTTGCACTCGGCGCGGAAGCAGCAAGCAGTTTGGCGGACACGCCGGACGGTTGCGAGGTCCAGTCTTTGCCGGCGTTTTTCGAATAAACAATCTGGCCCGCGTCGCCGAATTTCCAGACGGCTTTGCTGTCGGGAGAGGTGACCGTTTGCAGACCAGCCGACAGCAGCATCAGAGCTTGAACATTTCTGCCATTGAGCGGAACCGAAGAGACTTCAGCGGTTCGCGTGTCCAGGGCGGCCGCTTGTGTGTTCGGCTGAACAGCCTGCGCCGTGACTTCCACGGTTTCGGCTGAAGCGCCAACCTGGAGCTGGGCGTTCTGCACGTTGTCGCCGGCCGCGATGTTCAATCCGTTGATAGCGTCGGTTTTGAAGCCGGGGCTTTGCAGTTCCAGTTGGTAGTTTCCGGCGGCTACGCCATCGAAGGTGTAGTTTCCGGTGTTGTCTGTGGAAGTCTGGGTCAGGGTGCGGCCATTCGGAGATTTCAGGGCAACGATTGCGCCGGAGACGGCAGCGCCGGAAGGATCGGTGACCGTGCCGCGGAGCTGGCCGGATGCCTGGGTAGATGCGCGCGCCTTTGCCCGCGCTGGCGGCGGAGGTGGAGCGGGCGGCGCGGCGACCGGAGATGGACTCGCGTCGACGGCGATGTCAGCTTTCCCGGCGGAGTCTGCAAATTTATCGCGATCCTGAAGTGACTTAGCTTCAGCCTTATTTGCTTTTGGTGGAGCGGGTGCTGCATCTTTTTTCGCCAGCCGGCCGCCTACAACCCCACCCATCGCACCGCCGTTGGTGGAGTCGCTCTGGTCTGCTTTTTTCGCGGGCGGCACGTTTTCGGCCTGCTTGGATTTTGCGACCATCCCAAGGGATGCGCCGGAACCGAAGCCTGTTTCACCGTGAACTACGGAGTCAGTGCGGGGGCGGGCCGAGGGAGACTGTATCGCTGGAGCGTTTTGCGATTCAATTCTCAGAGAATTGCGCGGAAGGCCAGCCGAAGATTTTTCGTCCAGCTCACTATTTGGCGATGCCTCTTTGCGATTTTCACTGGGGCGGTCCGCGCTGGATGGCGCGGCAGGCTGCGCGGGAGCCGGCCGATATTCGGTCTTGCGATTTTCGGCAATTTGCGTGGCTGCACCAGGAGCTCTCTGCGCCGTGCGAAATTCGCGCATGCCGACCCATAAAAACAGCACTGCTGCGATCGCGCCTGCGGGAGCTGCCCAACGCAACGTGGCGCGTTTCTTGCCGACCAGCGGCGCTACTTTGGACGGAGTTTTCTGTGCCTCGGCCAGCGGCGTAACCGCCGCAGATGGCAATTCGGAACCTTCGCTCCGGCCTGGCAAGGCCTGGGAACGTAACACGGAGGATGCTTTCTGGCGATCTTGCGATTCAACGAGGTCTTGAGTGGCCTCGAGCTGCGCCAAAATCTCCTGGCAACGAGTGCATGAAACCAGATGTGTTTTGGCGGCACTCAACTCTTCCACGGAGAGCAGCCGCTCATAATAGGCGGCGAGGGTTTCCGCATCTGGACATGCGGCAGCCGGTGCATCTTTGCCGGCACGCAATTGCCGGGCAAGAGCTTTTTCGAACAACTGGTCGCGGTCTTCAGCAGACATAATCCACTCTCAGGTTAGAACGGTGCATTGCAGCAATCTTGCGAACAAAATCGAGCGCCATCATCACTCCAAAATCCGGTCTGGATTTCGCTTTGGGCCAGGAATATTTTTTGGGTTGGGCCCTTCGAATAGGCGATCCAGATCGATCGCCGCGTCTTCCGCGGCGTACTGAATGCACAATTGGATTTGTGCCTCGTCCATCGCTGGGGTGGCTGGCCCGCCGTTGTCGGCAGCCTTTCCTGAACGCAGCAAACCTTCGACGGTAGCGCGAAGCTCCTTGCGGACACGCTCCAGATTGCGCGACACACTGGATTCATGCTCGCCGAGTTCCCGGCCAATTTCCGCAAGAGTGCGATCGTCAGCGTAGTAGCGCTGTAGGCGAGTACGATCGCGCGGATCGAGGGAGCCCAACGCCAGAGCAAGTGCTACCCGGAACCGCTGTAAATAGATCTCTCGACGGGGATCGCCGGGAGCGTCGACGGTGCGAGGTTCGTGAGTACGGCGAGGTTCGCCATCGTCTTCGCTGGCGTCCAGCGAATCAAATTTCCTTCCGGCGCGGATGGCATCGATGTGGCGTTGCGCGAGCACCGCGCGCAACCAGGTTTTCAACGAGCTGCGCCCGTGGAAATAGCGGAACAGCGAGCGGCCGCCAGCTTTTCCTCCGGTGATGCCGTAGAGATCGGCAAAAAGGGAGTCGGCCAGCTCGATCGCCGCGGGGTCCTCGGCAGGCCGCCGCAAAATTGCCGCAGAAGCAACCCGAAGGTACGCGCGAAATTCAGTTACAAAATCATTCCAGGCGCTTTCCGAGCCGTCGCAGCAGGCACATGCGAGGGCCAGATCGCGTACATGCAGAGTGGCAAAATATTCATGGATTCGTTCGATCGCCGGAACAGCTTCGCCAAAGCGCTTGGACGCACCTCGGGTCAACGCCGCGTAAAACGACTGGAAGGAGAGCTGCCAGTGTTCAGAGGGCGTTTCGGCAAAGAGCTGCTGGGCCATGGCGCCGCAAGCGTCAGGAACGCGCCAAGCGCGCGCCTGGCCGCTATCCGAAGGCTGGTCCTGGTCGCGGTAGGTCATTTGGAAGCCGAAGGAGGCGTGTTCCAGTGTGACGGCCAGATTAAATTGGCACGCGGGCGCCTTGGGAACTCAGCCGCAGGCACCGCCTCCGCGTATACTCGCATCCTAGAGCATAGCCCTGCAGGAGCGCGTTGGAAATGGTTGCGTTATTCCGGGTTCCCAGAAGCCCGGATTGCGTTATTCTATGTGTGAGCCCCCCAGCCCGCAACCGCCAATGCCTCGCCGGGTTAACCGAAAGGGGAGCTAACGGTGCGCCCGCAGCAGCATTAGCGACTTCGCGTCGTTGGTACGAAAGTCCTATTCGGACAAATCCAGCCTCATTAGTACGCTCGTACCGTGACAGGGAACGTCGCACGCTTTAGGCGGGTGGCACGGCCAGGAAAACTGGCGAAACAATACCCGTCGCGGACGCGAACTTTCACTGAGGCGGCAACCGGATGACCACAATGATTTTAGAACCACCGAGCAAGACCCGGCTGGGCGTTGGACTCGATTCCAACCGCCGACCAGCTGCCGAGCAGCAAGCTTGGAAGAAGCACATCGGCACGAAACAGATTCCCGCGCGTCTGGCGATGTTGCCGGAAGGCGAATCGCGCATGAAGCGGCTGGGAGTCAGCGCCGCTGTGCAGCTGGTATTTGTTGTCTTCATCCTTCTTTCGCCGCTGCTTTTTCCGCATCAGATGGAGACCGCGCTTAGTTTTCAAAAATACGAGATCCCGATGCCGATCTCGATGATTCCGGTCGCACCGCCACCTCCTCCTCCGCCACCACCAAAGATTGCGCGCATAAAGACAGTGGAACCGAAGATAGAGCCTGTGGTTGCGCCGGTGCTTTCCGCGAAGCAGCCGCACATCTTTGTGGTGCCCAAGGCGATTCAGCCCAAAGTGGAGAAGGTGGAAGCCAAGGCGCCGGTGATCGAGAACACTTTTGTAGCGGCAAAGATCGACACACCGCAGCCGAACCAGCCCAAGAAACCGAAGGAAGACGTTAAGGTTGGAATGATGAGCAGCGGAAACGCTACGCCGGCGACGGTCAAAGCGCCAGTGGAAAAGGTGCAGACCGGCGGATTCGGAACAACCGACGGATTAACCGGAAAGACCAATCCAAACGCGCACCTGATCGTGAATGGGCAAGGACTTCCAACGCTTCCAGGCGGACCGGGATACGGAAACGGCACTGGCGGCGACAAAGGAATTCGCGGGACCGTGGCCAGCACCGGTTTTGGCAATGGAACTGCAACTCCACCAGCAGGCGGGAAGCGCGGAACGGTGCAAGCTGGAGGATTCGGCGACGCATCGGTAGCCGCTGAAGCACCCAAGAAAAAGGCCGCAAACGACGGCCCAGCGGACACCGCTGTTACCATCTTGGACAAGCCACGGCCCGAGTACACCGCGGATGGGCGTAGCCTAAAGATAGAAGGCGACGTCGTTCTGGAAGTGGTGTTCCTGAAGAGCGGCCATGTCCAAGTGAACCGCGTTGTCAGCGGCCTCGGTCACGGACTAGATGAGTCCGCATCGAAAGCAGCGCAACTAATCAAGTTTAAGCCGGCCCTGCGCGAGGGCCAGCCTGTGGATTACCCGGCTCGCGTGCGTATTGAGTTCCGTTTGGCATACTGAGGGGAGAAGTTAAATGCGTAAGTTTGTTTTGGCAGGACTATTTTTAGTAACAGGTAGCGCCGCAGCGCTGGCTCCGGCAACTTTCGGCGATGAAGCCGCAAAACCCGCCGCAGCGGCAGATCAGCCTCGCACCATGGAGGATGTGGTCAACCGTGTGATCAGCAACGAGAATCACATGTATGGCAAGGTGAAGGAATTCTCTCCGCTGGTGGAAACCTACATCCAGAATTTGAAGCCCGACAAGGAACTCGGCGAAGTCCCGAGAGGAGACAAGTATTTCCTCGGAAAGGCCGATTTCTCGAAGGGCGTGAATCTGGTGTCGCTGACCGAGGCCAACACCAAGGGAAAGAAGATCCTTGGCGGCATCGGCGGGTTCCTTAACTTCGGTTTGCAGTACCTGCCGGACGGATTCCTGCAGATGGTGTTCATCGACAACAACGGATTCGACACGGCGCACTATAAGTTTGACTACGTTCGCCGGGAATTTTTGGGTGAGGTGCGATGCCTGGTATTTGACGTGACGCCGCTTCCGAAGTCCGGGAAGGGCCGGTTCCTAGGCCGCATCTGGGTCGAGGATCAGGATTTCAACATTGTCCGCTTTAACGGCAGCTACGGCGGCAGCGGCCACTCGAGCTGGTACTTCCACTTCGATAGCTGGCGGTCGAACGTGCAGCCCGGAGTGTGGATGCCGACGTTCGTGTACAGCGAAGAAAAAGAGATGACCTACGCGCTAACGAAGAAAGTGGAATTCAAGGCGCAGACCCGCCTGTGGGGCTACAACCTGGGCCATTCAGCTCAGGAACAGGAACTGAGCAAAATCCTGGTCGAAGGCACGGCCAACGACGAAACCGCCACGGCCAACGATCTTTCGCCGATCCAGGCGCAGCGTTCCTGGGACCATCAGGCTGAAGACAATGTGATCGACCACCTGCAGCGCATCGGACTGATCGCGCCGAAGGGCGAAGTCGACAAGATTCTGGAAACGGTGGTCAACAACCTGGAAGTTACCAACAATCTGGACATTACACCCGACGTTCGCTGCCGGGTGATGACCACCACCACGCTCGAGTCGTACACCATCGGGCATACCATCGTGTTTAGCCGCGGATTGATTGACGTGCTGCCGGACGAAGCTAGCCTGGCGACCATGATTGCCCATGAACTGAGCCACGTAGTTCTAGGCCACCGGCTGGATTCACAATACGCCTTCTTCGATCAACTGCTGGTGGATGATAAAGACACCTTTAAGCACTTCGGATTCGCGCGGACCGCGGACGAAGAAAAACAGGCGAATGACAAAGCAATGCAGTTGCTGGCGACTTCGCCGTACAAGAATCAACTTGGCAATGCCGGGCTATTCCTGCAGGCTCTGCAATCGCGGCAAAAAGAGGTTCCGAACCTGATCAGCGCGCATCTTGGCAACCGTGTTCCCAATATGCCGAATCTGCAATCGACCACCCCGGTGGATCCAAAGCAAAATACCCAGAAACTTGCCGCGCTGCCCATCGGTGGACGGGTAAAGATGGATCCTTGGAGCGACAAACTGGAAATGATCAAGAGCAAGCCCATCGGTACGGTGGCGGAGCGGGAAAAGATGCCGTTTGAAGTAACTCCGTTCCTGCCGTACTTGGTGCGTTATGGCTCCGATGCGTCAAAGCCGATCGCAGCCAGCGCCGCTCAACCTGACGATGCCAACAAGACCGGGAACGCCCAAGCCGCAAAGCCCGAGTAATTTAATCAACCCAACTTTTCGGCCCGGAAGGCAATTGCCCTCCGGGCCGATTTTCTTTGGGCTGGCGTCACTCCCCGGAAGAAAGATTCTTTATTAACAGATAGCTGACGTCGATACCGTCGTAGAAGTCGTTAACGGCGATTCGTTCGTCCTTGCCGTGAGCACGATTGTCATTTAATTCGAAAAACATGCACGCAATGCCGTAAGTCGGAATTCCAGCGATGCGCAGATAGCGCCCGTCAGTGGCTCCGGTGGACATGGTGGGAACCACCGGCACGCTGGGCCAGAAATGGTGCACCGTTTTTTCCTCGGCTTGCACGACCTCTGGCAACAACGGCGACGGCGGAACGGAAACTTGCGGAACCAGGGCGCCGTTGGCATCCCTGACCGGTACGATACTGACCGTTACTTTCGGATCGGCCGCGACTTTTTCCAGAGTTTTGCGGACGGCTTCGGGATCCTCGCCCGGAAAAATGCGGCAATTTACATTGGCGCGGGCCATTTGCGGCAGGGCGTTTGGCGCGTGACCACCCGAGAGCATGGTGGCTACGCAAGTGGTGTGCAGCAAGGAATTGTAATAGGCGGACTGCGAAAGCCGGGTGATCGCCGCCGAATCGGGAGGCTGTTTTGCGGCAGCCAACAAATCGTCGGAGGTCTTACCACCCTTAATGGCCGCGGTCTTCAGAAAATAGTTGCGGGTGATTTCGTCCATCTTTACCGGAAAAGAAAAATTTTGCAGCCTGCTGAGGGCATTCGAAAGGTGGTAGATGGCGTTGTCAGGCGAAGGTAGCGAACTGTGGCCGCCGGGATTCAGCGATTCGAACTGGTAATCCACGTAAACTTTTTCGGCGGCTTGCAATCCCGCCAGCAGGCGCTGGTCCTTGTCCTTTTCAAATTCGCCGCCGTCGAGGTTGATGGCGTATTCCGCATCGATCCAGTCACGGTGGTTCGTCAGCAGCCAGTCGATGCCATTGGCGGTGCCACCCTCCTCGTCGGCAGTCAACGCAAGAATCACATCGCGGTCCGGGAGGTAGCCCTCCTTTTTCAGGCGGATTAGACCGGCGACCAGCAGTGCGTCGCCGGACTTCATGTCCTCGGTGCCACGACCGTAGAAGAATCCGCCGTCTTCGACGAACTGGAAGGGATCCTTGCTCCAATCCTCACGGCGGGCTTCGACCACATCAAGATGGCCGATGAACAGGATCGGCTTTCGCATGCCGGTGCCGCGATAGCGAAGGACCAAATTTTTCTTGTTTTCGCGCGGGCCGGCGACCCGCAGGTCTCGTTCATCGAATCCCGCCTGACGCAGCCGCGTAGCCATCGCTTCGGCCGCGGCGGTCACGTTACCAACGGAATCAGTGGTATTGATTTCGATTAATTGTTTGAAGATGTCGCGGGCCAATCGGCGGTCAGCGCTGGGCGCTTGCGCAGCGGAGCCGACGGCAATCAGCAAGAGCGCAGCGATCAAAGTGCCAAACCGATGTCTTAGCATTACTCCTCCACTTTCCGCGGTAAACGAAAAATAATTTAGATTGCGCTGGGCTCAGGCGCGGCCAGCGCGCGGCGCATAAAGCCGGAAACGTAAGTGCACGCGAAAAAGAGCAGGGCCACGCTGACGGCCGGGTCCACAATCAGCCGGCAAATCATCGAAGCCAAAAAACAGGCGCCGACAGTCCAGCGATTCATCGCTTTTGCGCGAAGACGAAGGTTGACGAACTCCGCGATGGCCGAAGGCCACCGAAAAATCCAGTAGAAAAAATAGATGGGAATAAAGTGATATCCGACCGCTTTCGCGGGAGTGATGGGATGTTTCCAGCCCGGCACGTGGGCCAGCACCACATGATAGCGGTGGACACAGACCAGCCAGTAGACCAGCGCGACGAATGCGGGAAGGTAGATTTCCAGCGGCAGCGCACGGACGTCCATCCCTTTTGAAATTTCGGGGTTGCGTGCGACGGCGATCATTTCGCCGATCAAGGTGGCGAAGGAAAGCGCGTAGCCGATCCACAGCTTGGGGAGCCGCGCGATCAGGCTGGCGGCAGTGACTGCACCGTTCGCGATTGGATTTTCTACCGGTGCGGACACAGATTGTCCAGGAAGTTTAGCTGCGGATTCATCGACAAAAAGAGTAGCTGCGCGATGAACTGGCGTCAAACCAGCAAGGCGCAGACACCCGCAGCGGCCGAAAGGCGACCGAGAGAATCTGGAACAGTTCGTGAATGAGATCCGAACCGAGTGCGCAAGCTAGAACTTAACTCCCCAGAAGGATGCGTCCGGTTTGACCAACTCGAAGCCGGTGTCCCAAGCTTCGTGATCGCGCCAGACCACCTGAGCATCGGCTTTGCGGCCGGTTTGCGGGTGGATAAGCCGTACCTGCTTGCGCAGAGGCAGCGGCGCTCCGACGATGGCCATGCAACCGGAATGGCTGACATCGACGGTAACGGCGTTGGCGGTCTGCGGCTTGGCGTCTTCTTCCCATTCGACGCGGAATTTCACGCGCGAAATCACGCGTTTGTGGGTACGCAACTGCGCCCAACGATCTTCCAGGCTATCTTTTGGGTGCTTCAGGATTTTTGTCGCCACGACGAACCTCACAGCGAATGGATTTCGTCCGGGGTCTTAGGGGCAAGTACAAAAGTAGTCCCGAGAAAAGCCCAGGTCAATGGTACTTTTGCAAAAAATTCAAGGGGTGAGGGAAGGCGGGAGTAGGTTGGGGGAGCAATAAAAAAGGCCCCAATTCGTTGGAATTGGAGCCTCTTTTGATTTAATCCCGGCGGTGACCTACGTTCCCACACAGTTGCCCGTGCAGTATCATCGGCTCAGCGAGGCTTAACTACCGTGTTCGGGATGGGAACGGGTGTGACCCTCGCGATATGACCACCGGAAACTCGAGACGCGCGTAAATCGAGGCCCGCGCGCCGACAACAGAATTTTGCTAGTGACCGCGGCGTGCGATCACCACAATTTGGCTGGCATTACAAGTTCAGACTTTTCGATTCAGAGTTTGCGTTAGCAACCCTGGAACCCGAGTCGAACGTACTATGGTTTTTTGTTTACAAGACAACTCACCCAGTCGTTGGTTTAGAACGATTGACGGTTTGGGTAAGTTTTATGATTAAGCCGAACGGGCGATTAGTACTGGTCAGCTCCACACGTTGCCGTGCTTCCACCTCCAGCCTATCAAAGTCGTAGTCTTCGACTGCCCTTCTTATCCCGCCGAAGCGGGATTGGGAAACCTTATCTTGAGGCGAGCTTCTTGCTTAGATGCATTCAGCAATTATCTCTTCCAGACTTCGCTACCCAGCGGTGCCACTGGCGTGACAGCTGGTACACAAGGGGTCTGTTCATCCCGGTCCTCTCGTACTAGGGACAACTCCTCGCAAGTTTCCTGCGCCCACACCAGATAGGGACCGAACTGTCTCGCGACGTTCTGAACCCAGCTCACGTACCGCTTTAATAGGCG
>Ga0137418_10002348_pt1 | contig 17327 bp, 13 predicted proteins | sample CZODoug3_1_2_16f_FD_122242 | JGI IMG/M metagenome (GOLD analysis project Ga0137418, IMG submission 122242) | Vadose zone soil fungal communities from Angelo Coast Range Reserve, California, USA - CZODoug3_1_2_16fungal (Hybrid Assembly) | ecosystem: Environmental > Terrestrial > Soil > Vadose... | reverse complement strand
TGCCGTCGTTGGCGTTAACATCGAATTGAAATTCATATCCGTTGAACAAATACACCGAGACGTAGATTCCGTTTTGCCCCGCTTGGATGATACGCGCGCGCATGCGGCTGAAATAGTTGGGATCGAACTGCGTGAAGTCAAACTTCAAGCCACCATCGTTCGCCGTTCCTGGTCCGCTGCGCATCCAGGGATAAGGCGCGGCAGTGAACTCAATGGGCGCTTCATTGGTGGTGCCGCCATTGGGGAACCACCAGGTCCACAACTGCATGAGATTGAAGCCATGCGACTGCATGAAACTCATGTAAGCGTTGTAGTCGAAGATCGCTGCGCGGGGCGTTCCTTGATCCTGCAAGCTGGCCCACGTGTGCGAACCTGCCAGGTAGATGGCTTTGCCGGTGCCATCGGTGAAATAGCGCGGGTTGATAGTGGAAGCGCGCAGTGGGCCGCCGGCGGTGCTCGCGGAATTGGAAACAGTGATAGACACCGCAGCAGACGTCGCCTGATTTCCGGAAGCGTCGGTGGCCACCGCGGTGACTACATGCGTGGCATTGGACAGCGTGGTAGTGTCGAGAGAGAAAGAATAAGGGGCAGTCGTGTCCGCCAAGCCCACGTTTATGCCGTCAACCCGCAATTGGACGCTGGCAACAGCTCCATCATCAGAGGCGGAAGCTGTAACCATACTCGTGCCGGAGATAGTCGTGCCCGATGTTGGGGAGGTAATCGAGACGCTCGGCGGCGTCGTGTCGGAATTCACAATCAATGTCGCAGTTTGGCTGGTCGCGTTTCCTGCCGAATTGCTTACGTGAGCGCAAAACGTTGCCCCGTTATCTAAGGGGGCCGTGGATGGAATGACGTAGGTAGCTCCTGTGGCGCCACTGATTGGTGCGCCGTTCTTTTGCCACTGGTAATTGAGCGGGTTTGTGCCGCTCGCCGCCACGCTAAACTTCGCCGATTGTCCTGCTGTAACGGTCTGATTGGTTGGGTGCGCTGTGATCGTGGGAGCGGTAGGACTACCGCTGCCGCCTTGCGAAACGATCTGAATCGCATTTACGGGGGCACGGAGTGTGCCGTCGGATGCAGTTGTTGGTGTGACGGTAAGTGTGAACGCGGCCGCATTGATGGTGAACACCACATAATTCCCATTCGAGTTATTCGCTTGCGTGAACGTCCCGTTGTAGTCTGTGTTGGCTGCGTCGATGAGGCCAATGTTTGTCGTGGGGATGCCTGTCCCACTGATCTGATAATTGCCCGCCCGCGTCCCACTTAAGTTGTGACCATCGGCATACACATACACCGCGTATCCGCTTCCGTTGCTGGGCAGTCCGGAAACCGCCACGGTCGTAGGATTGCCCGAATGGTCGTCCAAATAGCCATTGATCATGCGAACGTTACCTGGCTGATCCGCCAGATTGAGGCTTTGCAGGTTGTCAGCCTTCCACATCACGGTCGCGCCAGTAACATTTCCGTTCTGATCGACTAGGCTTTGCGCCGAACTACTACTGATCCCGCTCGCATTGTTCCAGTTGCTCGCCGCAACGACTCCGGCTACCTCCGTGCTTCCCATCGATACCCCATTGCCCACAAACTTGACGCTGATTACGCCTGACGCGCTGGTTGCAAAAACACTGGTGGGAGAATTAAAATCTACGCCTATCGAAGCAACCAAGAAACTCATGCAGACGAACCAAAACCGTGATCTTCGCGGCGCAAAAGGTGAAAATGCGAGCGACGGCTCGCAAACTCTAGTGGATTTGCTTGGTGTATTGAGGTTTTTATAAGCGCTAACGATTTCCGACCGCCGAATGTACCCTCGCATTCCGCCTCTCCCACAGAACGTGTGTGACCAGTCGCCAGGGTCTGCGCTTCGAAATCAAAACAGACCAATGCCGCCGTCAGAATCAACTTGTGAATGGTCTCGTTGCCGGGGATTGGGCGCCCGTGCGTTCGCACGCGCCCAGGAGCCATCTCGCGTGCCTTTAGATGTGCGACTGCCGAAGAAGTTTTTACAGAGAACGCCGTAGGAACGAGACAAAAGCCTTGTATGGGCGAACGCAAAGCCTGTGGAATTTCGCCAGAAAGAAGGCGTAGGTACTTATCTCGCTCGAACCGACGTCCGGATCTTTCTGTATCCTGAGGAAAAACCGTGCAGAAAAAAGCCGTGCAACTTCCATGCCTCGCCTCAAACTGACCTCCTATGAATCTTCAAGCTACTGAGAAGAAGGGAGATACGAGCACCTTCGTTTTGGTGACTCAAGTGCCCTTACTCTTGTCGTGAACTACATGTCCGAACCTGAAAACCTGTTAATCGTGGGTATGGCCCTTGTCGCATTTTCTTTTCTGTTGCGGCGCCTACTACTCGCTCCGGCCCAAACATTCAACCGCGCTCCCAAGGCAAGCCTTCAGCCCAACCAGAGCCTGCTCAAGTAATATAAGAGAGATTTCCCTATCTCTGCGGCGCAGGGCTGAGTGCGTCTGAACCAGTCCGCTTTGCGCCTCACTACGGCTTGGATTTGTCTCGATTGAGGCGCTCAATTGCCAAGGCTCGCGAAGCGTCACAATGACCGCGCGACTAGGCTCTTCCTCTGGGATGCCTCAGGGGCCTCAGCCAATAGCGCCTTTCTATGCACAGTGGTGCTGGTCAATCCGAGACTTTCGCTAAGGCCAATGAAAGCATTTTTTCGTATCAATATGCATGCCACGCGTCTATTCCTTTGGCCCACGATTGTCTGTTTAGTGCTCCTGAACGGATGCCACCAGAACCCACAGGAGAGTGCCGAAAAACACTATTCGAAAGCGCAGGTTTATTTGCAGCAGAAGCAGGTTCAGGCTGCATTCATCGAGCTGGGGCGAGCGGCCCAGCTCTCTCCCGAAATGGCCAAGGCTCACCACGAGTTGGCAAACCTATACCTTCAGCGTAACGAAGCGAGCCATGCTGTGAACGAGCTGCTGCTGACCATTCGGTATGACCCCGAGGACCACGAAGCCTACACAATGTTGAGCGGGCTGTTACTTCGCACCCGTGATTTGGAGAGAGCCAAGCAGATCGCCGGTGAGATGATCAAGAAGTGGCCCGACGATCGGGCAGCAAAGCTCGTTATGGCTGAGGAAATGATGGCGAGCGGGGACCCGATCAACGCGCGCGAATTGGTCGACCAGGTTGTAAAGGAAGATCCAAAGAATAGTCGTGCGTATTTTGACATGGCCAAGCTCGATCTGCAGACTAAGCAATGGGACCATGCCGAAAGAAATCTCCGTTTAACGTGGGAATTCGCTCCTACTGACCTCATGGCACCGCTTTTACTTTCGCGTGTGCTCGAATCCAACGGTAATCTCTCAGAGGCGGAGTTAATCCTGAACCGTCTGGCTGAGTCACACGCTGAAAAAGTTGACCCGCTATATGCTCTGGCGAGTTTCGACATCAGGCAAAAAAAACTAGATCAGGCCGAGCAATGCTTCAAACGAATTCAAGTTCTCGGTCATGGAAATCCTAGGGACCGCAGTTCTTTGGCAAGTTTCTACGCGGCTATCGGCCGTACGGAGGCAGCGGAGAAAGAATTTCGTCGTGTTCTAGACGAGGATCCAAACGACAAATCAAATTTGCGTCGCTTTGCTGATATTAAAATTGCGCTGAACAAGCGCGACGAAGCTCGGCAAATTGTGGCCGACTTACTCAAGAAGGATTCTAAGGACTGGGAGGCGCTGCTTCTCTCGGCACGGTTGGATGTGGATGACAGCAAGGCAGACAAGGCTTTGCAGGAATTGACCCAGGCCAAGGCTATCCATCCTCAATCCACTATGCTGAATTTGTTGCTCGCTCGCTGTTACCTCTTACAAGGTAAGCCGGAACCCGCCAAAATCTCGCTTAATGAAGTATTGAAAATCGCTCCTGATTTTTCACCGGCCCGTATCATGCTCGCTGAGCTAGAGTTGAAATCAGGACAAACGCGCATGGCCATTCAAGATCTGAATCGAGCTCTCGAACAGAAGCCCTCTTCCGTAAGTCCCTACTTGTTGCTTTCGCAAGCTTACGCGATTCAAGGTGATTTTAATCTGGCTGAAGCAAGTCTGAGCCCCCTTCTGGATCCAAAAACTTCGAAGTCCGGTCAAGCTATGGTTTTTCAGAAGTTGGCGTGGATAAAGTTCCGGGCAAAACGCTACGTAGAGGCCATCGAACTCTGCAAAAAGTCGATTAACATGGGCTCTATTACTCTCGATGGACTTCGTATACTTGCACTCAGCTACGTTGGAATCAATCAGCCAGCACAAGGTCTCAAAGCTGTGGAATCCCTAGTTAGCAGAGAAGACCATTGGGCGGAAGGGCAGCAGCTGTTCGGCGAGTTCGCTTTGCAAGCCAATAAGCTCGATGTTGCCGAGAAAGCATTTCAAAAGGAATTGCAAATTAATCCGCAAGCCACTACGGCGATCTATGGTATGGGTGAGGTTCAACGTAGCCGAGGACAATACGATGCAGCTCGTGAATCCTTCGAGCGATTCGCTTCTGCGGAGCCGGCCAATGCAGCGGTTCACGTGCAGCTCGGCGGATTAGCCGAAATCAGAAAAGACTGGCCTCAAGCAATTTCGCAATATGAGACGGCTCTCAAGTTAGATTCCAATTACGCAATCGCTAAAAACAATCTAGCGTGGCTATACGCAGAACACGGTGGCAACATCTCCGTGGCGCTGCGCTTGGCGCAGGAAGCAAGATCTGCTCTGCCCAAAGATCCTCATGTGGCGGATACATTGGGATGGCTCCTTGTAAAAATGGGGGCGGCCAAGAGTGCCGTGCCTTACCTAAAAGAATGCATTGGGGCTATTCCGGCAAACCCCGCCTATCACTATCACCTCGGCACAGCTTATTTCAACGCCGGCCAAACAGAACAAGCGAAACAGGAACTGCAGACCGCATTGCGTTTGCGGGGCTCCTTTGAAGGTTCAGACGAAGCGAGGAAAGCGCTGGACTCCATCAAGGCCTCGACGCCCAATTAGCACACAAAACTATGACGCAACAACGCAGATGCTAGCTTGCACTGGGCGTTAGACTTTCCCGTAACGAGATGTGATCCAAAAATTGTCTTAGTATCTCGACGGCGGCGACTTGATCCGGTCGGTCCTCCGCTCCGATCGCAATGATTGCCGCGCCGCGCCGATCGCGCAGGAAGCGCGCCTTCACCAACAGCGTCTTTGCAAGCACATCGCTGCCCGTATATTTACCGTCCACCCAATACCAGCTCCAGACGACCACCGAGCGCTGCGATGATCGGATAAAAGTCTCATGAATATGAAATCTCTGGCCCTCAATTGCCGCGTCTACCTCGTCTTCCTTCGTGCGCCACCAAACTTTTCTGTCAAACAAAGCGTTAGTTGAACTCACCAGTTTTGCATCTCGCTGCTCCGGAGCATAGTAAGCGATATACAACTTCACAGGCTGCGTTTGGATTTCGTACGACTGCACCAATTCTGTGTTTGGCGCAAAGAACGCTGGCTTCCAGCCGATTTCGTCGGTGCCCGTGTTTCGGATAGGCAGCGACACCATACGCGAGGTCAACTCGAAACGCGGGCTTTCGCCTGTCGAAGCCCAAAGGAACTTAATGGAAACCGGAGCAAGGCCCACGGCCACGAGACTGCAACAAGCGAACGCAACAGTTGGAGCCGCGAAGGGGCGTCGTTCCGCTTTGCTGCGTTCAGTTTCATTACCGCCGCTTGCAGGCAATGACGTTGCGTCGGTCGGTTGATTTGACTTCTCTCGCCACCAACTCCCCACTGCAAGGAGCAGCACCATCACCACCGTGAAGAAAATCCACCCGTAAATAATGTGATCAACGCCTGCCGCAATTCGATTGCCGCTCACATAGGCAAGAAAAACAATGCCAAAAACGCGCACCGCGTTTGCCACAATTGGCACCACAGCCGAAGCTAAAAAAAACGCGATACGCCGAACCCACGTCCTATACATCAGCCCCGCAAACAGGAATCCCACAGCCAACGACGACGTAAGATACCGAATACCACTGCATGCTTCAGCAACTTCCCATTTTCCCGAGGGAACGGAGATAAATCGCCCTTCAAGCAGAACGGGCACGCCACAGAGATCCAGCATTTTCACCGCGAACCAGGCTGAGAAATCTTGCAGCTTTGGGACAAAGGCTTCGCCGAACGGTACTGCAAACAGCAGAAAAGCGAGTGGCAGAAGCAGGGCCCGGCCTATAGCGGTTCCAAGCACGCCCCAAATAATCACGATGACCATGGCAACAACACAGAATTGCTGCACCACCCCGATTGCGGCGAGATGCCCCAGAAGCCACCCAAAGCTGAGTAAAAGCAGAACTGGCAAAGCCCAGAACGTTGGTGTGGGGATTAGCAATCGCAGCTGTTCTCGGCGCATCCAAACCAGGGACATGCTCACAGGAACAATCAGAAAACCATGAGAGAACGTGCTAGTGCGCCACTGGGAAACGATCGCCGCGCCCGTTGGCCAATAGAGGATCAGAATCAACAAAAAGGAGCAACATAGAGTCACTCCACTAGGGACCCAGGGCGAACGATTTCCGATCAAGCGCGATTGGTTGACGATTTCCATTTAAAGGCCTCGTTCTGTCAACTGCAAGCACGGTCCCTCCTCGCTTGCGGTTATCTGCATTTTATGTCGAGAATGTCTCCTGGTACGAATGCCCAGCTCGAGAGTTTCCACCCACGTAGCGAGAAATGCCTTGTCTGAGCTATTCGAGCCACACAGGAATCCTGTGACGACAATCAATTTGCCCAAACCGCCCCCCCAAAACGCCGATTTGATTTTTGTACTTGCCGGTAGAGACTATCGCAAGCAGTACGCTCTGCATCTCTTCGAACAAGGTCTCACACCAAAAGTGTTGTTCAGCGTCTCTCGGTTCGAGATTCGCCGGTTTTCAACGTTGCCTTTACCCGCGCCTCTGGACTTACTGAAGCTGGCCTCTGACATACCACCTCCGCAACGACATTTCTTTGTTTTATTTGAGCGCTCGAACGTCCAGGTGATTTATGTTCGTCCTCGGCGTTTCGGCACACTGACAGAAATCGAGGCTCTGTCGCGCTGGCTACAAGATCATCCGGAAGTGCACTCGGTAGTCCTTATCAGCAGCCGTTCTCATCTGCCGCGAATACGATTATGTTGTACATTTCTACTAAGGGGAGACTTTGAGATTAGTCTGACGTCACCACCTGCTCAGCCTCTCGGCGCACGCTTTGCGAATCGTTTGACCGCTGTTTTCTTGGAAGCTTTGAAAACTCTCGCCTACGGGGTTGTGTTGGCTCTTCGGCTAGGTCGTCCGCGCGCGAATTCGGTAATCCGCGACCTTCCCTAGCGCTCTTTCGTGCGCATCAACACCGATGTGGTTACCGCGGATGCTATACTGCTGCAACGTCACGTTATGGGCAATCGCCTAAAAATTATCAACGTTGTCGGGGCGCGTCCAAACCTCCCAAAAATCGCGCCGCTAATGCGCGAAATGCGCCGACATCCCGAGATCGAACCCCTCCTCGTCCATACCGGGCAGCACTATGACGAAAAATTGTCCGATATTTTCTTTCGCCAGATGGGCATACCTGCTCCCGACTTCAACCTTGGGGTAGGCTCCGGTTCACACGCCAGTCAAACCGCAGAAGTTCTCAAGCGCGTCGAGCCCGTCCTGATTGAGCAAAAGCCTGACTTGGTTATCGTTGTGGGTGACGTGAACTCAACCATTGCGGTCTCTTTGGCTGCCGTAAAACTTGGCATTCGCGTAGCCCATGTCGAAGCAGGTCTGCGCAGTTTCGATCGCACCATGCCAGAAGAGATCAATCGCATTCTGACGGATGCCATCGCCGACCTCCTCTTCGTCACCGAAGAAGATGCCATCGAGCACTTGCTCAAAGAAGGCCGCCCGCGCTCGGCCATCCATTTCGTCGGCAATGTAATGATTGATTCGCTGCGCCACTTCCTGCCCATCGCTCAGAATTCAAGCATTGGCCGCGACCTGGGCTTAATGCAGGGATCAGCATGGCATGGGTTCGCCGTTCTGACTCTTCATCGTCCGTCAAACGTCGATTCCGCGGACAAGCTTCGCGAACTGATGTCCGCCATTGAGACCGTAGCCACCGAACTGCCGGTGATCTTTCCTGTTCACCCGAGAACAAAGCAGCGCCTTGCCGAAGCTGGCGCAATTAATAATCCGCGACTTCGCCTAATTGATCCGGTCGGCTATCTTGATTTTCTCTGCTTGCTCAGCAATGCCACACTCGTGCTTACCGATTCCGGCGGCATCCAAGAGGAAACCACCGCGCTGGGCATACCATGTCTCACACTTCGCGAAAATACCGAGCGCCCCGTCACCATCTCGCAAGGCACCAATCTGCTGGTGGGCACTGATCCGGCTCAGATCCGCACCGCCGCGCATGACATCCTCGCCGGCAAGAGCAAAGCTGGCCGCATCCCGCCCCTGTGGGATGGCAAAGCAGCCCAGCGCATCGTCGACATCCTCTTACGAGTTGTAGCCAAGCCAGAAAGTTTAGTTAGTATTTGAATGCAAGGTCGCGCGCAGAACGCCGCCTGAATGCCAGAGACGAAACAAAACTGTGTCGGCCCCCCGTTTAGGTTCGAACCGCTTCAACGGCTGGCGGACTTCAAAATCCCGGAGAAGATTTCTTTTCTAGACGACCTGCCGAAAGGCATCACCGGCAAGGTGCAGCGCAGGGCGCTGAAGGAAACGCCTTCAGTGATGGCTTAGATCGAAATACAAGAGACAGACCATGAAGCGTCTGCCGTGCCTCACTGAAAATCACCGGGGCTGGACCTATCGACCTTAATGCAATCGTCCCTGAAGGCTTTGTCCCTGAACCAGAGCCCGAACCGGTCAAGCCTCCGCGGGCGAACTCGCGGCCTCGTCACCACCGCTTTTGGATCGTCGGTGTGCAACCGATTACTCCGGCTCGGTCATTGGCGGGGACACCGATCAGTGACCCGGTAAGCTGATTTCGGGCACACGGTTCGCGCCTGGTTGTGAAAGGAACGGAGAATAGTCAAGTGAAAGCCATAAAAGGTCGATACACGTACAGTTTGTTAGGATTTGACCGTTCACATCCTGGGTAAAGTTATAAGACTAAAACTGGAGTCGGAGAAAGACCTAGACAACATCACTCCACTCGCTCGACTTGGGGTCAGAGATACTTGCGAACGATGAACTGAGTGGGGATACCCGCGAGCGTCACGATGAAATGGACGACGAGCAGGGCGACATCGTGTCCTGGCACCGCTGTCGGCGACAACCACGCGCATATGGTGTTTGATATTCAGCAGGTCTCTGCGGCCCCGAGGAAGATCCTGCATCGGGTACGGATTTATTGAGTGACGATAAAACGGGATTTTGACCCGGACACTCAAGTCCCGCGGCGGCATAGGTCGCTCGGCGTTCTCTAATCTTGAGGCGCCGCACTCAATCCGTTTGTCCCGTCCGAACTTGTGAATGTCCCGTTCTAATGTCCCAGTCATGCCCCAAATGAACGCAACTGATAACGGATAAGTTGTTTCTGCAGGGGGGAATCTACGGCGAGGGTGTTGCTGGTAGATTGTAGGTTTCCGGGGGCTCGATGCTGCAACGGCTCGGTGCATCGGGCGGCGCCGCCGCGGTCCGGCCGCCCCGTTCGTACGCTCCGATGTCGATCTTTCCAACCGAGCTTCTTCCCTCTGCACACGCCGGATGAACGTACTGAAACTGGGGCGTTAGCAGCAGGCCATCGCCCGTAACGGTATCCGAGCCGGCGTCAACTGCGGGAGAGCGACTGCGGAGATGAAAGTCAAAGGCATCGGCATCCACGAACTGCGGGTTACCGATGAAATTGCTCTTCAGTAAGGCGCCCACTTGATTCGTCGCAAGCCCCGGACCGGTGAAGATATTGTTCTCGATGACGGCCGGTCTTAAATCATCCTTGCCAATGAATACGAAAATGTTGTCGCCGACAGGGCGATCGTTCACAAACGTGTTGTTGATGACGAAGAGCTGGTGATCGGAATTGCGCTGGTCGGAGCCTTCTTCCATATACGCGAGAATTGTGTTGTTTTCCGTCTTGGGTCCTTGCTCAATCAGGTTGCCAATGATAAAGGACTTTCCACCGTTTGGCAGATCAAGCTCGTAACTTCCCGTCCCCGTTGGCTCGTCGGTTAGGCGATTGTAGACGATCACATTCTCCGCCGCTCGGGACTTGAGCAAGTGGCCCACGATCGATTGGTGTGAATAGTTGTAACGAAAGATCAATTTCGCGACATGATTTACGTAGATGTTGTGGGAGGAACCGTCATCAGTGCCATTCCGCGCGAACTCTGAGAACTCCACCAGAACGGTGCTTTGGGGGTTGTCGCCCGCTAGAATGCCCTCCTGATTGTCGTGAAAGTAGCAATTGCGAACTTTAATGTTGGTGCCCTCTTGCCGGATGCCGGCGCCGTTCCCATCGGATGCAAGTGCATCGGCAAACTCGATGTTTTCAACCGTAGTATCGTTCCCGGCGATTACCCAAATCCCTTTGCCTTGCCAATCTTTGCCTGCAGCTTTGATTATGGCGCGGCCCGGCCCTACGCCTCGGATCGTTAGATTGTTGGTGGACCAGCCGCACACATCTCCGTCATACTTTCCGGTCGTGTCGATTTCGATTCTGTCGCCGCGACTTGCCCTTAGAATTGCGGCGCAAGGTCTTGCGTAGTGCTTCCTGGGCCCGACCTGAAGGGTTTTGTGCTGTGCCGCCGCAGGAATAACGAAACCGCAGAGAATCACAATCAGGCAAAAACCATTCATCCGGAATTCCCCTCTTAGAAGTAAAGCCACTGCTCCGTAGCTCCGCGGTCGCTCTGAATTGCACTTCGGACAGTTCACTGCTGCTGTTTCTTCTGACATGACGTCCTCCAGCACAAATTTTCCCTACGATCCTTGTCTGCCGAGGCTGGGTCCGATTTTCGCATCGACGCTTTGCATTGCGCCATACTGTATGCGGCTCACGCCAACAGGCGCTACACCTTGCAGCGGGCACGCGGATGGTGCGATTCGCAATGAAGGCACTGGAGAGATTTTTTGGTTTCCGAGAAACTCCGCAAGCTACAGAAAAATCGGGTCCCAACGTAGGAACACGCCTCGCCTTTCAACAGCGCTTTGACCAACCAACAGGGCAAACCTAGGGTTTTTCCGGTTTTTGTTCCGGTTTCAGCAAACCTTTTGCCCGACGCTGCATTCAGTTGGCGCTTCTTGTTGGGTAGGGAGATTCGTAGCTCTCGGGCGGCGCGTGCTGGAGGAGCGGAATAACAAGGGGCGCTCTGCGGGAATCTGCGGAAGCTGTCAGAGAACACTGAGCTTGGACGTTCGAGTCCTCAGGCGATTAGACGAGGAAATTGCCAGCGCAGGCAAGCTACAGACACGCTCGTGCACAATGCGGTGACGGTGCAGCGAACGAAGGGGAGCCCAGCTCTTCATCTCGTAATCGTCAATGTATGAACTAGCACGAGTCTCTTCGCGTTCTTCCCGAAGCAGAATCGTTTTCCCGAGAAACTTCATAAGCGCCGGCATATTTGAGTACGGATTTCTTCCGACTATCCTCTACCTCATAAGGCTGAGTCGTGGGACGTTCACTATTCAACGCCAAGGGCTGCGCTCTGTGGCACGCCTTTGCATATGTCGCAATCGTTCCGATGCCGCTGCATAAGCTCACGGATCTCTTTCATTTTGTCCTTGGCTTTCCGCGCATGCTCCTTCGATTGACGCTCAGATATTCCACGCAATGCTTCATTTTGAGGATACGCAACGTAAAGCCAATCCTGCAGTGCACTCATATATCGTTCCACTAATTTTTCTCGCTGTTCGCAGTGAGCCAAGGCGTACCGCTCCTTCAACCAAAAGCCGAGGATAAGTTCCGACCGTCTGACAGAAATCACAAACAGGCTGGCCAGCAGGAATATTAGTGTCTATCTCTTGCAACCATCGTCAACCGATAAGCGCATCTTCCCCCCGCAAACCGTTGTGCGATTCGCCCGCCGTAGACCTAAGCCGCCTATAGGTGCCGCTCTCAGTGCACATTGCCACGACGCGCAAGTCGATAGTCCGAAAAACAACGAACTCATCCCGCGATTCCGCACTCAGTTGCCGCAAACGAGCCTCGGCAGTGTTGATGTCACTTACCATTTCAACCCAGTGAAATGTTCCTGTGCGATCTTTTCTTAAAATATCGAAGAGCGTCTTCATTGTATTTGTCCCTGGTGGCTGCTCGCACTTCTTCCTGGATTCGGCAACCAGCCTTCCGTCAGCGCGGCGGGAGCATCGTGGATATCGAGGTCGAGGGCAATCGGGTTTTTACCTGACCATCCCTCTGGCGCGAGCAGGCTAGCATCTGCAGCCAACCCGCAGGAACTCGCCGACTTCACCCGCACCTTTGCGCGGCATGGGATACCAAGGCCCCGTGGCCCCCGACAACATTAATGAACTCCTGCGGCGGGCGAATGAGATTCGCAGCTCGATGGCGGTGCGGCGTGGAGTGAGAGAATAGTATCGTGGCCCACCTGTCCGAAAGGACAGTTATAGGACAGGGCATGGGGTAGACGAGGGGTATAGATTAGTGCTATTCTTTTCCTAGCTCATCCACCATGTGTGGAAGGAGATCAGTGGCCGTCCGGCTTTGCTGGGCGGTCGCCGCATTTTAGAGCACTCTTTTTTGGTACTTGGCCTCAAGGCTACGTCGTCGTCCTTCCCTTTCAATATGATGTGCAGTGACTAGGAAGGCTATCAAGCCCCCTCGTTGCTGTTTTTTCTCAAGGACGATTACGTAGTCGCCCGCCCGATACCAGATGTATGTGCGAATCACGCCATTCCCCTCTTTAAAATCCCAGACTAGGAGAGAGGGCTCATGTGCGTTGCGAATAGAAGGTCCACACCAAGGAAGGCGTTCCGCGCGTCTGGGGTCAAAAAGGCGCTCGACACCGGCCTCGTCCAGTTGTGTGATCAGATGCCAGAATGCTTCCTCGAAGCGTCCGTCCCTGATCTTTCGATTCCACCAGACCGGAAGCCCTAGAAGAATCGGTTTTCCCAACACGAAGTCTTGATGAAATACCCCGTATAGGGTTTCACACACACTGTCCCACACACCATTTGTCTCGATCATTTCTGGCAGCCATTCTGGTCGAGGGCTCATTGCAATTCGCTTGGGTTCCAAACAAAGAGGTTTGTCTTATTTTCTCGAAGTAGCGTGGTCTTGGTGAGGCTGTAACCAGATCGTTTTCTCATTCGCTCAACGAGGGCGAGCTTTGCTGCATTTCCGCTAAGCCCCCTATTTGCGTAGCCAACGGCGCCGATAAGCAGGTCCGCGACCTGTAACAGTTCGATCTCTTCCGACCTAACGATCTGGATTTTCCTAACAACGGTCCGCGAGAAGTCATACATGTTATTGGAAAGAATGTTCGACAATTCGTGGACCCTTGTGGACCCACGTGTGTCTTTGATATCCAGATAGATGTTGTATTTATCCTGAGGGCTCAACAGGACTTTCAGCATTGTGAAGTACATTTTGTAGTAGAAAGTCTCGTGGTCTTGTTGGAAGGCTTCGTGCGTCAATTTTGATTTGTCGGGAATGATCAACGCACGAAAATGAAGGTCATCGTTGTCAAAAAAATAGTCCAATACATCATGGTAAAAACTTTGCTTGCCGGGAGAGACCTTTACCCACTTAGTCTCAAATCTAGAGTCGAGACCATGCTTTATCTTTATCTCTCTTAGTCGTACTGATACCTCTCTTGCCTTGTCGCTCGGGCACCAAATGGCTCCAAGCAGCATCACTCTTTCGTGGTTTTTTTCGAGATGACAGCTCTCGTCACAGTAGATATTGCATTTACAGAATTATATATTACGTTTGCGCTTTATCGCGGGCGGCTATCCGCAAAGACCATGACTTGAGGCATGAAGCGCAATCACGCGTCAAACGGCCCAATAATCTTCCCCAGCAGTTCCATCGTCAGCCGATAGAAAGCATCTTCCATCGCAAACCTCTGCACGAGGTTTGCCCGTTTGTAGTATTCCGACTGCGCCGCATAGTGCTCGAACACTGCCTCAATCTTGAGCCGCATTTCGAGATAAGCCTGATGTTTGTCCATGACGCCTCCAGGTTCCGGACATACAACGTCCAGCCCAGGGCGGGAGTTTCTTTCGAGGTTGTCCGGAATTCCGGCCAGTGGAAGCGTCATACGCTCTTGAGCAGCGCGTCGATCTGCCGCATGATCCGAGCTGCGCTGAAATCTGAATAGCCTATACTTTCACGAAACTAGCGCCCATACTCCAGCCAGCAAATTGTCCGAGCCACTAGGACTTCCGCGCCAAGTCCTTATCTTAGCGTGACCACCTTTTCCCTCCTTCAGTTTGCTTTACAACACCATGCAAAGCGGGAGGCATCCATGCATTCTCCATTTGAGATCCTGAAGAAAGAACCCGCGGGAAGTTTCCGCAGATTTGAGCCGGTGAGCGACTTTGCGTCCGCGAGCATTCGCATTAAGGAGCTGACTACACTATCTCCGGGCGAATACGTTGTGTTCGACCAGCGCACTCACAATGACATTGCTGCCCGATCAAGTTTCTGGGTCGACCCCAGAAGGGAGTGACCATTACGCCCAAAGCTCATCTGCCTTTCGGGCTTTGAGCGCGAATCGTACCTGATGCAAGCTGCAGAGCAGAGAGTGGTGAATTGTCCGTGCGGAGCAAAGTTGCTGCTTCGATGGACCTGGTCGATAGGATCGGCCATTTATCCAATGCGCTGTCCCGGTTGCGGCGCAGAGCATCACTTTCATGCTACGCAGCCGATAGAGGTATATCGCCTCGACACCAAAAGCAACTGCGAATACGTCACAACGATCGACAGAGCGCGAACCTAACTGCGGGAGTTCGGGCGAGTGCTCCGAAATCAGCAGCTTGCAGGTGGTGTTTTGAAGGGATTTTCGGAACTCTCTGTGTTAGGTGATGAGAACGCCTGGGTGGTTACTACTTCCCTGACAGCTCGCGCTTGAAATGGCTTCCAACATCTTCACGACTCAGCGGGTTTCTTGGGCGGCCGCGCAAGTCTGCACGGGAAAGATATTCTGCACTCCACATCAGCTTTGGCCTCCGACCAGCCCGTTCCTTCCGTCCAGACCAAGGACATTTGCCCATTCAGGTTCGCCGCAATGGGAGGGATGCTTTATTTGCTGTTCACGCCGGGTTCGAAAAAGTCGCACCAGCGCTGTGCAACGCGGGTAATGACAGCAGGCAGTTCGAAGTGCTGACAACTTGCAACCCGGGCGGCAGCGATTCCCCGAAACTGTGGACCGCGTCCGACTGTTCCGGTGGGACGTACTTTAACAAAAGCTGGATGGTTTCGTCATCGATCCCAAGCGACATCAAGCGGGAGATTGCCTGCTCGCGAATACCATCATCGATGTCACGCGAGCGATCGTCGGTGCGCCGCGCGATCAGTACGATGGCGGAAGCCGTTACCACCGTGAACGGGGATAAGTTCAGCAGGACTTTCAGCCACTCGCCGGCAATTTCAGGTGTCACTACCGAGTGCTGCGGTCCGTACGCGGAATGCGGGCACCCAGTCGCCCGAGCGACCATAGCCAAATTGCGTCTCCAGGGGCTTTTCGGATCTTCGCCACCAGCTCATGGCCAAGCAAAGTACCGAGTGCCGGCTAAGCAGATGCTCGAGGCTCGCAACCAGGCGCCACTGCTCATAGTCGAGTCGCCGGTTCACGCGGCGTTTCTTCTTGCTACCGTCGCCACTAGTGTACTTGCGATAGAGCGCTTGCTGCTCGCTGGCATTGATGCCGCCGACGATCCGACGCAAAAGCACCAGCATTGCGACCTATTCGCATGACACTGGCATGACACCGCCGTTCAGTTGGTTAGAACGCCTGCCTGTCACGCAGGTGCTCCGGTTGACTTCACTGAGAGTCTAAGTGCACGTGCGAAATTGTGGGGGTAGTGAAACCGGATTGTGACTGCGTCGGCGGTTATGACTCACTTGGTGCTTTGCGGTCTCCGCGGCCCATCTGTTGAACACACTCAGCTACTTCGTCATCGAGGACCTTAATCTCCAACGCAAGTTGCGTTTCCTCGGGATTCTTCAGGTACTTGTTGAACAGCGATTCTCTCCGCGCCTTCAACTCATCGCGTCTTTTCTGCAAATCTATGGGTTTCGACAAAATTTCTTTTGACCTCTTGAACCAGTATGGACATAAGCGGGAAGCTCCGCCAGACGTAAAGCTTGTACGCGCATTAATCCTTCAACGTGATCTCATTGTTTTCACCACTGCAAGGGTATAAGCTTCAGATTCCGAGATTTTGAGTATTCCTTCCTGCTGAACCAGGGCAAATACCCAACAGCGGTCCTCGGATTGATTTGAGCATTCCATGAAAATCTGGTTCACCTATAAAGTGCGCGAATGTCCTCGGTGTCGAGGGGGCCTAGTGCTCAAAGATACGAGTAAACGCCTGCTGGAACACGCTCTCATAGTGGCGTTTATGTTCTCTCCCTATCGATGTGGCAATTGTGGGCAAAGATTTCTTGGCTTTCGTCGTAGACAGCAGGCTACGATGGCGTAGAGGGCCTGATTCAGGGTCGCTGTTATCTGACCCGCTTTCATTCCGGCCTCCACGCACTTCCGCGCAGCGACCGGGCCTTTCACGTCAAGAGTCTCTTTGCCCGTTAAATTGTGGTAGTGAAATCGTGTTGGATCGTTCGCAGGAAAACGCGAACACCCCGCCTAAAAGCTGCAGGGACGAACCAGCGTTTGTTCTAGGTCCGCCAGCGCGTCGCTTCCGACACCGACCGGCCAACGGAATTGGCTCAATGGCTCAGCGAGAACTCTGGAGAAAGACTCGGAACTTGCTCGAGCGTGACGGGTGCCGTAGTTTTCGCAACGCCAGGGCTTCGATTTGGCGAATGCGCTCTCGGGTGACCGCGAACACCTGACCTACTTCCTCCAGCGTATGTTCGCTGCCGCTTTCGAAGCCGAAGCGCATTTTGATGATTCTCTCTTCGCGCGGCGTGAGTGTCGTCAACATGGAGGCCATGTGTTCCTTCAGGTCGCGGTCGATGGCCGCCTCGGACGGCAACACAACATTCTTATCCTCGATCAAGTCGCCTAGGCGGACCTCTTCGTCCGCTCCAATCGGCGCCTCGAACGACACGGGCTGCTGCGCAACCTTCTTTGCCTTGTGCACCGTGTCAACAGAAAGGTCCATCCGTCTGGCAATCTCCTCTGAAGTAGGCTCGCGGCCGAGTTCCTGGACGAGTTGCCGGCCGGTTCGGGCCTGCTTATTAAT
>Ga0137418_10002347_pt1 | contig 17327 bp, 17 predicted proteins | sample CZODoug3_1_2_16f_FD_122242 | JGI IMG/M metagenome (GOLD analysis project Ga0137418, IMG submission 122242) | Vadose zone soil fungal communities from Angelo Coast Range Reserve, California, USA - CZODoug3_1_2_16fungal (Hybrid Assembly) | ecosystem: Environmental > Terrestrial > Soil > Vadose... | reverse complement strand
ATCCGTACGGGTGACCTGCTCCCTTTGCTCCTCGGGAATTACCCCGGCTCAACGCTCCTATGGAGCAGTCCGCCCCTGGCTTGCGCATTGGTACTTGCGGCCTCACGGGACTTCCGCTTGTGCCTTTTCTCTTACCCTCACAAGCCAAGTTCTCAAGTTCCGTACGAAAGCCCAGACTAGAGTCACGCCCCCTGTACACCGGACATCGCACGGCCAGTTAGTTGGTTGCTTCCGTGCTCCTCCCGGCCCGGGCAGGCAGTTCCGGTTCTGATGTCGTCCGCGTGGTGTTTCGATGCGTAGTCGGAGGTTCATTTGCATTCGTCTCTCTAATCCCTACATGACGTGATCTGATGTCACGCCTTTTAACCGTGACGTTCACCAGCGCAGCTTTTGACTGAAGCAGCTCACGGCTGTTTGAAGCCTCCCCCTACAGGGTGGCTCCGAAGGGCCTACCTTCATCTTTCGTACAGCATGACGCTTGTGCGTCTTCTTGACACAACCTGCCATACCACCAGGACGTGCGGGTTCCGCATCCGGTGGTTCAGTATGTTGAGCCCGCAAGGGGTCGTGACGTTCAAGTCGTCGTTCGCCGCAGGAGCTGCGCCGCTCGACAGGTTTCCGTTTCGGCTTCACCGTCTTCTGAACCGGTAAAGCTCAGCCCTGGCGGATTGGCTGGCGCATTGCCACGCATGAGTTCGACGTTCTGCTGTCACTCTTACCGTTTGGGCCTTCCTCACTTCCCTGAGTACTACGCCCGCTGCTGCAAGGTCAGAGGGAATGGCTCCACCCTCAGTCAGCTGGCTGTGACAGGCAGCAGCTCTCCCCAGATAAGCCTCGCTCGCCTTCCACCCGCAACCGTCGGATTTACCACCAGTGTCCTGGATGAGTATGGGCTTCGTCGTCCTTGGCCGCTTCGCCCGGCACCGTAGTAGGCCTCCTATCCGCTTCTGGTTCATCGGCTCGCGTGTTTGCTCCACGCTTCCTTCAGACCCCGCCTCACGGCGACGTCCTTGCCCTTCGCTAGCACTTCACACCTCATCAGGTTGTGAACAGGACTCTCCCCTCCAAGCGATCGATCATGCTCGGCTACCAAAGCAAAACCCGCCGCATCTGCGGCGGGTTCGTACGAAGAGACGTACCGTCTATTTACGCCAAGCGCAACTTGCGCCGGATGATCCCCGCCAGCCCGATCAGCCCCGTGCCAAACAGGCACAAAGTACCAGGCTCGGGAACCACAACTGTGGTGTCCACGCTACCGACGTGGACCGGTTCACCCATCCAGCCCTTACCCGTGGCAAAATTCATTATCACCGAACCAGTCGCCTGGCCTCCGGTCGACAGAGTCCCGGTAACCACGCCGAACAGACCATAATTATGCAGGCTCGTCCCGCTCTCGTTCAAAATGATGTCGCCGGTGAATGACCCGCTGAAAATCGTCCCCACGGGAACTCCGTTCACACCGTTGCCCACAATCGTGAATGTGCTACCGGCGCTCGAGAATGTGCCTCCGTCCTGCAGCGATCCGCTCAGCTTCGCACCCGTCGTGAAGCTCACTGTCCCAAGATTGGAACCGATTGTGGACGTCCCAAAGTAGTTGTTTACCGCAATAAGGGTCGAACCCGTCAGGGTCAATCCCGCGTCACTGCCCGATATTGATCCGCCTTGGGCGTTAAAATCGATCTGAGAATCCGCCAGCGCCGCAATGGGCAGGGCCAAAGCCAGAACCGCGAGGAGAACTACCTTCTTAAGCATGATTACGCTTCCTCCTGATCTACGTTCCAAATCAAGTTTTAACAACAGGACTTGGCTGCCGCGCCCGGGGGAAGACACAGAAACCCGCTTGGTCTGAATTAGAGCACATCGAGGACCAAAACCAGTGGGAAAGAGCGATAATCTTATCAAGCGCCCACCGTCGCTCTCCACGGCTTCCAACCCTCATGGATGCAAAGCTGTGCGCATGAACACAATTTTCCTCGCCCTCAATCTGCCGCCAGCCCTGTACTGGCACCCGTTTCGCGTCGCCGCGCCGTACGATTCGACGGAAGTCCCGCATCCCGAATTTTGTAGAGTAACGCCCGGTAGCTGATGCTCAGCGCCCGCGCGGCTTGCTTGCGATTCCAGTGATGCGCCTGCAATACCTTCAGGATCACCTTCCGCTCCAACTCCCGCGTCGCCTGCCGCGTCAGCTTCTTGAGAGAAATCGGCCCGTCCAGGTTGATGTCAGGATTGAAGTACTCCTGCTCCCGCGTAACCAAGTCGTTTGAGATCACTTCTTCCGAACCCAGGATCACATACCGCTTCACTAGATTCTCCAATTCACGGATGTTCCCCGGCCAGTGATATTTCTGTAGCACGGCCATCAGTTCCAGCGAGATCGCCTTAGCCCGGCAGTTGTATTTCCGGTTGTAGTACTCCAGGAAATAGTTCGCCAGGTCGGCGATGTCGCCCCGCCGTTCGCGCAGCGGAGGCAAGGCCAGGTTCACAACATTGATGCGGTAGAACAGATCCTGCCGGAACGTCCCATTCTCAATTTCATTTTCCAGGATGCGGTTGGTCGCGCACACGACCCGCACTTCAACTTTCTTGTCTTCCTGTGCGCCGATGCGGCAGAACTGCCCGTCTTGTAGCAGCTGCAGCAGCTTCGATTGCAGCGCAAGATCGAGTTCGGAAATTTCGTCAAGAAACAGTGTCCCGCGGTGCGCCATTTCCACGCGTCCCGGTTTCATCCCGTAGGCCCCGGTGAACGCCCCTTTCTCGTACCCGAACAGTTCACTTTCCAGCAACGTTCCTGGAATCGCTGGGCAGTTCACCTTCACGTATGGCCCTGTTCTCCACGGAGACCGCCCATGAATCATGCGAGCAATGATGTCCTTGCCCGTGCCGCTTTCGCCCTGGATGAGTACCGGCACGTTCGCGGCCGCCACTTTGTCCATGCGCGCCCGCAGCGTCTGCATGGTCTCGCTGTTCCCGAAAACGATCGCCTCGGGAGGGATCTCGCCTATCGATTGCACCAGTGAACTTACGGAATTTGTTGTTGTCATGGGCCTCGTGCGGTTAGCTCCCGCCTCTGCCTCGGTATGTGCACCCCGGACGCCAAACCTCGCGGCTGGGTGAATGAGAGGGGCACATCCTGTGTATCAGATTGATTCCATAATAATTAGCGCGAATCGGGAGTTCTCGTGTCGGACGACCTACGCGGAGGCCCGTGGGGAACCACGTTACCCGAGGGGTGGGAAAAACTTTTCACACTGTAGAACGAACTTTCCTTTGCCCGGAAAAGGCCGTGCGTGTGCCATTCAGCAGTGGACGAGAGAATTTAAGACCGATCAGGTGGTACCCCTCGGCGTGCGTCACTCTTACCGCCCGCGCGCGCAGCGTGCGTGCCGCTCTGGGTAGCGCCGCCGTGCTGGCCAGCGGCGCACTGGGAATTTCCAGCAAAACCTGCGCCGATGGCGGCGGAGAACGCCGCACCGCTACCAGTGCCCCTCCCGCACAAATGTTGAGTGCCGTGGCAAACTCAAGAAACTCCTTGCCATTTTCATCCCGAGTCCGCACAAAAATCGGAATGGCTAAGGGAAGCCGCACCCATTGGCGTCGTTCTTTTTCGAGTTTGCGGCGAATCAAGAGATCCCCTAACAATCCTGTATACCACTCCTTTGTCGGCACCTCACGGGCCAAATGCGTATTGCTGCCCCGGCAAACCCCGATTTTTAGCCGTTAACCCCGAAATTCTCCCCCGGAAACCCCGCTGCCCGCACGGAATCTAGCGCTTTCCCCCGGCGCTCGTGCCGGCTTCTCCGGCAATTATGACCTGAGGTTGGAAAACCGCCCGAAAGTGCAAGGATTTTCGCTTGTGTGGCAATTCTGGTGCCTTTTTCATTGACAAGCAAGGTTCACCCATCCTACGATTTTAATACGTACTCCTCCCCGAATCGACAGCTTGTGACGGTTTATCCCCCTCCCCGTTCACCAAACCACGAGAGCTTCCGACTATGGCCGCAACTCCGGACAAATCGTGTCTTTCCCAGCCAGCCGCCGCGGAACCGGACTCTTCCTCTGTGCAATCTGTCCCTCCATCTGATGCCAGCCGCGACTACCCGTCCGACCTGGTCCAGAACTATCACCACCTCTCCGAACGTTTCCAGCGAACCACCAACGCCCTGGCCTCTGCAGCTCACGACCTCAAAACTCCGTTAGCCATTCTCAACGGCTACATCGAACTCCTGCAGAGTGAGAAACTCGGCCCCCTGAACGAACGCCAGCGCGACGTGATCGGCGACATGCGCGCCAGCGGTCAACGCTTGCAACATTTCATCCAGGATTTCTTGTCATATACGGTATTGGAAACGGGCGAACTGCGCATGCAGTACGAGCCCGGCGACATCAATGCGTGCCTTTCGGAAGTCTGCCGCATCTGGTCTGGTCGCTTCCAGGAGAAGGGGCTAGCCTTGTACTTTCTGGCCAATGAAAAGCTGCCCGGATTTTCTTTCGACTCCGCCAAGATTCAGCGCGTGATTTCGAACTTACTGGAGAATGCCTCCAAGTTCACGCCCGCTGGCGGCACCGTCTGGCTGCATGCGGAGCCTTATATGTGGGAGCGGCGCAGTGCGTCCAAGCCCGGCGTTGAAAAAGAACGACGCCGTCAATCGCTCGCAGTACCCAACGCCGTGAAGGTCAGCGTCTCCGACACCGGCCCCGGTATTCCTCCCGAATATCACCAGGAAGTGTTCGACGATTTTTTCCGCTTGCCCAGCAACGAAAATCGATCCGACGGAATGGGCCTGGGCCTGGCCATTGCACGTCGCTTGGTCAACGGCATGGGCGGCAAACTCTGGGTGGAAAGCGAACCCGGAGCCGGTTGCAAATTCTCATTTCTCGTACCGCTGACTCCGTCCCCCAGCAGCGCGGCTAAAAGGAAGAACAAATGAGTGAAGGTACCGCCATTCTGCTGGTCGACGACGAACCCGGCATGCTCCGCTACATTCGCACGCTCCTCGAGGTGGACGACTACAAAGTTGAAACCGCCTCCACCGGGGAAGAAGCCCTCCAGCGCGTGGAGAAGGGCCTTCAGCCCGACCTGGTTCTGCTCGATGTCCTGATGCCCGGCATCGACGGCCTGGAAACTCTGGAGCAATTGCGCCAGATGAAGCCCGGCGTGAAGGTAGTCATGCTCTCCTGCGTGAGCGACACGCGCAAGGTAGTGCAAGCGATGCGCCTGGGCGCACAAGACTACCTCACCAAACCATTCCAGAAAGCCGAGCTCGACGCAGTCATTGATCAGTGCCTGGGCAAGAATCAGCAAGCCTACGCCGGAGAAGTTGAAGAACTCTGTGACGATGTCTTCTTCGTGGCCGCCAGTCCCGCGATGAAGAAAATTCGTTCGCAAGCCGCCTTGGTAGCGAACGTCGACATCCCCGTGTTGCTGCTGGGCGAAAGCGGAACAGGCAAAGAAGTTTTGGCTCGCCTGGTGCACAAACTCTCTCCGCGCGCGCACCGAACCTTTTTGAAAGTAAACTGTGCAGCCGTCCCCGCCGACTTGCTGGAGAGCGAACTGTTCGGCTACGAAGCCGGAGCGTTCACCGGCGCTACGCATCCTAAGCCCGGCAAATTTGAGTTGTGCAATAAGGGTACGATCCTGCTCGACGAAATCGGTGAAATGCCTCCCAGTCTGCAGGCCAAACTTCTGCACGTCCTGCAAGACCAGCAGTTCTCGCGCCTCGGCAGCCGCACGGTCGTTAAAGTCGACGTGCGCATCCTGGCAGCGACCAATATCAATATTCCAGAAGCGCTGGCGACGAAACGTTTGCGTGAAGACCTCTACTACCGTCTGAACGCTTTCACGCTCAGCCTGCCTCCGTTGCGCGAACGCAAGGAAGAAGTCCCCATCCTTCTGAAGCACTTCATGAGCCGGATGTCAGAACGCTACGCCCGCTCTCCACTTCCTTTATCTCCGATGCTGATGAACGCCTGCCTGGAATATTCCTGGCCCGGCAACCTGCGCGAGTTAAGCAATTTCATCAAGCGCTACCTGATCCTCGGCGACGAAACCCTGGCCATTGCCGAACTGAATCCCAAGAACGACTTGAATAGTGGACGTCGACTCGACCCCGCAGCCAAACCGCCAGGCCCAGTAGAAACGTCTGGCGGCGGACTGAAAAGCTTAGCGCGTGGCGCCAAAGACGAAGCCGAAGCCGCCGCGATTACGCAAGCGCTTGAGCAAACAAATTGGAATCGCAAGCAAGCCGCAATCTTGCTAAAGATCAGCTACAAGGCATTGCTCTACAAGATTCGCCAATACGGCATAGCCGAAGCCCGCAGCCACCACAGACTCTCCGCCGGCGCGTAGTTCTGTCGGACGTGCTACACAAGCGGAACGTGGAAACGGCACCCATTGCCTGTGCGAGTGGTTGCCCTCGCCCCGTCCAACACCACCCGCATGCATGATTTCGGAGAGAGTATCGCCTACTCCAGCAACCTCTGAGCCTCTTTATCCGCGCCGGAATTTTGAGAGTCGCCCGAAACTTATTTGTGCCCCCTGTGTTCAGCAGAGGCAGATCCATCGAGGCTGACCCCCAGCCAAGGAGCACGCAAATGTTATCGCGTCTATGGTTCGTCGCAATCGCTGTTTTGTTTCTTCCAGGCTGTAGCAACACTCTGAACCCGTTCTGCGGTAGCGCCCGACCTGCGCCCCTCATCGGTTCCCTTTCGCCTAGCACCGTCAGCTTTTCCAAAGTGGAGCAGGGCACGGCGATGATCGTGAACGGTAGTCATTTTGTCTCCTCGTCCCAGGTCGTTATCGACGGCAAAGTTCTCGGTGCCACGGTAAACAGCAGTGAGCAGCTAAAGGTGATGCTCACGACCGGCGTAATTTCCGGTCCCGGGTCGGTGAATGTCAGCGTGGTCACCCCCAGCGGAAATTCCGCTGACTTAGGTTGCACGAGTGGAGGCAAGAGCAGCGTGCTCGTATTGACGATTAATTGAAAAGGTCGTGCCGTATCGCACCCCAACGTCGGTGAGTGTGCTGGCGGCCTGAATTGATCGTTCTGAGTGCCAATGGCAGGTGGCGGGGCTCATAAATCTTTGGTGATTTTGGGTCGCGCTAGCTCCCGCCGTTCACCATTAAGGCCAGGCCACTCGGTGAAGCAGTGCCGCACCCGGTCGCTGCCTGCCGTCGAAACTAGGCCTCGTGATATCCTAGCTGCAGTACTGCGTCCCCGCCTCAACGGCAATTTTCCCGCAGTTCCCTGAGTCAAAATGATTTCAGTTAGCAATGTATCCATGCGCTACGGCGCCAAAGTTCTGTTCGACGACGTCTCCACCGCCTTTACGGATGGCAAACGCTACGGCCTCACCGGCCCCAACGGCGCCGGCAAGTCCACCTTCATGAAGATCCTCACCGGTGAAATGGATCCGCAAAAAGGCACGGTGGTGCGTCCTCGCAAGCTCGGCGTCCTCAGCCAGGACCAGTTTGCCTTCGACGCCTACCGCGTCATCGACACCGTCATCATGGGTAACAAGCGTCTCTGGGCCGCGCTCGAAGAGCGCGACCGCATCTACGAAAAGCCCGAGATGTCCGACGAAGACGGCATGCGGCTCGGTGAACTCGAAGGCATCGTCGGCGAAGAAGACGGCTACACCGCCGAGAGCGATGCCGCCATCCTCCTCCAGGGACTCGACATTCCGGACGAAGCTCACGAGCGCAAAATGGGCGAACTGCAGGGCGGACAGAAAGTCCGCGTGTTGCTGGCCCAAGCTCTCTTCGGTCATCCCCAAGCGCTGCTGCTCGACGAGCCCACCAACAACCTCGACCTGGACTCCATCCACTGGCTGCAGAGCTTTCTCAACAGCTACGACGGCGTGCTGATCGCGATCTCGCACGACCGGCACTTCCTGAACAGCATCTGCACCCACATCGCCGACATCGATTACGAAACCATCATCACTTACACCGGCAGCTACGACGACATGGTCGTCGCCAAAACCCAGGTCCGCTCCCAGATCGAAGGGCAGAACGCGCAACGCGAAAAGAAGATTGCGCAATTGAACGAATTCATCGCCCGCTTCGCTGCCGGCACGCGCTCCAGCCAGGTGCAATCGCGCCGCAAGGAGGTCGAGCGCCTGCAGGTAACCGAACTCGCCAAATCAAACATCCAGCGTCCCTACATCAAGTTCGAACCGAAGCGTCCGTCCGGCAAACACATCCTGGAAGTCGAAGGCCTGAACAAGGCATATGAGGAAAAAGAAGTGGTCCGGAACTTCACGGCCAGCGTTCTGCGGGGAGAAAAAATCGCCCTTATGGGACGCAACGGCGCCGGCAAGACAACTTTAGTAAACGCACTGCTGGCGAATTCTCCCACCACTCCCGAAGCCGAACTCCGCCAGACCAGCGGCTATGACGGCAAGTTTCTCGATGGAGGAAAAGTTCTCTGGGGACACGAAGCGGCCATCGGATACTTCGCGCAAGATCACAAGGCCCTCATCCAGCCCGGCATGACGGTGTTCGAATGGCTGCATCAATGGGATTCCTCCGCATCGCACGAAGAAATCCGCGGACTCCTCGGGCAAATGCTCTTCGCCCGCGAGGATGGCAACAAGAAGACCGACATCCTCTCGGGTGGCGAGGCCGCCCGCGTAATTTTCTGCAAGCTCATGCTGCAGAAACCCAATGTCCTGGTCCTCGACGAACCCACCAACCACCTCGACCTTGAATCGATCAACGCGCTGAACATCTCGTTGCAGCGTTATCAGGGAACGGTTCTGCTGGTCACGCACGATCACGATCTCATCGACGAAGTAGCCAGCCGCATCTGGCATTTCGAAACTGACCACCAAATCACCGACTTCAAAGGCTCCTACGAGGAATACCAAACCGTGCACGCGTAATCGACATTGGAGCAACGGGACGGCCTCGCCCGTCGACGCGCCCCAGCGCACACCATCCCACTTTCGTGCATGAAATCGTTGTTCTGCTTCCGTAACGACCCGCCTGGAAGCGCAATAACTCAGTCCGCGATCACCCACGATTTGTGTCACCATTATTCTTGCTTATATCTTGTGTTTCGCGACCTCGTTGGAGCACTTATTGGATGGAGGTGGCAACCATCTCGCTCATCCCCGCTCTCTGAGCGGGTCTGAACGGAGGTGCCGAGAAGCACCTGGAGTTCCGTCAACCTTGTTTTTGCTCGAAAGAAAGAGTAGCTTCTTGTTACAAAACCGGAACACCGATTCGCCGAACAGCCGGGTGGGACTTCTAGTTATTCGCAGTCGGGACCGAGGGGGATGGAATGCAGTCTGGCGGGCAGTGCTTACGTGTCTTGCGAGAACAACTCGGTCTCACGATGCGCGACGTCGAGAATGCCAGCGAAGCTATCGCTGCCCGGCACAAAAGCGACGAATTCGCCATCCCTCCTAGCCGCTTGTCCGACATAGAAACCAAGGGCGTAGTGCCCAGTATCTATCGCATCTACTCGCTCTCGGTAATCTATCGTCGCGATGCCAGTGAACTTCTTTCCTTCTTCGGAGTCGACCTGAACCGAACCTCCGAGGATCTGTCCCTGGCCCACCCGCCCAAGTCCCACGTCTCTCAGGCTCTGCAGAACAGTTCATCCGCCAGTATCCCGGTGCGCCTCGACCCCAGCTTCGATCTCCGCGTCACCGTAAATATGGGCCGCGTCGTGGAACAATGGGGTGTAGTCCCCCTGACTTATCTTGCCCAATTTGCGGACCGCAAATACACCTACGGCTATATAGGCTCCGAAGATTTCACGATGTATCCGATTTTGCCTCCGGGGACTTTTATCCAGGTCGACGAGTCGCGCAATCGCGTCATGGAAGGCGGCTGGCGCTCTGAATATCAGCGTCCCATCTACTTCGTCGAGACACGGGAGGGGTACATCTGCTCGTGGTGTGCACTCCAGCAGGATGGCCTTATCCTGCAATCGCATCCGCTTTCGCCGGTGCCGGTGCGCGTCCTGAAGCATCCTCATGAGGCCGAGGTGATTGGCCAGGTGGTGGGTGTCGCGATGCGTTTGGGGGAATGGTCTACGGTTGATTCTTTACCAGGCTCGCGAGCGCGTGAAGCACTGAATTGAGATGGCGTGCCGTCCCGGCTCCCGGAGTGGGAGGTAACAGTTGCGCCGGCCGCTCCCTCAGTTTGTCGAGGAAGGCTACCTTCTCCATTTCCTTCGATCCGCCGGACTCTTCCACATCCTGCAAAAGTTTGCGCAAGGGCATGCGCAGAATCCTCGATACCAATCCCTTATGCGCCTCGGTCAGTGCTCGTTGCGTGGCGGCGTCACCGTGAATGCGTGCCAGCCCCCAATGCATATAAGTGCCGTCGGCCTCGCGCAAACCAGCCACATAGCCGAGCTTGCCCAGGACTCCCGCAACCGCGCGCAGGGTCCGGTCCTGAAGATCTTCGGCTATTGACTTGAAAGTCACGATGGTCGTTACAGTTTCCGGAAACAATATCTTGCAGCAGAGCGGCGCTCCGCCGGACCTGTAGATTGCAAAGTATCACGGTGCGAACCCTTCGCAAAGGAGAAGCATCGTGAAAAAACTGTTCTGGTTCCTGGCGACTTCCATTGTGTTGTTAAGTACGTTTTCCACTCCCCCCCGGCTGAAGGCAGATGGAAATCCCCTGCCAACCTGCTCCCCGGGTTCAGTGGGCTGCAAAACTGGAAAGTAGCTGGATATGCCCCCCGACGCAGAGTCGGGCGGTCGGCGCGGTTGAGGCCAGTTGTGAGACGCGGTATAGTTGGCGGGCATAGCAATGGCCGCACATTCTCTGCTTTTCACGTACCTCTGGATCGCGCCGCACGTTCTTCTGGTGGCGTTAGCAGTCATGATGGTCCGTCGAAAGCTGGTTCGAGAATTTCCGTCGTTCTTCGCGTACATCGTCTACGAGGCGGTGCAATTCGTTGTGCTCTACGCGATGAATCGCAGCGCTGCCATATCTGACCACCAGTACACCGTGGCGTGGCTTCTGGGAAACGGCGGGAGTGTCGCACTCCGGTTTGCGATTGTGCACGAGATCTTCAGCAAGGTGTTTCAGAGCTATCCTGCTCTGAAGGATTTCTGCACCATCGTTTTCCGCTGGGCTACGGTTATTCTTCTGTTGGTCGGGGTCGTGCTCGTGGGGTGGGCGTCGGGTTATGAAACCGATCGCCTTACGACCGCCTACACAGTAGTCGATCGGGCCGTAAGCATCGTGCAAGGCGGCTTACTAATTCTCATCCTGCTGTTGTCCCGTTTTTTCAGCTTCCCCTGGCGCAGCTACGTCTTCGGAATTGCGCTAGGTGTCGGATTTTTCGGAAGCGTCGAACTGGGAATCATTGCCATCCGCACTCAGATTGGCGTTGGAGTTCGCGCTGAATTCTTCGACATGCTCAGCATGGCAGCCTACCACTGCTGTGTCTTGTTATGGATCGTGACGTTGCTGCTGCCTGAACGTGCAGAAACACGGGTCACGTCCGTTCCTGCTCACAATCTCGATCACTGGAATGACGCGCTGCAACGGCTGTTGCATCAATGATTCCCACTCTGATACTCGTCGTGATCGCCGGCCTGGCCCTGATCTTCTTTCTGCTCAGGGTAAGAGGTTTTGGCGTTGCCCCGATCGAAACTTCCAAGCTTGCGGAGCGTCTGCTTGCTGTGGATCTCGACGCGTTCCGTAATCTGGTGGATCCTGACGAGGAACAATACCTGCGCGAGCAATTGCCTCCAGCGGAGTTCCGGCCCATTCAGCGCCAGCGCCTGCGTGCTGCGCTCGACTATATTGGCGGCATTTCCCATAACGCCGCGATTCTTCTCCATTTTGGGCAGGCAGCACGCCTCAGCCCGGATCCTCGCGTTGCCGAAGCCGCCCGCCAGTTAGTGGATGACGCCGTACGGTTACGCCTGTATGCCCTCGTGGCCGCAGCCAAACTGTGCGCCCGAATGGCCCTTCCCGGCACCGTACTGGAACCTGCGGGCATCGTCGACAGCTACCAAAGCGTGAGCCATCGGGCTGCGCTGCTGGGTCGGCTTCAAAACCCCGCTAAGGCCGCACTGATCTCGAAAGCAGTGTGATCCGTCCCCCAGCTTGTTCGGTTTTCGGAACAAATCTCGACTGCCTTTCGAGCGCTGTTTCTCCAGCTCTACCATGATGCCGCGCTGCGCAAGCAGCCCTGCTAAAGCCCGTGTTGAGTCTTCCCCCTCACGGAACACCCTGCGGCACGGGCTTTAGCTTTATTCCCTCTAGGTTCCAGCCACCGAGGAAATCGCCCGTACCGAAGTGGCCCGTGAATGTCCGATGGACGTTTCTTCGGGGCTATAGACTTTCCAGCGCCCTGCCCAACCGCTCCAACCCACCCTGGACCGTCTCTGTCGGAGCGGAAAAACCAATCCGAAAGTGCTGAGGATGCTCGAAGAATTCACCCGGCACCACGCTGGTTTCGTAATGGCCCCGCAGTCTCGCTACGAACTCGGCCGCCGAACCTCGCGTGAGACGCGGAAAGATCGTCGTGCCAAACTGGCTGGGCGCACAGTCCAGTTGGGGATGTGCGGCCAGAAAGGCGTTGACCAGTATCCGATTCGTTTCCAGGAACCGACGCGCCCGTTGCCGTATTTCATCCAGATGATCGAACGCCACCACGGCAATGCATTCCGCCGGATGCGCCGGGCTTCCATAGGTGAAGTCCACCACCTGCCATATACGCTCTGCCAGTTCGGGCTGCGCCAGAATCCATCCACAGCGGAGACCGCCTAGCCCGTATGCCTTCGCCAGGCTGCTGGTCGTCACGAAATTCGATCCTAGGTGAAACGCCGAACGCCAGGGGCGGTCCCATAGAGTTTCCAGATAGACCTCGTCCACCAGCACGCGGGCTCCCACCTGCGCTGCCATTTCGCCCACCTGCCGCAGCGTATCGTCGTCGGTGAAAGAGCTGCTGGGGTTATGCAGATTGCACAACACCACGAGGCGAACGTGCGACGTAATGCGCCGCTCCAGTTCCCCTAAGCCCAATCGGAAGTTCCGATCTGGCCGCCGCTCGAAGCGTGAGACTTTCGCCCCCAGGTGATGAAGAATGGCGAGCAGCGGATCGTACGTTGGACGCTCCACCAGCACTTCGTCGCCCGGCTGCACCAGCACGGTGAGCGCAAGAAAATTCGCCATCGACGTGCCCAGGGTAGACACGATGCATTCCTGCGGAACGCCGGCCTTGACCGCTAGGCGATTCATCAGAGGCTGGAAACCATAGGGGCCCGTGCCGCCGATCTCAATATCCTCAAGGCGCACGGGCAAGTCGGCTAGCGGATGGTCGGGCACTCCACTGACCGCGAGATTGAAGCGCGCCCCGGAACGCAGCTTGGCCCAGGCCTGGTAGTGCGATACCGCCTCCGCACGCGATCCATTCACGTTCTGGCCTCTTCTTGCTTCCTCTTCATTCCGACGCCAAGCGTGGCGCAGGCGGAGAAACCTGCTTTTGTCGTCGCCTCACGATTGTTAAGATAATCCAACAGCAAAAATCCCGTCATTCACGCTGGAAAGGCAGTTTTTGAGGTCATTGGGAATGTGCAGGAATATCAAAACTCTTTTCAACTTCGATCCGCCCGTCACCGACGAGGAAGTAGGCGCGGCTTCCCTGCAGTTCGTGAGAAAGATCAGCGGGTTTAACAAACCGTCAAAAGCGAATGAAGCCCTTTTTCAGGCGGCAGTCGAGGAAATTGCCGCAGTCTCCTCACGGCTTCTAGACTCACTGGAAACAAACGCCCCTCGCAAGAACCGGGAAGAGGAAGCGGCCAAAGCCAGGGCCCGCGCTGCCGAAAGATTCGGAACCTGAGCGTGTAACACAGCGGTCGGCTCTGCTCGCCGAACCATCGCGCCGTCCGAAAGAGTCAAGCGCTAGGCTCCCGGTGCTACATTCGTCTAGAATGTCCGCCTGACTCCCGCGGCAGGAGGAACGATGACCTGGAACTCCATGGCCACCGCGATTACAACCCTCCTTGCGATCCATACCTTCCTCGGCGTCCAAAGTTCTTCCTTGAACCGTGACTAGTGGCCTGGCAGCTCCGCAAGAAGTATGCAACCGCTCTATGGATCGTCTGCAAGGAACTCCAACTCCACTTGGAGCTGATCCGCCGCAAGGTCTCGGCCAACGAGATCAGAACGATCAATGCCCTGAAGAAGGTCCCCGACAACGACTTCAAGGGACGAATCGACTGGTTTACGAAGCACGGTTACTACACAACCATTACCGCATACAAAATTGCTGTTGCGTCTTCGTGGTTCCATATCTATCAGCAGGAACTGCTCTTTTCCACCTACCGCGAGAGTCGCGCGTTTGTTTAACGCTCTTTATCAGACGATTGATCATCTCAAGCGGCATTCTGCGAGGACACCTGCCTTTGGTAGGACTACTTCGACGCTGTCGGGAGTAAGCTCGTGGACCGCAGCGCAACCGTTCTCAAACCTCTTTCGTTCAGTGCCTTTTGTGACCGCTGTTTCTCTGAGCAGCCATTCCGGAAGTTTTACGAGCAGCTGCACATGTTCATCTGGTTTATCGCGGATGGCAAATACGTCGCGTCCACCGAAAAAATCGGCAGAGCTCTGGATGACCTGATGGGATTCCTGCAGAAACAAAACCTTCTCGCTGGTTTGACGATCGAGCGGCCCACCATCAATCGCGAACTTCCCCCGCCCGAGCCTCAGCCCTGAACGGCCTGATGTCAGGTTCCACCGGCTCATTCGAAGACATCGTAAAAAAAGGTTTCCTTGCCCCGCGGTCCGCCGGCTAAGTCTTGGACACTCCGCTGCCTATCAGGCGAGAAAGATTTCCGGATTCGCCGTCGGCCCATCCAGATGACCGACTAACTTATGCTCCAGTCCCTCGCGCGCTGGCGTCAGATCCCGCCGCAAGCGCTCCATCTCCTGTTCACCCAATGGAGCGAAGCTGCGCGCCACGTCCGTATTATGTTCGAGCATCTCCAGATGCGGCATGCCTACCACCGCAGTGGTCACCGGCAAGCTCATCGAGTAGCGCAACAACGACGTAATGTCCGCCTTGCCTGGGCCACCTCCCAGCAGAAATTCCTGCCCGGTTACCTTCATGGCGATCACGCCCAGGTTTTTCTTGTTCGCGGCCGGGAGCGCTAACTCTTCGAAGCGGCCGTTGCGCGAGGCATTCAGGGCCATCTGCACACAATCCAAATCATGTCGCTCAATCGCCTGCGCCATGACTTCTCCACTCGTGTGACTGGTCATGCCGATCGCGCGCGTCATCTTCTGGTCGCGTGCTTGCAGTAGTCCCTTGAGTGCGCCATCGGGCGCCTCGATTTTCGCAAGATCCTCGGGCTTGCCCAGGCTATGGATGTGCAGCAGATCGACGTGGTCGGTCTGCAGTCGTTTCAGACTGCCCTCCAGCCGTCGCATGAATTCGTCGCGGGTACGATCCGGAATTTTCGTGGCCAGCCAGACGTCCTTCCGCCGCGAAGCCATCACCTTCCCCACGCGGCTTTCGCTCTTGCCATCGCCATAGGCATAGGCCGTGTCCACGTAGGTGATGCCCAGGTCAATGGCGTGATTCAGCGCCGCCAAGGCCTTGTCTTCCTCGTCGTACATCAAGAAGCGGCTGCCGCACCCGAACGCGAGGATGGATACTTTGGCGCCGGTACGTCCCAAGGTTCGTGACGGCAGGGGCGCGGGTGAGGCCTGGGCAACATCTTTGAACAACCAAAGGCCAGTGCTGGCGGCTGTGCCGAGTCCGATGTTTTCCAGGAATTTTCTGCGGGAGAGGTCTTCCGTCATGGTCGTCTCCTCCGCGGCACCCGGCCGTGACAGGGCGGGTGCCGCGTACGTAAAGACTCTACTCCAAGTTTTTGGGTGGTTCCATCCCCGGCGCCGTGAAATCGGAGCTACAGCCCCGCCTAGTTCTTGGCCCTTGCGGAGGAGGTCCCGCCGCCTGGTCCAGAAAAGCCACATAAGCGGAGAACAGTCGATAGGTTTGGTAGTAGTCATCAAACTTTTATGGCGGAGAGCCTGTCTTTCGAGGTGTGCAGGATGCGCGCATTCCAGGTCTCCTGCGTCAGAGAATGGATCGTGATGCTAGGAACTTGCGCGCCGCGAACTGCTCCGAATCGGTACTGCCCACCTGCTCCACGTTTACACCTGTGACCGGCAGATTCATCTGTCTAAGGAAGCAAGGGCCGCAACTAGTCTTAGTCTAGGTGCTTGTCCGAAATGAGTTGCCCAGATTTCAGTAGGCGCCAGGCCCAGAGCGTCCATGTTGACCATCGCATCGGTCGCGGCGAGCTGTTCCGGAGACATTCGCCGCATTATAAAAGTGGGACCCTACTTCGCCCTCTTCCCCGTCCGTGAATCCCACAAAGATGTAGGTGTGCCTCCGCGGTTCCAAGTTCACCGCCTCATACAGGGACGGAAGCAGCGACGCGCCACTCCAGTTGTCCACCACTCCATCTCCATCCGCCACGCGATCGAAGTGTGCTCCTACAATGATCACCCGGTCGGAACGCCCCGGCAGCACGTAAATAACGTTCGGCAGCTTTGGACCCCTTCACCGCCTGTTCGGAAAGGTGTGGTTCATCGCAACCCGCTTCCGCAAACATTTGCTTGAGCGTTGTCTCCCGTTGCGGGTTGTTACCGGCGTAGCTCTCGAGGCGCTTTTCGATGATCTCCTGCGAGACCGGCCTGTACCGAATATTGTCGGCATGGGCATCGATGCATGCCTGCCACGCCAGCCCGCATATCAGGAGAAAGCACATCTTTGACTGGAGTATTCGACTTGGCATACGACTAATTTATCGTGTGGAGTCAAGTTTGAAGCTCTGTGGAATAATCAGCCGTTACCGATCTCACAGAACAAGGATCCCCATGGCGAATGACTCCGAGAAAGAGATGGCCGCGCTCGCAAGCCTCAAGTACGTTCACGACGGACAGATTGTTGGTCTCGGCTCTGGCTCAACGGCGACGATCGCGATTCGCTTGCTCGCCGAGCGCGTGCAGTCTGGCCTCAAGATTCGAGGCATTCCCACCTCGGTTCAATCGCGCGATCTTGCCCTCCAACTCGGCATTCCACTCACGACTTTCGACGAATATCAGGAGATCGACGTGACCATCGACGGCGCCGACGAGTTCGATCCAGATTTGAACCTCATCAAGGGTGGGGGCGGAGCGATGCTGCGAGAGAAAGTTGTGGCGTCGGCTTCGAAGCAACTGGTCATCGTCACCGATTCTTCCAAACAAGTTCCGGTGTTGGGGCGTTTTCCTCTGCCGGTCGAGGTGATCGGGTTCGCCGAGCCTCTGGTGGCCAAGAAGATCTCGGATCTGGGGG
>Ga0137418_10002346_pt1 | contig 17327 bp, 12 predicted proteins | sample CZODoug3_1_2_16f_FD_122242 | JGI IMG/M metagenome (GOLD analysis project Ga0137418, IMG submission 122242) | Vadose zone soil fungal communities from Angelo Coast Range Reserve, California, USA - CZODoug3_1_2_16fungal (Hybrid Assembly) | ecosystem: Environmental > Terrestrial > Soil > Vadose... | reverse complement strand
AAGTCGCTCGACGAATTTCGCTTAGCTCTATGGTTCCATGCCCGCGAGTTGTACGACTAGAATAGGCTCTCATGGAGGGTGCCATGAACGGCCGGCTGATCGTCCGCGCGTTGTCAATGCTTCTTTTCGTCCTTGCTCTTGCCGACCTCGGCTATGGCCGACCCGCGCTCGCTCAAACCGCGCAACCTGCCGCAAGCCCGGCCGTCGCGGACGTGCGACAGATCGTCACGGAGGCGCGCAAGGAAATCGAGAGCTACACGACGGCCGGCGGCGCGGCGGGTGCGGCCGATCACCCTGCGATCAAATGGCACGCGGCGCTCTGGGAGGTCCACCAGCGCTCACCGCAAAGCGAGGCGGGCGCGATGGCCGCCGCTGAAGCGATTCGCCTGCTGAGCCGCGCCGGGCTGTGGGATCGCGCGCACGAGCGCGTCGAGTCGCTCGGGTTCGATGACGCGGCGTGGGAGCGCGTGCCGGCGGCGATCTACGAGGAAGGCGTCGCGCGGAAAGACCTCGCGTACACCGTCGAGAAGCTCTCGCAGGCGGCGGCCTCGACGACGAGCGCTCCGATCAGAGCGGCGGCGCTGCTCGTCCTGGGCCGCGCGCAGCGCCGTCTGGGCGACAACACGGCGGCGACCCGCACGCTCGAAGCGGCGCGATCCGCCGCGCCGGGTACGCCGTCAGCGGCACAAGCGGAGGGTCTCATCTACGAGATCGCGTACCTGAGCATCGGACTCCCGGCGCCCGCGATCTCCGGGAAGCCGCGAAACGGCCGCCACGTCGTCGATCTCGCCGCGTTTCGCGGCAAGCCGATCGTGCTCGTCTTCTGGGCCAGCACTTGAGTGGTCTGCATGGAGGAGGTTCCTCTCATAAAGTCGCTCGAAGCGAAATACGCGAACGAGGCGGTGATTCTCGGCATCAGCGTCGACATCAACATCGAGCGGGTCGACCGCACGGTGAAAGAGAAGGGCATGACCTGGCCGATTCTTGCGGATGGCAAAGGGTTCGACGGACCGATTCCGAAGGCCTATCGCATCGACGGGACGCCGACGCTGTTCGTGCTGGATCGCGACGGCAGGGTTTTCGCGAAGCCCGGATCCGCGAAGCAGATCGAAGTCAGCCTCCAGGAGGCGCTTTCGCGTCCGGCGCAGCCGTAGCGCAGCCCCGACGATCGTCGGCCCGTTGATAAGGTGCGAGAGCGCCTGTTTCATCGCGTGCCGTCCCTCGCCAATATCGTGTCGGGGCCAAACCTCGTTGACGTTCGTGCCGCTCTTACTTCGGAGCGGGCCGCACCGGGTCCGTCGCTGCTTACGGCGGAGCCGTTAGGGTCGTCCTCTCTCGACCGCCGATTATCAGAGCGGCCAAAACGTTCCACAGAAGGAGTAAGCTGGCGACGCATCCCTTCCTTGTCAACGAGAGGCCCCCATGCTGTGCACATCTCTCACCCGCCGCGTCGTCTACCTTCTGCTCGCTGGGGCGATCACGTTTCCTGCGACGGCGCGCGCGCAGAGCGCTGAGCTGCGCGGCGCCGTCACCGACGAATCGGCCGGCGCGCTGCCCGGCGTCACCGTGGCCATCCGCAATACCGAGACCGGCGTTGAACGGACCATCGTGACCGACGCCAGCGGCCTGTTCAGGGCGCCGGCGCTGCAGCCCGGGAAGTACCGCATCAGCGCGGAGCTGCAGGGGTTCAGGACGCACAACCGCGACTTCACGCTCACCGTCGGCGAGAACGCCGACATCCGCCTCGTGATGGCCGTCGGCCAGATCAGCGAATCGGTGACCGTCGTCGGCACCGCGGCCACGATCGAGACGACCAAGTCGGATTTGTCCGGCGTGGTGACCGAGAAGCAGCTCACCGAGCTGCCGGTGCTGAACCGCGGCTTCGTCGGCCTGGCGCAGCTCCTGCCGGGCGGCGGACCGTCGATCAGCGGCGATGCCCGGTTCGGCATTCAGACCGCGTTTGGCGGAACCAACGTCCGCAGCATGTACACAATGATGATCGACGGCTCCGACATGGACCATCCGATCTACGGCATCGCGGTGGTCAACGTGAGCCAGGACGCGGTGCAGGAGTTCCGGGTGCTGCGCAATCAGTTCGACGCGGAGTATTCGCGGGCCGGCACGGCCGTCGTCAACGTGCTGACTCGATCGGGAACAAATGATTGGCGCGGAATGGGGTCGTACTACGGCCGCGACGCCTCCCTCAACGCCAGCAACGCGTTCGCGGCCACGAAGCCGCCGTTCGATTCGACGCGATTCAGTGGAACCTTCGGCGGGCCGATCGTCAAGAACAAGGCGCACTTCTTCGGTGCGGTCGAGCGGCTGCGGCAGAATGCGGTGCAGATCATTGCGTTACCCGCGGCGAATCCATTCGCGTCGACCTGGAATGGCGTCTACGGCAACGCGAACAACGAGACGACGGTCGACGGGAAGGTCGACTATCAGGTCAATTCCAGCCACATGGTCAATCTTCGTTACCTGCACGACGACCTCCAGCAGCCGTCGGCCTACGTGCTGGCCGAGCAGTACACGAACAAGGCCCACGATGTGTCGAGCACGTGGAATTGGAACCTGTCCTCGGCGGCGTTGAACACACTGTATGTCGGCTATCTCGATCAGGACACGCTGCGCTTCCAGTCGACGCCCGATGCGCAGGTGATCCGGCCATCGTTCACCGCGGGACGATCGCCGAACCTGCCGCAGGGATTTCCGCGCAAGCGCTTCCGCATGAACGAGACGTTCTTCTGGGCGCCGGGCCACCACGCCCTGAAGTTCGGCACGCGGACCGCGTACGAGATCCTCGACTACGCAGCCGACTATTACGGCGCCGGCGTCTGGGAATTCAACACCGACCGGGCGTTCAACCCGGCCGACGCAACGACGTGGCCGTTCCGCTACACGACCGGATCGGGTCCGGAAACCAAGGAATATCACAACACCGAGTGGGGCTTCTTCACCCAGGACGATTGGAGGCTCGGCACCCGGCTCACGCTCAACCTCGGGTTGCGTTACGACTTCGACACGAACCTGCGAAGCAACGAGTTCATCGCGCAGTTGCTGGCCGATCCGCAGTTCGCCGGTCTCGAACATCTGGTGACGTCGCCGCGCGGGAACGACTACAAGCACATCCAGCCGCGCGCCGGCTTCGCCTGGGACACGCGTGGCGACGGAGGGCTCGTCGTTCGAGGCGGGTGGGGGATGTACGCGGTGCGGAACCGGCCGTGGTTCAACATCCGTGGCCAGGTTGTGAGCAGCCAGTTCACGGCGGAAGTGACCAATGCGGCCCTGCTGCAAGCGTTCCCCGATCGCACGGCTGTTCTTGGCGGCAGGTCGATCGGCGACTACATCAGGACGGCCGGCGGACGGGCGCTGTACCTGCCCGGAGACAATCTCGATTTACCCACGGTCAACAACGTGACCCTCGGATTCGCGACAAGGCTGTTCGCCAACACCACGCTCGAAGTCGATGGGATCCATCAGAAGCAGAGCCATCTGCAGACCGGGCACGACGCGAATCTGCCGGCCATTGGCCCGCTCGCGACACACCCGCGCCCGTATCCGCAGTTCGGGACGGTTACGCTCATCGACGGGACGACAACGTCGTGGTACGACGCGCTGCAGTCCTCGTTCAGGAGTCGGTACAAGAGCGCCACGTTCCAGGTCTCGTACACCTTGGCGCGCTCGATCTCGGACGGCACGAACGACAACGCCAACACGAGCACCGATCCCTGGAACACCTTCGGCAACGACGACCGGGGTCTCGACGAGAACAATCGCACCCAGGCGCTGTCGTGGTCGTCGATCTTCCAGATGGCGTACGGCATCCAGCTGTCCGCGATCGTGTCGCTTCGCACCGGCAGCCCGTGGAACATCACGGCGGGCCAGGATTTGAACGGCGACGGCGTCAATGTGGATCGGCCGGCCGGGCTGGTGAAGAACGCGGGCGGCCGCGTGAGCGACACGAACCTGGCAATCGTCAACGCGTTCCGCGTCGCGCGCGGCCGGGCGCCGATCACGATGGATCAACTCGCGCAGAGCAGCGGCGATCGCCTGATCGACGTGCGCCTCATGAAGCAGGTGTTGTTCGGCAGCCGCCGCTCGCGCGTGGATCTGTTCTTCGAGGCCTACAACCTGTTGAACGCCGTCAATTATGAGAACCCGAGCGGCAACCTGACATCGACCAGCTTCGCCGTGCGTACTGTCGCGCGCGATGCGCGACAGCTCCAGTGGGGCGCGCGGTTCTCGTTTTAGTAGGAAGACCTTTGCCGCCGGCTGCGTTCTTCAGCAGCCTGCTCGAGGAGATGCCGATGAAGTCATGCATGCCGGGCAATCTGCCGGGTGCTGGAATTGTAGTCGCCGGCCTGCTCGTGCTGGCGCTCGTCGGAGCGGGCGTTGCCCGCATGCGCGCGCAGGCGCCGGCCAGACCGGATCTCGCGGCGCAGGCGAAAGCGGCGCTGGCGCAGCTCTCCGGCACGATCATCGTGCGAGGCCTGTCCGAGCCGGTCGAAGTGCTGCGCGACACCTGGGGCATTCCGCATATCTACGCGAAGTCGACCGCGGATCTCTTCTTCGCGCAAGGCTATGTCGTCGCCCAGGATCGGATGTGGCAGCTCGAGATGTGGCGGCGCAACGGCGAGGGCCGGCTGGCCGAAGTCCTCGGCCCGCAGTACGTGACGCGCGACAAGTTCGCGCGGCTGCTGGCCTTCCGCGGCAACTGGGACGAGGAGTTCAAGAAGTACCACCCGGAGGGACGCAGGATCTTCGAGGCGTTCGCCGCGGGGATCAACGCGGCGATCGAAAAAGCGATCGACGAGCGGAAAGTACCGGTGGAGTTCCAGACGCTGGGATTCCAGCCGCAGCCGGCCTGGACCGCGCAGACCGTCCTGACGCGGATGCCGGGCTGGACGCTGTCGCGCAACGCGTCGAGCGAGGTCATGCGCGCGCTCGAGATCAAGGCGTTGGGCGTGGCAAAGGCGCAGGATCTGAAGCCGACGCTTCCCGAGAAAAAGCTCGAGGTGCCGCCCGGCCTCGATCTCGACCAGATCTCGCCCGCGATCCTCGACGTCACGAACGGCGCGAACGATCTCCGGTGGACGCTGACCTCCGATCGGGCCGGCGCCCCGCCGCCGCTCGATCAGTTCCACGCCGAGTTGGGCAGCAATAACTGGGTCGTCGACGGCACGAAGTCCACCACCGGCGGCCCGATCCTCGCCAACGATCCACACCGCGAGGTCGTCAACCCCGCGCTGCGCTACGTCGTGCACCTCGTGGCGCCCGGATGGAACGCGCTCGGCGGTACGGAGCCGGGCCTGCCGGGCATCAGCATCGGGCACAACGAGCGCATCGCATGGGGCTTCACCATCCTCGGCATGGATCAGCAGGATCTCTACGTGGAGGAGACCGATCCGCAGCATCCCAATCGCTATCTCGCCGATGGACAGTGGAAGGACATGACGGTCGAGCGGCAGCTGATCCCGGTCAAGGGAACCGGGACGCCGCAGGAGTTCGCGGCCAAGTTCACGCGCCACGGCCCGGTGCTCTACGAGGACACGACGCGCCATCGCGCGTTTGCGCTGCGGTGGATCGGCGCGGAGCCGGGCGGCGCCGGCTACCTCGGATCGATGAACGTCATGCAGGCCAAAACGTGGCAGGAGTTCAAGGCGGGCATGCCCAGGGCGTGGTACATCCCGTCCCACAGCCTGGTCTACGCCGACGTCGACGGAAACATCGGGTATCTGGGCGTCGCCCAGACGCCGATCCGCAAAGGGTGGGACGGGCTCCTGCCGGTGCCGGGCAAAGACGGCAAGTACGAGTGGGACAGCTTCGTCCCGTTCGATCGACTGCCTCAGAGCTTCAACACGCCGAAGCATTTCTATAACTCGTCAAACAACGACGTGGTGCCGAAGATCCTCCCGGGCTACAAGATCCCGCTCGGCTATGAGTACGTCGCCCCATATCGGTACGACCGGGTGGCAGAGGTGCTGAGCGAGAACCGCAAGTTCTCGGTCGCCGACATGGAACAGCTGCAGCACGACATCGTCTCGCTGCCGGCACGCGAGCTGGTGCCGCTGCTCAAAGCCGCGAAGCCGGCGACGCCCGAGGCGAAGCAGGCGGCCGACCTGCTCCTCCAGTGGAACATGGTCCTCGATCGCGACTCGGCGGCCGCGGCGCTCTACGAGTTCTGGGTGCTGAAGATGACGCCACGCGCGTACGCGCCGCGTGTGCCGCCGGCGGCGACCTTCACGCAGTACGACATCCAGCAGGTGATTCGCTGGATGAAGGCGCCTGACGCCGCGTACGGCTCGACGAGCGGCGCCCGGAACGAGGCGCGCGACCGCATCCTGCTGACCGCGCTCGACGAAGCCGTCGCGGAGCTGAAGCGCAGGCTCGGCGACGACATGACGAAGTGGAAATGGGGCAGCATTCACACCGCCGACTTCATTCACCCGCTCGCGACGACCGATGCCCTCAAGGCGCTGTTCCGCATCGAGCCGGTGCGCCGTGGCGGCGACGCGTACACGGTGATGGCCGCATCGAGCCCGTCGAACACCAACACCAGCCAGGTATCGGGCGCATCGTTCATGTTCGTGTTCGACGTGAAGAACTGGGATGCCTCGCGAGGGCTCAGCGTGCCCGGAAACTCCGCACAGCCAGGCAGCCCGCATTATGCGGACATGGTTCCTTACTGGGGCGAGGGCAAGTACTTCCCGCTGGCGTTCAGCCGCGAGCAGGTCGAGGCCAACGTGAAGGATCGTCTGATGCTCCAGCCGCTGCGCGAGTTCACGGCCGCGCCATCAACAGCAGCCGAACCACAGTTCGAGCCGGTCCAGCCCGAACTGTTCGACGATGGCGGCGCACAGACCAACTGCTGGGCTGATTTCGACAATGACGGGAAGCCGGATCTCTTTGTCGGCTTCAAGCGCGGGCACCTCAATCGCCTGTATCACAACGAAGGCGGCGGAAAGTTCGTCGACGTGGCCGCGCAGGTCGGCGTCGCCGACGCGGAAGACACGCGGGCCGCCGCATGGGGGGACTTCAACGGCGATGGCCAGATGGATCTGTACGTCGGCTTCGCCCGCAGCACCGGAATCCCCAACAAGCTGTACGTGAACGATGGCGACGGGAAACACTTCACTGAGGTCGGCCACAAGATGGGCGTCGACATGTTCGGCGAGTCGCGGCAGATCTCGTGGATCGACTACGACAACGACGGCAAGGTCGATCTCTTCGTCGCCTTCCGCGACCGCCCGAACGCGCTCTTCCATAACGAGGGCGATCACTTCAGAAACGTGGCCAGGGAGATGGGCGTGGACGACCCGCGCAAGACGGTCGGCGCGGTCTGGTTCGACATGGATCAGGACGGCCGGCTGGATCTGTTCGTCGCGAACCAGGACGGCGACAACAACGGGTTCTTCCACAATGAGGGCAACAGATTCGTCGACGTCGCGCACAAGCTGGACATGGACGGCGAGGGACGCCCGCCCGTGTACGGCGGCGTGGGTCCGGCCGTGGGGGACTACGACAACGATGGCCTGCTCGATCTCTACGTCGCCAACTACGGACCGAACGAGCTGTTCCACAACGAGGGCCGCGGCACCTTCCGGGACGTCGCGCCCCAGATGGGCGTGGCGGGCGAGTACCACGCGGTCAGCTCCGCGTGGGGTGATTACGACAACGACGGCCGCCCGGATCTCTACGTCACGGCGTACATCACCGGCATCAGGAACTATCGCGACTACCTCTATCACAACGATGGCGACCACTTCACCGACGTCACGCCTGCGGTCATCCTCAGACACGACGGCGATCACGGCGTGCAGTGGGCCGACTTCGATCTCGACGGCGCGCTCGACCTCGCGCTGGCCAACAACGAGGCGATGGGCAGCCACTACCTGTTCCGGAACCTGCTGCCACCGGACCGGGCGCGGCGCGCGCTCCAGGTCCTCGTCCTCGATGACAGAGGCCATTTCACGAAGGCGGGTTCGGAAGTGCGGCTCTACAGGCCCGGCACGCGCACTCTCCTCGGCACGAACATCGTCGACACCGGGAGCGGATACTGTTCGCAGAACGCGATGCCGGTGCATTTCGGGCTTGGATCGCACGACGGCGCGGTCGACGTCGAGGTGACGCACTTCACGCCGGCGGGCAGATTGGTAACAAGGATCGCGGGCGTCGATCCTCGCGCCTATCGGGGCAAGTACCTGGTGGTCAAGGTCGGGCCGGGTTCGGGCACGCGGCCTTCGGCTGACGGCCGCGCCGCGGCCTTCTGATCGCAGCAGTCCGTTGGAAAAAGGCCGCGCGTCGTTTGTGTCGATGATGAAGGCCACCGACCTCCGGGAAAGCCACGACGCGCCCCGGGGTCGCTATTTCTTCGGCCGTGACTCCGGCGGCACAATGTGGTTCAGCCGGAAGTACGTCACCAGCTGACCGTAGTGCTCGGCGCTATGTTCGATGACCGCCATCCACGGCGTCACCGACTGGGACAATCGCTCCGCCGGCACCGCCTTGAGCGCGGCGGTCGAGTCGGCGATTGCCTTCTCGAACGCGCTGACGACCTCCGGCTTGGTCTTGTAGGTCTTCGGGTCAAGCTCGTCCCAGTTCGCCTGCTGGCCGCGTCCCGCTTTGGCGGCGTACGCGTTACCGGAGAACACGTGGACGATGACCTCGCGGAAGGAGCGGACTTCCGGCGTCGCCTTGAATTCGTACTTGTCCGCCGGAAAGTCCTTCGCCATCTCGAGCAGGCGCCGGTTGACGGAGTCGAAATTGGCGTTGATGGACTGTGCGGTTGTGGGAGGAGCCTTCGGCGCTTGTCCGAAAACGGCCACTCCTCCGAGCATGGCGGCGAGCGACACGAACGTTGCAAATCGATGCATGGGAGCTTAGACGCCTGGTTGGCGGGATTGGCTGCGGTACCCGCCCACCTGCCCCGACGGCGGTCCACAAAATCGCTTCAACCGACACTACGGGACTCGAACCCGCGGTCTCCGGCGCTAGCGTTTGGGGAAGACAGTGGTATCATTGTGATACCGGTCTTCTAAGGGAGTCGCTTGCGATGGCCAACGTCTTGGTCCGAAACCTGGATGACAACGTCTTGAAACAACTGAAGGCCGCCGCCAAGGCTCACGGTCGCTCGCTGCAGGCGGAAATCCACGAAGTGCTCCGGAATGCGAGTGCCCGGCGGCTCGCCGAGACGCGACGCCTCTCGGCTCAGTGGCTGAAGCGCTTGCGCGGTTCGACGCAGTCGGACAGCGCCGCGCTGATTCGCGAGGACCGCGACACCCGGTGAGCGTCTTCGTCGTCGACGCTAGCGTCGTCGTGAAGTGGTTCGTGCCGGAGATCCACAGCGAGGCGGCGCGACGGCTGCTCTTGTTGCCGCATGAGTACGTCGCCCCGGATCTGATCTTCGCTGAGACCGCCAACACAATCTGGAAAAAGATCCGCCGCAACGAATTGACGGCCGAAGAGGGTCACGGCCTCGTGGCCGACATCGGCGAGATTGCCGTCGAAACCGTTTCCTGTCGTGCGTTGGCCGAGGACGCGCATGCGTTAGCGACCGCGACGGGTCGAACAGTGTATGACTGCATGTACGTCGCCCTGGCCGTTCGACTCAACACCCGTTCAATCACCGCAGACGACCGACTCGAAGCCGCGCTGAGGAATCTGCCGGCAGTGACAGGTCACGTCCAACTCCTTCAGACGTTCGAGCCAGACCTGCAAGAAGGGGGAGAACCAAAGAGGTCGGAATGAACGCGTGAAGGTTCCGAGGCCCCGATCGCTTGAGAGAGTTCTGAAGCGCGTCGTGAATATTTGCGGACGACAGCGTCGAAACGAAAGGCGCATCGACGTGTAGCACGGGGGTGAGACGATCTCCCACTATCGCATTGTCGAGCGGCTCGGTGGCGGCGGCATGGGCGTGGTGTACAAGGCCGAAGACACCAGGCTCGGGCGCTTCGTCGCCCTGAAATTTCTCCCCGACGACTTCTCCCGTGATCGCCAGGCGCTCGAGCGCTTCAAGCGCGAGGCGCGCGCCGCCTCCGCGCTGAACCACGCGAAGATCCTCGATTTCGGTTTGGCGAAGATCGTCGTGCATCCGCAGGTCGCGGCCGCCGGCACGTCGTCGCCGCTGCTGACCGAAGGCGTCACCGAAGAACAGCTGACCAGCCCCGGCACGGCGATCGGAACGGTGGCGTACATGTCGCCGGAGCAGGCGCTGGGCCGGGAGCACCTGGACGTCCGCACCGATCTCTTCTCGCTCGGCGTGGCAGGCTTCTGTGCTGCCCGCTTTGGTGCGGCTGCCCCCTGAATTACTGAGTCGGCGTCACCCGAAACGGCGCGCGGTCAACCGCGGCGCCGCGTAGATAGACGGACGAGATCTTCCGCGTGTTCGTGATGTTGTCGAGCGGGTTCGCGTCGAGCACGAGGAAGTCTGCGCTCTTGTTCGCCTCGACCGTCCCCGCATCGGTCATCCGCAGGAACTGCGCGCCGTTGCGCGTTGCCGCGGTGATCACCTGCATCGGCGTCATGCCCGCCGCCACCATGTCTTCCATCTCGATGTGCGGCGCGTACGGCGTGTTGCCGTCGGTGCCGAGGACGATGCGCACGCTGGCGGCGCTCATCTTCGCGAGGTTGCGTGCCTGGATTGACCAGAACGCGTGCGCGTCAGCCTTGTCTGTGTTGGCCGCTTCGAGCTTCTGCCAGTCGGCTGCGGGAATACTCTCGCGCAGCCACGTGAGATCCGTGCGGACGCCCCGATCGGGCATGTTAGGCCCGAGCACGAAGTTCGGATGCTGCTTGACGAGCGCCATGAACTCGTCATCGAGGTCCTTGTCGCGGACGCCGTGCGCGAACGCGTCGAGCCCGGCGCGCAGCGTGCCTTTCGCATCCTCGAGCGTGTAGATGTGTGAAATGGTCCGCAGTCCGTTCTTGTGCGCTTCGTCGATGATCGCGGTATAGAGCTCCGGCGGCAGCTTCTTGACGGTCCCCATCCGATCGTCAACCCAGAACTTGATGATGTCGACTTTCTTGGCGGCTTCCTCCCGTACGGCCTGGCGCGCCTCGGCGACTGTCGTCACCCAGTGCGGCGCCATCGTGCGCCCGGGCTCGGGACCCGTTATGCCGCGCCCCGCGGTGAAGAAGCGCGCCGCGCCCGGAATCTTCCCGGCCGCTGTCTCTGCACGCATCTGAAACGACACGTCCGTCGTGTCCTGGCCGAGGCTCTGCGCCGCGCTCACGCCATAATACGCGCGCCGCTTGAGATCGTCGATCAGCATTGGCCGTGTCTGGCTGAGATGTGTGTGCGTGTCGATGATCGTCGGCATCACGGTCTTGCCGGCGAGGTTCACGCGCGCGGCGCCAGCGGGGACGCGGGCGTCTGCGGCGCGGCTGACCTGCGTGAATCGGTTGCCGCTCACGATGAACGTGCCGTTCTCGATTGGAGCGCGTCCGTCGCCGACGATGATGCGGGCGCCTTCAAACACGGTCACGGTGGGTGGCTGTCCCAGGATTGAAATTGACGACAGCGCCACCGCCGCCAGGACGAGGAACTTCGCTCGATGCATGGGAGCCTCCAGTGGGTGGAACTTTACACCAAGAACAGGATCTCGATGTGCACGGGGACCGCGGAGGAAAGACGATCAGCGCTTGCACTTCTTCGGCCGCTTTCATTCCGCTGTTGCTCAGGACCCAGGTCGCACCCCCGTCGCGACTCTTGAAGACTCCCTTTGACGCCGTGCCGGTGTAAAGGATGTCGGGACGTGTGGGGTCAACAGCCGGTGATTCAACGTTCAAGTCACCCAGACCGGTCGACATCGCCGTCCAGTGGTTGCCGCCGTCGGTCGTCTTGAAAATCCCCTTCCCGGCGTTACGGTCCCGCGAGCGTCAGTACCGACTGGAACCCGCGGCATGAATCCGGTCCGTGGAATCCCTCGCAGTTTTTTGCGGAGCACATGCCACCCCCGGCACCGGGAGTCTGGCGATCGCCGACGCGAAAACCGTGCTGGAGGTTCCCAGCCAGGTGGTATCGTACGCCGGGGCGGTGAAGCTGCCGCAACAGCCCGCCCGACGCCCTGACGCCACGACCGATCAGCAACGACAACGACCGGAGACATCTATGGAAGAGAGGATGTTCATGCGGAGCTTGATCACCGCAGTGACCGTGGTGTCGGCGTTTGCGCTCATGGACGGCCGCGCCTCCGCGCAGAGCGCGATTGCCGGCGTCGTCAAGGACGCCACCGGCGGCGCGCTGCCGGGCGTGAGCGTGGAGGCCGCCAGTCCGGCGCTCATCGAAAAGACGAGAAGCGCCGTCACCGACGGCAATGGCCAATACAAGATCGTGGATCTACGTCCCGGTGAATACACCGTGACGTTCACACTGACCGGCTTCAGCATGGTCACCCGCGCCGGCATTCAGCTGCCGTCGGCGTTCACGGCGACGGTGAACGCCGAACTGAAGATCGGGAGCCTCGAGGAGAACATCACCGTCTCGGGTGTCTCGCCGGTGGTCGACGTCCAGAACTCGGTCCAGCAGATCGTCGTCAGTCGCGAGGTGCTCGACGCGGTGCCGACTGCGCGGAACGTGTTCGCGGTCGGCGCGATCATCGCAGGCACGACGGCGGCGAGGCCGGACGTCGGCGGCACGCAGGGCATGCAGCAGAACGCGCTGCAGGTCCATGGTTCGCAGTCGCGCGACACGCTCTACCAGGTCGACGGGATGAGCATCAACTCGAACTACTCGGACGGCGCCCAAGTCGGCGTGTACTACAACGACGGCATGGTGCAGGACATCAGCTATCAGACCAACGCGCTGCCGGCCGAAGTGTCGCAAGGCGGGATTCGCATCAACATGATCCCGCGCGAGGGCAGCAACGCGTATCACGGGGCGCTGTTCGCCACCGGCGCGTCCGGCAAGCTGCAGGCGAACAACTTCGACGACGGCCTGGCGGCGCGCGGGATGACGGCGCCGAACCACATCGACAAGATCTACGATATCAATCCGTCGTTTGGCGGCCCCATCGCGGTAGACAGGCTCTGGTTCTTCGGGACGTACCGCCGCTGGGGCGTCCACAACTTCGTCGCGAACACCTTCAACCCGGATCGCACGCAGGCGCTCGACGACAACCACATCACGAGCAGCGTGCTGCGCCTGACGTGGCAGCCGGCGTCGAAGCACAAGTTCGCGGTCTACTACGACAAGAACGTGAAGTTCCGCGGCCACCGGCGCGACACGTCGAGCGACTACCAGTTCATCGAGCCGCAGGCCGCCTTCCAGCAGACGACGCCCCTCGGGTATACCGCGCAGGGCAAGTGGACGTCGACGCTGAGCGATCGGCTGATGCTCGAGATGGGGCTGTCGGTGTTCTTCCTGCACTACAAAACCGGGTACGAGCCGGGCGTGACGCCGAGCGACATCGCGAAGATCGACTTCACGCGATCCACGCTGACCAACGCGGTCGTTTACGACTACGATTCCTACGCCACGCGGCGGACGCTGTCGTCGGCGCTGACCTACGTGACCGGCAGCCACAACGTCAAGGTCGGCTTTCAGTTCGGCAGTGGCCCGTACCGGGAAACCTACCTGATGAATGGCGATCAGCAATGGCGGTACTCGAATGGCGTGCCGAATTCGGTCGATCGCTTCAACACGCCGGTGGACGTCCGGTCGAACCTGAACATGGATCTCGGCATCTACGCGCAGGATCAGTGGACGATCAGCAGGGCGACGATCAACGCCGGCGTGCGCGTCGAGCGCTTCATCACGTCGCTCAAGAACCAGACCGCGCCTGCAGGGTCGTTCGTGGGCGCCCGCGACTTCGTGCCGGTTCAGGACGTGCCCAACTGGACCAACGTCGTGCCGCGCCTCGGCCTCGCCTACAACCTGTTCGGCAACGGCAAGACGGCGCTGAAGGGGAGCGCGAGCAAGTACATGCAGAACGAGGGCGTCGGTCTCTCGAGCCTCGTCAACCCGATGCAGCTCAGTCGTCAGCGCTGCGCGTGGGTGGACGCCGACGGCGATCTCGCGGCGCAGCCGAGCGAGGTCGGCGCCTGCACCGGGTTCTCGGGCGGTGTCAACCAGCGGATCGATCCGAACCTCACGCGCCCCTACAACTGGGAGTTCTCGGCGGGTGTGCAACAGGAAATCCTGCCGCGGTTCTCGGTGAGCGCCGTCTATTACCGGCGGAACCTCCGGAACCTGTATGGCCAGACGAACACGGCTGTCCCGGTGTCCGAGTACTCACCGGTGACGATCGCGAACCCGCTCACGGGCTCCCCGCTGACCGTGTACAACCAGAGCGCGTCGACGCGTGGCCTCGTCGCGTTCCTGGTCAGCAACTACGACGAGCTGAACAGCCAGTACGACGGTCTGGAACTGAAGGCGGACAAGCGCTTCGCGAACAACGCGACGGTGTTCGGCGGCGTCACCATCGGCCACAGGCTCGGCTCAATCCGCAATGCCGTGCCGTCGCCCGGGGCGCTCGCCAACGATCTCAACAACCCAAACGTGCTGATCAACAGCTACGGCTACGTCGACAACGACTCCACGTATCAGCTGAAGATCGCCGGCACATATCCGATGCCCGGCGGCGTCCGTTTCAGCGGCGCGCTCCAGAGCACGACGGGGCTGCCGCTTCAGCGTGTGCTGACTGTCACGACGGCGCTCGTCACGGGGCTGACGCAGGTCACGCAGGCCGTGGACCTCGTCGAGCGCGGATCGGTCCGGCTCGAACGCATGAACCTGCTCGATCTGCGCTTTGAGAGAGGGTTCAAGCTGGGCAGGATGGAGCTCTCGCCGGTGGCGGACATCTACAACGTGTTGAACTCGAACGTGTCGACGAGCGAAGTGACGGCGGTCGGCAGCTCGCTGGGCCGCCCGTCGGCGATTCTGGACGGCCGCTTCATGCGGCTCGGCGCGAAACTCAATTTCTAGGAGACTTCACATGACGAAACTCGCGCGACTCGCGCTCGCGACGCTGATGCTGAGCCCCGCGGCCGCGTCCGCCCAGCAGGACACGGTCGTCATCCGGGCGGCCACCATTCTCGACGGCAAGGGCAACATCCTTCGCGACACGGCCATCGTGGTCCAGGGATCGAAGATCGTGCGGATCGATCCGAAAGCCGTGGGCACCATCACCTACGATCTGAAAACGGTGACCGTGATGCCCGGCTGGATCGACACCCACGCGCACATCGCCAACCACTTCGACCGGGGGACCGGCCGGTTGCACAGCAACCAGTCGCCGCCCGAGACCAAAGAAGAGCAGACGATGTACCTCATGGAGAACGCCTACAAGATCCTGATGTCGGGGTTCACGACCGTGCAGAGTCCGGGCGCGGAGATCGACAAGTACCTGAGGACGTGGACGGCGGAGAACACGGTCCCAGGACCGCGGGTCCTGACGTCGCTGCGCTCCGTCAACGAAAACACCGGCACGCCGACGCAAATCCGCGACTTCGTACGCAAGGCCGTGGCCGACGGCGCCGACTTCGTGAAGATCTTCGCCACCAAGAGCATCCGCGAGGGCGGCGCGCAGACGATGACCGACGCTCAGATCCAGGCGGCGTGCGGCGAGGCGAAGGCGCTCGGCAAACGGACGCTCGTCCACGCGCAGGGACCGGAAGGCGCGAAGGCGTCAGTGCTCGCCGGCTGCACGGCCATCGAGCACGGCAACCGGCTGACCGACGAAGTGCTCGACCTGATGGTGAAGAATGGGACGTACTTCGATTCCAACAACCATCTGCTCCTGCACAACTACATCGAGAACAAGCCGCATTACCTCGGCATCGGCAACTACAACGAGGAAGGCTTCATGTATCTCGAGAAGGGGCTGCCCGTGGGCAACGACACCTTCAAACGCGCGCTCAAGAAAAAGGTGAAGATGGTATTCGGCACCGACGCGATGCCCGGCGCGCTCGGGCGCGAGTACGAGGAGCTGATTTACCGCGTCAAGGACGGGGGCCAGGATTCAATGGACGCCATCACCACGATCACGTCGAAGTCGGCGGAGTCGATGGGCCTCGGCAACACCATTGGCACGATCGCGCCAGGCATGGAGGCCGACATCATCGCCACAGCCGGCAACCCGGTCACCGACATCACCGCCGTGCGCCAGACGGTGTTCGTGATGAAGGGCGGGAAGGTCTACAAGAACGTGATGCCCGCGGCCGGAAAGGGCATTGGCACGACGTCGTCCGGCAAGCAGTAGTTCCGTGGCGCAGGCAACGGTCTCGACGCGCTGCCTGCGCCGCTGCATCAGGCGCTTGGTTATGGCGTCGATCGGGTTGTTGGACAATACGAGGAAGAAAGCCTATTTGACCGTGATGTCGACGTCGTAAGTTGAGAACGCCTGGCCGTCGCTCGCAATCGCGCGCAACCGGTAAGCGCCAGGCGCAGCAAAGCTGACCTTGGTCTGCAACGTCGCCGGCTTTCCATACACGCGCTGACTCATGATGTCGGGGTCGAAGCGGACCTTGCCGGCGCCGCGCACCACAATCCAGCGGAGACGCACACCTTGTTGAAGCCGGCCCGCCGGATCGGGAACAGGCTTCGGACGTCCATCGTCTGTTGCCGTCGCGGTCAGTGTCAGCGCGTCCGACATGTTGATCGTTTGCGCCGGGCTGCCGGTGATTGACGGTGGACGATTCGCATGATCGAGATCAGTCTCGTTCGTGCCGTTGGTCATCAACGACGGATCTCGCGCCGCGTTCTTGGCGATGAGATCCGCATCGACTTCCCATTCCGGCTGGAGCCACCCCTTTGCCTGATTGGTCCTTCCATTTGCCGTCAACGTCCACACCAGGCGGCGATCTTTGGGCCAGTCGCCGGGCACGACGACCTTGAACACCCACCATTTGCGCGACGGGTAGAAGTGCGTCGGCTGACCTCGATCGCCGGGCGGATCGAAGTTGTTCTCCGGCCCGATCGGGACGTCGAGCTCCTCCTCGGTGTTGCGGTTGAAATACCCGAAATAGAGCGTGTAGGTGCCGTCGGGATTCTGCTGCCATCCATCGAACGTCGGGCTGACGTCCTGTCCGCGGGCGTACGCGGTCGTCTGCGCGTCGATGCGTGTGCCGGCCGTCCAGCCGAACAGAAGGACAGAGGACGCGATCAAGAGCAGGTACTGCTTCATTCCTGCTGCCCTTCAGCGTGAGCGTGTCAGGGTTGTACGCAGTGTCCGTCGGGCGTCGGTCTCTTTCTTGAAGTCCTCGTCCGACATGAAATACCAGCTTATCCACGCGGACGCCATCTCATCGACCGTCCGCTGCCCGTACGTGATCTGCGCGTCCGGATCGTTGTTGAAGGGATTCGCGGCCGTGTTGTCGTGCCACATGAT
>Ga0137418_10002344_pt1 | contig 17328 bp, 10 predicted proteins | sample CZODoug3_1_2_16f_FD_122242 | JGI IMG/M metagenome (GOLD analysis project Ga0137418, IMG submission 122242) | Vadose zone soil fungal communities from Angelo Coast Range Reserve, California, USA - CZODoug3_1_2_16fungal (Hybrid Assembly) | ecosystem: Environmental > Terrestrial > Soil > Vadose... | reverse complement strand
AGCGAACCAGTTCCCGGGCGGGTTTAACTCCCGCTGTGGACCACCACCTTTCACGGCGCACCCGGTTTGGCGACTTACCGGGACCTTGGAAAATCCCAACCTCCCGTGCTATTGCTTAAGCACTTCCCGACAACGATAATCTCGTTATGAAATTGCGACGTATAATCGCCTCGCTTGCTCTCGGAGCCAGCATTTGCTCGCAGTCACGGGGCGACAGCGCGGAATCCAGGAATCTTCCTGCTGCTGTCGTTAAGGCGCTTGCTCCAGACGAAAAGGCGTACTGCGACCAATTCCTAGGCGATTTCAAAAAAGGCTGTCATCAAACCTTCCGGGCGAACCTGTCTTGGCGTGAACTGACGATATCCCCTTCAGGGCAGACGGCAATTCTTGTCAAAAATGGAAAATCATGTGGCACCGCTGGATGTGCCCTTAGCCTATTTGTCCAAGAGCCAGCCAGTAATTTCGTTCAAGTCCTGGGCACAGATGGTGAAGTTGGGACCCTGTCCAGCATCAAGGTTCTGAAGACCGTTACAAAGAGCCATTACGACATTCAAAAAACGTGGCATGACCTCAAGACACAAACGCTCTATACATGGGACGGTGCGCGATACACCTCCGAATTCCAAAGGATCGCCAGGGATTTGTTTCCCAACGCCCCAGCGAAGGCACAAACCGTTTCCTGTTTTCGCGTACTCAAGCCAGAGATGTCTATGTATGCGGTTGTCCAGAAATGCGGGAGACCGGACGAAGAACTAGGTAGCGGTATCTATATTTTTGTGTGGCATTTGACTGATGGTTCCACTGTTTCGGTCGGAACACCTTACCTGGAGAGGATTGGCGACATACGATGGACGGACGCATCGGGGAAAACATCTTCGCTCCTCGGCACCAAGAAACATCCCTAGTGCTTGGTAAACGCGGAAACCGTCCATGTGGAGTCCTAGGACGGGACTTGTCGGATTTGGCGACTTACCGGGAGTTAGGCCATTCAACTCCCGTTTATGGAAACCCGACTGACAGATTCGCGTTGAACCCTGGCAGAAATGGCTTGAATATTGGAGCCGAGGTTCGTGAAAGGAACTGAAAATGGGGCTCCCACAAGAACGCTTACCGGAACGAAAAGATGAAATCCTCACTCCAGGTGCTCGCTTGCAAATTACCCTCAAGGAACGCAGCGGTATGCGCGAAGTGGAGATTGAGGGCAATCGAAAAGGCCTTCTGGCCCTTGCAGCAATCTGCTCTGGCCTTGCTGAACTATCCCCTGAGCAATTGCTCACTCCCGCGAATCACTACCATTTGGACGAAGATTTCTGGCATACCGAGAAAGGGTCAATTCCCCTAATCGTCTACTGCCGCGAAGACGGGTGGCCGGAATCTGACGCAGGAGGCGGAAGTACTCAGGGATTTGTCCGGTAAGGCTAATCAGGACTTAGACCTCCGGTGCCAAGCAGATTCCGTAAAACTCATGTTTTGTTGCGCTGAATTACCTCAACGCTGAAGAATTCTGGTAAAGTGTCTAAATACTACCCTTCTCGAAGGAGGTCCTCCGCGATGCTGTCCCAATCTCCGTTTTTCAAAGTAACTCTGGCGGCGGTTCTACTGTCGAGCTTCGCACGAATCGCAAACGCGCAGCAGCCAGTTTCGCCACAAGCTCTCGTTACGTTGTCCGAGCCAGTGCGCGCAACACTCTATCCAGAAGTAATCTGTGCGCACTGCATCGTGCCCGAATGGGACCGCAGCTATCTTCTCCATCGGGAGTTCGACACTGACCCCGCACTCGTCACCATGTACGACAGAACCGGAAAGAAAGTGCTTCAAGCGCGTGTAGTGCCTCAAAACGCCGCAAAAGTTTCCCTGATTGCTACGGGTGCCACGCACGCTGGCGGAATTCTTGCCGCTGGCGGTGGCATCATGACGGATGGCTCCGGTCACAGATTCATCGCCAAAACCGACTCCGCGGGGCGCACTGTGCAGTCGGTGGACACGGGCCGTTTCACCACACGGCGCGTGTGCGAGGCTTCGGATGGCACCGTCTGGGCCCTCGGCTACGACCTGGACATCCATGATTCGCCCGACGCGGATAAGAACGTCTTGCGCCACTATAGTTTCGAGAAGGGCCTGCTCGGGACTTTTGTTTCACTCGATTCCATCTCTAAGTTTCCCGATGACCATTCGGCTATCGCCAGTCCAATGAAAAGCTATCTGCGCTGTGGCAAGGACCGTGTCTTGATTTACCTCGCACCAGCTGCCCAGTACATCGAAGTGGATGCTTCCACGGAAAGGCTCACGCGCTGGAGTGTGGATATGTCATCCGTTGTTGGCTCCAATACGCGTGGATTTGCCGTCACCGATGAAGGAAGAATCTTCCTCGCTTTCGTCAATGACCCAGACCCCAATGGCGAGCGCAAGCACGGGCTTTACGAATTGAAGGCTACGCCGGGCAGTCCCATCGCTTCCCTCTCAGTTGTGGACGGAACAGTTACAACTTTCGATTCTCACAAGGCTGTGCCGGACGGGACCATCCTGCGCCTCTGGGGTGCTGATGGAAATTCCGTGGTTGTCAGCAGACAGGGAGACGACTACTGGGGACTCTCCTGGGCAAACGTGCTCGCCGCAAACGCGGCTCCCGAGTAGCGACTATCAAGTGCCTGATTAACGCTGCCGTAACCGGTAAAGTTCGTGCTGGGGCTATCCTTCGTTGTTTCCTTGCCTAGTCGCTCACAGCAAGGTCTTCCACGCGATAGGTGTCGGAATTGAAATTCACATTCAAATAGCACTTCCAAAAATTACATCTGGGAATGGTGACAACGTTGTACCCGAACCAGTCAACCTTCCCGTCGCTGCACTTTGCTGGAGAGACCGTTGGTCCGTTTTGAGTTGAGACACCACACATGTCGGGTTCACCCAACAGATCGACAACTTCAGTCCGCGTTCTGCCGATTAGCAGCCCCCGGTCAGTCAAGTCCTGCACCATTGCACCCCGAGATGACGAACCACCGGCTTTCCACGCTTTGCTATCGAACTTGGAATCCGAGCGACTACATCCGCAAAGAAGAGCGGCAGTAATTACGGCGGCGAGAACTAATCGCAGTGTCTTCGTCTGCGGCACACCTCGAATTATATCCCTCAACTCCTGATTAACGCCGTAACCGTCCATGTGGATTTCAAGTTTCCGATTATCTGGCTTCCCAGGAACCCTGCAGTCACGGTCGTTGAACTAAATCGGGCAGCTTGGGCAGGGGAGAATGAATCTGGCGTGCGGCATACGTGGCCCAGCCATGAGCGGATCGTATTCAGGTCGACCCCGGCGCGCAGCAGATGTGTCGATCTGGGCGCCTTTCTTGGCCCGAATCACTTCCGAAACGTTGCAGCAGCCTCTTCTAAAAGGTTGACGTCAACACACGAGCCACCGGGGAACTTTTCCGGAGGAAAACACGTGCTTGGGAATGCCCTCTGTAACCGAAAACACACACGGCCCGATGCTCCGGCCGGAAGGGTTACCGCATTCAAAAAGCACTGTTGGTCTGAGCGAGCGTCTTGGGTCAAATCGTCCGTGTCTTTCGCTGGCGGCGACACTCACCGCGGGCTCTTCTTGGCCTCAGCCAGGGCTGTACGTGCTTCTTCATTGCCTGCATCGTATTTCAGAATGCGTTCCAGTGTCTCTCTGCTGGACTCAGGATTGCCGGTCACCTCGTAAAGATAGGCCAGTCCCAAGTATGCAGGCGTGTAGTGGGGGTCGGCCCCGATGGCTTCGTCGTAGAGTTGCCGGGCCGCAACGACGTTTCCCTCTCTGAGCCGAATCTTCGCCAGACGAGTTCGAACCTCGACAGATGGAGACCCAGAGTCAATCGCTTTTTGCAACACCTGGGCTGCCTCCGCCGGCGATTGGGGGTGAGCTAACAATACGACCAGCCCGTATGCCTCCTGGACTTCGGGATCGTCGGGAAGTTCTCGGGCCGCCTGTTCCAAGAGCGCGAAACCTCTTTGCCGGAATGCCGGGTAGACCTGACTCACTTCGTAATGGGCCAGCGCCTGGGTCCGCAGATCCGGCGGGGCATCCCGCTCTTGTGCGCCTCTTGTGTGGTAGATCAAATCTTCCCGGGATTCCGGCGTGGCGGCAAGCTGCGGAGGACTCTGGAAGGCAATTCGCGGGATGCGATGGTCCGTCAACGCAGAGTGGCCAACGTTCGCTACGGACTTTTTCGGCATGTGGCATTGGATGCAGTTGTCCCGTGGAGATGTCACCTGTCTTCGCGTGGAGGATAACGAGCAGCTTTGAACGGTATGGCACGTCAGGCACTTCCTGCGGAAGTAGGCCGCCGCCGCCGCCCCGCGCAATTGCACGTGGGGATCATGACACGTGATACAGCCCAGGCGACCCTTGCTCTCGATCGAGCACCGGCTCATCTCCATCTGTTCTGGGTGACTAAGCGCTTTGACGACATCAGACTTCACCGTTACGGGCGCAGTAAAGATGGCAACGACGTTTCCGAGAGGCGTTCCCGGCCGGAAGTCCATGTACGTCTTGCCGGGCTGCAGGACACGCGCATCTCCGCCAAAATGGCATTGGATGCACACGTCGTCGCGGACGTGTTGCGGAAGGCGGGCGGGATTGACAATTGAGAAATCAATTGGACCTCGGAGTGGTGCATTTTCCAGACGTTCGCGTACGTGGAGTTCGCCCGGACCGTGACATCGTTCACAGCCGACGGCCAAGATGCGGAAAGGCGGGTCTTGATAACGGTTTCGCGTGCCTGCTATGGGACGAAAGATTCCGGAGTGGCACGAAACACAAAGATTCCCGGCGGGCCGTGTAAAGCTCCGGAACCGGCCGGCCTCATAACCAGGCGAGAGATCCCATCCGCGAATCCCCGTATAATACGAGATCGGCGAAACAAATAGCGCGTCCCCTTTTGCCACCATGTAACTTCGCCCCAAGTCTCCAGAACCCACGGTGAAAGCCACTTCGTGCCTCTCGGAGTATTCTGGCTTGCCGTCTGCGCGGATCTTCGATTCCGTGTGGTACATCTTGCGGCCGCTGACGGAGACGCTATACGTAAGACCGAGCTTCTTACTGAAGAGCGTCACACGCTTTCTAAATTCTGGCCAGTTGCCGGGCCCCGGAAGGGAAAGCGATTTGCCCATGCCAGTTTTCTTGAAATCGTTGTATTGAGGCTCGTGACAATCGCGGCAGACTTCGTCACCAACGTAAGCAACTCCAGGCCGGGCATTCAAATATTCCCCGGGGGTTTGCTCAGGTATCGCAGCTTTGCGGCCAGCCCCGGGCAGCCATAGGAGAAACACAGCAGAGAGACTTAGAACAATTGTGCTGGTTTTTTTCATTGGTGTTCAGATGGAATCTCCAATTTCAACTCCATCTCCACCCAGAACCATGTACCAGCGGCCCTCTTCTGGGAGCCGCAAGTCCGCTCAACTGGGAAGCCTAAATGTTGATTTGAGCGGCTGATGCGAAAAACCCTCAGCACCGGATTCGCTTCTCCGAAATGGGCGCTCCTAGGCAACGCCAAGGACTCCATTAAGAAATCAACGAGGACCGCTCGGCGCAGCAATTGGCGGAGGCGGGAGTGGCTTTGTATCCCGAATTCCCTCCTCTTCCACAATCGTATAGATCGCGTCGGAGGCGATATTTTCCAGCATCTCCACTTTGCCAGTGGGCCAACGGATCTCTACGGAATCGATTTTCGTGGCGGCGCCGAGGCCAAAATGCTGACGGAGGTCGTTCTGCGAGAGATAACTTCCGCCGCCACGAACCTCGCTGAACTGACGAACGCCCGCGGCAAGGATTGTGACGCGCGCGCCGATCGCAGCGCGGTTGCTCTTGGCGCCGATCAGCTTGAACAGCACGCGATGGTCGGCGTTCCGAGTGCGATTGATTAGCAGTGTGGGCGGTTCACCCACATTGAGGATGGCTATGTCCATATTGCCGTCATTATTGACATCCCCAAAAGCAGCGCCCCGGCGGCACGCCACCGGAATCTGCGCCAACCCGGAGCTAACGGAGATGTCTTCAAACGTCCCGTCTCGCAGGTTGCGGAACAACTGCATTGGCTGCCGATATTTCACGCCACCGGGGACCGCGTCAACCTGCGGGTACACATGCCCATTAGCGACGAAGAGATCCAACCAGCCGGTGTTGCTGAAGTCAACAAATCCGGTTCCCCACTTTACATAGGGAAAACTGGGCTGGCTAGTTTTCGATGCCCAGCCCTCGTCGGTGAAACCTTGCGAACCAAGATTGTGATACAGGTTGTTCGATTGATCGGTAAAATTAGTAACGAAGATACTCAAACGCCCTTCGTGCCTATAGTCTCCGAAGTCCACGCCCATCGAGCCCAGTTCCTGTCCGTCGGCACTTAGGGCCGTCCCTGTCAGGAGACCGACTTCTTCGAACGTGCTGTCGTGTTTGTTGTGGTAGAGAAAATTGGGCCCGGCGTCGTTGGCCACGTACAGATCGGGCCAGCCGTCGTTATCGTAGTCGCCCCATACGGCCCCAAGGCCGTAGCGATGCCGGGGATCGTCAACTCCGGCTTTCTTGGAAACTTCTTCAAAGGTGCCATCGCCACGGTTGTGGTACAGCAGATCGCTTTCGCCTTCCATGCCCCAAGGGCCGCATTGCACCAAGATTCCTTTGTAGCGGCAGAATTTTTCATTGCTGCCGAATTCCGGAAGCTTATTCATATCCAGGTGGACGTACCGCGCCACGAATAGGTCGACATTGCCGTCGCGATCATAGTCCGCCCAAGCCGCGCCGGTCATATAGCCGCTGCCAAGCACCCCGGCTTTATCGGTTACGTCTTCGAACTTGCAATTCCCGAGGCCGCGGTAAAGCGCGCTGCCCCCGTAGCCGGTGACAAACATATCCAACTTTCCATCGTTGTCGAAGTCGGCGACGGCGATTCCCATGCCCCACCCTTTGCGCTTCAGCCCGGCCGATTGAGTGATGTTGCTGAACTTAAGATTTTCATCCTGATGGTAGAGGGTAATCAGAGGATCGCCGCCATCGCGATAGTGCGCCACGGTGGAGCCATTCACCATGGCAATATCTAGCTTGCCGTCGTCGTCGCAGTCAAACAAGGCGATGCCGCCGCTCATGGACTCAATGATATAATGCTGCTCAGCCGTGGAAATATGGGATGCTGTCAGGCCCGCTTGTTTGGAAACATCCTCGAATTGGGGGACCGTCGCCGTGGATGGAGCTTTGGTCTGAGCCATAGCAAAAGCGAGGGAAAACCAGACGGAGAGGGCCAGAACACCGGCTATGGATATCGATCCGTAGTGCGGATCAGGTTTGTTAGGTCGCACGCAGTCCCATCCGGTCACCCTAGGTCCCAAGCAACCAAAATAATTGCTCGTCGAAATAATACAGAATAATATCGTGAACAGGCTGTTTCGCATATGAACAAATTAGCCAGAACCGGAGTATTTATTTTAAGCATTTGCTCGAGCGTGGCACTCGCTCGAGCCCAAGTCCAACAAAGCTCGGCTGACTCCGCGACCGTGATCCGCGCGACGACGCGTCTGGTGCAGTTGGACGTTGTCGTCACAGACTCTTCCGGGCATCCGCCTAAGGACCATCTGAGCGAGAAGGACTTCACCATCTTGGAGGACGGAAAGCCGCAAAAGCTTTCGTTCTTCTCCTTTCAGCAGCTCGAAGGACAGGAAAAGCGGCAGAGCCCACTGCCACCGCAGCTTCCACCGCATGTGGCCACCAACCGGCCGGAGTACCGCCGCGCTGTGGGGCCGCCGGTCATCCTGCTGCTCGATGGTATCAACACACCTGTGGAGAACCAGATCGTTGTTCGTCAGCAAATGCTCAAGTTCATGGCGGATCATTTCGATCCCCACCTGCGCATCGCCGTTTTCCTTCTCGGCAACGAGCTCACGGTTTTGCAGGACTTCACGTCCGACCCGACGCTGCTGACTGCGGCACTTCAGAAGTACCGTTCACAGGGTTCAGCCGCGGGGCGAATGGGAGGCGCGGACGTCCAATTACAGCCACCATCGTTTGATGGGCCCAGTCTTCCTCCGCAAGCCGCTGCCCAAGGCGGGGCCGGGAGCGGGTTGGATTCCAACGGACGGTCGCTCATGAACATTGGGTATGCACTGGCCCGATTCGAGAAAGAGAGCAACGCAAGCAGTATGGAAATGCGGGTTGCGCATACCGCGGACGCTCTCTCTTCGATTGCGCGCTATCTGGGCGGATTCCCTGGACGCAAGGTGGTGATCTGGTTTTCGGCGTCCTTTCCATTGAATCTTTCCGTTGTCGATCCTGCGGATTTTGACGTTTATCGTTCCTATGCCGACCGGATCCGGACAACGACGAATCTGCTGTCGGACGCCCAGGTCGCGATCTACACCGTGGATGCCGGAGGCCTGAAGGGAAATTTGATCTCAGACCCCAGCGATACAGGCCGGGATGCGAACGGTAGGATGGCGTTGACAGTAGACGCGCATATGAACGCGAACAGCAAGGAAGTATTCGAGCGCTTCAATAAAGAAGACAGTTTGACAAAGGTCGCTCAAGAAACCGGCGGGCGTGTTTTCCTGAACACCAATGACTTCGATCGCGCCATTGTCGAAAGCGTGCGCGACAGCAGCACTTTCTACCAGGTTGGCTACTATCCCGCCCACAAGCAATGGGACGGCAAGTTTCACACCATCAAGGTCAAGGTTGCAGGAGATGGTTTAGTTGTGCGGCATCGGCGCGGGTACTACGCCACCGACCCTGAGAAATGGCGCAAGAGTGGCGAAGGGGAGATGAACGCGGCCCTGGAGAAAGATATTGTTTCCACTGGCGTTTTGTTCTACGCACGTGCGATGCCGCCATACGGCAACGCTGACGTGAAGGTCGAATTCCTTGTGGACGCCCACACTATTACCTTCGAGACGCAATCGGAGAACCGGCACGAGTGCAATCTGGAATTCCAAGTGCAAGCCTTTACTCCGGAGGGCAAGCTGGTGAAGGCCGAGGTGCAGCAAGCCGAGGCCCCGCTCAAGCCGGAAACTTTCGATCGCATCCAGAAGAATGGTCTTCCGATGCCGGTGTCCATAAAGCTCGCGCCGGGTCAGTACCTGCTTCACTTAGGCGTTCGGGATAATCGAACGGGGCAGTTCGGGACGTCGGACCTGCCGCTGACCATCGGCGAGGCTCCTGCCCACTAAAATCCCAACGTTACTTCGAAGGACCGTCAGGCGAACCTTTCCGCGCACTCTTTTCCTTCAGCTGTTGGTAGAATCGCAGAGCTTTATCGGCATCCTCGACCCGGCCCACGCGACGATACGCAAGGCTGAGCTGGTAGTAATCGTAGGATTGAACGGGCTGTAATTGTGTCGCTTTCTCGAGGTGCTGGATTGCTTCATTTGCATAGCCCTTATCCAACAGCGCCTTTCCGAGCTGGTAGTGCGCATCCCCGTAAGCAGGCTTCTCTGCGAGTACCGCGTTAAGCAGCCGGATGGCCTCGTCCGTTTGGCGTTGCTCCAGGCGCACGTAGGCGAGCTGGTACATGGCCGGGACAGACCGTGAATTCACTGAAAGCTCCGCGCTCAATTCCTGCACAGCTTGATCGAGCTTGCCTTGCTTGAAATAGACCATGCCGATGAAGTAATGCGCTTCAGCCAGGCTCTGATTCAGCTCAAGAGCACGCTGGAACTCAACAAGCGCGTCGGGGTATTGCGACTGCCCGTAGTGCGCCTGCCCTACCATGAGATGAACCTCGGGAGAGTTCGCGCCGTGCTCCAACATTCGCGAAAAAAGGCGTCCGCCGGTGGGTGCATCGCCACTCCGCACCAATGCCACGCCCGCAGCGTAGAGTAGTCCGGCGTTCTCGGGCAACGCGTCCAGAATCGGGCGGAAGGTCTCCGCACTCTTCGCGAACTGGTCAGTCATGTAGTACGAAAGGCCGAGCATCTGGCGAAGGTTGGCATCCTTTGGCGTTTGGCGAAGCAGGCGCTCGAGCGGGCCAATCGCGTGTTCGTAGCGTTCCGCGCGGAAAGCGGCCAGTCCCCAGTTGCGATCCAGGCTTTCAATCTTGGGATTCCACCGCGCCGCTTCCGCGAATTCCTCCTCCGCGTTGGAGTAGCGAGCCGCACGCGCATCAATCACGCCAAGATTGTGGTAGGCCTCTCCTAACATCGTGGAAACGCGCTTCACGTACTCGGCTTCGCGGCTGTTGGGGAGCTCAGCTCCATGCGGCGTGCGCATCAACATTGAGCGCAGCTCTTGCTGGCCGGAGCCGCTCATCGCGGCAGTTTCGCCAGATCCAGCAGAAGCATCCGGCGCCTGCCGCGAACCGCGTCCTGCCAATTGGCTCCGAATCTGTTTAGCTTGAGCCAATTCGGACTCCGCCTCTGCGTGCCGGTTCAGTTTTTCAAGCGCCTTACTCATCAGCTCATGAACTTCCGCCACTTCCCCGTAATTCGCCTGCGACGCAAGTGCCAGCGACTTTTGCAACACAGCCACGGCTTTCTCCAAGTGTCCAGCATCGAAACTGGCCTGGCCCAGTCGAAAAAAGGGGTCGGGATCATCAGCACGTGCGGCGGTGACCAGTTCGAACCACTTTTCGGACTCGCTGGGCTTCTGTTCCTTTTCCGCAATTATTCCCAGGTAATACTTGCTGTCATAGTCATCTGGCGTTTTCGAAAGTTCGGCGAGAAACTGTTCGCGCGCTTTCGCATAATTCTGTGGGCCTTGTAAGTAATAAGTAAGTCCGAGGGACGAACGCAAGCGTGCTTTCTGCGGTTCCAGTTCAAGCGCTTTCGCAAAATGATTGGCCGCTTGATCCAGATATCCGGTTTCCCGGTAGGCAAGACCAATCAGGACGTGCAGACTGGCGCTGGGCACGGAGGACGCTTGCATCTCGTCGAAAATCACGCCTGCGGGAACTGGGTTCTTTAGCTCCAAGTCAGCCAAAGCCAGCAGATAGCCGGTATCGAAATCCGGTTGCATCCGCAGCGCCGATTCCAAGTGATTGGCAGCGGCTGCGAAATCGCCTTTCATAAAATAGATTTTCCCCGCGAGGTTTAGGGCACGCAGATCTTTTGGATCCTGTTCAAGCGCAGCCTCAATTTCCGTCTTTGCTTTGTCGAAATCGCGAGCCATGAAGTGCGCGATAGCCAGGTCAACGCGCGCCGTCACGCGGGCAGGTGCGATCTGCACGGCCCGGGCAAGCAGATCGATTCCTTCGGCGTACTCTTTGTTCGAAACGCGCAGATTTCCCAGCTGCCGCAAGGCGCCGGAAACGGCTTCGCGATAAGCCGTGGCTGCTTTTTCGTAATCCCCTGCGACCTGGAACGTTTGTGCGGCTTGAAAAGCCAGCTCTGGAGAATTTGCCTCACTCCCGGGTTTGGCATTTTCCTGGGCCTTTACTTCGGCGGTTGGAAAAACGCTGCACCACACCCACAAGCCAAGCTTCACGAGACTCCGCGTTCGAAACATCGTGTCCTTTCGAAATTACTCAGCGAAACAATCCGTTGCATTTACGGCTGCTGGGCCGCAGGTGGAGAATCTGCGTCTCTGCGCTTATGTTGCTCATCCTCCGTCTGCCGGAGCCGATTGTAGGTTGCCATCTCCGTCCGCGCGGGTTCCTGCATCCCCAGTCGTGAGTAAGCCAGGGCCAAATGATAATGGTACTGGGAAACAGCCGGAGCAAGCTTTACGGCTTGCTCCAGCACGGCCCGAGCCTGCTCCAAGCTTCCGGTTTGCAGGTACAGGGTCCCTAGTTCTGCCGCGGCCGAAACATGCTGCGGGTTCGCCCTTACAGCTTCTTCCAGTTCTCCGCGTGCCAGGTCGACGTTCCCTTCTCGCCGGGCCATCAGACCCAGATAGTAATGGGCGTCGGCGAGATGGGGGTCAATCGTCAAGCAGCGCTGAAGATCGCGCTTAGCGCCGTCAGCGTCGCCGGTCTTGAATTCCGCGATCCCCAGCAGCAACTGGCTGTTGGCATCATCGGGGCGGGCGGCCGCGAGCTTGCGGGCGATGGGCTCGGCCGCCTCCGGCGAATCAGCTTCGATTAGAGTGAGGGCCAGAACGTACTCGCTATCCAGATTGTCCGGTTGAATGGAATTCAGCTTTCGCGCTGCCGTTACGGCCTGGGCACGATGACCTGTCTTCAACAACGCCAGGCTCAGCTTCTGCAATACGTCGGGACGATTTGGATGCACCTCGTCTGCGCGGCGCAGAAACTTAATCATTTCATCCCAGTGATTCTGCTGGGCAGCCAGGCCAGCCGCATCGAAGAGCAGATCGAAAGATTTTGGCTGCAGCTTCAGCGCTTGCGAGAGTAATACGATAGCGGCTTGAGGCTTACCCTGAGCCGTGCGGACCAACGCAAGCGACTGCAGGTAGTCTGCTGAGGGTTTTACAGGCTTCACGTTGTCCATGAGATGCACCGCATCTTCAACATACCCGTTGCGGAGAAGCACCGTGACAAAGTCCCGCAGGACCTCAGGCTCCGCGTTCGCGTGGCGCTGTAAACTCGGGATCAAGGGCGGGACTTTATCAGGTTCGCCAATCGCAAAGTAATCGGCTGCCAGGACGGGCAGAATTCGGGCAGGACGCGATGCCAAAGAAATCCTATGCGCGGCGGCTATGGATTCCTTGTACTGGCCCGCCGCCTGATACAGGAGGGCTAGTTCCACGTTGGCGGGCGCGTCGGCTGGCGCAATCGCGACGACTTGCAAGTAGGAGTCAATGGCCTGGGGATTGTTCCCCAGTGAACCGTACAACATAGCTAAGCCGCGGTAGGCCTCGACATCCTTGGGGCTCAGGGTCAAAACTCTGCGAAACAGCGCTTCGGCCTCTGGCGTGCGCTTCTGGCGCGCGCGAATTTCCGCCATGAGGTCAAGAGCCCACACCTGGTCGGGTTGCTGCGATAAGATGTTCCAGAGCTGCTTTTCAGCATCATCGAGCCGGTTTTGAGAAATGAGCCTGGAAATCGAGCTGCGCGAGGTGGCCTGGGCCCAGCAGGGCTGCACAGAGCAGATAAAGGAGACCAGAATCCCAGCCAGCATCAGATAGCAAGCCCGAAGGCAGTGTTTTAGGGGTGCAATGGCACTTTGGCCCATGTGTCCCGTGTCCCAACAACTCGTCTGCATCTGGCTCTCTCTACTGCACGATGAAAACACGATACGCATACAAAGATCTGCGCCAAAGATTAATAGTAGCGCAATCCGGAGGGGGCCGGACGGATTCCACCGCCATGCCCGCCCTCGTTGGCATGAAAAAAACCGGGCCTGACTCTCGTCAGGCCCGGGCAAGGGTCTAAGTTTCGGGCCGAACCTAGAAGATGAACTTCAGCGCGTACTGAATCTCCCGGTTGCCGCTTTGGCTTCGGAATTGAGGTTGCCCAAATTGCGTCGCAGTGATATCGCCGACTCCACCGCCCTTGATGGCCACGCACGAAGAAGGGGTAGCCTTGCAGTAAGTGCCGGAGCCGTTCACCGGCCAAGTACCGAGATCGGGAGGGCCCGGAGTGCCCCCAGGGCCCGTCATCAACCCGGTTACGTCGCACATTGTAGGGTTGCCGCCAGAGTCCTTCAGGAAGTGGGTGCAACCTGCCACGTTGAATGCCAAGGTCGCGCCATTAAACCGGAACTGGGGGTGATTAAATACGTTGAACATTTCCACGCGGAACTGGAGCTTTGTTCTCTCGGTCACCTTCCAATTCTTCACAATGGCGAAGTCAACGTCATCAATCGGAGGCCCCGCGCAACCCCCAGGTCCGGAGTTGCTGAAGGTGCCCAGTTTGTAGCCGTCGTAAGTAAACGCTTTGGGGTTCAGCCACTGGTCCCGCGGCGCGTTACTTAGGTGGCATGGCTGGCTATAGACCCGCAGCGGTCTGTTGATAAACAAGCCGTTGGTGGATCCTACGCCGGTTGCGTCCCCCAGTGCGTTGCTCCCTTGGACGGTCAGCGCATTGCCGCTGGCGTAGTTCACGATGGTATTGCTTTCCCAACCACCTGCGACCTGCCGCACAAACTTATTGGAGTTTGCCAGCGCGGGCAAGTTGTAGACCAGCGTGGCGCTCAGAACGTGCCTGCGGTCGAAGTCCACGGGGCCGCGATTTTGCCTGTGGTTGGTGTTGTCTGCGAAGATGGTATTTGTACCGACATACCCGAATGTTGTGTCGCCCAGGTTCTTGGAAAAGGTATAGGCGACCTGGAGCATCGAGTTGTTTTGGAACTTATTGCTGAACATCGTTTGCAGTGAGTGGTAAATGGAATCGCCGGTGTGGCTCCATATGGGCATCTGCGCCGATTGGTTAAAAGGAAAGGGCTTGAGAGAGGCTGTGCTGGTTCCCGTCACCGCCAGTTGCGCTGCCTGGAGGCGATTGGCCAAGGGAATCTGGTTTGCGTCGTAGACATTCTGCAAGTGAATGCCCCGGTTCGCCACCCACCCGACTTCCAGTTTGCTGTTCCTCCAGAGTGCTGTTTCGGTCGTCAGGTTCCACTGCCAACTGTTGGATTGCTTCGGGCTGGGGTCGAGTCCCTGGTGTGGAGAGCCGCCCAAAGCGGCTCCAAATACACACCCTGAGGTCGAGCAGAGACTCCTGTTACCCGGATCATTGCCGGGAAAATTGTTAGCGGGAAATTGAACAAAAGGCCCAGGTCCGTCCAGCGTCCTTGTGGCGCCAGTACCGACACCAAAGGGCGTATTGTTGGCACGCATGCTGATGGCCAGCAACCGGTCACGGGATTCGAACTGGCCCACTCCCGCGCGGATCGCGAACCGTCCTGTGCCAAATACATCCCAGGCGATGCCTAAGCGCGGCATCAACATGTGATTATTGTTGCGGATCAGCGAGCGATTCTCGAAAACGGGTGGCGTAGCCGAGGAGCCGATCAGGGAACACGTATTTGTAGCGCCCTTCGCCAGGACCATGCCGCGGCAGGGATCGCCAGCTGGAAGTGCGGTTTCCGCTGCGTAAACCGCCGGTGAGAAGCTGGCAAGTTTGTTGTCATCCAGGTACGGCGCTCGGATAATAGACCAGCGGACTCCATAGTTCAGTGTAACGCGACGGCTGACCTTAAACGCGTCGCCACCATAGAATTCATAGTCCCGCCAGCGCACCAGAGCCGCGTGATTTCGCTGGGTTTCGTCGTAACCGAACGTCATGCCTCTTAGCAGGTAGTCACCATAGTAGTTGCCGGTGCCAATATTGCAGCCCGCTCCCCAGCCCCCGCCGCAAAAGCCTGGCGACGTCCAGCCTGGCCCCTGGTAGTCTACAGCCGGACCATTGGCGTTCCCGCCCGCCCATAGCTCACCGCCTTCGTCGCCGACTTCCTCATCCTTGGCGTTGCGGGTGTACAAGAACCCGGCCTTAAACGTATGCTTGCCGGCAACCTTGGAAAAATCGTCTTTCCAGGCAAACAGGTCCTGCCGGTTATGCCAGGGTGAAAGAATCCCCAGTAAACCGGAGTTCGTGTTGCCATCCCACATGACCGGCTCTGCCGCCTGGGTCCCATGGATTTTGTCAGTGTAGGGGAACAGACGCGGCATCGCCGCGTTGATCTTGTCGTTCAGCGCGGGGGTGTCGCCGGCACGGCTGACGGCGATGCGGTTTCCCGACCAGGAGAACTGGAAGTCATTGACTGCGGTGTTGCTAATGGTGGTGGTAATTTTTGCCACGGACATTTTGCCCGGCTGGTTCCAGGTGTCGGAAAGTGCTGGGTAGTCGCTGTCACCCCAGAGTCCCGCCGCCTCATCCGCGTGCAGCGAGTTGATCCAAGCGTCTTGGGTATACTTGAGCATAAGAGTCGTCTTCTTCGTAATGTTCCAGTCGCCGCGAATAGCTTCTTCGCGCCAATCGACTGGTATGCGGACCTGATCTACCCAGTTATTCTGAGCGCAGAGATTCAGCGTCTTCGTAACTGGATTAATAACATTCGGGAACGGTAAGGGAGCAAGATATGCCTGTCCCGCAGGGCTGAGGCGGCTTGCCGGAATTATGTCGTTTGTGGCGCCGGTCACTGGATCAACAAAGCGTTTGCCGGTCGCAGGGTCAACAGGAATAGCCGGACCTTGGCAGTGGTCCACGCCGCTAGAATCTGTCGCAGCGAGATGGGCTGCTGCCAGGTCACTGAAGTTTCCGCCCACCTCCGCTGGCGTCGGTGTCCAATGTCTATGAACCCTGCCGCGGCGCTCGCGGTTCCATTCTTGAGACCAGAAGAAATATACTTTGTCTTTTTTGATCGGACCGCCCAGGGTCTCACCGAAATCGTTGCGGCGCAGCATGTTCTTGCGGCAGCTGGGGTCGTTCGGCGAGTTGCAGCTGCTTACTGGCAGGAGGAAGAAATCCTTGGCATTCAGCTTATCGTTCCGGCCGAAGTAGTAGACGTCGCCATGGTACTGGTTGCTTCCACCTTTGGTTACAATGTTGATCTGTCCGCCGGATGCGCCGCCATATTCGGGTCCATAGCTGTTGCGCTGAATTTTGAATTCATCGATGCCGTCAATGGAAGGGTAGGTAAGAATCGTGCGCTGCGAGCCGATATCGTTGTTTCCCGCGCCGTCCACGGTCCACTGGTTGTCCACGGCGGGCGAACCGCTGAAGGAAATATCCACACTGGCGAACAAGCCCTTGTTCTTGTTGTCGAAGCCTTCGCCAACAGCGGCGCCGGGGACCAGCGTTGTCAACTGCACGAAGCTCCGGCCGTTCATGGGGAGTTCGCGAATCTGTTCGCCCAGCATAATATTCCCAACATCACCAGTCGACGTATTGACGGCGATGGGGGCGGCTTCAACGGTGACAGTCTCCGTGGCCGCGCCCATCTCCATTCTTAAGTTGACGGCGGTCACGTCGCCCACGTGCAGTTCTACATTCCTTTCCGTCAGTTTCTTGAAGCCGCCCTTATTCACGGTCAGGGTGTAGACACCAGGGTCGAGCTCGGGAAACGAGAAGCTGCCTTGTTCATTGGACACAGTCTGGCGAGCCGCTCCCGTACGCTCGCTGACCAAGCCAACTGTCGCGCCCGGAACGGCGGCGCCGCTAGGATCTGCCACCGTCCCAGTGATCGTGCCCGAAGTTTTCTGCGCCGAAGCAGTCGGCGCCAGATCCAGCAGGGTTGCAAAAGAGATTGCGCCGAGTATCAGCGCCGCTAGGGCCAACAGCGAGCCAATCGAGCACAACTTGCCGAATGCATCATTCGAATTCAAACGATGGATCTTCATTCGTATACCCCTCGAGGAAGCTTTTTCACGGTAAGCAAAAATGAAATCCACGCTGCGCACCACCTAGCAACGGATTCATATCTGCATTTACCCACCACAGGTTCGTGAAAGGACCCAACCTCTAAAGCATTACGGGACAT
>Ga0137418_10002343_pt1 | contig 17341 bp, 12 predicted proteins | sample CZODoug3_1_2_16f_FD_122242 | JGI IMG/M metagenome (GOLD analysis project Ga0137418, IMG submission 122242) | Vadose zone soil fungal communities from Angelo Coast Range Reserve, California, USA - CZODoug3_1_2_16fungal (Hybrid Assembly) | ecosystem: Environmental > Terrestrial > Soil > Vadose... | reverse complement strand
AATCAAACCGCCGAGGACTTCCGCGAAGTCCTCAGAGAGTTCTGTCAGGTAGATTGACTGGATTCCGTTTCCGTTAGCCTGGAGAGGTGAATAGCGATCCGGTAAAACTTCTCTCAATACTCCCATATGATCCTTGGGACGGATCTTGTTCAGCAATTGAGTAAACGATGCGTTCACCCTCCATCCGACATTTTCCCAGTTCTGCCCCACAGATCCAAACTCAATTGGTTTCGGGCACTCCCAACAATAGGACTTGGCGATTCCGATAGCGGCAACCCGAATATCTACGAATGAAAATATCAGATCTCCAGGTGAGACTTCTCGCATCGACTCGTAGAATGGATTGCGCGCGCCATTGGCGTTGCGCTTAGGAGACCAGAGGTAGCCACCAGCGATCTCTTGGCGGAATGTTTGATTCTGGTTGACCCACCAATAACGCATCCCGACTCCGCTGTTCGAGACAAGCCAGGATTTCCATTTTGGGCTCTCGTCCGGCTAACGAGGATACACTATGTGCCCTCCAGAGTTGTTCAGGGCGGCTGAAACCGTTCCCGGGGTAAGCCCGAGATGCTGCGCAATGGTTTTTAGTGTGGCCTTATTCTCGTGGCGAGGGCCCGGTTTCTTTCTCGGCGGCGGCCTCATATAGAAGTTCTCCACGCATCTTCCAAAATTGGGATATTGGGAATGGCGTGTCCAATAGGCAAAGCACGGCCTGCCAAGTGCACTCGACGTCCCGTAGGCCGCGATTCTAGGGCAACTTGGAAGCTAACAAGCAAGTCTTGGATGCAAGGTACTAGCGCGAAGTTTCGCACGAGAATCGGCATAGTGCTTTATATGGATAAGGCACGTCTGTTGAAACAGTCCCCCAACCGGAGGGTTCCAGCCCCCGCTTTCGTGGCCGCAGAATATCATTATTTTTCTTTAGAATATCCATATTTTCGCTTGACAAGCTCCCCGGAACGGATGTAAAGACGGCGCTAGTACAAAAGCATTATGTCCCGTAATGCTTTAGGGGATCAGGTCCTTTCACGAACCTGTGGTGGGTTAGCGCAAATATGAAGCCGCTGCCAGCATCTGCAGGGCGCGGGTTTCACGTTTGTTTTCGTGAAAAACTTCCTCGAGGAGTGGACGAATGAAAATTCATCGTTCGAATTTGAATAATGCATTTGGGAAATTGTGCTCGATCGGCTCGCTGTTTGCCGTCGTGGCGCTCTTGCTCGGTACGATCTCTTTTGCAAGCCTTATGGTTTTGGCTCCATCTGCATCGGCGCAGAAGACTTCGGGTACGATCACTGGGACGGTGACCGACCCGAGCGGCGCCGTTGTTCCGGGCGCGACGGTCAGCGTAGTCAACGACCGTACGGGAACTGCTCGCGAGACTGCCACCAACGAGCAGGGCAGCTTCTCCTTCCCCGAGCTCGAAGCTGGCACCTATCGCCTCACCGTGAATAAGAGCGGATTCAAGAAACTCACGGAGAGGAATGTGGAACTGCACGTTGCCGATGTGACCTCCCTCAACGTGAAAATGGAGATGGGTGCGGCCACGGAAACGGTGATGGTGGAATCCTCCCCCATCGCGGTCAATACTTCGACTGGCGACGTTTCGAATATCATGGTCGGCGAGCAGATTCGCGAACTGCCCGTGAATGGCCGTAACTTCGTGCAGTTGACCACGCTGGTCCCCGGCGCCGCCGTCGGCGAGAGCTTTGACAATAAGAATAAAGGTTTGTTCGCGGGCGTGGATATTTCCTTCAGCGGTTCGCCCTCCGTGGACAATCAGTGGACAGTGGATGGCGCCGCGAACAACGATATCGGCTCGCAACGCACGATTCTTACGTATCCTTCTATTGATGGCATTGAAGAGTTCAAGATCCAACGCAACAGCTACGGACCGGAATACGGCGGCTCAGCCGGCGCACAAATCAACATCGTCACCAAGGGCGGAAGTAACCAGTACCACGGCGATGTCTACTACTTCGGCCGAAACGACGCTCTGAACGCCAAGAACTATTTTCTGGCCCCCGGTACTTCTAATTCAAGCGGAGGATTCGGTCCTTGCGTCCCCGGCGACCTGAGCTGTAAGAAGAATATGCTTCGGCGCAACGATTTCGGTTACACCCTGGGCGGTCCGCTCAAGAAGGACAAGGTATATTTCTTCTGGTCGGAAGAATGGAACCGCGAGCGCCGCGGAAGAGTTCACACTCACTGGGTTCCAACCCCAGCGGAGTTTGGCGGAGACTTCAGTGACCTGGCTGCAGCCCATGCCGCTGCGACAGTTAATGGGGTCGACAGCTGCGCAGGTCCGGCCATTCCGCTTGACCCCGTGACAGGCAAACGTTTTACTGATCCTGCGACTGGTGCGACCAACGACAAGATACCTGCCGGCCGTCTGAGCCCCGCGGGCCAAGCCTATGTTGCAACGTTTCCTCAGCCGAATGTTTCGAATCTTTGCGCTGTGAATAACTGGATATCCCAGGTGCGCATACCGGTCGATTGGCGCGAAGAGGCTATCCGCGGGGATTGGAACATCACGAAGAAGACCAGCCTGATGCTCAAGTTTACGAATGACGCTTGGGCCAACCCGTTGCACGCGGATGAAGCTGCTGGACTGTGGGGCGACAGCGACTATCCGGCGCTTTCCGATTCATGGAACCAGCCCGGCAAAATGTCCATCGCTAAAATTGCCACTACTATAAGCAATACAGCGGTTAATGATTTCCAGTTTTCGTGGTCGGGTAACCGCATCTATATTAGCCAGGCTGGCGACACTCCCAGCCTGAACGGCGCGATCAACGCAGTTATGCCCCGCCTCTTTCCCTTTTCTGACAAGGTTTACGGGAACAAGGCGCCTGAGCCGACCTGTTGGTGCGGCGCACCCGCAGGTACATTAGGCATTCAGGGCCCCTGGTTCAATCGGCAGGATCTCTTTGTCTGGAAGGACGATTTTTCCAAGGTTTCAGGCAAGCACACATTCAAGGCCGGGTTCCTGTACAGCCGGAACGCCAAGGACGAAACGGTTGGCGCTGAAGGGGGGGAGCTGTGGGGAGGTGGACCTGACGCTTCCAAAGGTCCGGCGGTCGATTACGAGGGTGGTGGTTGGTCCCACAGCCCCTTCGGAACCAATAACTACTATGCTGACTATCTGCTTAGGGGCGTGACCTTTGGCTATGACGAAGTCCAAAGACACCACCTTGCGTTGGTGCGCTGGCGCGATTATGAGTTTTATGGCGGAGACGCGTTTAAAGTCAGCCGCCGCGTGACCCTGAACTATGGAGCACGCTGGTCCATCATTCGGGCGCCGTACCTCGACGACAATCAGTTGGGGGATTTCTCGCCGGCGGTCTATTTCGCGGAGACTTCTGCTCCGGCGGGGGATCCCTGCCGCGGTATCCTCCTGCCCAAGGGCGCGACGAACACCTGTGCTGCTCTCGGCTCGGCTGTCGTTCCTCCGTTCTTCGAGAACCGCTCCTTGATCCATAACAATAACCACAATATCGCGCCGCGCTTGGGAGTTGCCTGGGATGTTTTCGGCACAGGGAGATTCGCGATCCGCGCCGGTGTCGGACAGTTCTTTTCCCGTGACCGATTACTGGCCATCAGCATGCGTGCCGTCAATACCCCTTATGGTGTGGCTACTGCCGGCGCAATAACATTGGACGGGCCCAACAGGACGAACAATCCCGCAGCCGCAAATCTCAACGATTGTGTCGACCCCGCCAAGGGGTGTTCTTTTGGGGTTTCCTTGGGGGGCGCTCCGCAACAGGGATTGGATCCGAGCTATAAGCAATCCACTAGTTGGCAGTGGAACCTGACCACAGAAACGGCCCTCTGGAGGAACAGCAAGTTCGAAGTGGGCTGGGTAGCCAACCGGGGGATCCATTTGCAAAATGCCGTTGACGCCAACCAGATTCCGACGGCGGATCGGCTGATGGCGGCACAGTTGGCGGTTACGGGGGGAAGCACACAAGGTCTCCACCCCTTCCCGTTCCGATCGGCCGCGCAGATGACCATCTGGAGCCATACAGGCGATTCCATCTATCACTCATTGCAAGCGATGTTCAGCAATAAGTTCCAGAACAACTCGATGCTCCAGGTCGCCTACACCTTTTCTAAGAACTTGGGCGACACGACTTTCGGATATGTGGGCACGACTACCGTTTTCTCAGACAATAGCAATCACCGAATCAATCGCGGACCAGTGGACTTCGACCGCAGGCATGTCCTCAGCGCCACGCTGATTTATAACTTGCCCGCGCTGACGAAGGCGAATGCCGTGCTGCGCCAGGTCGCGGGGGGTTGGGAATCCAATACTATCGTGAACTACGCCAGCGGCAATGCCCTGACCATCCAAGGAAACAGTGGGCTGGGAGATGCATCGGGCACGGGGACCACGGGGGGGCTGTTTACTTCGAGGCCCTTGCGCGATTATAGCCAACCCTGCCACCTCAGCAGCTCTCCGCGGGACCAGTGGCTGAATCCGAAAGCATTCACTTGGAACGGCTACAAACTGGGCACCTTCGGCAACTCCGGTCCTGGCCAGTGCGCGGGCCCGCCAGTTGAAAACGTGGACTTCGCCATCGTAAAAAACTGGAAGGCGACCGAGAGGACCAAGCTACAGTTCCGCGTAGAAATGTTCAACGTATTCAATCACCCCCAGTTCCGGTTCAATGGCGCAAACCTGTCTTACGACGCAAGCGGGGTCATCCCCGTGAATGCCTCGGGAGGGGACTGCAGACCTAGCAAAGATCCAACCACGTGTGTGGCGCTTTCCGGTGGCACTTTAAATCAATCGGTCAATTTCGGACAACCTCGTTATTCAAGCCAAAGCGGCAACCGCGAGATCCAGTACGCGCTGAAGTTCATCTTCTAGTTGCTGCCATTCGAGGAGGATTCTTTCGCCGGGCCTGACTTCCGTCAGGCCCGGTTTTTTTCATGCCATCGAACCGGCGCAACGATTCCAGTAACCGTTCCACTCCAGCCGGATTGCGTTACTATTATTCTTTGGCGCAAATCTTTGTATGCGCATCGTGTTTTCATTGCGGAGTAGAGAGATAGAGATGCGGCCAATTTGTTGGGACACAGGATACACGGACCAGAGTAGAATTCCGCCACTAACACGCTGCGTTCGCGCCCGGTATTTGTTCCTGGCCGGGCTTCTAATCTCCTTCACCGTTTCTCCGCGGCCTTTACTGGCGCAGTCTACGTCGCGCAGATCGATTTCCGGGCTTATCGCTCAGAACCGGCTGGACGATGCGGAAAAGCAGCTCTGGAGCGTCTTGTCGCAACAACCTGATCAGGTATGGGCCCTTGACCTCCTGGCGGAGATTCGCGCGCGCCAGAAGCGGACGCCAGAGGCCGAGGCGTTGTTTCGCAGAGTTTTGACTCTGAGTCCCCAGGATGTCGAGGCCTACGGCGGTTTAGGTAATTTGTACAGTTCCATTGGGAACAGCCCCCAGGCCATTGACTCCTACTCGCATGTGGTTGCCATCGCGCCAGGCGACGTGGCGGCCAACGTGGAGCTAGCTCTCCTGTATCAGGCGGGGGGCCAATATAAGGAATCGATAGCCGCCGCGCAGCGGATCCCGGCGGCCTCTCGCCCTCCACGGATTCTGCCCGTCCTGGCAGCCGATTACTTTGCCACCGGTGAAGCTTCCAAAGTCCCGCCATTGATACCGCCTTTACTGCCCCATGCAAAATCGGAGCCTGAAGTGCTGCGAGACTTTGTGGCCGTGCTTCTACGCAACGGGTATGTAGATGATGCGGCACATCTCATGGACGACGTGAAGCCGGTAAAACCATCGGCAGACTACCTGCAGACACTTGCTCTTGTCCGCGCGGCTCAGGGAAAGCCTCAAGACGCTATGGTAATACTCTCGCAAGCGCTGAAGCTGCAGCCGAAGTCTTTCGATCTGCTCTTTGATTCTGCCAGCCTTGCCGCGCAGCAGAATCATTGGGATGAAATGATTGATCTCCTGCGCCGCGCTGACGAACTCCAGCCAAATCGTCCCGAGGTGTTGCAGAAGCTGAGCCTTGGGCTATTGAAAACACGCCATCGTGCCCGGGCCGTGGCGGCAGCGAGGAGGCTGAATTCCATCCAGCCGGATAATCCGGACAACGAGTACGTTCTGGCCTTTGCTCTGATCGAAGCTGATTTGCCGGAACAGGCGGAGCCGATCGCTCGCAAGCTGGCGGCGGCCCGTCCGGATGATGCCAACAGCGAGTTGCTCCTGGGGATTGCAGAATTCAAGACCGGTGACACTGCCGGGGCCAAGCGCGACCTGCAGCGCTGCCTCAGTATCGATCCCCATTCCGCCGACGCCCATTACTATTCGGCCCTGATGGCTCGGCGGGAAGGTAACATCGACGCGGCCCGCGCCGGACTGGAAGAAGTTGTACGGACAAACCCGGAGCATGCCTCGGCACAGGCGGAACTGGGTACCTTGTACCTGCAAACCGGAAACCTCGAGCAAGCCAGGGCCGTGCTGGAGCAGGCGGTAAAGCTTGCCCCGTCCGTTTCTCAGTACCATTATCATTTAGGCCTGGCGTATTCACGACTGGGGATGCAGGAACCTGCGCGGACCGAGATGGACACGTACAACCGGCTGCGGCAGACGGAAGATGAGGAGCATAAACGCGAGCGCTCGGTTGCTCAACCGCCCGCGCCTTCGGAGCAGCCGTAGACGGCGCGAATGGTTTCGCTCAAAGGACTTCGAAAGGAAAAGATGTTTCGAACGCGGATTCTTGTGAAGGTTGGTTTGTGGGTGTGGTGCTGCCTGCTTCCAGCCTCTGGAACCCCAGCCCAGGAAAATGCCAAGCCTGCCAGCGAGGCAATTTCTCCGGAGCAGGCTTTTCAATCTGCGCAAACGTTCCAGGTCGCAGGGGATTACGAACGGGCAGCCGCGGCGTATCGTGAAGCCGTGTCCGTAGCTTTGCAGCAGTTAGGGAACGTGCGTGTTTCACACAAGGAGTACGCCGAAGGAATCGATCTGCTTGCCCGGGCCGCGCAAGCCGCACCGGCCCGCGTGGCGGCGCGCGTTGACCTGTCTATCGCTCACTTTATGGCTCACGATTTCGACAAGGCAAAGATGGAAATTGAGGCCGCGCTTGAGCAGGATCCGAAAGATCTGCGCGCCTTGAACCTCGCAGGCAAGATCTATTTTATGAAAGGCGATTTCCTGGCCGCGGCCAATCGGCTGGAATCAGCGCTGCGGATGCAACCGGATTTCGATACCGGCTACCTGCTGGCTGTGGCCGACCTGGAGCTGAAGAACGCGGTTCCTGCGGGCGTGATTTTCGACGAGATGCAAGCGTCCTCCGGGCCCAGCGCCAGCCTGCACGTATTGGTTGGCCTTGCCTACCGGGAAACGGGCTATCTGGATCAAGCGGCCATTCATTTTGCGAAAGCGATTGAACTGGAACCGCAGAAATTACGCGTGCGTTCGTCCCTCGGGCTCACTTATTTCTTACAAGGTCCACAAAATTATGCGAAGGCCCGCGAACAGTTTCTTGCCGAACTGTCGAGGACTCCCGACGACTACACCAGCCGCTACTATTTGGGAATGATCGCGGAAAAGGAACAGAAGCCGAGTGAGTCGGAGAAGTGGTTCGAACTGGTTGCCGCCGCTCGACCTGATGATCCCAACGCCTTCTTTCGATTGGGCCAGGCCAGTTTCGATGCCGGGCACCCGGAGAAGGCGGTGGCCGCGTTGCAGAAATCGCTCGCACTAGCCGCGCATGAGGGGGGCAACCCTGACGCGGGGGAGGTTCACGAATTAATTGGTAAGGCGCTTGAAAAACTGGGCCGGCATGCAGAGGCGGAGTCCGAACTCGCTCAAGCCAAACAGCTTGGCAGCGAACGGGACGGTCGCGGTTCGCGGCCGATGGCGAATACTTCTACGGGATCTGGCGAAGCTGCCGCGACGAGCGGCTCAGGCCAGCAAGAGCTGCGCTCCATGTTGATGCGTGCGCCGCATGGAGCTGAACTCCCCAGCAGCGGGGAAGCCGAATATGTGAAGCGCGTTTCCGCGATGTTGGGAGAGGCGTATCACAATCTTGGCGTGATTGACGCGCGCGCCTCTCGCTATTCAGAGGCGGAGAAGGAATTCGCGGAAGCCGCACGGTGGAATCCCAAAATTGAGAGTTTGGATCGCAATTGGGGCCTGGCCGCTTTCCGCGCGGAACGATACGAGCATGCGATTGGCCCGCTCGAGCGTCTGCTTCGCCAAGCGCCCAAGGATGCCAACCTCCGCCAGATGCTCGGGCTTTCCTACTACATGACCGACCAGTTCACAAGAAGCGCGGAGACCTTCCGCCCGATTCTGGATGCTTTGCCCGACAACGCCGGGCTGCTTTACGCTGCAGCTGTCGCGCTGGTGCGCAGTGGTGATTCAGCGGCTGGCGGCCGCGTCTTTGCGCGAATACTGGAGCATGGCGCCAATTCCCCCGAAGTCCATCTCATGGTGGGGCAGGCATACTACGGGCAGTCGCAACTTGCCGAAGCGCTCCTCGAGTTCCAGCGCGCACTTGATCTGAATTCAAATTTGGCCGAGGCGCACTACTTCATCGGCATGGTGTATTTCAAACAGGGCAAGCTCGATCAGGCTGTGCACGAATTGAGCGCAGAACTCTCAATGAATTCACGGTCCGTCCCGGCCATGTATCAGCTTGCTTATGTGCGTCTGGAGCAACGCCAAACGGAAGAGGCCATCCGGCTGCTGAGCGCCGTACTCGCCGAGAAGCCTTCTTACGGCGATGCGCATTACCAGCTCGGAAAGGCGCTGCTGGATAAGGGCGATTCAAATGGAGCGATCCAGCACCTCGAGACAGCGACTCAATTGCAGCCCGCCGAATCCTACGGTTATTACCAGCTGAGCCTCGCGTATCGTCGCATCGGCCGGGTCGAAGATGCGGATAAAGCTCTCCGCACCTACCAGCAACTGAAGGAAAAAAATTCCCGGAAGGGCTCGGGCGAAGGTCCTTCGGAGTAATCGGTGGAATTCTTAGTGGGCGGGAGCCTCACCGACCGTCAGCGGCAGCTCCGAGGTCCCAAATTGCCCCGTTCGATTATCCCGAACGCCGAGGTGGAGCATGTATTGACCGGGCGCAAGCTTTATGGACACGGGCATCGGAAGACCGCTCTTTTGGATGCGATCGAAAGTTTCCGGCTTGAGCGGGGCCTCGGCTTGCTGCACTTCGGCCTTCACCAGCTTGCCCTCCGGAGTGAAGGCTTGCACTTGGAATTCCAGATTGCATTCATGCTGGTTCTCCGCTTGCTCCTCGAAGGTGATGGTATGAGAGTCAACCAAGAATTCGACCTTCACGTCCGCATTGACGGATGGCGGCATCGCCCTTGCGTAAAACAAAACGCCGGTGGAAACAATAGAATCTCTCTCCAAAGCCGCCTTCATCTCTCCTGCGCCGCTCTTGCGCCATTTCTCGGGATCGATGGCGTAGTACCCGCGACGATGCCGCACAACTAGGCCGTCTCCCGCGACCTTCACCTTAATCGTGTGAAACTTGCCGTCCCATTGCTTGTGGCTGGGATAGTAGCCAACTTGGTAGAAAGTGCTGCTATCCCGCACACTTTCGACAATGGCGCGATCGAAGTCATTTGTGTTCAAGAAAACGCGCCCGCCGGTTTCTTGAGCGACCTTTGCCAGACTGTCTTCTTTATTGAACCTCTCGAATACTTCCTTGCTGTTCGCGTTCATATGCGCGTCTACTGTCAGTGCCATCCTGCCGTTCGCATCCCGGCCGGTATCACTCGGATCTGAAATCACGTTTCCCGTCAAGCCTCGGGCATCCACGGTGTAAATTGCGACCTGGGCGTCCGATAGCTGATTCGTCGTGGCGCGGATCCGGTCGGCATAAGAGCGGTAAACATCAAAATCTTCCGCATCGACCACGGAGAGGTTCAGTGGAAAGGACGCCGAGAACCAAATGACGACCTTGCGCCCGGGGAATCCGGCCAAGTAGCGCGCAATCGCAGCGAGCGCGTCAGCCGTGTGCGCCACGCGCATCTCCACAGTATTTGCGTTGCTCTCTTTCTCAAAACGGGCCAGTGCATAGCCAATGTTCATAAGCGATCGCCCGTTAGATTCCAACCCGATCCCGGCTCCGCTCTGCGCCGGCGCTTGTGGCGGGAGATTGAGTCCATCAAACGACGGTGCTTGCAACTGGACATCCGTGCCTGCCAGTCGTCCCGCGGCGGAAGCCTGCGAACGGTACTTTTGCATGGCTGCGGTCAGAAGTGCAGGATCGGATGTGAAATCCTGCAATACCGAAAGTTCGTTGCCCAGAAGGAAAACCGCGATGCGCATATTGGGGTCAAAGTGATCTGCCAAAAACTTCAGCATCTGCTGGCGGACAACCATCTGGTTCTCCACGGGCGTATTGATGCCATCGAGCAGTAGGATGATCGGCGGCCCCACGCTGCGCCTGTATTCTGGCCGGTTGGTGGCCACGTGAGGTGGAAGTTGTGGAAGCTGTCGCTTTTCTTGTCCCTCGAACTGCTGAAAAGAGAAGAACGAAACCTTTTGCAGCTTCCCGTCTTCCAGGATCGTGAAGTCCTTCTCGTTGAGACGGTCTTTGGCCGGATGCCCGGAAGAGTCGGTAACGACCACGTCCACCTGCACCAGGCGCGTCGTCGCGCGGATCACCGTGGAGGAGTCAGACGAGCTTTGTTGGAGTTGGGCGCGAACGAGCAGCGCGCTCGCGCAAACGCTGAGAACGAGTACGCTGGCTCTGATGATCTTGCTCATATGCGGTACAGCCCGTTCGAGATACTATGCTGTATTACCTAGACGAAGAATGTTTTGGTTGCCTGGGACCCAGGGTGACCAGGTGGGACTGCGTGGGACCTGACAAACCTGATCCGCCCTCCGGATCGATATTCATGGCCGGTGTTCTGGCCATCTCCCTCTTATTTTCTCTCGCCATTGCGATGGCCCAGACCAAGACTCTGTCCACGGCAGCGGTTCCCCAATTCGAGGATGTTTCCCGCCACGCGGGCCTGACAGCGTCTCATATTTCGACGCCCGAACAACATTATATCATCGAGTCCATGAGCGGCGGCATTGCCCTGTTTGACTGCGACGATGACGGCAAACTGGACATTGCCATGGTGAACGGCTCCACGGTGGAACATTATCGCGATGGTGGCGATCCTGTGGTTACGCTCTACCACCAGGGTGAGAATCTTAAGTTCAGTAACATCACGCAATCTGCCGGGCTGAAGCGCAAAGGGTGGGGCATGGGAATTGCGGTTGCCGACTTCGATAATGACGGCAAGCTGGACATATTTGTCACTGGCTTCGGGGGTAGCGCGCTCTACCGTGGCCTTGGAAATTGCAAATTCGAAGACGTGACCGACAAAGCCGGCGTGCGCGGCAGCGGCTTTATGACCGGAGCGGCCTGGGCCGACTACGATCGCGACGGCTACGTCGACCTGTTTGTGGCGCGGTACGTCCATCTGGACATGAATAAGCTGCCGGAATTCGGCAGTAATGAAAAATTCTGCCGCTACAAAGGAATTCTGGTGCAATGCGGCCCTTGGGGAATGGAGGGCGAAAGCGACCTGCTGTATCACAACCGCGGCGATGGTACGTTCGAAGAGGTCTCCAAGAAGGCTGGTGTTGACGATCCGCGGCACCGGTACGGGCTCGGGGCCGTGTGGGGGGATTACGATAACGACGGCTGGCCCGATCTGTACGTGGCCAACGACGCCGGGCCCAATTTCCTCTACCACAACAAGCACGATGGAACGTTCGAGGAAGTCGGCCTTCTTACCGGGGTTGCGCTTAGTGTCGACGGGCAGGAACTGGGCTCGATGGGTGTTGACTTCGGCGATTATAATCACGACGGGCGGCTCAGTATCTACGTCACTAATTTCACCGATCAACCCAACAACCTGTATCGCAACATGGGTGTGCAAGGGTTCATAGACGTCGGCTGGGCGTCGAAGACTGCACAACCTGCTTACCCCTACGTAAAGTGGGGAACCGGATTTATAGACTTCGGCAACACCAGCTGGCTAGATGTCTTCGTCGCCAATGGGCACGTGTACCCGCAGGTGGACGCGATCCCCGGTGGCGTGAAATATCGGCAGCCGATGCAGTTGTTCCGAAACCTGCGCGATGGCACGTTCGAGGACATTTCCGCCGCGTCCGGGCTGACGCAGATCCCGCTTGCCTGCCGCCGGGGCGCCGCTTTCGGAGATATCAATAATGACGGCAGCATGGACATAGCCATCCTCAATGTAGGCGAGCCGCCTACACTGCTGATCAATCGCTCCACGAAGGCCAATCACCGCGTGCTGTTCAAGTTGATCGGCACCAGGAGCAACCGCGCTGCGATCGGCGCACGCGTCACGATTCTCGCCGCCGGCGTTCGTCAGTTCAGTGAGGTTCGTGGCGGCGGAAGTTATCTCTCGCAGAACGACCTCCGCCAGCATTTTGGCCTCGGTGCCGCCACGAAGATCGATTCAGTGGAGATCCGTTGGCCCACTGGCAAAGTGGAGATGTTGGAGAATATCGCCGCCGACGCGATCTATACGATTCTGGAGGAGGAGGGAATTCGGGATACAGAGCCGCTCCCGCCTCCGGCCACTGCCGCGCCAAGGGGACCTCGTTGATCTCTAAATGGAGTTCTTGGCGTTGCCCAGGAACGTGCATTTCGAAGAAACGAATCCGCTGCTAAGGATTTTTCGCGCCAGCCTGCTCAAATCATTATTTGAGCTTCCCAGTTGAGCGGACTTGCGGTTCTCATGAGAGGGCCGCTGGCATATGGTTCTGTACTGAGATGGAGTAGAAATCAGAAATTCCATCTGAACAGCAATGAAAAAAAACCAGCACGATTCTTCTAGCAGTTTGTTGAAAAATACCGTTTCGCTGCAACTTTTATTTAAGAGAACTCGTCTGAGTGAAGGAAGACGAAGGAGACGAGTGAATGCGCGGCGATGATAACCAGCAAGAAGGAATATTCAGCTACATTTCTCCGGAAAAGCGTGTTCCGGCGGATCATCCTTTGCGGCCGATTCGCAAGATGGTGGACGAGATTCTGAAGGAGATGTCGCCGCAGTTTCAGAAGTTGTACTCCGACGTAGGGCGTCCGTCGATTGCGCCGGAGCGGCTGTTGCGGTCGTTGCTGTTGCAGATCTTCTATTCGGTACGCAGCGAACGAATGCTGATCGAGCAACTCCAGTACAACCTGCTGTTCCGGTGGTTTGTGGGGATGGAGATGGACGAAGCGGTATGGAATCACGCGGTGTTCAGCAAGAATCGGGAGCGTTTGCTGAACGAGGAGATCGCGGAGGGGTTTTTCCAACGGGTGCTGGAACGTGCGAAGCCGCACATGTCGGATGAACATTTCACGGTGGACGGAACGCTGATCGAGGCCTGGGCGAGTCAGAAGAGCTTCCGGCGGAAGGACGGCAAGGGCAACCCACCGGGCGCGGGAGGAGAGGTCGATTTTCACGGGGAAAAGCGGAAGAACCAGACCCATGGATCCACGACAGATCCCGATGCCCGGCTGTTCAAGAAGTCCAAAGGCAGCGAAGCGAAGCTGGGCTACCTGGGACATGTATTGATGGAGAACCGCAACGGGCTTTTGGTGCAAACTTTTCTGACCGAGGCCAATGGAAGAGCGGAACGAGATGCTGCGATGCTCATGGCGGAGGCCCTCCCCAGCGGAAAACGCGTGACGTTGGGAGGGGACAAGAACTACGACACGCGGGAGTTGGTCGAAGAACTCCGCGGGATGAACATCACTCCGCATGTGGCGCAGAACAATACGAACCGCTCGAGTGCGATCGATCAGCGGACCACGCGACATGCTGGGTATGAGGTGAGTCAGCGGAAGCGAAAACGAGTGGAGCAGTCCTTCGGGTGGATGAAGATGGTCGGGATGCTAAAGAAAGTGAAGTTGCGAGGGATCGACAAGGTCGGGTGGCTGTTCACCTTCACCGGAGCTGCTTACAACCTCTGCCGATTGCGAAACCTGATGGCCAGAGCATGACCCGGAGTGTTGATTCAGGCCGTTTCAGCAGTTAGAACGGCCCACAATCACTTCTTCTTCTCGCGGCAAAAAATCAAATATAGAGCCACGGCATGCTCGAACACCGGTTCTTCAACAAGCTGCTATACGTGGCTCTGTATCTCGCCTCCCGGCATGCCCAGACCATTTGCCAGTAGTTGCTACGGGCGTTAGGGTCGGGGTTCGGGTCACGCGGAGAAATAGACAGCACTTCAACGGTTGGAATACTCGGGTCCGGGGCACACATGATTCTATCGATAAGAAAATCGTAAAGTTCGGTTACTTCTTGACAGTCGGGACACTTTATTTCGATCTTGCCGCAAAGATGGTAGTGACTCGGAAGAGGTTCGGGCCAGATCACGCGGAAATGACCTTCGGATTTGGGGCACATAAACGAATCGTAGCTTGGCATTGGAACTCCTGCGTTTGATTTTTCGCAGGTAGAAGAAGATGGGAACACAGTTTACTTTTTCTGGCCCTCACGTGTCCATGAAGAGTTTTACCATTGCTGGCGCACGGCCACAGCTAAATCAAACGATGAACGACTATTTCCGTAGGGTCCACCTCGTACCCCTCGTCCTGCACGGTCTTCTGGGCAGCCGAGCGCAAAGTTTGATCGTCCGCATCCTTGGGCATATCCTTATGTCGGCGAATCACCTCTTCGCCAGCTTCCATTCGGACGACCCATTTGGACTTGTTCGAATCCCAAGAGACCTGCACACGTTCCGCACGCATGGCCTCCTCCATCCGTAGTCGCCACAGCATTATAGTGTGAAGTTCGGCCTCAGAGAAGCAACCCGATCACGAAATGGATTCCACTGTCTCTGCATGCCTCATTTTGAGAGTGCGGGGATTTTCAACTCGATTCGCCGGTTTTTACGTGGGATTTTGCATCTGGGTGCCGGGGTGTCCAATCTCTCGGCGGGAAGGCTACGTGCCAGAACATAGGATTGGGCAGCACGAATTCCACTCCCATTTGCGGATGCTCGCCCTGACGTCGGGCTATGTGGGCCACAACACATTCCAGTGCCGCCTTTGTCTGGACGTTCGACAGAGTGAGCCGCTGCCCTCGGTACACCTGTGTCGATAGGAGAATCAATGCACCGTGAGCACTGATGGCCTTGGTTTGCGTCTCTTCTTCAAAAGGCAATCCGACGCCCATCTGCCCGGAGACTCGCACTGGAATGGTCATCAATACTCGCTGACTCCTTCGGCGGTTTGCCGCGAGCCAGGAGATTTCGCGGGATTCCGCAAGCCACGTCCCAAGAGTCTGAAGGTGCTCCGGCTCAATGGCGGTAAACACCAGACCCATGCCCTTGTTAGCTCGGGAGTAGACGACTCTTGCCCCGGCTTCAAACAATTGTGCACTTTTTGTGATGCGTACGTCCGTAACCGTCCCTAAAGGAAGGGGGTTGTTCGTGTCCACATAGCAGCCTTGCTGACTCAAGTCACGGACGCGCGTTTCAATCCGCGCACCGGATTCAGCCGCCACTACCTCAACAGCGGCAATGAACTCGTAGCGAGGATGAGTCCGGCGGTCCGCTCCGGCAAGCGCGACGGAAGGGCTAGCAGGTTTTTCCACCTCACTGGGAATCGCGGGAGTGGGAGGGCTCGCAGGTTTCGAGCCTTGTCTATGCTTGCGGCGCTTCATGCGGGAATCCTCGCAGACCTCACCGAATGAGGAGCAATTCCCTGGCGTGTCCTTTACAAAGGTAGAGCGCGGTACCCGGGTTCCTCTGCCACTTTCAGTCGGTCCAGCGCCGCTCCCAGTTCGGTCGGGCCCGGTACGGAGTAGGGTGTATGCGCGGCGTGAGGACAGGCCGGGAGAAACAGAAGTTGGTCAGGTTGATCTCTATCCGCGACCGTTTTGAGGTACCTGTGGGAGCAAACATCCATTGCGACGATTACGTCATATCGCTGATCTCTAGGTCTCTCTATATAAAACCGGCAATTCCCATTCTCGACCGGTGAAACAGCGTCTTCGTGTGTTAGCGTCCAATGACTTCCATCCGGCGTGAGCCCACAAACCGCACCGATGCGCTCATGTGCGCCCGTTCGGTCGGTCTTCACGATGCACCGTATACGGAGGTATCGAGCCATTTGCTAGCCTCCTGACGATTCCAATGCCCGTTGGATATCGGTTCGGCTACCGGCAGAGGCTCTATCAACCGCGAAGGAAGGTCAATCCAGCAAACACTGTATCTTCGGCTAGGGTCTTCACCGGCAAACAGATTGGCGAATTTGCTTTCCTCTGTCATTTCGACAGCCTATACATGGGTCTGCATCTCTCTTCTCTTCGCGCCTAGACCTGCTGCCAGAATCCTTCCGGCAGCCCACATCTAAGGTGTTCAACCCATCCATTTAGGGTAGACACCCGATTGATTTTAAGTGTCGCGAATCCTATACGTACGGTTCGACGGCACTCGGGACACCGTGCCTCTCCGGGAGGTCCCCAGGGCTCATGGTCGCACCCATTTCAAACGGTCGACCCGACGGTCGATCCGGAAGGCGTATCCCGCAGATATTGCTCGCAGAGCTATCGCGCCCAGACGAATCTGTGCCTAAGGAATTAACGTTCACTGAGAACGTAAGTCTTCACGGTGCACGCGTTGTCACGGTGCGGCGTTGGCTGCCTGAGACTCGCGTGCTGGTTACTTTTCTCCGGAATGGCCTTCGGTCTGAAGCAAGGGTCGCTTACTGCCAACGCAAGGAGACTGGCGGCTTCGCCATTGGAGTAGAACTGTCAAGTGCAAGCCGCATAGGGAACCTAACCTGATCTTGGGAGGACGTACATGTGCACCGATAAGTACTTCCTGGCTGGTCATAGTATCCCTTCGAGGAGGCACTACCCGCGGGTTGAGACGCCGCACGAAGTCTGGGTCTACTGGAATTGTAAAGGACGTGAGGATACTTCACGAGTCCGAGACCTGAGTACGGGAGGTCTGTTTGTCGAAACAGAAAAGGCGCGGGATGTGGACACGAAGGTCAGGCTTGACTTTCTTGTTCAGGAAGGACAAATCAGGGCCGAAGCAGTTGTCCGGCATGTAAAGCCCGGTAGTGGACTGGGATTAAGATTCACCGCGCTGACTGCGGAAGACGGCCCTCGTCTGACAGCATTGGTGACAAGACTTCGCGGTTTGTCTCGGTCCCGCCTTGAAATAAACTAAAGACGGTCGAGATATCGTTTGTATTCGGTGCAGTCAGGTCGTCGTATCGCTTGCCAACCAGTTCTTCACGCTGATACCCAACAAGTTGACAGAAATTGTCCGAAACTTCAACGTACCTCCTGTCGCTGTCTACTACCGTGATA
>Ga0137418_10002342_pt1 | contig 17343 bp, 9 predicted proteins | sample CZODoug3_1_2_16f_FD_122242 | JGI IMG/M metagenome (GOLD analysis project Ga0137418, IMG submission 122242) | Vadose zone soil fungal communities from Angelo Coast Range Reserve, California, USA - CZODoug3_1_2_16fungal (Hybrid Assembly) | ecosystem: Environmental > Terrestrial > Soil > Vadose... | reverse complement strand
CGACATGCTCCTTCGCAAGCAACTCACGCCGGAGAAGTCTCTGGAACTGAATCGCATCTTCGCCGACTACCAGAAGTCGTTTGGCGAGGCTCAGAAACTGGGTAGAGAACTCTTGCAGCGATTGGCGAAGTAAACAGTCGTCCTTGCTACGCGGCAAACCTGGGATCCTCGCGCCCATCTCCGTTTCCTCGCCCCGCCATTTACAATAGAAAATTCAACTCCTCACAGGTGAACTCCTCTATGCATCGTTGGTCCACACTCTTCATCCCCACTCTGCGCGAGGCTCCCGCCGACGCCGAAGTCGCTAGCCACAAGTTTCTCGTCCGCGCGGGCTATATCCGCCAATTGGCGGCCGGAATTTACTCCTACCTCTTCTTCGGCCAGCGCTCCCTCAACAAGATCATGGGCATCGTCCGCGAGGAAATGGACAAAATTGGCCAGGAATTCTTCCTCCCTGCCCTGAACCCGCGCGAAGTTTGGGAGGCCAGCGGGCGCTGGTCGCTCATGGGCGACAACATGTTTCGCCTCAAAGACCGCAAGGGCGCGGACCTCTGTCTGGGCATGACCCACGAAGAAGTCATGACCGAGATCGCGCGTAAGGAACTCCGCAGCTATAAGCAGTTGCCGCAGGTTTGGTATCAGATTCAAACCAAGTTTCGCGACGAGCCTCGCCCCAAAGCGGGCCTGCTCCGCGTCCGCCAATTCACCATGAAGGACGCGTACTCCTTCGACATCGACGCCGACGGCCTCGACGTTTCGTATAAGAAACACTATGAAACCTACTGCAAGATCTTCGAGCGCTGCGGCCTGAAATACGTCGTCGTCGAAGCGCACTCCGGCGCCATGGGCGGATCGCAGTCGCACGAGTTCATGGTCAAAACCAGCGCCGGCGAAGATCTAGTCGCGACCTGCAGCAAGTGCAACTATGCCGCGAATCTGGAGAAGGCCGTCTCCAAACTCGACCACGTCGACGACCTGCCTTCAGAAGGAGACGGCAGGCCCCTCGAAGTCCACACGCCAGGCCAGAAAACCATCGAAGACGTGGCCCGGTTCCTAGGCGTCTCGCCGAAGAACAAGATCAAAACTCTCGCCCTGATGGCCGAGGAAAAAGGAAAAGACGGCAAGCCCAAGCTCCGTCCCATCATCGTCTTCGTGCGTGGCGACCACCAGATGAATGAAGCCAAACTCGGCTCCCTCATCGGTGGAACAGAAGTTCGCCCCATGACCGCCGAAGAAATCGAACCCCTCTTCCACTCGCCAGCCGGATACCTCGGGCCGATTGGCCTCACCAACATCGCCCGTAGCGTTGATAACAAAGTCGGAACGTACACCGAAGGCACGCTCCTCTTCGTCGACAAAGCCCTGGAAGGCCGCAAAAACCTCATCGCCGGAGCCAACAAAGAGGATTACCACGTCAAGAACATCGTCCCCGGCCGTGACTTCGAGCCCACAGCCTACGCCGACCTCCGCAACGTCGAGGCCGGCGATACCTGCCCCAACTGCGATGGAGTCCTCAGCATCGACCACACCGTCGAAATCGGTCACATCTTTAAGCTGGGCTACAAATACTCGGATTCGATGGGCGCCCGGGTGCTCGACAAAAACGGCAAAGAAGTCACGCCCATCATGGGCAGCTACGGCATCGGCATCGAGCGTATCCTCACGGCGGCGGTCGAGCAGAGCAACGACGACAACGGCTTCTGGCTCCCGCCCAAGATCGCCCCCTTCGAAATCGTGGTCACTCCCACCAACGTTTCAGACGCCAAACTGCTCGAAGTAGCAGTCGACCTGACCCAGAAGCTAGAGGCCGCCGGGTTCGACGTTCTCCTCGACGACCGCGACGAACGCCCTGGAGTTAAGTTCAAGGATGCCGATCTGGTAGGTATCCCCTTCAGAATCAACGTCGGGAAGAAGGTTACCGAAGATAGGATCGAGGTCGTTCAACGCTCGACTCGCACCTCCACCGACGTTATGATCTCGGAAGCGGTCAGTCACTTTCAGAGTTTGCTGCGCCCAGCCTAGGCGGTTTGGCTCGCGCAGCCAGGAAATGGGCGTATGCGCATCGTCTTCGCACTAGCTTTGATGGTCACACTCATCTTTCTGGGGCTGAAATTCGTCCCGGTCTATTTCGAAAACTACAGCTTCAAGGACTACATTGACGACGAAACCAAGCGCGCCAGCTACGCCAGCGGAGCCTCCGCTGACACCATCCGCGACGAAGTGTTCAAGAAGGCCAAGGAACTGGAAATTCCCATCACCAAAGACGAGATCAAGGTCGATAAACCCTCGGCACAAGGCGGTATCAGCGCGGTAACGATTGTCGCGGACTATACTGTTCACCTCGACCTGCTCGTCACCACGACCGACTTGCACTTCGCCGTCGCCTCACAAAACAAGCCGATGTAGTTGAAATGTCGGGCCCTGTTGCCCTTCCTGTTGGCAAACGGTATTCCTCCTCACAGGGGGAAATCCGCGCACTCTGGGTTACAATAAACACACGCTACGCGCAGGAAGTATGGTCGACTGCATGCCTGGGTTGGCATGCTGGCCGGGCTCCGTACCGCGACCTTGCGTCTAGAGAACTCCCCGGGAACCGTGGCTTTCAAGCTCAAAATCCCGCAAAGCAAAAGCCCGAATGGGAGCGGTAAGCTGAAAAGCCGCATCATAAGCTGGTTTGCCAAGGACCCCATCATGCGCCTTGCCCTGGCGTCCTTCGTATTGTTCTCGGTCCTGGTTGTGGGCGTATTTTCCTTCTTCTTCATCAAGTACGACCTGATGATTGAAGAGCGCTTCCGCGGCCCCGTCTTCACCACATCGGCGCGGATCTTCGCTCGCGCTCGCACGGTTCGCCCCGGTGATCACGTCAGCACCCGCGAGCTAGCTTCGGTGCTCAGCCGCGCCGGATATTCCGAACGCAACGGCGAATCCCAGATAGGCTCCTACAAGCTACTCTCTAGCGGAATTCAGATTGCTCCCGGACCGCAGTCCTACCACGCCCCGGAATCCGCGACGATCCAGATTCACGACGGCGTAGTGGACTCGATTACTGGCGGCAATGGTGCGTTAGCTGCCTATGAACTCGAGCCAGTGATGGTCACTTCCCTTTCCGAAGCCGGTCAGCGCACTAAGCGCCAGTTGGTCGCCTACCAGGACATTCCCAAGGTTCTGGTTGACGCCGTTCTGGCGATTGAGGACCGGCGCTTCTTCCAGCACGGTGGCGTCAATTACCTGCGCCTGCTCGAAGCCGCCTGGATCGACGTCACTCACCAAGCCCACCGCCAGGGCGGCTCCACCATCACCATGCAGCTTTCGCGGGCGTTTTTCCTATCCCCGGAAAAGACTTTCAAGCGCAAGCTGACAGAGATGATGATCGCTCTCGAGCTGGAACAGAAATTCAGCAAGGAGCAGATCTTCGAGTTCTACGTCAACCGCATCGATCTCGGCCAGCGCGGATCTTTCGCTATCAGCGGAATGGGTGAGGCCGAGCACGCTTATTTCAACAAGGATCTTAAAGACGTCACGCTACCCGAAGCCGCCCTACTAGCCGGCATCATTCAAGCCCCCAGCGCCCTCTCGCCCTATCGGCATCCGGAGCGCGCGCTCGAACGCCGCAACCTAGTCCTCGATTCGATGGTGGAAACGCACGCCATCACCAAGGCCGACGCCGAGAAAGCGAAGGCCACGCCGCTCAAGCTGGCCGCCCCCAACGTCGAGGCCAGCGACGCGCCCTACTTTGTGGACCTCGTGCGCGACACGTTGGTCAGCAAGTTCAACGAACGGGAGATGAACGAACAGGCCTACCGCGTCTACACCACCGTCGATCCCGACTTGCAAAAGGCCGCCGCCCAAGCCGTCGACGCGGGCATGAAGTTGGTCGACGCCCAGGTAACAAAGATGCGCACCAAGCGGGTCAAAGGCCCAAAGGGCAAGATGGAGACTCAAGTCACTCCAGGCCCGTCCGCGCAGGTCGCATTAGTAGTCCTAGATCCCCACACAGGCGAAGTCCTCGCTCTCGTGGGCGGGCGCAATTACGGCGTCAGCCAGCTCAATCACGCGACGGCGAAACGCCCAACCGGGTCCATCTTCAAGCCGTTCGTTTACGCGGCCGCAATTAACACTGGCATAACCGCCCCAGCCCTGTCTGGTGCGCCCGGTACGCCCGAGGGTCCGCCGCCCTCCACCCCCGGTACGGACACCGTTTTCACCCCCGTTTCCATGGTCGACGATGCCGCCACTACGTTTTCCTACGGCGACCAGATCTACGAACCCCGTAACTACAAAGAGGAGTACCACGGCCCCGTAACGGCCCGCTACGCTCTTGCTATGTCGCTCAACAACGCCACGGTCAAACTGGCCGAAGAAGTCGGTTATGACAAAGTGGCCGATCTGGCGCGCTCGGCCGGAATCGCCTCCGTGCGCCCCACACCTGCCATGGCTCTCGGCTCCTACGACGCCACGCCGCTCGACATGGCCGCCGCGTACACAGTATTCGCCAATAGCGGGGTGCGCATTTCCCCCATCCTCATCAACTCTGTACGCAACGCCAAAGGCGAAGTTCTTGAAAACTACGCGCCCGACAAAAAGTCCGTTCTCGATCCCCGCGTCGCGGCTGTGATGACCGACATGATGCAGGCAGTCATGAACTCCGGCACCGCCGCAGGCGTCCGCACCATGGGATTTACCGCGCCCGCCGCCGGAAAAACCGGCACCTCGCACGACGGCTGGTTCGCGGGCTACACCACCAACTTGCTGTGCATCATATGGGTCGGCTACGACGACTACAGCGATATCCACCTGAGCGGTGCGCAAACAGCAGCCCCCATTTGGGCCGAGTTCATGAAGCGCGCCGTCGCCCTGCCGGAATATTCCCACCCGGAGTTCTTCGGGCTGCCGCCGGGCGTCTCCTCAGTTCAGTTGGACAAGGCGACCAGCCGCCTGGCCACTCCGAATTGCCTGGAAACCTACGCTGCGGCCTTTATTGAGGGCACCGAACCCAAAGACACCTGCGACCAGCCCCTCCCTCCCGGTGCCTTTGCGGCTGGCCCAAATGGGGTCTTGCCAGGAGAGGGGGGAAAGGACGATCATTCTGGGGAGAAGCTTGGGGATCCGAAGAAGGGGTTCTTCGGGAAAGTAGCCAGCTTTTTCAAGGGAGACAAAACTCCGCCTCCCCCGCCTACCAAGCCCACGGGCGAAGGCCAGCCGCCCCAGTAGTCTCAAGCCGGCCAGGAGGTTTCGCAATGAGACTCCGCGTTGGTTGCTTCGCCCTTCTCGCCGTCCTCGCCAGCCTGTGCTGGTCAGCCGCTGTTGCCTCAACTCAAGGCGGACCAGCCAGCCAAGTCCAGGTCACCGCCCCCCTGGCACGTCATGCCGATGCACCTTCGGCGGAAGCCACAGCTGAGGAATTGGAACGCAAAGGCGATCAGCTCCGGGGAAACAAAAACTTCCTCGACGCGCTCGATTACTTGCGCGCAGCCGCAGCCAAGAGCCCGAAGAATCCCAAGATCCTGAACAAAATCGGTATCGTCCAGTTGCAGATGATCCGTTACAGCGAAGCTCGCAAGAGTTTCGAGGCCGCCTTAAGAATGGACCGAGGTTACGCCGATGCCCACAATAATCTTGGCGTCGATTACTACCTGCAGGAATCGGCCAAGCTGGCAGCCAAACTGCGCGCCGGAGCACAACCCAATTTGTGGTCCTCGGGTGACTTCGGACGCGCCATCAAGGAATATCGTAAGGCGATCAAACTACAGGAAGACTCCGCGTCGTTTTATAGCAATCTCGGCACCGCATACTTTGCCAAGAAAGACTTTGGGAAAGCTGTCGAGTCTTACTCCCGCGCACTCGCGCTCGATCCTGATGTCTTCGAGCACACTTCGCGCGTCGGCGTCGCAGCGCAAACGTCGTCACCCGGCGACCGCGCAGAATACTTCTACCTGTTGGCCAGAATGTACGCCAAGTCCGGAGCCACCGATCGTTCGCTCAGCTATCTGCGCCGAGCCATGGAGGACGGATACAAAGACATCAACAAGATCTTCCACGACGATGAATTCGCGGCCGTTCGGAACGATCCCCGGTTCTCGGCGCTCATTAACCATAAACCAACGGCGATCACCGAGTGACGCAACATTACGACGCAACATAACTAGGTCGCTTCCCGACATTTTTCTCGGCGAGAAATCTTTTATCCGCGTGGCAACCTGTGCTCTAATGTGGGCAACTCCTGAAAACAACAGGGTGAGTAAGGAGAAACGGTCCCACCGGTTGCCGACCCGAGCAACGCCCCAAGCAGGTAGCCGGTGGGTAGTTGAGTCATGTGCTTGAATTAAGGAACGTGTAGTCGCGAGCGCCCTCGCCCGCGTGGTCTTGATTTTCGAACGTAACCCGACCAATCATCTCCCGCTGCCCCATCGCACTATCCACATCAAGAAAATCAGCCTAGTTTCGACAGATGTGTGAGCAAGTTCGTGTGGACACAGGCGGGCCCAGGCGAACAATTTACGAAACCGTCGAATTTGCGTAAAATCCAGAAATGCTCCTCCCCGAGCCCACCCCGGCTTCCCCGCTCGACTGGGCCCACCCACTCGTCCGCGACTGGTTCATCGGCAGAATGTCCACGCCGACCGAGCCCCAAGAACACGGCTGGCCCCAGATCCTCGCCGGCCGCGACACCCTAATCTCAGCCCCCACCGGCTCCGGCAAAACCCTCGCAGCCTTCCTGATCTGTATCGACCGCCTCATCCGCAAAGCCGCCTCCGGCGAACTGCAAGACCGCACCGAAATCCTTTATATCTCCCCTCTCAAAGCCCTCGGCAACGACATCCAAAAAAATCTTGAACTCCCGTTAGGAGAAATCCTCGCCAGCGCCGGCCAGCAAGGCATGCTCATGCCCGAGATCCGCACGGCCGTCCGCACCGGCGACACCCTCATGTCCGAGCGCCGTGCCATGCTCAAGCGCCCGCCGCACATCCTCGTGACAACGCCCGAATCGCTCTACATCCTGCTCACCGCTGATAGAAGCCGCGCCATCCTCCGCGATGTCACCACCGTTATCGTCGATGAAATCCACGCCGTAGCCGACGACAAACGCGGCGCTCATCTTGCTCTATCTCTGGAACGCTTGGAAGCTCTAACTCATCAGAAGCCTCTCCGCATCGGCCTTTCCGCCACCCAGAAACCCATCACCGAGGTCGCGCAATTCCTCGTAGGCGCGCATCGCCCCGCCCCCGCCATCGTCGACGTCGGCCACAGGCGTCAAATGGATCTGGCCGTCGAAATTCCCGGCAGCCCCCTCGGACCCATAAGCTCCAACGAACAGTGGGAAGAGATTTACCAGCGACTCGCCGAACTGGCCGGCCAGCACCGCTCCACGCTCGTCTTCGTCAACACCCGCCGCATGGCCGAACGCCTTGCCCACCGCCTCGGAGAACTACTAGGCGAAGACCAGGTCGCCGCCCACCACGGCTCCCTAGCCCGCAAACTTCGTCTCGCCGCCGAAACAAAGTTAAAGACCGGCCAGATCAAACTCCTAGTCGCCACTGCCTCGCTCGAACTCGGCATCGATATCGGCAGTGTTGACCTCGTTTGTCAAATTAACACCCCTCGTTCCATCGCGGTAACACTCCAGCGTGTAGGCCGCTCCGGCCACTGGCGCGGAGCCATCCCTAAAGGCCGCCTCTTCGCCACTACCCGCGACGATCTCGTTGAATGTGCCGCTCTGGTCCGCGCCATTCGTCAGGGCGATCTCGACCGCCTGATCATCCCCAATTCCCCACTCGACGTCCTGGCCCAGCAAATTGTCGCCACCTGCGCGTCAGAAGAGTGGGACGAAGATGCTCTCTTCGACCTCTTCCGACACGCCTATCCTTATAAGACGCTCACTCGCGAGACCTACGAGTGCATTCTCGAAATGCTCTCCGAAGGCATCGCCGCCCAACGCGGCCGCTACGGCGCCTACCTTCACCACGACCGCGTCAATGGCAAACTCCGTGCGCGCCGTGGCGCACGCCTCGCCGCCATCACCAGCGGCGGCGCCATCCCCGACACCGCGCTCTACTCCGTCGTAGCCGAGCCCGATGGCGGCAACGTCGGCACGCTCGATGAAGATTTCGCCATCGAGAGCATGCGCGGCGACATCATGCTTCTCGGCAACACTTCCTGGCGCATTCGCCGCGTCGAATCCAAGACCGGCCGCGTCCTGGTCGAAGATGCCCATGGCGCACCACCCACCATTCCGTTCTGGCGCGGTGAAGCCCCAGCCCGCACCGATGAACTCTCGCTCCGCATCGGCGACCTCCGCCAAGCCGTCAGCGATCTGCTGCCCAACACTTCCCCAGTCGGCATCACGCAGCACCAACCAGCAGTTGCCGCCGCTGTAACCTGGCTCAAAGATGAATGCGGCCTGGACGACTCCGCCGCCGAGCAGCTCGTCGAATACATCCTCGAAGGCCGCGCTGTCCTCGGCGCTGTTCCAACTCAGAAAACAATCATCGCCGAGCGCTTCTTCGATGAAGGCGGCGGAATGCAGCTCGTTATCCACGCCCCCTTCGGAGGCCGCGTCAACAAAGCCTGGGGCCTCGCTCTCCGCAAACGCTTCTGCCGCAGCTTCAACTTCGAACTGCAAGCCGCCGCCACAGACAACGGCCTCAACATCGCCTTGGCCGAGCAGCACAGCTTCCCTCTCGCCGATGTCTTCCAATATCTCTACGCCGAAAGCGTCCAGCCAATTCTGGAACAAGCCGCCCTGGACTCCCCAATCTTCGCCACCCGCTGGCGCTGGGACGCGCAGCGAGCTCTCGCCCTGCTCCGCTTCCGCGGCGGCAAAAAGATCCCTCCACAAATCCAGCGCATGCGCTCCGACGATCTCCTCGCCGCCGTCTTCCCCGACGTAGCCGCCTGCCAGGAAAACATCGAAGGCGACATCAAAATCCCCGACCACCCGCTGGTTGCTGAGGTAATGAAAGACGTCCTGACCGAAGCCATGGATATCGACGGCCTCCGCGCTCTCCTCACCGGCATCGCTGATGGCTCAATTCGTTGCGTCGCAGTCGACACCCCGATTCCCTCGCAGTTTTCCCACGAAATCCTCAACGCCAACCCTTACGCCTTCCTGGACGATGCTCCATTAGAGGAACGCCGCGCCCGCGCCGTAGAGATGCGCCGCATGTTGCCCGCATCGGTCTTGGAAGAAGTCGGCAAACTCGACCCCGCCGCCATCACCCAGGTCCGCGAAGAAGCCTGGCCCGACGTTCGCGACGCCGATGAACTCCACGACCTCCTCCATACCCTGATCGCCCTGCCGGAAGTCCGCTCCGAGTGGTCCAACGAAGTCCGTCTAGAAGCCTCCCCGCAACACGCCGAGTCGATCTGTAAGTGGCGCCGCTCCTTCGACCACCTGATTCTGGAACATCGCGCCACGCTGGAATGGGTGAACGGTCAAATCTACTGGGTAGCAGCCGAGCGCGCCAACACATTCTCCGTCCTCTACAAGAGTCATGTAGAGGCAGGCGCCTCCGCCTCCCCCGCTTTAGAAGGTGTGGAACCCCCATCGTTCGCCGACGCCCTGCTAACCACGGTAACCGGCTGGATGGCCCACATCGGCCCTACCACAGCCAGCAATCTGGCCCGCACCCTCAACCAACCCACAAACGCAGTAGACCAAGCCCTGCTAAGAATGGAAGCCTCCGGCTCCATCCTCCGCGGCAACTTCACCGGTTCCACAAACGAAATAGAGTGGTGCGAACGCCGCCTCCTCGCCCGCATTCACCGCCTCACCCTCGGCACCCTCCGCAAGCAAATCCAGCCCGCCACCGCCGCCCAGTTCCTTCGCTGGCTCTTGCGCTGGCAACACATCGCGCCCAACTCCCAGCTCGCCGGAGAGCGCGGCCTCCGCGAAGTCCTCAATCAACTTCAGGGCTTCGAAATCCCCGCCAACGCATGGGAACCCGAAATCCTTTCCCGCCGTGTCGCCAACTATGATCCCCAATGGCTCGATCAACTCTGCCTCACCGGAGCCGTCGGCTGGGGCCGCCTTTCTCCCCATCCCGCCACGCTCGAGGATTCCGCGCATGGCAAACGCCGAGTCATTCCCACCAGCGTTGCCCCCGTGACCTTCTTCGCCCGCGACGACGCCGACTGGATGATCCCGCGCCATTCTGCAAGCGACCAAGGCGGCGCAACCCGCGGCCTCAGCGAAGGCGCAATCCAGGTCTTCGAATTCCTCCGCCAGCGCGGCGCATCGTTCTTCATCGATGTCGTCAAAGGCACCGGCAAACTCAAAGCCGAGGTCGAAACCGGGCTCTGGGAACTCGTCGCCGCCGGCCTAGTCACCGCCGATGGCTTCGACAACCTCCGCGCCCTCATCGACCCGAAACGCCGCTCCGGACAAGGCTCCGGACGCACCATCCGCCCCCGCCACAGCTCCGGCCGCTGGTCCCTGCTCTACGCCGATGCCGCTACCGATCGCGCCACCGCGACCACAGCCACCTGCTGGATGCTCCTCCAGCGTTACGGCATCGTCTTCCGCGATCTGCTCGCCCGCGAAACCGTCGTCCCCAAGTGGCGTGAGCTTCTCATCGCCTTCCGACGCCTGGAAGACCGCGGCGAAGTCCGCGGCGGCCGCTTCGTCGACGGATTCCTGGGCGAACAATTCGCTCTCCCCGCCGCAGTCGAATCGCTGCGCGCCACCCGTCAACTTCCTCCCAGCGGCGAACTCACCGCAGTCTCCGCCGCCGACCCCCTCAACTTAGTAGGCATCATCGTCCCCGGCGACCGCACCCCTGCCATCTCCGGCCGCCACGTAACCTATCAGGACGGAATTCCACAATTGGAAAGCCAACTTCCGCACCGCGTAGCCGGCGACTAGCCCGGGCTTATGTAGGGGGCAGGCGCCACACCTGCCCTGAGGAGCGTAGCTCCGAACCGAAGACTCGAATAGCCTACCGTCGCCCAAGAAAAGTGGGCCGCCATTACTGGCGACCCAAGCTCCGCAGAACCAGTCTTCCCCCGTATATGATTTCTGAATCCCGCGGAAGTCCGCGGCACCTCGGCGCGCCCAACCGTTTCGCGCAGCTCCCGGCAACCGCTTAAGATTTGTGGCCCGCCGGGCACCTGACGAAGGGGTGTGCAGGAACCCGACGGGCACAACTGTCCGTAAAGATTAAAGTCGCTTTTGGCGACTCCACTCGGAGCAGAAAGTGTATGGAGAGCGAAAACCACCCCTGACAGCTTCTCAAAATGATTCGCACCCGAAAGGCCAAAACGGGAAGGCCCCCACCCGCCCGGAAGAATCTCAGCAAAGCACTGCTGCATATAGACTTAAGCCCATCTTCCAAGACCAGCCCTAGCCAGGAATCAGCTCCAAGCCACTATCCAAAAGGCTAGCCCCTATCCGTTTGGATAGTCTTTCCGCCAAGCGTCTTACAACCCCCTGTCCCCAAACCCCGCGCGTGTGTTAAACAAGAAGACTCCCCCGAATCATGAATCCACGACTGCGTGTAATCGCTGGCCCGCTCAAGGACAAAGTAATCGACCTACCCGCCGGAGAAATCTCCATTGGCCGGGTGGGCACGAACCAGGTAGCCATCAGCGACCCCGCCCTCTCCCGCCGCCACTGCCTCATTGTTCAGGACGATGGCCACTTCAAGATCCAAGATCTCCAAAGCCGCAACGGCACCCTCGTCAACGGCAGCGCCATCACCGAGCATTGCCTCCGTCACGGCGATCGCATCGGCGTGGGCGACTCCCTGCTGCTCTTCCTAACCCAGGAGGAGAGCCCCGAACCGGCCGGAACCGTTGAATTTGACGATGACAATCTCCCCATGCAGGCCACGGTGCACCTCCGCCCCGAGGACGCGGTCTACCTTCATCCCCAAGTCGCCGCCGAGGAAGATTCCGTTTCCGCCGCCCTCAGCCGCAATCTCAACGCCCTGTTGAAGGTGAGCCAGTCCGTCCACGCCATCCACGACCCGCGCGAGCTGCAAGAGCAGGTTCTACAATCGATTTTCGAAGTCGCCCCCGCCGAAGATGGCGCCATCCTCCTCGATCGCCACGGCGAATTCACTTCCACCCTCGCCCGCGACCGCCAAGGCTCGGAAGCCCCAGTTCGTGTCAGCCGCACCATCGTGCAGCAGGTCATGAAGCAGGGGGTGGCACTGCTCCTCAACGATGTGCAACATCAGAGCGAATACGGCGGCGTCAAAAGCCTGGTCGCCTCTCAGGTCCGTTCGCTACTATGCGTTCCGCTGAACGTGATGGATCGGGTCACGGGCTGCGTTTACATCAGCACCCGGAAAGCCGACGTTCCGTTTACAGAAGATCATCTGCAAATGGTCACGGCGCTTGCTGCCATCGCGTCGGTTGCCTTAGAAAATGTCAACCAACTCGATTGGCTGCGCCAGGAAAACCGCCGCCTCATCACCGAAATCAACCTCGATCACAACATGGTGGGCGATAGCCCCGCCATCCACGAGGTGCTGCAGGTTCTCTCCCGCGTCGCCCCCACCGAAACCACCGTCCTAATCCGCGGCGAAAGCGGCACGGGCAAAGAGCTAGCCGCCCGTGCCATCCACAACAATAGCCGGCGCGCGGAAAAGCCGTTCGTCGCCATCAACTGCGCTGCGATCACGGAAACGCTCCTCGAGAGCGAACTCTTCGGCCATGAAAAAGGCTCGTTCACCGGAGCAATTGGCCAAAAGAAGGGCAAGCTTGAGGCCGCCAACGCCGGTACGGTTTTCCTCGACGAAATCGGCGAACTCCCGCCCGGTCTGCAAGCTAAGCTCTTGCGTGTCCTGCAAGAACGCGAACTGGAGCGCGTCGGAGGAACTCGGCCGATTCCGGTCGACATTCGCGTCCTGGCCGCCACCAATCGCAATCTCGAAGAAGCGATGAAATCAGGCCAGTTCCGGCAGGATCTCTATTTCCGTCTCAACGTAGTAGCGCTTACCATGCCGCCCCTGCGCGATCACAAGCAGGACATCCCGCAACTCGCCGCCTATTTCGTCGAGAAGCACAGCGCCCGCTCCAGCCGCCCCGTAAAACCCATCGCCGACCGCGCCCGAGCCTGTCTCATGAGCTATGACTGGCCCGGCAACGTCCGTGAACTGGAAAATGCCATCGAACGCGCGGTGGTCCTGAGCGTAAGCGACACCCTGCTCCTCGAAGACCTCCCCGAGCAAATCCTCGACCTCAACCCGTCCCCGGATTACTCTTCGGCGAAATACCATGCCGCTGTGCAAGACCTCAAAAAGAAATTGATCCTAAGTGCCGTCAAGGACTCCAACGGTAACTACACCGACGCCGCCAAATCCCTGGGCCTGCACCCAAATTACCTCCATCGCTTGATCCGAAATCTGAACCTGAAGAGCAGTATCTAAGAGAGCAGTATCTAGGAAGGGCCGGCCCAATCCTTGCGGGCTATCTCACGTCGGGCTATCTTATGTGGGTCATCTTATGCCAGCCATCCTGACCGGAGTTTGGCGTGCGCGCAGCGTACGCCAAACGCAGCCGAAGGACGCCTGCCCGCTCAATACCCTAGAAACCGCCGAGCCGTTTCTCACCGCGCGCCATGCGCGAACAAGCATTGTCCTTCTGCTTTGTTCCCTCCTCCTCCTTTGCGCGGCGGCCGCCCGCGCAGACATCCAGGACCCCCCGGCCAACGATTACGGCCCCACCCGCAAGCTTGGCCGCGGTTTATCGAATTTCTTCATCGCGCCAGCGGAAATTCCGGTAACGATTGCCAAAGTTAGCACGGATGAAGGTAACGCGGCCGCCGCCGGTTATGGGGTGGTACGCGGCTTGGGTCGGTCAGGCGCGCGCCACATTGCCGAGCCAAGCGTCAACCGCACGAGCAGCGCACAAGCGGCAACCGGAATGGTCCACTCTCTCGAGGAAAGCACTTCTTGCCGCCACTCACTTTCCCCAGCGACCCGACATCGCGCGTTGCAACTCATCGAAGTCGACCCCAATATCCCTACCATCGAGCCCGGCTCGCCGGTTTGGGCTCCTCGGCGTGAGCGTTCCGTTTCCGTCAGCCGCCGATGCGGGGTTCCTGCTGGCCATTCCCTTGGCGGTCGCGGGGGTCTTTGCCTTCACCTCGGCGCCGAGCCGCCTGACGACGCGCGGCGAGGCGCTGCTGGCCGGCGCCATAGTCGCTTTGTCGCTGGTGTTCGTCGCCTGGTCGCTGGGGCTTCGTAACGTCTATGACAGCTCATCAGCGTCGCCGGCAGCCCAGCTGATCGGCCTGGCTTACCCCGTAGGGGACATCGTCACGATCACGGTCCTCGTCCTGGCATTGCGGCGGGCGCGACAGGGGGAAAGGGGTCGCATGCTCTTGCTCCTCGGCGGTCTCGCCGCCAATGCGTTGGCGGACAGCACCTTTGCGTATCTGACCGCCAACGGATCCTATGCCGCGATCGGCAGCGTGCTGGATGCGGGCTGGGTGGTCGGATACCTGCTCATCGCCCTTGCCCCCTTGTGGCCGGCGACCGACAAAGAGGCGACTGCGGTGGAAGGCCCGATCCAGCTGTGGCAGCTGGCGCTGCCGTGGGTGGCGGTGCTGGCCGCGGCGATCACCGCCATCAGGCTCGCCTCGACGGATCAGACGCTAGATCGATTTGCGACGGTACTGGCCGGAAGCATCGGCATCCTTCTCGTCGGAAGCCAGGTCCTTTCGCATCGGGACTCACGCTCGTTCCTGGTGAAAAGCCAGCGCATGGAAAACCAGCTCGAGCGGCGCAGCGGCCTGCTCGACGAGATCATCACCCACGCTCCGCTCGGCATAGCCCGCGTCGGCCCCGACATGAAGATCATCGACGTCAACCCACGAATGGCCACGCTCATGCGCCTGAGCCCAGAGGAAGCGGTCGCGACCCCGGTCGCGCGCTATCTTCAAACCGACGAGTTCGCGCGTGTCGCGGAGCTGTTCCGCCCCCTCTGGAATGGCGAAGTCGACACCATCGAATCCGACAGCAACATGGTCCGACCTGACAAGACCACCGTTTGGCTCCACTGGAGCGCGACCACGGTGCGCAACGCCGCGGGCCGCGTGGAGTACTTCCTCGCGATGTACGAGGACACTGACGCGGAGCATGCCGCGAACGAGGCCGCAATCGCCCACCTGGCCGGCATCGAGCGGCTCAATGAGCTGAAGAGCGAGTTCATCACGTTCGTGAGCCATGAGTTCCGGACGGGACTGGTCGGAATCCAGGGCTTTAGCGAGATGATGCGCGACTCGGAGCTGCCGGTCGATGAGGTCAAGAGCTACGCGGGCGAGATCAACAAGGACGCCGAACGCCTCAACCGCATGATCAACGACATGCTCGACCTCGATCGGATCGAGGCCGGCCGCCTGACGCTTCGGATCGAGCCGGTGGATGTGAACGTGGTGCTGGAGGGCGCGGTTGAGCGAGCGCACGTCTCGAGCGAGCGTCACCAGTTCACCACCGACCTCGACCCCACTACGCCGATCGTGCACTGCGACGCCGACAGGCTCGCGCAGATCATCTCCAACCTGCTGACCAACGCTGTCAAGTACTCCCCAGACGGCGGCTCGATCGAGGTTGCCAGCCGCGTGGTGGAAGGCTTTGTCGAGGTCAGCGTGCGTGACCACGGCTCCGGAATCGCGCCCGAATTCGCAAAACGCCTGTTCAGCCGCTACGAGCGCTACGAGAAGACCAGCGGCAAGGTAATCGGCACCGGGCTTGGTCTGGCGATCGCCCGGCAGATCGTCGAGATGCAGGGCGGGCGCATCTGGCTCGATACCACCGTTGGCGTCGGTTCCGAGTTTCACTTCACGCTCCCGCTGCAAGCAGCAAAGACAGCAGGTTGAGCTCGCCGAGCCGGGTGCTGATCGTCGACGACGATCCGGTCAACATCGAGCTGCTCAGTCATTACCTCGCCGGCCACGTCGACGATATTCGAGGACTGACCGACTCACGCCAGGTGGAGACTGTCTTCTCCGAGTATCAGCCGGACCTCGTCCTGCTCGACCTTCACATGCCCGACCCCGATGGTCTCGAGGTTCTCCGCCGCCTCCGTGGCGCCCGCCTCAGCCTTGGCTACCTTCCCGTGATCATGCTGACCGCGGACAGCGGGCACGTGGCTCGCAACAGCGCTCTCATCCTCGGCGCCGATGACTTCTTGCTGAAGCCTTTCGACCGTGAGGAGGTGGTCCTCCGCGTGCGCAACCTTCTCCGCACAAGGCAGCTTTACGTCGACGCAAGAGAAGGGCGGTCCGAAACCTAAGCAGGCTGGTCCAGAAACTCCGTGACGAGCGACTGGAAGTGATGCACTCCGTTTTCCCGCAGCGCTGAAAATCGCCCGCGCGTGTAAGACCGCGATCGCAACCCTCGCTGCACCTGCTCGCAAACCGCGATGTCCTCCTGCTGGATCTCGTCAGAGAACGCGATCGTTTGCTGCATCGACTCCCATCCCGCACCGGTGCCGGGCTCAGCGAAGAACCACTCGAAGATCGTGAGCGTGCGGTCCGGTCCCATCGGGAGGATGACGTTGGTGCTGATGTTGTCCTGGTAGATGTTCAGCATCGTGTTCGGGAAGATCCAGTAGTAAAGGGCGTTGTCCTCCGCGCCCGGCATGCGGATGTAGCGCCGGTCTCGTCCCGGCACCTCGCCCGGCTTCAGCTCGCGGATCGGCGCGTGTTGCTTTGAGTAGTAGCGGAAGGTCTCGACGCGGTACTGGTCGTACTCGAGCTCCTTGAAGAGCCCGGGGTGCGCGATGGGTAGGTGATACCCCTCCAGATAGTTGTCCACGTAGACCTTCCAGTTGCACGCGATCTCGTAGTCGCGTCGCTCTCGTAGCACAGTGCCCACCATGTCCAGCAGTCGAACGGGCCGTTGCCTCCGACTAGAAGTCGTAAAGACCCTGTAGCCCGAGGAGCTGAGGTGCACAGCCAACTCCTCCCCAACCGCTCTCGTACCTAGCGAAGAGCTGAGGAAGTTGCCGACGAGTAGGATGCTGCGTGACATCGGAGAGAGAGGTCTATCAAGAAGCACGCCGCTCGAAGCGTGCGACGGGAAAGCGTCACTCTCTCGAATGATCACGCCATCCAGAGCCCCGCCGCCGCTGTTCCCCAACCACAACACTTGACGCCCCGTGCGACAAGGGCGCCCTGTGCTCAGCCGTACCGCCTGGGCTCGCCCCTTCGGGCAAGCGCGCAAGTCGCTGCGGCACTTGGCGCTACCGCGCTACCCGTCGTCCAGTGACGCCGCTCATATCTGGTCGGTTGGATGGTTTCGTAAACTTGCCATGCGTCACACGCTCGCAGAGACGGTAGTGTGCGTGGCGGTTGTGCGCCTGGCAGGGGCACCTGCCTTAACCAGGGAATTGTCG
>Ga0137418_10002341_pt1 | contig 17346 bp, 13 predicted proteins | sample CZODoug3_1_2_16f_FD_122242 | JGI IMG/M metagenome (GOLD analysis project Ga0137418, IMG submission 122242) | Vadose zone soil fungal communities from Angelo Coast Range Reserve, California, USA - CZODoug3_1_2_16fungal (Hybrid Assembly) | ecosystem: Environmental > Terrestrial > Soil > Vadose... | reverse complement strand
GTCGTCGGCGATCTCGATCGGCTCCGGCGGCCCGTTCGGCGCCGAGGGGCCGCAGCAGCGGCAGCAGCATGTTCAGGTCGTGCGTCAGCTCGATCGCGAACACGATGCCCGTCAGCGGCGAGCGCATCGTGCCGCCGAGGATGGCGCCCATGCTGACGAGCGGCCAGAAGCCCGGTCCCAGGGCCGGCAGGAACGCGCCTTCGACGCCGCCGAGCGCCCCGCCCATCATCAGCAGCGGCGCCAGCACGCCGCCCGACGTGCCCGAGCCGAGCGCAATCGCCCTGGTCGCGGTCATCATCGCGCATGCGTTCACGGTGCTGACGCTGCGCCGATCGATCCTCACGGAGAAGGTGAGCCGCCGGGGCTACCACCTCACGCGCGAGTACTCAATCGATCCGCTCGAGATCCTGTTCGTCCCTGGAGGTGGTGCGCACCAACGTGGTCGCGCTCTCCGCGACGATGACGCTCGAGCAGACGCGTGCGATCGTCGGCGACCCGCCGCGGCCCCGCCGCCGTCAGCGGCTCTATCCGGTCGTCGATGCCGATCAACGGTTGCTGGGGGTGGTGACGCGCAGCCACCTCGAACACTCGATGCAGACGGGGCCAGCCTCGATGAGGATTGGGGATGTCGCGCAGTCGCTGCCGATCGTGGCCTATCCGGACGAGCCGCTGCGGGCCATCGTGCACCGCATGGCGTCGACGGGGCTAACGCGATTCCCTGTCGTCGAACGTGGCCCCGAGCGCCGGCTCGTGGGCATGGTCGGGCTGTCCGACCTGCTCGCCGGGCGCAGCCGCACGCTTGATGCCGAACATCGGCGAGAACGCGTCTTCTCGCTCAAGCTCGGTCGAGGGGCGAGCTAGGGGAGGATCCGCCAGGAGCCAGAGCAGTCTGACACCCATTCGTCTACCGGCTGTGGACGATGCGGAGGTCGCGCGCTCCGGCAGCCGCCGTGCGGGGCTCCTGGATGTCGCGCGTCCGCTGTTCCGTGCGCATCGCGGCGCCGACGATGCGCCCGAGGTGCGGCGCCATCATTTCGACGAGCCGGCTCTGGTCCTCGGTGAACGCCTGCGGCGCGGCCGCGTAGGCGGTGAAGACGCCGACCACGCGTTCGCCGTCCACGAGCGGCGCGCTCAGCGCGCTTCCCAGCTTGATGCCGCGATCGTAGAGGTCGAGCGCCGCGTCCGAGTTGGCGATCGTCTGCCGGCACGCGGCCACCCATCCGCTGAGCCGCTCGCTCATCGCAATCGACGTGCCGCGCAGCGCGGCTGCGTGCTCGCCCATCGCATGGCGCGCCACGAGATGACCCGACGCGGCGTCGTGAATGTAGAACGCGAAGGTCGTGTCGGGAACGATGCGTGAGAGGTACGTGGTCGCCAGCACGGCGGCGTCGCCGAAGGTCGCCTCGCCGCCGAGCGCGCGCGACAGGCTGATGATCGCCAGCAGGTCGTCCGGCGCGTCGCCGCGGAGCTCGGTCACCGCCGCCGCGGGCGGCTGCGGCGCCGCGATGGCGCGGCCAATCTTCGACAGCGCCTCCTGGTGAGGCAGCGGCTCCATCACGACTTCCGCGGCGATCTCGCGATACACCTTCATGAAGGTGTCCACCACGAGGGGGTCGTACATCTTCCCGCGGCGGTCGATGATGATCTTCATCGCCTCGGCGTCGGTCAACGCCGGCCGGTACGGACGGTCGGACGTCAGCGCGTCGTAGCAGTCCACGACCGACAGGATGCGCGCGCCAATCGGAATATCGTCGCCCCTGAGCCCGCGCGGATATCCACTGCCGTCCCAGCTCTCGTGATGCGCGCGGACGATCGGCACCACCGGATACGGAAAATCGATCGCCGAGAGGATGTCGGCGCCGACGTCGACGTGCAGCTTCATCTGCTCGAACTCGAGCGGCGTCAGCTTGCCGGGCTTGTTGAGAATGTGCTCGGGCACCGCGAGCTTGCCCGTATCGTGCAGCAGCGCGGCGGCGTTGATGGCCTTGAGCGTCTTGTCGTCGGTGACGCCGAGCGCCTTGGCCAGGCCGATCGCGAACTTCTGCACGCGGCGGATGTGGTCCGAGGTGACGCCGTCCTTCGCCTCGATCGCCGTCGCCAGCGTCTCGATGGTCGAGAGGTACAGCTTGTCCACCGTCTGCACGTATCGCTCGGCGTCGCTCAGGCGTCCCGTGATCGAACGCAGCGTCAGGTGCAGGACGACGACGAGCGGCGCCACCGCGAGGGCGGCCATCGCGCCGCCCGAGCGCATCACGATGACGAAGCAGAAGGCGGCGGACGCGGCCGCGACGTAGTTGACCGACAGTGGCCACAGCCGCTTCCACACGGCCGCAAGCGGGGCGTTCGTCTCGAGCGAGATGGCGACGGCGAGCAGGCCCGAATTGAGCCCGAAGTAGACGGTCGTCAGCGCGGTCAGCGGCACAATCGTCTGTGTGATGGGCGTGGACGGGTCGAGCGGCGCGCCGCCGAGCACCTGGAAGACCCACGTGGCAACGCCGAGCGACAACGCCGGCTGCGCCCCGTTGAACAGCAGCCGCTTCATGCTGTAGCCGCGCCGGTACGTCAGTGCCGCGCTGTCGAGCGCGAGCGCCACCATCGCCGTGGAGGGGCCGAAGAGCATCGCGGATGCGATGAAGAACGTGTCCGACGCCGACACGAGCGCGTTCACGCCCGGGATCTTCACCGCGGCGGCGCCGGCAACGAGCCCGAGCCCCGCGAACACGAGCGTGCTCAGCGGCGGCGGCGTCACGATCATCGAATAGAGCGCCAGCGCGATGGCCCCGAAGCCGAAAAAAATCACCGCCCCGACGTGAATGTCGAGGGCGGTGATTCCAGGGCGCCGGGATGAATGCTGCTGGGGTGCTGCCATCTCTGGTGCGCTTCTAGTGATCAGCGCGCGTTGTCGGAAATCGTGGTCGCGTCACCCCAGACGAGGTGGTAGTCGTCCGTGGTGTCGTTGTCGCCCCACACGAGGTGCTGTCCTTCGGGCGAGTAGACGTCGTCTCCCCAGACCAGGTGTTCGTTGGCCGTCCAGTAGGAGACGTCGCCGAAGAGAATCCGCTTGGGCGCGAGGACGCTGATCGAATTGGTCAGCCCGATCAGGTTCAACTTGCCCCACGCGAGCTGATTCGGGTTGAGGAGGATGCCGGGCAGCTCCAGAATGTTGAGAAGACGGATGCCGTTGCCGTTGTACAGGTTCGTCTGCAGGTGGCCGTCGTCCCAGAACGACACGCCGCCCGATCGGTCGAGCAGCAGGCTGAGCAACGAGTTGAGGAGACCCGAGTTGGCCTGCTCCTGGCGCGACGTCCAGAAGTTCGCGTTGCCCGCGCCGGCGCCGTAGACGCCCGCGTCCACCATGTAGGTCGAGCCGGACTGCAGGATGAACTTCGCCTGCGTCGCGCTCAACGACGGCTGCGCCTGCAGCAGCAGCGCGACCGCGCCGCTGACCATCGGCGCCGACATGCTCGTGCCGCTCATCCGGAGGTAGCCGTTGTTGCCCGAGCCCGCGATGTGCTCGGCGGGGTAGTGCGCCGGGATGTACGAACCGGGCGCCTCGAGCGAGATGATCTTGTTGCCCGGCGCCGCGAGATCCGGCTTCGCGTTGTTGTCCCACTTCGTCGGCCCGCGCGACGAGTAGGTCGTCACCCTGTCGTCGTCACGCGAGCCGGTGCCCCAGGTGTTGGTCGCGCCGACGGTGATCGCGTACGGCGAGTTGCCGGGCGAGGCGATGCCACCGAGGACCGGCGTGCCGTCCGCAAGCTTGCCCGCGTTGCCCGCCGCGGCGACGACGATGAGGCCGGCGCGGTACGCGCGCTCGACCGCGGCGCACAGCGGGTCATAGATGACCGGCTCGGTCACCGCGTGGCCGAGTGAGAGGTTGATGACTTTGATCTTGTAGGTCGACTTGTGCGCGATGACCCAGTCGATGCCCGCGATCACGTCGCTGGTGTTGCCGACGCCGTCGTCGCCGAGCACGCGGACGTTGACGACCTGCGCGCCAGGTGCAATGCCGCCCGAGTAGAGCGTGGTCACGCCGGACGCGGCGCTGCCCGAGCCGGTAATGATGCCCGCGACGTGCGTGCCGTGGCCGTATTCATCGGTCGTCGGCTGGCCGGCGACCATGCTGACGCTGGCTAGAATCTTTCCCGTGAGCGCCTTGTGCGCCGAGATGCCCGAGTCGAGCACGGCGACGACCGCGCCCTGGCCCGTCAAGCCCGGGATGCCGCCGAGGCCGAGCAGGCCGCCGGCCTTGCCCGCATACACCTGGTTGGCAACCGTCGCCTGCTTCGAGACCGTCATGAAGTCAGCGACCGGAAGGTCACCTGAGAGGTGCCGGACGGCCGGCTCGTCGCGCAGCGCGTCGAGCTGCGCCGTGGTCGCTTCGAGCACGACCCCGCCGGTCAGGACGCGGACGACCGGCACGCCGTGGCGCGCGGCAGCCGTGCGCACATCGGTTTCTGTCCCGTGTGCAATGACGCGAACGACTTTCGTTGAATGCTTTGCCTCGAACGCGCGGAGGTCATCCGACACCGAGGCGCGATGACGGAGGTTGTTGCTGCGTGGCGCCGTCACGGCGGCAACCGCCGCGGCACACACGACACCCAGGACGATCAGTTTTCGAAGCTGCATATGTTTTCCTAGTGAGCTGTCGCTTTAGGACTCGATGTGCCCGTGAGGACTGCAACGGACAGACCGTTAGCTGAGCTGGGGCGTCATCGTGTTGATAGAGAACGGGTTGGCGCGAAACGGCCGGCCGCGACGACGCGTGGAGCCGCGACGCCGTGTGCGTTCGTGCAACATGTGCGGCCGTGCGGCACGGCGTCTGTACCGGATATCCGCTGACGATTCAACGAGTTCACCGCGTGTTCCGGAATCGGAACACACGTTGATCCAAATCAGGGCAGCGCCGGTGTGCTATCCGAGGAAAAAGCGGTAAGCGGGGTTGTCGGCTTCGATCGTGTACTCGTAGCCGAGTCCTTCGAGAAAGGATCGAAACGCGGGAAGGTCGTGGTCTTCGACTTCGAGCCCCGCGAGCACCCGGCCGAAATCGGACCCGTGGTTGCGATAGTGGAACAGGCTGATGTTCCACCGGCCCGCGAGCGCATCGAGGAAGTCGCCGAGCGCGCCGGGACGTTCCGGGAACTCGAACCGGCACAACCGCTCGTGCTGCACGTCCGGCGCGTGCCCACCGACCATGTGGCGCACGTGCAGCTTCGCCATCTCGTTGTCGGTGAGATCGACCGTCTCGTAGCCGCTCTGGCGAAGGTGCCCGATCAGGTCTTCGGCGTCCTGGCGTGACTGCGTCGCGAAGCCGACGAAGATGTGCGCCTGCTGGCGTCCGGAGAGGCGATAGTTGAACTCGGTGACGACGCGGCGGCCGATCGCCCCGCAGAACTCACGGAAGGCGCCCTTGCGTTCCGGGATGGTGACGGCGATGAGCGCCTCGCGCGCTTCGCCGACCTCCGCCCGCTCGGCCACGAACCGCAGGCGGTCGAAGTTCATGTTCGCGCCGCTCAGCACGGCGGCGAGCACGCGCCCGCGGACGCCCTCGCGCCCGACCCACGCCTTCAACCCCGCGGTCGCCAGCGCGCCGGCCGGCTCCATGATGGTCCGCGTGTCGTCGAAGATGTCCTTGATCGCCGCGCACACCTCGTCGTTGGTGACGCGGACGACTTCGTCCACCGTATCGCGCGCAATCGCAAACGTCAGCTCGCCGACGTCACGCACCGCGACGCCGTCCGCAAACAGGCCCACGTGATCGAGGTGGACGCGCCTCTTCGCCTCGAGCGACCGGTACATCGCGTCGGCCTCGAACGGCTCGACGCCGATCACGTTCACGTCGGGCCGCAGCGCCTTGATGTAGCCGGCGATGCCCGCGATGAGCCCTCCCCCGCCGACCGGCACGAACACGGCCGAGAGGTGGTCCTGGCTGTGACGCAGGATTTCGGCGCCGATGGTCCCCTGCCCCGCGATGACGAGCGGGTCGTCGAACGGGTGGATGAGCGTCATGCCGGTCTGGGCGACGAGCGTGTCGCAGTGTGCCTTGGCGTGGTCGTAGCTGTCGCCGGCGAGCACGACCTCGGCGCCCATCCCGCGCACCGCGTCCACCTTGATGCGCGGCGTCGTCTGCGGCATCACGATGACCGCGCGCAGTCCGAGCTTGCGCGCGGAGAACGCGACGCCCTGTGAATGGTTGCCGGCGCTGGCGGTGATGATGCCGCGCGCACGCTCGTCGGGCGTCAGGTGCGCGATCTTGTTGTAGGCGCCCCGCAGCTTGAAGCTGAAGACCGGCTGCAGGTCCTCGCGCTTGAGGAGGACCGTGTTGCCGAGACGGCGCGACAGGCCGGGCGCCGGGTCGAGCGGCGTCTCGCGCGCGACGTCGTAGACCCGGCTGGTGAGAATGTCGTGGAGAAGCGTGGTGAGCGACGCGTTCACTCGAAAAACGGGCCGACCTGAAGGTCGGCGCCTGCGACCGAGTCTATCTCAATAGGTCGACGGGTTGGGTTGTGGTCTCTGCACAGCGCTCGCGGCGCGCGGCAGGTTACGCGGCGCGGCGACGTTGCTCGTACACAGATCCGCCATCACGCGCGCCGCGGTTCGCATCGATAACGGATTCGTCACGAGCGTCACGCGTCCCTCGGCGACCGCGGCACAGATGGCCGCAGGGTCGGGCGCGGCATCGATCAGCGAATAGGTCGTTCCGAGCATCTCGAGCCGATGCACGTCGCAGTTGCCGACCATCGGCTTGCCGTGGCGCGCCGCCCACCGTTTGCCCAGGATGTTGAAGTTGACGTACCGCGTGAACATCGCGTTGTATTCGACGGCATCGAAGACGTCGGCATGCCGCTCCGTCCATCCGCGGAGCGCGCTCGCGGCCGGGAAAAACGGGTGCGGCGCGATGACGAGTCCCTGCTCGCGCGATTTCAGCGCACGCAGATCGTCGAACGAGCCGACGGCTTCCGACGCCCGGCTGAAATTGAGCAGCAGGACGTGACGCCCGTCGATCGTCCGTTCGATGCCGGGGATGAGGACGATGGCGCGCGAGGCCGCGTACCTGGCGTAGATGGCGACATCGAGCTGCTTGTCGTGGAGCGTGATGGCGAGCGCGTCGTACCCCAGCTCAGCCGCACGGTCGATCAAGTCGAACGTGCTGTACGGAATCGGGTCGATCGGGTCGTCCGAGGTATGGGTATGGAGTTCGACTTTCAGCATTGCCAGCGAGAAACCAATTCACAAGTCAGGCCTACCCGCCGTCCCATGGAAGTGGTGCGCTCGCCCCCGGGGTGCGAACGCCGCTTCCACTAGCTGGTAAACTGCTGTCCTTACAGGTTATCGGAGCAAACCCGCGTGTCGATTACGGTCTCCACGTTACCGCCCCATCCCGCCCCGGCGGCCGTCCACGCGGGCGAGTCGGCGGAACGGGCAGCCCCCAGGCTGGCATTAACCACCCGGTACGCCGACTTTTGGCTCCTTGGCGGCGCCAGTCTGCTGGTCTGGCTGGTGATGTTCGCCGTCCAGGGGTTCCGCGCCGCGTGGGCGATCGACCAGCATTTCAAGAACCTGACGGTCACGACGGCCTCGCTGTCGCTCCTCGTCAACTACCCGCACTTCCTGGTCTCGTACAAGCTGGCGTACAGCCGCGGGCGCGGGTTCGTCACCACGCACTGGTGGCAGCTGGTCGCCGTCCCCGCGCTGCTCGTCGCCACCTTCGCGTTCGCGTACGCCTACTACGCCGTGCCGGTGTCGCAACTGCCGCTCGTGTCGCTGCTGTCGCGCGACCTCGGTGGCTTCGGCAACAACGCGCGCGTGATCTCGGGGCCGCGCTTCGGCGACCTGCTCTTCGCGCTGACGTTCAACGTGATGATCTTCACGGTCGGCTGGCACTACACCAAGCAGGTCTTCGGCTGCATGATGGTGTACGCCTACTTCGACAAGTACAGGTTCTCGCCGCGCCAGCGGACGCTGACGAAGTACGCGCTGCTGAGCATCTGGTGGCTGAACTTCGCGACCGCCAACGCCGCGGGCACGGAGAACAACTTCTCGCAGTTCAAGTACTTCTCCTTCGACCTGCCCGACATCCTGGTGCCGCTCACGACGTTCATCGTCGGCGCCGGGCTCGTGCTGGTGGCCTACGAGGTGTTCTGGAAGAACTTCCGCGAGCGCGGCCAGGCGCCCCCCGTCAACATGGTGGTGCCGTTCGTGGCGCTCTACGTCTGGTGGCTGCCGATCACGCGGCAGTACGAGTTCTACTTCCTGCTGACGCCGTTCTTCCACTCGCTGCAGTACCTCGCGTTCGTCTACAAGATGGAAGACACGCGGCTGCGCGGGCTCAGCCACCCGGAAGTGCGCGGATCGATCCTCGCCTTCAGCATCGTCCTGGCCGGGTGGCTGGCGTTCGAGTTCGTGCCGAACGAGGTCGACACCGTCCTCGGCACGTTCAACTCCTGGCAGATGTTCTTCTTCTTCACGGCGGCGATGTTGTTCATCAACATCCACCACTACTTCATAGACAACGTCCTCTGGCGGTTCAAGGATCCGGAGATTCAGAAATACCTTCTCGCGTAGCCGCGACAATCACCGGATGGGCCACGGAGACACGGAGGCACGGAGAAATCTTGTACAAGTTCTTGTACCTCCGTGTCTCAGTGGCTCCGTGGCCTATCCTGTGAAAGGCGGTCGAATCAAGCTTGGGAGCGCTCGGCTTTGACGTCGATCCCGAGCTGCTGGCATTTCTTGTAGAAGTGGCTTCGCTCGAGGCCCAGCGTGCGCGCCGTTTCGGCCACGCGGTAGCCGTGTGCCTGGAGCTCGGCCAGCAGGACTTCGCGTTCGAAGGCCGAGACACGATCGGCAAGTGCGCCGCCGTCAGCGCCGGCAGCGCCGCCCGCATGCCGCCCCGCGAGAATCTGCCGGACCGTCGCGCCGTCGACGACGTCGTCCGTTAGGAGGAGCAGCCGTTCGACCACGTTTCGAAGCTCGCGGACGTTGCCGGGCCACGGGTAGCGCGTGAGCTGTTCGATCGCCTCCGGGCTGAACGCGCGCGGCTTCCAGCCGTTCTGGTCGGCGACGATGGCAGCGAAATGTCCGACGAGGGGCGGAATGTCGTCGATCCGCTCGCGCAGCGGCGGCAGCGTGATCGGGAAGACGAAGATGCGGTGATACAGGTCCTCGCGAAACGTGCCTTTGCGAACGAGCGCCTCGAGGTCACGGTGCGTGGCGACGATCACGCGCGTGTTCACCACGATCGGACGCTCGCCGCCAATCCGTTCGAGCTCGCCTTCCTGCAGCAGCCGGAGCAGCTTGGCCTGCATCGCCGGCGGCATGTCGCCAATCTCGTCGAGAAACAGCGTGCCGCCGTGCGCCTGCTCGAACTTCCCCAGGTGGCGGGCCGCGGCGCCGGTGAAGGATCCCTTTTCGTGGCCGAAGAGCTCGGATTCGATCAGCTCCGACGGCACGGCCGCGCAGTTCAGCGTGACGAACGGCTTGTCGCGCCGCGGGCTGCGGTCGTGCACGGCGCGCGCGACGAGCTCCTTGCCCGTACCGGTCTCGCCGAGGATGCAGACGCGCGACTCGCTGTTGGCCACGCGATCGACTTGCGCCAGGACGCGCCGCATCGCCTCGCCCTTCCACACCAGATCGTGGCGGCCGACGCGCCGGCGCAGCTGCCGGTTCTCCTCCTCGAGGCGCACGAGCCGCAGCGCGTTCTCGACGGTCAGCAGGAGCTTGTCCGATGAAATCGGCTTCTCCAGGAAGTCCACCGCGCCAAGACGCGTTGCGCGCACGGCCATGTCCACAGTCGCCTGCCCGGACACCATGATGATCGGCGTCGCGATGCCGAGATCGCGAACCTCGGCGAGCATCGAGAGGCCGTCCTTGCCCGGCATCACGACATCCGAGAAGACCAGGTCGAAGCGTTCGCTCTTGAGCAGCGCGATGGCGCGCGTCGCGTTGTCGCAGACCACCGCTTCGTACCCGGCCATGCGGAACGCACGCGACAGCGATGCCAGCGTCGATGGATCGTCGTCCACGATCAGGAGGCGCTTCATGCGGGAAACTCGATGTGGAACGTGGCGCCGCGCCCATGCTCGCTCTCGACCCAGATCTTTCCGTGGTGGTCGGTGACGACGGACTGCACGATGGCCAGGCCAAGGCCGGTGCCGTGCTGCTTGGTCGTGTAATACGGGGTGAACAACCGGCTCCGCTCCTCTTCGCCGATGCCTTGACCGGTGTCCGCCACGTCGAGCCGGACGACGCCGTTGGATCGGGCAGTGACGATGCGCAGCTCCCCTCCCTCCGGCATCGCGTCGATCGCGTTCAGCAGCAGGTTCTGGACGGCACGCCGAATCTGCTCGCCGTCGGCGCGGATGGCGCCGGCCGCGGGGTCGAGCTCCAGTGTCACCGCCACGGGCGGACGGCCGGGCGCGGCGAGTTGCGCGCGAAAGAGCGCGACGCTCTGCTCGACGACCTCGTTGATCGACACCTGCGAGAATTCCGGTGCGGGCATCCTCGCGAAGTCGCTGAACCGCCCGATGACCGTGTTGAGATTGCCGAGCCCGGTCTGCAGCGTCGTCAGGCTCTCGTCGAAGACCTCGTCGAACTCCGCGGAGGAAAGCGATTTGGCCCGACGCAGGTTGTCGAGCGTAATTCTGAGTGGAAACAACGGGTTCTTCAGCTCGTGCGCCAGCCGTCGCGCCAGTTCGCGCCACGCGGCCACGCGCTCGGCCTGCACGAGCCTGTCGCGGTGATCGACGAGCTGTCGCGTCATCGTCTCGAACGCATCGGCGAGCACCTTGATTTCCCCCGTCGTCCCTACGTCGTCAACGTGCACATCCCACTCGCCATCGGCAACGGCACGCGCGGCTCCCGCCAGCTGCTCGACGGGCCGGGTCACGCGTGCGGACACGAGAAAGCTGAGAAGGAACCCGACGCCGATGGCAACCGCACCGAAGCCGACGCCGCTCCACCTGATTCGGCGTACGAGCGCCGCGAGCTCCCGTCCGGAGCTTCCGACCAGCAACACGCCGAGCACCGCGCCGTCCGGGCCGCCGAGCGGCAGTGCATCGACGGTTTCCGGTCCGTCCGGCCACTCGATGACCTCCCTGGCTTCGCGACGGTCCTGGATCACGCGCGCGATGAGCGGCTCCAGCGGGGCGGCTTCAGGTGGATCGTCTTCGGCCGCGATCAACTGACGTCCGGATACCTCGGGCTGCAGGTTCTCGTACAACAGGACGCGCATGCCCGGCGGCAGGACGAGCGACTGGAGAAATTTGCGATCGAGCCGCCTTCCGCCCGCGAGATACAGCGTGCCGGAGCCGGCGGGCAGCGTTCGCACGGCGACGAGGCCGAGCCCGGTCTCGTCAGGGAATTCGACGGGCTGCAGGAAACCGGAAGACGGATTGGTGGCGTGCACCGCCTTGCGCGCCCACGCGTGCTGGTAGCCGAAGCGCGCAGGCCACTCCGCTGACGAGACGATCGTTCCGTCGGCCGCGACGAGATCGAGGACGTCGAGCTCCTGCGCCGCGGCAAGCGGCGTGGCCTCGTTCACGTACGGCGCGAAATCGCGCGCCCCCGCGATGCCGGCCGCGACGCGTGACGCCGCGTCGCTTTGCGCGATCCGGTCGAGGCGCAGCGAGACCTGCTCGCCCTGGTTCGCGAACTCGCGGCGAAACTGCGTGACGAGCGCCGCGCTGCGTTGCGTATCCACGGTCGCAAAGGACTGCCGGGCACTCGATGAAACCGTCCACGTCACGAGCACCACCGTGAGCACGACGACACCGCTGACGAGGGCGAACAGCCGGTTGCGCAGGCTCATGGCGCGCTCAGCCACGCGTTGGCGAGATTCCACGCACCGGATGGCTGCACCGCCGGCCCGTTCCACGATTCGAAGCGGGGCGAAACCGCATACAGCTCCGGAACGTGGACGATGGGAACAAGGACGTTGTGCTCGAGAAGCGCGTGCTCCGTGAACAAGACCGTGTCGATCGGCGCTCCAGGCTCCGGCGGCGTCACGCGTCCGGCAAGGGCGATCGTGCGCGCGCCGAGGCCGGCCATGACGTCCGACAATGCGGCACCGGGCGTGGCGCCGCGCATCGGGACGCGCAGCAGGCGCACGTCAAAGCGCGGACCCAGGCCGGCTGGCGTTTGCACCGTGATCGTGAAACCCGCATCACGCGCGTTGACGGCGATCCGCTGGGCGATGGCCTGCGCCGCCGGATCCGATGCCGCGACGCGCAGGCCAAGCGTGCGACGGTCAGCCGGAAGGGCCGCGACAGCCGAGCGAGCCAGCGGCTCGGCGCCCCTGCCCGGCGCGATCGGCGCGTGCCCGCTCAGCCACTGCGGCAGCAGCGTGTCAGCGGCTTCTGCCCTGCCCTGCAGCACGACGCGTGCAATGGCGCCGCGATCGATCGCGCCAGACAGCGTCCGGCGCACCGATTCGCTGGCAGCCGTCGCGACGTGCGCCTCGAAGGCCAGGACGAACAACTCGACGGGCCGCGAGGCTTCGATGCGGAACTGCCGCTGCTCCATCCGTCGCACGTCGGTCGGCTGAATCCCCACCATGTCCGCGCGCGCCGCTTCGAGATCCAGCAGTTGATCGGCCGGCGAGCGCGTCGTGCGGACCTCGATGGCATCCACGAACGGACGGCTGTCCCAGTAGCCTTCGTGCGCCCGAAGCGTGATCAGTCCCGCATCGACCCGCTCGACGCGGAACGGCCCCGATCCCATCAGGGCTCCCGCGGCAGGCCGGACGACAATCGCATTCCCCTGGTCGGCGAGCTCAAACGGAAGGCCCGGCGCGTCGCGGCCCGCATCGATCGCAACCGTGTCGTCCCCGGACGTGATCTGCCAATCGACATGCGCCATCCGGAGAGCCTCCGCGACCTGCGGCGGCTGCAGCGTCGACCCATCGTGCAGCTTCACGCCTCGACGCAGGCGGAACGTCCATCGGCGACCGCCGTTATCGCCCTGCCAGGCGGTGGCCAGCAGGGGCCTGAGCGCGCCTGCCGTGTCGCTCGCGACGAGCGTTTCGTACGCGAGCGCATTGACGCGCCGCATCACGGCAGCATCGGTCGTCTCGATTCGAAGCGTGCCGCCGTAGTGGGGACGCGCCGCGTCGACGGTAACGGCCGCCAGCAGCGCGCTAACGGCCGCAAGAAATATCGGCTTGAAACGCGTCATAGCGATCGGCGCCCGAGAGGCGCGTGATCACGAACGTCTTGCCATCGACACTCGACAGTGCGGTGAACGCCCCCGCCAGCGGAAAGTCGGGCGCCGCCTGCACGACGCGCCCGCCTTGCACGACCAACGCCCGCAGCACGTCACCATCACGGCCATGCGAAGCGGCAAGATACTGCGAGCGACCAGCGCCGCACAGCGATCTCAACGGAACGACATCGTCTCCGGCTCCAAGGTCCGCGACCGGGCGACGATTCGCGTCGAGCTGCGTCAACCGTCCCTGTCGGTCGGCGACGATGAATCCCTCCCCATCGCTCGCGATGGTCGACCCGCCATAGACCGTCATGCCCTCAGGCGTCATGAAATAGTTGCGTTCGGGTTCGAGGCCGCCGTTCGGGAGCGACGAGAGCGGCCACGGGACGCGTCTCTCCGTGCAGGCGAGTCGTAAGGGGTTGAACTGCGCAGCGCAGTCGGTTCCCGGAAGAAGCACCCCAAACGTCACCCTGTCCATCACCAGATGTCCGCGAAGGTCTCTCGGCCAGACTCGCGCCGGCAACGAAACCGATTCGATCCTCCGCCATCGCGGTGTCGTCCGCCCCAGGGACAGATCCTCTTCCTGTTCGTAGCGCGTCATCCCCGCGCGGTCGAGTACGAGCAGACCTCGCGGAGTGAGCACCGCCACGTCGAGTATCTGAACCCGCTGTGCGAAGAGCGGCTTCAGCACGATGGCGGCGGGAAGCTCTTCGACAGCGCCGGGCACCTGCGTGCCGGCAGGCGCGGAGAAGAGGAGCAGGAGTAACACGCACATCGCCGGTCTCAGACGACGATCGCGGCCGTGGAAGCCCACGGCCGCGATCGTAGCATTCCGACTTCAGCGGCTATTGGGCGAGGCGAACGACATGCCGCCGCCTGCCGTGGTGGCTTTCAGCACGTCGTTGGCGAAGAACCCCTTCCCGTCCATCGGCACCATCATGATCTGCACCTTGTCCGACAGGCGCTCCGCGATGATCTTCTGGATGAGCAGCGGGTTGTCCTTGAGCACCTCGGCTTCCGACTTCATGCGCGCGGCGTCGGCCACCGCCAGCAGGCGCACGCGCTGCGCGTCGGCCTCCGACATCAGGTTGCGTTTCTCGAGCTCGGCCTTGCTGTCGATGACCTTGGCCTGCGCGGCCGCCTCCGCACCCTTGATCGTGGTCTCCTTGCGCGCCTCGGCCTCCAGCCGGCTCTGCTGGATCTGCTTCTCCTTCAGCGGCAGCGTGTACTGCATCGCGTCCGCCTGCGCCTTTGCCTCGATGACCGTGGACTGCGCCCGGCCCTCCGACTGCTTCACGTGCCGCACCTTGTCGGCGTCGGCTTCGAGCTCCGCCGTCCGCACCATCTTCTGCTTCATCTCGACTTCGATCGACAGGCGATCGTTCTCCTGGGCCTTCACGAGCAGCCCTTCGAGTCCCTTGGCGTACTCCTGCGGAAGATCGATGTCGCGCAGCATCACCTCCTTGACGACGATGCCGTCGGATGCCAGCCTCCTGGTGATCGTGTCTGCCGCCGCACGACGGACTTCTTCCCGCCTGGTCGAAAACACGTCGCGGACCAGGTATCCGGAGATGGTCTGTCGGAAGGCACTGGCCACCACCGCCGGGAGCAGCTCGGTCTCGACCGGCCGGGGCAGGTTGCTCTCCACGTACGGCAGGCGGCGCGGATCGAGCTGGTAGCGCACCGAGACGCCGAGGCCGAGCGGAAGGCCTTCCTTGCTGTACACCTTCAACGCGGTCGGTTGCGCCTTGGGCGCGTCCGAGGCATTGGTGCTGTAGATCTGATCGCGCACGTTGTAGGTCTCGACATGCTGCACGAGCGGCGTCACGAAGTGGGTGCCCGGATAGATCGTGCCGCCAACCGTGCCGGAGACCTGGCTGACGCGCACGCCCGCCATGCCGCTCGGCACCACGACGATGCTGAGCCCCGGCAGGAGCAGAAGGACGGCGATCACGACGTGGCGGGCAAAGAGCCGCCACCTGATGGTTGACGTATCCGGCTGGAGCATCACCTTGCGGGCATCTCTTCCGAGAACGACCCCGGCGGCGATGAACATCGACAGGGCACCGGACAACAGGACGTACTTGATGGCTAACATTTCGGGCCTCCTTGTGGCGCGATCAGATCGACAGTTGAGAACTCAGTGAACGGATGCGAAGAGCTGGTCGATGTCAGTAGTGCGCTCGGCGTGGAGCTCCACGACGTCGCCGGGCCGAACGCGTTCGAAGAGCCGCTCGACGTCGGCGTTGCTCAGGCGGATGCAGCCATGCGACTTCGCGTAGCCGATTGACGAGGGCTGGTCGGTGCCGTGGATGCCGTAGCCTTTCTGGCTCAGGCCGATCCACCGCGTGCCGATCGGGTTCCGCGGCCCCGGCGCGATGACGGTCCCCGAGTGGTAGTAGGTCGGGTTGGAGACGCGATTGACGATGGTGAAAGTGCCGGTGGGGCTCGGCGACGCCGGCGCGCCGACTGCGACGGCGAACACCTGCACGACCTCGTTGTTCTCGACGACGGCGAGCTTCCGGTCGGGGATGCTCACCACGATTCGCCGGACAACCGCCTCGGAATTGGCCGTGTCAGCCGCCTCGGCGCGCGTGCCTGCCAGCGTTCCCGCCACGACCACCGCCGCGGTCCACATCATTCGATTCGCTCTCATCTCGTCCTCCGTGTTCCTCGCGGACGAGAAGAGCAACCGATCAGCCAGACGTTAAGTTGTTGCAGCTCCGGTGGTTATCAGATTCAGCGAGGCAGGAACCCGTGTCAGCCGGCACACGGCGTGGGGCCGCGGACACAGGTGGTTCGGGGGTTCGCGATAGTATTTCGAACGCCTTCAACGAGAGGAACTAAGCGATGCGCAGGGTCTCATTCGTGTTCGTGTTGATGCTGGCCATGCCGGGGCTCGCAGCCGCCCAGGACTGGGCCGAGTACCAGAACGTCCAGGACGGCTTCAAGGTCGATTTTCCCGGACAGCCGAAAATCACGACGACAACCTGGAAGTCCGAGTACGACTACACGCTTCCCGCGCGCGTGTACACGGCGGAGCGCGGACGGGAGCGCTACTCGATGACGGTCGTGGACTACAACCCGATCGAGCCGCAGGGTATCGAGCGGCGGAAGAACTGCCCGGCGGGGGCAGAGCCGTGCATCGGCAGCGACCTGAGCGGCCCGGGCTACTGGAAGCACGACATCCGCGGCGCGATCGTCTACGCCGCGTCGAAGTTCCTGCAGCGCGACGTGAAGATGACGCGGATGCTCTGGGCACACGAGGATCTCGTCGAGGGCATCGAGCTCCAGCTGACGAACAATCCCGATCAGTCGCGCACCTTCGTCTTCATCAGCATGCGCGAGAACAGGCTGTATATCTCCGAAGGCACGGTGCCCAAGGGGTATCCGCAGCCCGGTCTCTTTCAGCAGTCGATGGGGTACCTCGACAAGGACGGCAACGGCGTCCGCTATCAGAAGATCTACTCGAACGAGGTCTACGGACTCGGAGACGCGCCCGCGCCGTCATACGGCGGGGGCGGCGGCGGTCGCGCGGGCGGCGGTCGTGGGGGCGGCGGGGGCCGGCGCGGCGGCGGAGCGGGCAACACCGAGCAGCCGTAAGAGGACAGGTACCTCCACGGTGTCGTCGAGCGGGCGCTGGCCGGCCGCACGTAAAATGCCAGCCTGATGGACATCGGGCGGGAAGCGCCAATTCTCCAGGCCGAGGGCATCGTCAAGCGCTTTCCCGGCGTCGTCGCGCTGAACGGTGTCAGCCTCGAGATCCGGGCGGGCGAGACGCACGCGCTGCTCGGCGAGAACGGCGCCGGCAAGTCCACGCTCATCAAGACGATTGCCGGCGTCTATCACCCGGATGCCGGGGAGATCCGCATCGACGGGCGGCCGGCGCGGATACGGAACCCGCACGACGCGCAGGTGCTGGGCATCAGCACGATCTACCAGGAGTTCACGCTCGCGCCCGACATGTCCGTGGCCGAGAACATCTTCCTCGGCCGCGAGCCGCTCCGGATCCGCGCGCTGTCGATTGTCGATCGCCGGGCGCTGGTCGAACGAACGCGAGAGGTCCTCGCCTCGCTCGACCTGCAGATCGATCCCGAGGCGACCGTCCGGCACCTGGGCGTCGCGCAGCAGCAGATGGTCGAG
>Ga0137418_10002338_pt1 | contig 17372 bp, 16 predicted proteins | sample CZODoug3_1_2_16f_FD_122242 | JGI IMG/M metagenome (GOLD analysis project Ga0137418, IMG submission 122242) | Vadose zone soil fungal communities from Angelo Coast Range Reserve, California, USA - CZODoug3_1_2_16fungal (Hybrid Assembly) | ecosystem: Environmental > Terrestrial > Soil > Vadose... | reverse complement strand
TCGACCTTCTTACCCGTTGGGTTCCAGCCATTCGGTTATCCACAGGCCAAAAATTTCGTGTATGCCTACGCGCAGCAGGCCAACCTCACCGTCGAACGCGATCTGGGCAACGGCTTCTCGCTAAGCCTCGCTTATAACTTCAATGGCGGACGCCATCTCAACCGGCCGATCAATGCCAACACGGTTCGCGGCGATCTCATGGTTGCCAACTTCAACGCTGCGCTCGCGGGAGGAGAAACCCCCAGCAGTCCCTTCACTGTGGGAGGCGATGGCGTTCCCTGTGGTTCCGGTTTGCTCGGGCCCTGGGTTAGTTCCTCGCTGATGAATTTTTTCCGCCCCGGCGGCCTGAACCCGTCTGTCGCCGAAGCCGTGATTGCCCAGGGTGGGGCTGGGTGTGTCGCTTTGGCAAATGCTGTTCTGCAGACTGAAGGGCTCAACGCCGGTTGTAATCCCGGTGTCAGCCTTGCTAACTGCGTTCCTTTCGGGGACATGGACGCCAACTACTCCAATGGAAGTTCCGTCTACCATGGTTTCAGCGCCAACCTGCGCAAGCGTTTCCGCAGTCATTACGAATTCCTCGCGTCCTATACCTGGTCGCACGCGATTGATGACTCGACCGACCTGCAGTCCACGCTCACGCCACAGGATAGCTACTTTCCTGGACTGGACCGTTCCACGTCTCTGTTTGACCAGCGCCATCGCTTTGTATTTAGCGGCATCTATCAAACCGGCAAACGCGGAAGCGATTTCGCCGGTAGGATTTTCAGCGACTGGACCTTTGCTCCCCTGATCGAGTTCGCCTCCGGCAGGCCGTTCAACATCATCACGGGCAATGGAGACAATTTGCAGTTGTCTTCCCTTACGGGACGACCCAACACGTTCGCGAATGCCAGCTGCGGACGCTCATTTCCGGCGGTGCCCTCGAAGTATTCACCGAGTCGAGTGCTGCAGGAAGTTTGTCCGGCGGACTTCAACGGAACGTTGCTTTCTCTCGACGGCAACCTGGGCCGCAACGCCGGAGTCAGTCCATGGACCGTCTTCGACGACCTGCGCGTTGCCAAGCGCATCTATTTTGGTGAGCGCCTCAACATGGATCTGATCGCCGACATGTTCAATATCGCCAACCGGTACAACGTCGCGGCCGTCAGTCCGTTGTTTACCAATGCGGGCCAGGCTACATCCGCTTATGATGCACGGCAGTTCCAGTTCGCGCTGAAGATCAACTGGTAGGAAGGCGCCCATCTAGCGCCCTGGTTCTGGATTCTGCCTAGACCGTGGAATCCAGACACCCTAGCGAAATGTCGTCTTCATTTCCGGAATCACCGCCAAAAAGTTATTGCAACCTTGTCCCCCTTTCGCGGCTCTCAGCCTTATGGAGTCTTCCTATGGATCGCAGATCATTTCTCAGGAGCGCGGCCGCTACCACAGTCATAACGTCACTGAGCGAGAGATTCGCAGGCGCCGCAGATAACCCCATTCCGAGTCGCACGCTCGGCCGTTCCGGCGAGAAAGTTTCCATTGTGGGCCTTGGCGGCTACCACATCGGCATGCAGTCCGATGAGCAGGAGAGCATTCGCATCATCCGCACGGCGCTCGATTCCGGCATCAACTTCCTCGACAACTGCTGGGACTACAACAACGGGCAGAGCGAGATTCGCATGGGCAAGGCGCTGCGCGACGGTTACCGTCAGAAGGCATTCCTGATGACCAAGATCGATGGACAGACTACGAAGGCCGCCGCCCAGCAGCTGAATGAGTCGCTTGGCCGGCTGCAGACCGATCACATCGACCTGTTGCAATTTCACGAGGTAATTCGCGACGGCGATCCCGCACGCATCTTCCGAGCGGGCGGTGGGATGGAAGCTGTGCTGGCGGCCAAGAAGGAGGGCAAGATCCGCTACATCGGCTTCACCGGGCACAAGAGTCCGGACATTCACCTCAAAATGCTTGACACCGGTTTTGCCCATCCGTTCACCTTTGACGCGGTACAAATGCCGCTCAACGTGATGGACGCACACTACAACAGCTTTGAAAAGAAAGTCTTGCCCGTTCTGGTCAAGCATGGAATCGGAGTGCTGGGGATGAAGCCAATGGGTGACAAGCAAATTCTAAACAGCAAGACTGCAACGCCGGTTGAGTGCCTGCATTACGCCATGAACCTGCCCACGAGCGTGGTGATTACTGGATGTGATTCGCTGACGATTCTTCAGCAAGCACTCGATGCTGCGCGCAGTTTCAAGCCGTTGCGCGAGACGGAAGTGACCAGTTTGCTCGCGAAGACCGCCGCGGCGGCCGCCAAGGGCGAGTTCGAGCGCTACAAGACTGCGCACGACTTCGACGGCACGTACCAGAATCCGCAGTGGCTGGGTTGAATCGGTTATGGTCCGAAGCAGGCTGGGATCGGACAGTTCGTGTAGACCGTTCCTCCGCAGTGGCATCGGAAGCATTAACGCCGAGGGCCTAATTCCCTGCTACACTTTTCCTTCACCCATCCTTGGCGCTTGCCGGAGTCGTTCCCTAATGTCCCAAACCCAAATGCCCACACCGCGGACTCGTCTCGTCCGCGAAGCCGAGCGCGGCGTCTATGATCGCGAAACCGCGTATCGCATTCTCGACGAAGGTTTCCTTTGCCACGTTGGTTTCGTCGCCGACGGCCAGCCGTTTGTTATCCCGACTTCTTACGGACGCAAAGACGATCGCCTCTACATCCATGGTTCCGCGGCCAGCCGCATGCTGCGTCAGATGAAAGAAGGCGTGCCCGTCTGCGTCACCGTCACCCTGCTCGACGGACTGGTGCTGGCTCGCTCGATATTCAATCATTCCATGAATTACCGATCGGTCGTCATTTTGGGCAAGGCTACGCCGGTGGATGATCCTTCAGAAAAAGTTGAGGCGCTACGCCTGCTCTCCGAGCACATTATTCCTGGCCGCTGGGCAGACGCTCGCCAGCCCAATGAACGAGAGCTCAAAGCCACGCTCGTGATGCGTGTCCCCATCGAAGAATTCTCTGCCAAGGTGCGTACCGGCCCGCCTATCGATGATGAAGACGATTACTCGTTTCCGACGTGGGCGGGCGTCGTACCGCTGGAAACGGTGTCGCGTCCGCCGATCAACGATCCGCGACTAGATCCCCAATACAAAGCCCCAGCCTACGCGGCCCACTACGTGCGCACTAACCAATCCGCTTAGGATCGTTTATTCAAGGATCCCCAATCGTCGGTAGTGGGTCATCTATGATTCGCACGGACCTGCCACCGACCACCCCGGAGCAGCAAGCTCAGAGTAGATATGCCTTACTCCAGCATGATTAGCAGTAAAGGACAAACCACGGTGCCCCAGGAAGCTGCCCAGACCTCCTCCGCCTACGTGGAACGCCTTCGACGCTCTGGCGGAGGGTCAGGCAATCGACTGTTAGGGGATTTTGTGATTGCCGCGCATGGGCTGCAGCGCGCTGATCGGTTGATGACGTTTGATGCCAGCCGCTAGCAACGCGAACTCCGACGCTGCCATCGTTTGAGACCAACACCTGTCCTCGGATCTGCACTACTGTGGCCCCGCCCCAAGCGATTTCAGGTAAGCCACCACTGAGTCGGCGTCTTCGCGGGTCATATGAAATTGGGGCATGGGTGGCCGCAGAGGCTTCCCGTCGCGCCAGATTCCGGTGGTGAGGAGAGTGACCAGTTCGGTGTCGCTGCCGGGTGGCGTGCCTGCAATGCGCGGTGCCTGAAGCGGCCAGTCCGCCACGGGTTCCGCTGACACTAGCCATACAGGCGCGCCTTGCAGCCATCGGCTGCGGTCGGGGAACCCAGCGCTATCGCGCGGGGTGTGGCACTGGCCACACATTGCAACTCCCTCCACAATATATTTCCCACGACTTACGAGGCTTTTGCTGTTCGTATATTTCGCGGACTTCGACGGCTGCTTGACTTGCTGCGCTCGGGCGAGAGGAAACAGAGTTAAGAGGACGAGGAAAAGCATAGCAATCCGCGTGCCCCGAACCTCGGACGGCCGACAACTCCGGCTATTCGGACGATTTTTCGTGCGACTGGGAATGACCGGCATGTCTAAAGAACCGTGTTAGCGGCTCTCAGTCTACGGTCCGGTTGCTCCGGTGATAATCGGGTGGATCTTGTACCAGGGACGGAAACCACTCGCTAGGGAATCAGCAGCAGCTTCCCAGTCGTTTTGCGCCCTTCCAGATCCCGATGCGCCTGCTGCGCTTGAGCCAGCGGATAGGTGTGCTGAATGCGCAGCTTGAGTTTCCCGGCGGTAATCATTCCAAATACGGCGCTCGACCGCGCCAACAGCTCTTCCCGTGTGGCAATGTAATTCACTAGCGTGGGACGCGTCACATACAGCGATCCTTTTTGCGCCAGAACCATCAAGTCGAATGGTGGCACGGCGCCGCTCGATCCTCCAAACAGCACCATCATTCTGCGCGGCCGCAACAGGTTGAGTCCTTTTTCAAATGTAGTTTTGCCGACCGAGTCGTAGACCACATCTACACCTTCGCCGCTGGTCAGGCGTTTGGTCTCGGCTTCAAAGTCAGACTCTGTGTAGAGCATGACCTCGTCAGCTCCTGCCGCACGCGCGAGCTTGGCTTTTTCGTCGGTCGAAACCGTTCCGATCACGCGTGCTCCGACATTGTGGGCCATCTGCACCAACAGCAATCCCACACCGCCAGCCGCGGCGTGCACGAGTGCAGTCTCGCCGCGCCGCAACCGATAGGTGTCGTGCGACAGGTAGTGTGCCGTCATGCCTTGCAGCATGGCGGCAGCGGCTTGCTGCTCGGTCACTCCCTGCGGAATCGGCACCAACCGGTCGTCCGCCATGGCGGCATACTCGGCATAAGACCCGAGCAGGCCGGCCCAGGCCACACGGTCGCCCGGCTTGACCGATTTCACTTCCGCCCCGACCGCGGTGACTACTCCCGCGCCCTCCTGACCCAAGACCAATGGGAGCGGCGCTTTATAACGGCCTTCGCGAAAATAAACATCGACAAAATTGACGCCCGACGCCGCCAGCTTCACCACCGCCTGGTTCGGCTTAGGTTGAGGAATAGGCAGGTCGACCCACTCCATGGCCTCGGGGCCGCCGGCTTGCTTGACTTGAATGGCTTTCATGGTTGGTCCTGATTCGGCCAAATCGCTTGCGGATTCTAAGCTGCGTTCGGTTTATTTTCCCGCCGCTCGCACTCCCAGCAACCACTCCCGCAACTTCGGTCCCCAGATGTTCACTGTGCGGCCGAGCGCTCCGTGCCCGTATTCCGCCTCCTGTTTTACTTCCAAATACGTCGCGTTCTTCAGCCGAGCTAGCACTTTCTCCGCGTGATGGAGTTCGACCGGCACCATGTTGTCGCCCGCCATATTGATGAGCAGCACCGGACAGTGAACACGGTCGAGTTGCGACCAGGCGTCAAAGCCGTTGCTCAGTTCCATCATGTAGATGAAGTCATTCGCGTCTGGCCACCCGAACGAACCGCGCCCTCCCCCGACCCACTTCTCGGTGGCTTCGCGCGTGGGCAGCTGCTCCTGGAGCAGTGACGGGGTGCGCAGAAAGATTGAATAAGTCAGGTCAGCAAGCCGCGCACCGTCGGGATTCTTGTCATAGTCGCCGTCTTTCCATCCAGGATCGGCCTTGATGATGGCCTCCGGCAGGAAGTCAATCACGCCGCGCCGGCCGACATTCGGGAAGGGAGAAGAGATCATGGGCACCAGCGCATCCATGAATTCGGGATACTGCACGCCCCATTGCCAGGTCTGGCGTCCGCCCATGGAGGCGCCCAGCACCGCGATTAGGTGCTTCACGCCCTCATGCTCCACGAGCAGGCGCTCAGCCGACACGATGTCTTCGAGGTTGTAGTGCGGGAACTTCATGCGCAACCCGTCACTTGGCCGCGACGACTTGCCCGAGCCGATGGTGTCGGGAGCGATGACGTAATATTCGCCGGTGTCGAGCGCACCGCCCGGGCCCAGCAGGGGGTGCAGGTTTGAATTCGAGGTATAAGCGTGTCCCCAACTGATTCCATCGCCCAAAGTTCCATGCAACAGCAGCACGGCGTTTGTGATTTCTCCGGCGGCGTTGTGCCGGGGTGTGCCCCAGGCAGCGTAGTGCTGACGCAGCTCGGGTAGCTTTTCGCCGGTGTGGAACTTGAAGTCGCGCACGACATAATCGCCCTGGACCCCCAGCTTCGTGTAGTCGCCTACCGCGGGTGCCTGCGCTCGAGCCAGGGCAGAGAGCAGCAGCAACAGCAGCGTAATCCAACTCATTCGGCGCATGGAACCCACCTCGGCAGAGGATTATACGAATTTTGGAAGAAGTTGCCGACGTCCGGATCCTGAACTGCGAACGATCCTGCGGTTCGACCGTACAGCGATCGACCGTCAGAATCGGCAATTCTTGACCCGCTTTGTTGCACTTGCTCGTCCCTACAGGCCCACTCCGGAATTGTCCAAGGTAGAGACTCGCGCAAAGGAGCGCGCGTCATGGCTGAGAAGAGGCCGCAAATCGTTTGCCAATCACGCCCGTTTCGACCCATTGTTTCACTTTTTTGCCATTCCAGTCTTCGGTATCTCTGTCATCGTCATTGTCGTCCACTACATAATGTGTCCCAGCCTGCGCGCGGGATGGATCTTCGTGGTCTCGGTTGCAGCGCTGGTCTCAGTATTCAAAATCCGCGTATACGCCTTGAGGAATCAGGATCGCACCATCCGGCTTGAAGAGCGTTTGCGACTGATGACATTACCAACTGAACCCCTACGCTCGCGCATTCCGGAGCTGACAGAGGCCCAGCTGATCGCCATCCGCTTTGTTGGTGATGTGGAGGTTGGGCATCGAACCTTGAAACTTCAAATCCGCCAGTAATCCCATGCTCAGCCTTTGGATGTCAGGCATCAGGGTTTCCACTGAAGAAGTTTAAGTTCTCGCCGTCAGGCTCGCATGTTTCTACTCCCGAACGCGATCCCGTAAACCCTTTATGGAGTTCTGCCGTCTCACTGTCGGGTAACTGTGTCGTCCGATGCCGAAAGTAACCGCTCCTATGTTTTTCTGCATTGACCGGGCTGGGGAGCGGCAGGTAGGATTTGGTAGAATTCAGCCGAGTTGAGCGGGGGGGCGCCGTATCCCATAGAGAAATATGCGATTTGCAAACCTCTATGTTCGGAGCGTGGCTCTCGCCTCGCTGGCGCTAGCGGCCTGTTCCTGCCAGACTGCGCAAAAACCGGTAGCACTGCTGCCTCCAGGTAGCGCGCCAGCGCTGAAGACTTCGACACCCCCGCCGGCGAAAGTACCGAAGGCATCGAATCCTAAGTCGGCAGCTTCTCAGCCGGCTGCCACGCCAAGCCCCACTTACAATCAGGCTTCAGCCCAGCAACCCGCTCCGCACGAAGCCGCGTCGCAACCCTCACAACCTGCGCCAAGCGCTTCGCCAGATGCGATCGCAGATCTGATCGACCGGGTGGAAAAGGAATATCTGGCTGGCGCGGCTAACTATCATGCGGGCCGCAGCGAGGCCGCCAAGCAGAACTTCGATAACGCCTTCAATGCCTTGCTCGACAGCAAGCTCGACGTGCGGTCCGATCCGCGCCTTGAAAAGGAGTTCGAGCGCATCTCCGACGGCGTCAACCGTCTGGACTTGCCCGGCACGCAGCCCGGTGATGCGTCCACCGAGCAGAAATCCGAACCCGCTCCGATTGATGAGACTAATGAAGTTACCCCGGCCGTCGATCTTAACGTGAAAGCTAAGGCGCAGGCCGAGATCCAGTCCACCCACTCCGATCTGCCGCTCATGATGACCGACCAGGTCGCCGGCTATATCAACTACTTTTCCAACCACGGCCACGGTACTTTCCTGCGTGCCTTTGAGCGTTCGGGACGCTACCGCGACATGATGCGCTCGATCCTGAAGGAAGAGGGCGTGCCGCAGGACTTGATTTATCTGGCGCAGGCGGAATCCGGTTTTCACCCGCTGGCGGTTTCTCGCGTAGGCGCTCGCGGCATCTGGCAATTTATGGGGAGCCGCGCCCGCGGGTACGGGCTGGAACGGAGCCTGTGGGTGGACGATCGCCAGGACCCTGAGAAATCCACGCGCGCTGCGGCTCGCCATTTAAAAGATCTTTATAACCAGTTTGGCGACTGGTATCTCGCCATGGCCGCGTATAACTCCGGTCCCGGCACGGTGCAGGCAGCAGTAAAGCGCACCGGTTTCGCCGATTTCTGGGAGCTCTATCGCCGCAACGTGCTTCCCAAAGAAACGCGCAACTATGTGCCGATCATCCTGGCGGTCACCATCATGACCAAGAATCCGTCGCAATATGGGCTGGACGACGCCGCCATGGATCATGCTGCGAGATACGACACTGTGACCATCGACTACGCCGTAGATTTGAGGCTGGTGGCCGAGTGCGTGGACGCCAAGCCTGCCGACCTCCAGGACCTCAATCCCAGTCTGCTTCGCTATACCACGCCGCAGGGCAAGAAGTTCGAGCTGCACTTGCCGGCTGGCTCCAAAGAACAATATCAGAACACCATTGCCTCGATCCCGGCCAACATGCGTCTCTGGTGGCGTTATCACAAAGTTCGGCCGGGAGACACTCTGGCTTCCCTCGCCCGCGCCTATCGCACCACGGCCAAGTCGATTACAGAAGCCAACCACCTCGAGGGTTCGGAGCTTGATCTTGAAAGCAAGCTGGTAATTCCCATCGCTGTCGGCAAGCATCCCCTGAGCGACACGGCAACTTATGCACGCCGCATCACCCGCTATAAGGTGCATCGCGGCGACACGGTCGAAACCGTGGCCGAGAATTTCAGCATTTCGGCACAAATGGTTCGGCGTTGGAACGGTTTACGCGGTGACAGTCTCCGCGGACGCAAAGTGCTGGCCCTTCACCTGCCTGTGAGCCCAACCTCGGGGGATAGTGAGCTGGCCACGTCGAATGCGAGTAAGTCCTTACCACACAGCAAGAAAGCTGTGCAAAGCACTACCCAAAAGGACGCTTCGAATGTAACCGCGGATTCCAAAACGCAGGCAGCCATGGTTCGCCACAGAGTCAAGAGCGGGGAAACGCTGTACTCCATCGCAAACACTTACAAGACCACGGTAGCTGCTTTGAAGCACGACAACCGCGACGTTGCGGTCCTGCGTCCCGGAATGATTCTGATTGTCCAGCACAGCCGTTAAGCCTGCGTCCCAGCAGGCCTCTATTTCTCGCGATTCTTCTTTCCTTCGTGCTACGCCATGTGATAACAGGATAGTCAGGCAGTGAGGGATGCTGCTTGCAGCCTGCATCAAACCCTGTGCTATAATCGCGCGCCGTTACGGCAACAGTTCCAGAGGTCTTTTAAATTTCTCGTGCCCGGCAGATCTGGCGAACTATTTATTCCGCCGGACCGCCTGAAAGATCAGGAGGAGCAATGACTTTTTACGACCACACTCTCTATGGACGTGACGACGAAATGGACGAATTCGGCGACAGCGGCGCCTTCAGCGAGTCGCTGGAAGAAGACTTGGAGGAAGAGGACGAAGAGGAAGAAGAAGCCCGTATCCCCGAACCCGACTTAGGCAGACCGGAGCCAGCATCGGCTCCCGCTGCTCCCGCTCCGAGACCAGCCCCTGCAGGAGGAGGAGGCGGTGCACGTAAGCCCGCCGCTAAGAAGAAAGCTGCCAAGAAGGCGAAGAAGAAAGCTCCCAAGAAAGCTGCCAGGAGGCCTGCTAAGAAGAAGTCAGCCAAGAAATCCGCCAAGAAAAAAGCGGCGCGCAGGCCGGCGAGGAAAGCGAAGAAAAAAGCCAAGAAGGGCGGACGCCGGCGGTAAGTCGCGGCTTTTAGCTCTATCCTTCCAGCTCCGCCGTTCGTTTTCGGGCAGCTACGCGCCCCAGTCGACTTAGAGAAGCAAAACCGCGGCGCCTGCGCCGCGGTTTTGTTTGGGGAGGTTGCCAGGGAATCTCTATGAAGACTCACCCTCCGCTGCGTTTTCTCGCCCCGATCTGCCTGATGGCTGTTGTCGTCTTCGCTCAGGGACCAGTCGTTCCAGCCACGCCCAAGCGTCCGGTTACCGACGAGTATGGCGCTATCAAAGTCACCGACGACTACCGGTGGCTGGAAAACTGGGATCATCCCGAAGTCAAGCGATGGAGCGCCGCGCAGAATGCGCGCACTCGAGAGTATCTCGACCATCTGTCTTCGCGGCCCGCGATCAAAGAGCGGCTTACCCAGCTCATCAGCGCGGGTTCCGCACGCTATTTCAACCTGCAATTCCGCGGAGGGACTCTGTTCGCCATGAAGTTCCAGCCGCCCAAGCAACAACCCATGCTGGTGGCGATGCATTCTGCGGACGATCCGGGCAGCGAGAAGGTTGTGTTCGATCCCAACGCCGCCAGCGGCAAGGGATCCGTCGCGGTGGACTTCTATGTTCCATCGCTCGATGGAAAATACGTCGCCGCCGCTCTCTCGGAAAATGGTTCAGAGGATGCATCAGGCCACGTCTTCGAAGTCGCCAGCGGCAAGGAGCTGACTGACGCAGTACCGCGCGTCAACTTCGCCACCGCGGGCGGAAGCATCGACTGGAAAGCTGACGGCTCTGGTTTCTACTACACGCGCTATCCGCAAGGCAACGAGCGTCCGCCTGAAGACGCCGACTTCTACCAGCAAGTGTACTTTCACAAACTTGGCGGGGATGCAAAACAGGATAGCTACGTCGTCGGCAAGGATTTTCCCCGCATTGCCGAGATTCAACTCCATACCAGCGACGACGGCCGCTGGCTGGTCGTTGCCGTGGCCAACGGAGACGGCGGGCAGTTCGCTCACTATCTGATGGATGCCGCCGGACACTGGACTCAGCTCACCCATTTCGAGGACGGAATTGTCGCAGCGAAAGTGGGGCCCGATGATTCTGTCTATCTTCTCTCCCGTAAGGACGCTCCGCGCGGGCAGCTTCTGCGATTACCGCTATCCCAATTGGAACTCTCGAAGGCGAAGGTTTTCGTTGCCCAGAGTTCGGGCACAGGTGTTGACGAGAGCGGCCGCGCGTCGATTGAAAACTTCGAACCCGCTCCTGGCCGGCTGTACGTGATCGATATCATTGGCGGTCCGTCTAGCGTTCGCGTGTTCGACGAGCAGGGCGGTTCGCTGCCGGGGCCGTCGTTGCCGCCCATCTCGGCCGTCGACCAGGTGGTCTCCGTCGGCCGTGGCGATGTGCTGTTTTACACTTCCACTTATCTGGAACCGTCCGCCTGGTACCGCGTCGATGCCGCCACGGGCAAGGCGACGCGCACTGCGCTCTTCGAAACTTCACCGATAAAATTCAACGAGGCAGAAGTGGTGCGTAGCTTTGCGATCTCTAAAGACGGCACGCGAGTTCCGCTCAACATCATCCGCCGCAAAGGCGCCAGGCTCGATGGTACGAATCCAGTGCTGCTCAACGGTTACGGCGGCTACGGCATTAGCCTGAAACCTTTCTTCGCCGGATCCCAGACGCGCGTTTGGCTCGATCAGGGAGGCGTTTCAGTCATAGCGAACCTGCGGGGTGGCGGCGAATATGGCGAGGAATGGCACAAGCAAGGCAATCTAACTCGTAAGCAGAACGTCTTCGACGATTTTATTGCCTGCGCCCAATACCTGGTCGATCAGAAATATAGTTCGCCCGCCCACCTCGCCATCATCGGGGGGAGCAATGGCGGACTGTTGATGGGCGCTGCCTTCACCCAACGTCCTGATCTGTTCCGCGCCGTCGTCTCTTTCGTCGGAATCTATGACATGCTGCGCGTGGAGCTCGATCCCAATGGCGCGTTCAACGTGACCGAGTTCGGAACCGTAAAAGATTCCGAGCAGTTTAAGGCGCTCTATGCATATTCGCCCTACCATCACTTGAAGGAGGGAACGGCATATCCAGCGATTCTGTTCCTGACCGGGGACAATGATCACCGCGTGAATCCGATGGAGTCGCGGAAGATGACGGCGCGCCTGCAGGCAGCGAGCAGTTCCGATCATCCCGTTCTCCTGCGCACCACGTCGAGCGCAGGCCACGGCATCGGCACAGCTCTCGATGAGAGAATTGAGCAGGGCGCCGACGTTTTCAGTTTTCTGTTTGATCAGTTAGGGATTAAGTACACGCCGCCGGGAAATTGAGAAGTCTGTTCAAGAAAGCGCTTGGCTCGTCAATGATAGAAGCGCTGCCGGGGTGACTATCTCTTTCCAGTTACCGCATGCAGGCACTTGCTGTACAACTCGAGCAGGTGCGCAGCATAGTCCTCTGGCTTGGCCGCGGCGCCTGTGCCTTGAAAGCCCACTCCCGTTGAGCTGGTGCGGCCATAGCCGGTCGTCATGGCGACGAACTTCATGAGATCGAGCGCGATGTCTTCGTTCCGGCGCATGCCAGCGCCAGCAGAATGGGATTCGTCCATAAGTGCCTCCGTGAAAACTTAAAAATCGATGATAGCAAATTGAGCGACAGTGAACTTGGGCCCGGCCGTCCCCGGATGGGTCAGGTCCCTGTGCGCCAGGTCAGCCTTCTCGGCGAATGAGCATGAATACAGGGAAGAACAGAGATGCAGAGGATGCAGAGAACGGCCGCAGAGGACGCGAACCGTCCACCCTCACGTTCTGGTTTTCAGGAGGCACTGAAAATCCGGCGGAGGGCGACTGAACATCCTGCTCACTAAGCTCTTCCATTCAGCAATCAAGACTCAACAATGTTTACTTCGGCACTTCACTCATCAGGGCCAGCAGGTTGCCCTCGGTGTCGTGGAAAAACGTCATCCACAAATCGTGGTTGGGCATTCTGGCGATGAGGTGGGGTTCATCTTGGAAACGCACGCCGCTGGCCACCATCCGGCCGTATGCTGCTTTGATGTCAGTCACGTTGAAATAGAGAAGCGAACCGGGATGGTCGAACTCTGGTTTTTCTGGTGGCGTCAGCATCAGGCGCACGCCACCACAATCGAAGAACGCCAGGTTCCCGGCGGTGAATAGCAGCGGCAAACCCAGGACGTCGCGGTAGAATTCGGTGGCGCGTCCGGTATCGTGCGCGTTAATGGCAATTTGGCCCAGGCGAGAAATGCCAATTCCGCTTGCGGTCTCGTTCATCGGCGTTGACCTCCGTCTTCAAATTAGTTAGCATAGCTAACTATATTTCATGCCTAAAGTCAAGCCTAAGAGTCAGCCTCGTTCGGAGGTGGATGCGGTTGCCGACCGGCTGCATTCCGCGGCCATTCACTTACTCCGGCGGGTGCGGAATCAGGATACGGTTACAGGTGAGGGTCCAGCTCGGCTGTCGGCGCTCTCGGTGCTGGTTTTCGGTGGTCCCAAAACGCTCGGCGACCTGGCTGCCGCCGAGCAGGTGAAGCCCCCCACCATGAGCCGCATAGTGGCCGGCCTGAAGCGCAGCCGGCTGGTGGAAATAACAGCTGATGCTCACGATGCCCGCCGCAAACAAATTCATGCCACCTCGAAAGGCGTCGCTTTGCTGCGTGCGGGGCGCAAGCGCCGGGTTAGCTACCTTGCGGATCGCCTCACTTTCGTATCAAGACAAGAACTGGCGAGTTTGCGCGAAGCCCTGGATCTGCTGGAGGGAATGTTGCGCGACGGGGACGGCAGATAAATAGCGCTCAGTGACGATTCCGCGCTCTTTTGAGGGACCAGGCGCGAGCCGTCACGGCTTTTTATTAGGTTTCGATGCCTACGTGACAGACGCGCCCGATCAGGTGATCGCCCAGAGACTTGCCCTCTTCCATGGCCATCACCTCGATGGGGTAGGACTGATTATGCGGACGCAGAATGATGTGGTTGGCGGCGACTTCCACGTACTTCACGGTGCAGGTTCCGTCCTTTCGGACAGCGTACATGTTGAACTCGCCCTTGCGATAAGGCTTCAGGGAGTTGTAGTGCCGGTCGAGCAGCAGGGTAGCCCCGGGCATCAGCCGCGGATACATGCTCATACCCTCGTGGCCATCCACCTTGATCAGCACAAAGCGCTGCCACTGCTCGCGGTTCCCTTCCGTTTCTGCTTTCAGCTTCTTCAGGAAACCCTTCTTGAATTTGAGGATTTCTTTCACATACATGCTGGCTATCGAAGGCTGGGTGGCGGCCACGGCGCCGTCGGTTAACAGCACATTTTCGAATTCGCCGTCGCTCGGGGGCATGATGGAGGCGCGCTTGTTGACCTCGCCGGGATCGAGCAGGTCCAGCACCGAAAGATGCTGCACGACAAGGACTTTGTCCATGCCTTCGAGGCTCAAGCCACGCTTACGATTAAGAAAGTTGGAGATATGCGCCTGCTTGAAGCCGGTTTGCTGAGCCAGCCGAAGACCGGTGAGACCGCCCTCGTCGATCCGCTGCCAAAGGGTTTTGCGAAGGTTGTCTTGCAGCACTCGGAATTTCATAGCCTGGCGAGTATACCACTGGAGGTATAGCAATCCGCTATTCGCCAGGGGACAAGATTTCCACAACGGAGGGTTACACAACTTGGAACATTTCGTGCAGCCGAGCTTCCGCACGGGAGCGGGCGGAGCGGCTGTTGATATCGCTTCATTTCACCGGACGGGTCTGTGTGGCTGCGCAAAACCGACGCGTCCTCGACTGCGGATTATGAAGAGAAGATTGCGGCAGGAGACAATACCGTAAAATGAAGCGGTAGAATGAGCGCAAAGAAATTCGCCGGCAACCAGCGCTGGCGATTTCGCCACGCGCGGCAAGTTTCCGGTCGCGCGAAGTTATCGGCGGATGTGCTGGCATTGAGGCGGACGGGAGAGCCCGCCCGACACAGGATCGGGATGGACATGACGTGGCTCACTGACCGCATTGCGGTTGGGGGCGGGATTTGGACGGCTGACAACATGGCGGCGGTGGCGCGGGCGGGAGTGACGCACATCATCGACATGCAGGTTGAGTTCGACGACACACCGCTGGCGACGCCGCACTGCATCGATGTCCTTTGGAATCCGACCGATGATGACTTTGAGCCCAAACCTGCAGAGTTGTTTGCGCGGGGCGTGAAATTCGCCCTGGCAGCCCTAGACGAATCGGGGACGAAAGTGTTCATCCACTGCGCTGCAGGCGTGCACAGGGCGCCGATGATGGCACTGGCGCTTTTGGGCGCGATGGGCTGGAAGCCGGGCGAGGCTGCAGAAATGATTGGGAAGCGGCGTCCGGTGGCGGATTTTGCGGATGTATATCTGGAGAGCGTTGTAGAGTTTTTGGAATCGTACCGGGAGTAGCATTCTATCTTTCGACTGGGTCCGAGCGAGTTGCGGTCGTTCGCTTGTCCCCAGCCGGAGTCGTGCTTTTGCCCTTCGCTCACTGTCGTCAGCGGCGGCCCGCTCGGTTGGCGCCGGTGCAGCGAAATTACCGAAGAAGTCCCGAACGCCGCCATAGCTTTTAGTAGTGGCGGGGGAGGAATCTGGAATCCAGGTTCGAGTGCGCCGCCCGAAAGGGCGGCCTTACTACTTCGGCCTTACCACTTCATGGTGGCAATGGGGAGCGCGATTGGGCCTCGGGGGTTAAGCCTCGGCCTTCCGTTTTCATTTCATTATTTGGCAAGCAGGGGCGCGATTGGCGCGACCTGCGCAGCGCGGAATGCCACTGGCTCAGTCAACATCTTGCGACAATTATCCGACCTCTTCACTCCAACTTTCCAACGTCTTTTTCACCAGCGCCATGAACTGATCGGCGACGGCGCCGTCGATGAGGCGGTGGTCGTAGCCGAGGGTGAGATGGACGACGGAGCGGATCGCGATGGAGTCGTTGCCTTCTTTATCGGTGACCACCAAGGGCTGTTTGGTAATCCCACCCACGCCCATGATGGCGGAGTTGGGTTGATTGATGATGGGGAGACCGAAGACGGCTCCGAACTGGCCGGGATTGGTGACGGTGAAAGTCGAGCCTTCGACATCTTCGGGCTTGAGCTTCTTATTTCTGGCGCGCTCACCGAGATCGGTGATTCCGCGCTGCAGGCCCAGGAAGTTAAGATCACCGGCGTTTTTGAGGACAGGAACGATCAGCCCCCAGTCGAGAGCCACTGCGATGCCGACGTTGATATTGCGATGGTGGTGGACATTGTCGCCTTCGATCGAAGCGTTGACGATCGGCCATTGCTGTAGTGCAATGATGGCGGCCCGCACGAAGAACGGCATGAACGTGAGACGGACACCGTGGCGCTGCTCGAAGCCGGCTTTTTGTTTGTTGCGCAGGCTGACGATGCGGCTGAAGTCCACCTCGTACATGCAATGGACGTGGGCGCTGGTGCGGCGCGACTCGATCATGCGCTGGGCGATAATCTTGCGCATATTCGTCATGGGCACGAGATCGCCAGGATACGGAGCGGGGGCTGAAGGAGCAGCGGGCCGAACTTCAGCTGAGGCTAAAGCTGTCGAGTTGGCCGCTGCCGATCCGGAAGTGGCGGGTGCGGACGACTGGCGCTCGATGAAGGACGTGATGTCCTGTTTGGTGATGCGGCCACCCAGTCCTGTCCCAGAAATCTGGGAAAGGCTCACGTTGTGCTCGCGAGCGATCTTGCGAACCAGCGGCGAAGATCGAGTTTCTTCTTCCTCATCCCGACGTGCGGCTGGCTGAGGTGTGGCGGGTGCTGGGGTTGAAGAAGGAGATGGACGGCCAGCCTGGACTTCTTTTTTGTCCTCTTTCTTTTCCTCCAGTTTTGTGGCGGAGGGGGCGGCAGCAGGGGCAGCCTTGGTTGGCGTGGCAGAAGCTTCGCCGTCAGTCGCAATCGTACCGACGACTGTGTTCACTCCTACCGTCGTCCCTTCAGAAACCTTGATCTCACGCAGTACGCCCGAAGCCGGAGCGGGAATCTCGGCGTCGACTTTGTCAGTTGAGATTTCGAAGAGCGGTTCGTCGCGCTGAACCTTGTCGCCTGGCTTCTTGAGCCATTTGGTAATGGTACCCTCAACAATCGATTCGCCCATCTGGGGCATGATGATGTCAGTTGGCATGAGTTCCTTCCACAGGCCCACGGTTCCGAACAGAGGGCCAGACGCAAACGAATATTATAGCGGTTGGCCGAGGTGATCGTGGGGCGCTAGCATCCAAGCTGGGAGTGTATCCCTCGCGAGGTCGCGGAACGGCTGGAATCTTGCTGCAAAAACAGTTAGCGCGGAAAATACGCGGTTCTTGAGCTTGAATCAAATCCCTAGTTGTGGTCGTGTTCCCTCATCGGTTCTTTCTTTCCATCATTTCCGGCAGCGACTCCAAACTTGGTCTTGTAATACTCCTGCACAGCGGGCGGGAGTTTATCGAGATGGGAGAGCAGGCTGGTGATCTTCCAGATATCCTGCTCAGTCAGAGTTTTTTCCCAGGCGGGCATGGCGGTGTAGCGTATGCCGGTGCGGATGGTGTAGAAGATGTGCCACTCCGGATCGTCGGGCG
>Ga0137418_10002337_pt1 | contig 17378 bp, 15 predicted proteins | sample CZODoug3_1_2_16f_FD_122242 | JGI IMG/M metagenome (GOLD analysis project Ga0137418, IMG submission 122242) | Vadose zone soil fungal communities from Angelo Coast Range Reserve, California, USA - CZODoug3_1_2_16fungal (Hybrid Assembly) | ecosystem: Environmental > Terrestrial > Soil > Vadose... | reverse complement strand
CCGCCACGATCAGATCGCCCGGCTGGGCTTCCTTCACCTGAATGGCGCAGGCATCGTTCAAGCGCCGGGCGAACAGCCCGGTAAATGCTTCGGGCATGTGCTGGACAATCACGAGAGCGCCCGGAAAGCTGGCAGGGAGCTGGGAGAGGACATATTCCAGGGCATAGGGCCCGCCAGTGGAAATGCCGATGGCAAAAACTCTCCGGGCAGGCCGGCTGGCGAACACGGAGGGCTTGACAAGTTGCGAAGGCACTTCTGGGAGAGCCTGCACGGCACGGCTCTCGGCCGCGACCTTGATCTTGGTCACCAATTCCTTTGTAACTTCCGACAGGCGGGTGGCAATATCGACGGGCTTGGCCACAAAGTCGACGGCGCCCAGCGCCAGGGCCTTGAGGGTGATGGTCGCTCCCGCTTTGCTGTGCGAACTCACGACCACGACTGGCGTCTTGTGCTTGCGCATGACCTGCTTGAGTACTTCAATGCCGTTGAGGCCTGGCATCTCCAAATCGAGGGTGACGACGTGGGGACGCAATTCCTCGATCTTTCGCAGCGCAAATTCTCCATTGATGGCCGTACCAATGACCTCGATACCGGCATCGCTTTCGATGATTTGCGCCAGCAGTTTGCGCATGAGGGCGGAATCGTCGACGACCAAAACGCGGATCATGGGCTTCATGCGCCAGCTCCGGCCGCGGAGAACGAGGAGTCCTTGAATTGTTGCTGTTCCGATTGCGGCAAGAGCATGCCCCACGGCGCGCCGCTGAGTTCGTCGTGGGTCTTGCTGCGGCGCTCGGCGACAGAAGCTAGATTGAGAATCAGAACGACGCGGCCATCTCCCAGGATGGATACGCCGCTGATTAGATCGCTGGAGAGGATGCTGGTGTCGAGCGCTTTAATCACCAGTTCTTCCTGGCCGGAAAGTTCATCGACCACGAGCCCAAGCTTTTGCCCGGCATGCGAGACTACCAAAACGAAGAGCTTTTCGCGGCTGGCTTCCGCGGGGCGACCGAGGCGCACGAGCGTGAGCACTTCCTTGCGCAACTGCGTGACTTCATGGCCGTCAACGAGGTGAATGTCCGTTTGGTGAACGCGTGTCATCTCCGCCACCGAGTTCAACGGGACCGCATACAGCCGGTGCTCCACCCGAAACAGGATGGCCTTGATGATGGCAAGCGTGAGTGGCAACCGTAAACGGAACACGGTACCCTGGCCGGGATTGGATTCCACGCTGACCGAGCCCTTGAGGCGCACCATCACGTTTTGGACGACATCGAGACCGACGCCGCGGCCCGAAACCTCGGTGATCTGCTCGGCCGTGCTGAAGCCGGGAACAAAGATCAGCTTGAGAAGATCGGCCTCACCAAGGCGGTGCGCTTCTTCCGCGCCAACTAAACCCCGCGCCACGGCCTTTTTGCGAATTCTTTCTGCATCAAGTCCCTTACCGTCGTCCGCGATTTCGATCACGACTTGGTTGCCTTGGTGGTAAGCCGCGAGCCGTAACGTACCATGCTCCTGCTTGCCGGCGCGCTGTCGGTCTGCGGCTTCTTCGATGCCGTGGCTGATGGCGTTGCGAACCAGGTGCGCGACCGGTTCGGCTAGCTGGTCCAGGATGCCTTTGTCGAGATCGGTGTCCTGCCCTGCCAGCGCGAGCTCCACATTCTTGTTGCAGAGACGGGCTGTATCCCGAACCAGACGGGGAAAACGCCGGAAAAGCTGCTCCACCGGTACCATGCGGATCTTCATCACAGAGCGCTGCAGGTCGTTGAGGACGCGGGACTGGAAGGCGAATGCATCGGCGAAGCGGGTCCGCAGAGGGTCCTTGGGGAAACGCTTGGCAAATTCGTGCAGCGTCTGTTGGAACATCGAGCGGCCAATGATCAGCTCGCCTACCAGATTCAGAACGTTGTCGATGCGTTCCGAGTCTACCCGCAGCAAATTCTCGACCGTCGTGGCCGTGGCACGCGGTGTTTCTTCGGCACGGGGCGGGTCTTTCTCCAGGTCGCTGGCTGGCGTTTCCGCAGCGTGCGACTCGACGAGGTTCTCGCCAGAGGCGGTCGCCATTTCCTCTGCGTGCAGGTCTGCGGCCTCGGTCCGCGAAGCCGCCAGAGGCGGTAACGTCGCCATGCTCACGTCGGAGACGATGCCGGGGACGCGGCATTTGCGCGCCAGCGTGGGTTGAGCTTCTGTGCTCGATACCACGGCGTGGATCCTGCGCGAGGCTTCCAGATCCTTGGCTGTTGCCGGAGAAAAGGCCAGAACCGCGCCTGCCTTGGTGAGGATGTTGTGGACGATCTGCAGCCCGGCCTCCAGCATGGCGCAGTTCGGATCAATCTCCAGCCGTACTCGATAGACAGGTTCAGCCCGGCGCTGGGCGGAGTCGATGGCGACCTGCTCGTACTCGGTCCATTGCGGTTCTGTGTCGTGAGGCGAGGAGGCTTCGGCCAAGGTAGGGTCGGCGCTGATCTCGGCGGCAGGGGCAGGCTGAGCCGCCTTCCCGGTTTTCTGCGTCCTTTTCTTGGCGCCGTTCTTACCGGATGCGATTGGCTTTGCGGTGGAGGATGCGGTTTTTGGCTTAGCTCTTCTCTTATGCGGCGTAGTAGCCTCGTCCGGCTTCGCCAGTCTCGCGATCATTTGCTGCAGGGTCTTCGCCGTGGACACAGCTTTTCCAGTACTGTAAGCCTCCAACATTTCTCCGAAGACGTCCGCGGCGGTGAGCGCCGTCTCGACCGTAGCGGCGCTTTGAGCTAGATTCTCGCCGACCAATGCGTCTTCGAATTCGTGAGCCAGATGGCTGAGTTCGCGAAAACCGCAGGCCGCCGCGTCGCCTTTGAGGGTGTGCACGGCGCGGCGCAGGCTGCGCAAGGCTTCGAGATCGTCCGGATGCTTTTCCAGACGCAGAGCCTGCTCGTTGATCGACTGCAGGATTTCCTGGGCGCTTTCGAAAAAGATCTGCCGCAGTTCCGCCCCGCGATCGCCGGAGAAGGGGTTCATGGGTGCACCTCAACGCGGCGGTAGGCCGTACCGCTGTTGCGATGCACCATGGCGAACTTCTCTGTCAAAGCGAGGAGGCTTTCGGCGTGTCCGACGAACACGTGGCCGCCCGGGTTCAGGCAGCGATAGAACTTCTCGACCAGACGTTTCTGTTCCGCTTCGTCAAAGTACATCATTACGTTGCGGCAGAAAATGAAGTCGTTGCGCTGTTGCGGGACGAATTCGGTTTTCAGATTATGGAAGTCGAAGTGCACCAGATCTTTAATGGCGCCGCGCACGGCATAGCGGTCGGATAGCTTGTCAAAATAGCGAAGGCGGCAGGAGTAGTCGACGGGGGACATCTGCGCCTCGTTGTAAGAGCCTTCCTGGGCGGAGCGCAATACGGTGTAGTTGAGGTCCGAGGCCACTACCTCGACTTTCCACGGCGCCGGAACCACGGATTTGCCCATCAGGCTCTGTGGGTGCGGGAAGCGCAGATTGTGGTAGATGAGCGAGTCGCAGACCATCATGGCCAGCGTGTAGGGTTCCTGCCCGGTGGAGCAGCCCGCGCTCCAGATGCGGAGGGAGTAGTCCTTGTTGGCCGCCTTCTGTTTAAGCAGGTCTTCGAGAATGTATTTTTGGAACAAATCGAGCTGCGCCCGGTTGCGGAAGAAGCTGGTTTCGTTGACGGTCAGATTCTCCAGCAGCAATGCGAGTTCTTCCTTGCCTTCGGCGGTGCCCAGGTGGCGGTAGTAGCGGTAGAAGGAGTCCATCTGGGATTCCTTCAAGCGCCGTTGCAGCCGGTCCTTGAGGAACGAGGTACGGCGCTCGTCGAAGTGCATGCCGCACTCGCGGTAAATGAGCGACTGCAGCAGCTTGAGTTCGGCGTCGGTGAGTTGTGCAGGTGCTGTCCCGGTTGCACTCATGCGTCTACTGAATCTAGCCTTTCGCTTTTGCCGCCATGCTTCTTGAAACCAGTTCCGGCTCGCTCTCGGTTTTGACGGCCGCCTTCAGTCCCTCTACCTCGCGCTGCAACAGCTTCGTGATGTCCAGCAGAACAACCAGCCGTCCGCCAAACTTGGCGACGCCAGTAACACACTGTAAACCGCTATCCTGGAAGCCAGCCGGAGGCGGCTCTATGTCCGTGGCTGGAATCTTCATGACTTCGGACGCGCCGTCGACCACCAGACCAGCCAGACGTCCGCCTAGCTCCATAATCAGAATTCTGTTGTGGCGGTTCTGCGTGATCTGCTTTTCTCGGAAGCGCTTACGTAGGTCGATGATGGAAACGATCTTGCCGCGCAGGTTGATAACGCCTTCAATATGATCGGGAGCATCCGGCACGGCCGTGATTTCCGGCACGCGCACGATCTCGAGGATCAGCTTGATAGGAACGCCGTACGTTTCGCGGCCCACGCGGAACCCGACAATGTGAAGTTCTTTTTCCATGCTTGCCCCGGTGGTTAGCGCCGCCCGCTGGCAGCGCCGCGTGCATCGCGACCGCCCTTGTTCCAGGTATCCCGGCGGTAGTTGTCGGCCTCTTCGTCCAAGTGGAAGCGGTCCATCGAATCCAGGAGGCCGCGGGACATCTTCGACATTTGTTCGGCGGAGGCCGCCAACTCTGTCGAGCCCGAGGTTGACTGCTGAGTCAATTCCCGCATGCGCTCCATGGCGCGTACCACGGCTTGCGCACCGGATGCCTGCTCCTCGACGGCGGAGCTGATTTCATGCGTAATTTCGTTCAGGCGCGTCGTGGACCGCGCGATCTGCGTCGATCCGTTGGATTGCTCGTTGGTGGCCGCGCCAATTTCTTGCGCGAACTTGTAGACTTCGGTGACTACGTTGGAAATCTTGCGCAGCGCCGTGCTCAGGTCTTCGCCCAGAGTCAAGCCTTCGTTTACGATGCCCGTACTCAGCTCCATGTTTTCGACCGCTTTGCGGGCCTCTTTCTGGATGCTCTGGATGAGTTCGGAAATTTCCTTGGTGGACTGGGCCGATTTCTCAGCCAGCTTGCGGACCTCGTCCGCTACCACCGCAAATCCGAGGCCGTGTTCACCGGCGCGGGCTGCTTCGATGGCCGCGTTCAGAGCGAGCAGGTTCGTTTGCTCGGCAAGATCGTCGATGACCTCGATGATCCGTCCAATGTCATCGGCGCGCTGTCCGAGGACGCCAATGATTTGCCCGGAATCGCGGATGGATACGTTGATGCGGTTGAGGCCATCGGTCGCCTTGTCCATCGTGGTGATGCCGCTGTGCACTTCCTCACGGGAACGGTTGGAAATGTCGAGCAGCACTTTCGCCGTGTCAGCAACGCGCTGGATCGAGGCGACCATCTCGTCGATGGAGGAGGACGTTTCACTCACACTGGCGGCTTGCGTCTGTGTGCTCTTGACCATGTTCTGCACGTTGACGCTCATCTCGTGCATGGTGCTGGTGACTTCGTCAATGGCACCCGATGCCTGCAGGCTGATCTTCGCCGACTCGTCCGAAGCCGTGGCAACCTGCGACGATCCGCTGGCCACCTGCGAAGCTGCATCGCGCACGGCGCGGACCAAGTCGTGCAGACCTTCCACCATGCCCAGGAAGCCACGGCCCAAGGTGTCGCGCTCGGAACGGGGCTTCACGTCAACGGTGAGGTTGCCGCCCGCGATCTGCTCGGAGAATGTGGCCATTTCGCGTAGGTATCCAACCATGTGGTCGAACGAGCGCGCGAGCTGTCCGACTTCGTCCTGCTGCGTCACGTCGGTCTTATGATCGAGGTCGCCGGTTTCCGCGATCTGCTGCGTCACTTGCATCAACTGATTCAACGGGACCGTTACCGCTCGCGCCGTTTTATAAGAGATCCACACCCCAAAACCGATCGCCAACAGGGTGCTGAACAGCGCGATCGCAACGGCGTAACTCGCCATGCTCTCATCGAAATGGCGCCTCTCCCCGATGACCTTCTTGTTTTCGTGATCGGCTATGTCGAGGTATTCTGCGGAATTCTTCAACCAGGTGGCCGGATCTTTTTGGAGATAGAAAATCTGTAGCTCGGAAACGGTGACGTTGCCGCCATCTACTTCCTTGCGCTTGGCCGCCAATGGCGTGGCAAAGTCGCTCATCCAGGCTTGTTCCAGCGACGCGACCTTATCCAGCGCATTTTTCTGCTGATCGGAACTGGCGAGTCCCTTAGCAGTTTCCAGTTTGGAGCCTACTTCGCGCACGCCGTCGGTCATCCGTTCGACATCGCGTGTATCGCCGCTGAGCAGATAGTTGCCCAAGGACAGGCGATTCTGCATCATCTGCGAGCGCAGTTCAGAAATCGCTTCTGCCATATCCAGCGATTGCGCCGCCGCCTGCCGCGCGCCTTGTTCGCGCCGCAGCGCCAGCACGTTGACGATGAACAAAATGAGAACGGTCGCGAGAATTGCGCCGAAGCTGCGGTAAAGCCGTTGGTGAATCGTCATTGCCATGAACGTGTCCTTCTATTGCGACCTATTGCGACGTTGCGCGGTCCTAGTTGTCCGATTGAAAGGTAAATTCCACGATGCCGGTGGTTTCGTCGGCAGCAGGGTCGAACTTCCACCGCCGGATTGCATCTTCAGAGGCACCTACCAGCACCGGGTGTCCGCCCACAACCTTAGTGCTCTTCACCCTGCCGTTCGCCCCGACTGTGACCATCAGTTTCACCGTTCCCTTGACGGCCATTCGGCGCGCCAATTCGGGGTAGGTCGGTTGTACTCGGGTCTTGACCCGCTTCGATAAGTCTCCCTGCACCTCTTGCGCCACCAGCATTGGTGACGTTGCCACGAAAGTCAGACCTGCGAGTACGATGAGCGACAACCACCGTCTTGACTTGCCGCAATCCATGAACATGCCCCTGTGAGGATGCTTCCTCATCTCCACTCTGTAGCAAGGTCGCTGTGACGCGGTAAAAACTCAAGTTACCTAAGTGTGGATGGGCTAACTTATTGCAAAATTGGCAGTTAGTCGTAGCGCCCGTACTCTTTTCTGAGTTACCGAAGTCACGGATCAAGGGAGTAATTTCTAAAATGAAACTCGTCCCGTTTCTTAAGTTTTCGCCCAGTCCCGGGCCCCGTACGAACTCTCTCTGCTAAGACTACCTAGGTAGGGGGTTCACACTTTGAGACTGCCAGGTCGGATTCCCCTTGACTCAAATTGAGATCAACCGCTAGGTTTGCTTGTATCTCCTAGTTTTTACAAGGGTTGTCGCTGGAAGACTACGCCGCATCGACTATGCAGCTCGGGAACTCAACCGTGTCCCAAATCAGAACCGGAAATCCCGACGAGGGATTTCAGCGGTTGCTCCTTGCGATTTCCGCCGCCGCAACCCGCGGAGAGCGCGGAGAAACCCTGATACGCTCGATTTGCAGCGCCAGCCGGGAGTGTTTTCAGGCTGGGGGAGCGTACGTCTGGCGCAGGGACGTCCCAGGAGATCTCCTTGGGGTTGAGGCGGATGGGCGCGTAGCTGGGCATTTCCCTGGAAATGGCACTGGGCAGGTGCTCGGACGCGATCTGCAAGCTGTGGTCATGCAGCTCAGCCGGACGCACCGGCTGCCGGTGGCGGTCGGAAATGCCTCCAACCTGTTAGGCCCGAGGCTAGCTCTCGCCCTGGAGTGGGAAGAGATCGCCTTGGCCCGCCTCGAAAATCCAGTGGGCGAGCTCAACGGCGTCCTGGTGCTGACCGGCTGCGGCCCGGACTGGACCCCGACGGACCGACAATGGTTTGAGGTCCTCGCCGCGCACGTCGCGATGGCCTTGCAAAATGCCCAGTCTTTTCAACGGATTGAGCAATCCAACCGGCACTGGGAAGAGATGTTCGACGCGATTAGCGACTTCATTGTCGTGCACGAAGAAGGCGGCAGCATCCTTCGCGTCAATCGCTCGCTCGCCAAGTTTATTGGCGTGCAGCCGGACCAGTTGATCGGCGTTAACATGCGCGATCTTTTATCGCTTGCCGCTGCCGTCCACCCGGCTGGGTGCCCGTTTTGCCGTCAGGGCGGCGACGTCGACGAGTTTCCCCAGGTGGTGCTCGAGCGAACCTATCTGGTTTCCACGTCGCGTCTGCACGCCGGACAGATAGGCAGGGAAACGATTCACGTTCTCAAGGACGTGACTGACCGCCAGGAAGCCGAGCGCCGCTACCGCGAGTTGTTTGACAACATCCAGGAAGGCCTCTACTTCACCACTCCTGATGGCCGCTTCATTGAGGTCAACGAGGCATTGGTGCGCATGTTGGGCTACGCCAGCCGCGAAGAGCTGCTCGAGGTCGATATCGCTCGCGAGCTTTATTTTGATCCCGCCGACCATGCAGCATTCTGTGCGAAGCTGGGCGAAGGCGGGATGCTGCGCAATCACGAAGAAACCCTGCGCCGTAAGGACAGTACGCCCGTATATACCATGCAGAACGTCTTCGCGGTTCGCGATGCCGGCGGACGCGTCCTCCAACATCGCGGGCTGATGACTGACATCAGTGGTATCAAGTCGTTCCAAACCGAGCTCCAGCGCGAACGCGACTTCAACAGTAAGATCCTGAATAATACCCAAAGTCTGATTCTTGTGGTCGACACTGGCGGCCGCATCAGCTACGCCAACCGCCGTTGGGCCGACCTGAACTATCAGCTGCACCAGTTGCTTGGTCGCCCCATGTCCGAACTTGCCGCCCCGGCCAAACGCGTTTTGTTCCAGGAAGCGGTTACCGCTGCCTTACAGGGCCAGTTGGTCGACAACCTAGAAGTGCCGATCCTCCGCGCTGATGGCCGCGTCGGTCAATTTTCTCTGAACCTGAGCCCCATGCGCGACGAACAGGGCGACCTCACAAGCATCGTTGCCGTCATGACCGATATCACCGACGCCGCCATGCTGCAGGCTAAGCTCATGCACGCCGAAAAGATGGCCGCCGTCGGCCAACTCGTTTCCGGCGTGGCTCACGAGGTCAATAATCCGCTCACCGCCATCCTCGGATTTGCCGATCTGCTGATGGAGAATCCGGAAATCCCAGACTCGGCTCGCAAGGATCTTCGCGTCATCCTGCAGGAAGCTCAGCGCACCAAGCAGATCGTCCAGAACTTGCTCAGCTTTGCCCGCCAGATGCCGCCGCAGCGCAAGCCAGTTCAACTCAATGCCATTCTGCTGCGTACGGTGCAGTTGCGCGCCTACGACCTGAACAGCCACGGCATCGAGGTTGTCGAGCGCCTCAGCGAGAATCTGCCGGACGTGATCGGCGACCCTCTCCAGTTGCAGCAGGTGTTTCTCAATATCTTGAACAACGCGTACGACGCCGTTCGAGAAACCGAACGCCCGGCACGCATCGAAATCGTCTCCACGCTGACCGCAAATTTCGTCGAAGTCGCATTCCGCGACAATGGCATCGGCGTGGTTTCGCCGGAACGGATTTTTGATCCCTTTTTCACGACGAAAGAAGTGGGGAAGGGAACGGGCCTGGGTCTCAGCATTTGCTACGGGATTGTCCGTGAGCACGGGGGAGAAATTCTCTGCCAAAACAATACTGCCAGCCCTGGAGCGACGTTTATCGTGCGTCTGCCTCTGGCCATGAACGTGTCTTTGGGGGCTGTCGCTGGAGTCTTGCCTGCATGAAATCCGCTACCCTGAGAATGACATCCGCGTTACCGATCTTGCTGATTGAGGATGAGGCTTCGATCATGGCCTACGTCCGTGCCGCTCTTGAGCGTCACGGTTTTCCGGTCGTCTGCTCCGCCTCTGCGGTCGACGGTCTGCGCTTGCTGGAGTCCGGCGAGTTCGCGGGGATCGTCTCCGACATGCGAACCCCCGGCGGCCTGGATGGTGCCGACGTCCACGCCTGGGTTGCTAAACATCGACCTGAGCTTCGCTCGCGTATCGTATTCATTACCGGTGATATAGCAAACGAGGAAACCGTAACCACGCTGCGCCGCACCGGCGCTCCCTGCGTGGAAAAGCCGTTCCGCGTGCAACCATTTATTGACGTGATTCAGAAGACCATGGGGACTTCACTATGACCCAATCACCGCGTTTACGACTGCTGATTGTTGATGACGAGCCCAGCATTCGCCACCTGTGCCGGACTGTTGCCGAAGCCATGGGTTTCGACTGCAGCGAGGCCCAGAGCGGAGAAGCCGGAATGGCGCTCCTCGAGGACCAGCCCGCGCACATGATCCTGTGTGACATGGTCATGCCTCAGATGACAGGCCTCGAGTTCCTGGGCCGCGTAAAAAAGATCCTGCCACGGACCGAAGTCGCTCTAATGACCGGGCACGGCTCGGTCGAGACCGCTGTGCAGGCCATGCGCCTCGGCGCCTACGATTACATTACCAAGCCGTTTACGCCCCTAGAGGAATTGCGCCTCTTCTTGCGCCGCATGGCTGACAAGGTTCAGTTGGTGGAAGAGAACGAATTTCTGCGTGAGCGCACCGACACCGAGACGGAACTCCACGGCATCATTGGGGCGTCGCCGAAGATTCAAGACGTCCTCCGTATGATTTCCCGCCTTAAGGACACACGCACTCCCGTGCTAGTCACGGGTGAATCCGGCACCGGCAAGGAACTGGTTGCGCGAGCGATTCACTTCCGGGGCGGGTTTGCCAGCCAACCTTTCGTGGCGGTCGATTGTGGATCGCTGGTTCCCACCCTCATTGAGAGTGAGCTCTTCGGCTACGAAAAAGGTGCTTTCACCGGAGCCGTCCGCTCCAAGCCCGGTCTATTTCATGCTGCCAGCGGCGGCACGATCTTCCTCGACGAAATCGGGGAACTGCCGCTCGAACTCCAAGCTAAGCTCCTGCGCGTATTGCAAGACAAGGAAGTTCGACCCGTGGGCAGCAATAGCCGCACTAAGGTTGATGTGCGTGTTGTGGCCGCGACCAATCGCGACCTGGAGGCTGCCTACAAAGACGGCACGTTCCGCAAGGACCTCTATTTCCGCCTCAATGTAGTGACCGTTCATCTTCCCGCTTTGCGCGAGCGTCGCGCCGATATCCCCATGCTCGTGCATTGGTTTATCGACCGCTACGCTCCCGGCAGCGGAATACAAGTCAGCACCGGAGCCATGAAGTGTCTGCTCGAATACGACTGGCCGGGCAACGTGCGCGAACTTGAAAATTCCATCGAACGCGCCATTGCTCTTGGCGGCCATAACCCGCTCGATATCCCCGACCTCCCGCCTGCGATTGCCGTGCACGGTGCCGACCTGGTCGGGCCCAGCGGAGGGTTCGTCTCGGCCTATACGTCTTCGGATCTAGAGGACATCGAGCGTGTTACCATCCAGCGCGTCTTCCATGAGGTCAACGGCGATAAGGTGCTGGCTGGCAAGATGTTAGGCATCAGCCGTGCCACGCTCTATCGCAAGTTGAAGCGCTACAACATTCCCGGCCAGTCCCGGATGGAAGGCGCACGCGCGGCGACGCTCCACTAACGCGCCGACTTTATGAAGAGGGAAGCGGCGAAACGGAGCTTCCCGCATCGCAGCACGGAAGCTTGGCCGTTGCCCAGAGTCTTTGGTGGCTGCGGCTGACTATTCTACGCTCGTGCTCGAAACGACCGCGTGCGGGTCGTGCGTCGCGCCTCCACCCCGGCCACACCGTTCCTATTCCCACCCCTCGCGGGCCCTTCATCTTGCTGATCGCGACCTGGAGCGATCTCGTGTGTCGCGATGACCTGGGGCAAGTAACTCTGGACACGCGACTAGCTGCAGAAGCGCCCAAAACTCAACACGCCAACTTGGCAGGATTTCCCGCCGCCCCATTTCGCAGAAAACGCTCGAAAACGAAGAGTTTGATTCTTGCAGGTGAAAATCAAAAGCGTTCCCGTTTGTCTCAAAGTTCAGTCCATCTGTCTCAGTCTTGAGACGAAAACGTCTCACCATGAGACCACAGAGAGCCGTAGCGCGATAAGGATCTTGAGCTAGCACCCGCTAAGCAATTCATTCTAAATATCATTACGAATGCGGAAGCGCGCCGAGCCTTTTGGCCACGAGCGTGCCTCGGTTTTCTTGGCGGATTTCCGTTTCCGGTTCCCTCCCGGCGGCGACTTCCCGAACGCTCTGGCTTCAGAAAAAATCGAGGGACCTACCTTGCACTCGGCCGCCGCAGCCTCGTCTCGCAAGCTTCCGGAGAATTTTGTTTCCAAGTTGGCTCAGTTTTTCCCCAACGCCACTCCCGTGCGCATTCCCGTCAACCTGACCCGGGTCAACCTCGGTGGCGGTCAATTCTCGGAAAGTACCGTGATAGAGTTTGGCACCTATAAGGAAGTCCTGTTCTCTTCTGCCCTTCCGCTCGAATTTGCCGATAAGCTCCGTATCCAGAACCCAGACGGTACTTTGGACATCGATGTCTCGGTGGTTGCTGTGCAGTATGATTGTGGCAAGACGGCCGTCGCTGCCCGCTTCTTGAAGGATGTTCCGAATTGGATCGTGAAACCATGACCTCCGCTGCACACGACTTGGCCCAGGTAGCCCGCGAGTGGCATGAGGCCGTAATTCTTTACCCCGTCTACAGTGCGCTTTCCCGCGAGTTTGTCTTTGATGTGGCGCCCTGCACGGTGTTGGAAACGGTCACGGACGTGCCCGATCACGACACCGTAGAAGAGGCACGGGAATGGCTCGCTTTGATGGACGGGCGCACACAAGTGCACCAGTTGCGCCAGTTTCTCCAGACCACGTCGCTAGCCGATGAAGAACGCGTTCGCGCGCTGTTGTCACGCCATCTGCGCAAACCCATCAAGACGAACTCGGATCGCGACAAAATTGATTTCCTATTGGTACAGTTTTTTTCGCTCACCGCTCCTTCGCAATTAAGTGACGCCGACGTTAGCCTCGACTTCGTCGCGCAAACGCTGGAACCGGTTTTGGGTCCGGTCGAGCCGGCCCCGAGCAGGTCGGCAGCAGTGTTGGACGAAATCTTGCAAGACGCGCGCGCTTGCCATCGCTTGAGTGAGTTGCTGCACAGCGAGATCCTGGAACGCGGCCGTTCCGCCAAAGCCAAAGCAGGACCCAGCTACTTCGAGGCCACATCCATGGTGGCCTTTACGCGTTTCAGCTTCCTGATGCGGCGCGTCTTCTTCCGCCTGATGCACGGCGACCTCAACGCCATCCTGGACGGATTGCAGGACCTCGAACGCGCGGGTGTGACTGCAATTGATTGTCGCGGCGCGCAGTTCTCACAGAAGGAACCCACCGGACGCCTACGCATGATCTGCCAGTCTTGGAAAGTCATGTTTCACGCCGAATATTCGTCCGGACAACCTCTGCGCATGTTGGTTGACCTGCGTGTCGCTGTCGAGCAGGCTTTGTCTGGTGCTTCCGGGATGAGCAACGCCGCGTCACCGTCCGCGGAGTAGGAATCACGCACAGCACGCATCACGAGTAGCACTGGCGCGGCGCAGAATGCATTTTGCTTTACCTTGCCGCGGAGGCACACTAGACTGGGTCAAGCCAAGGAGAACGATCGAACGTGAATCAACCCGCTGTCCTGGTAATCTCCGAGACTCCGGGATTTGCTCAAACCATCCTGGACAGGTTCCATTTGGAACCCAACCTGCCATCGCCGACCGCTGTGAGCCTTGACTTGTGCAGCAACCTCTCCCCGGATTCCTTTGATTTCGCCATTATCGAGGGTCTTCCCGCGTCACGCCTGGGACCGTTTTTGGCCCAGATTGAGCCGCATGGCAAGACCTTGCTCGTGCTCGTACCCGATGCTGCCACGAGGACTCTCGTCAACGCGGTCGCGCCGCGCGCGCTGATTCTGCGACAGGCCGAAGATGTTCTGCCGGCACTCATGCTGATCGCCGCAGAGGTGGTCAAGCGGATCGAAGCCGAGAGCCGCCTGGGAGTTGCCGAACAGGCGCTAGCCACGAGCGAAAGCAGCGCTCTCCTCGGACGCTACATCACCGAGATGCGCCACACCATCAATAACGCCCTGACCTCCGTGATGGGAAATTCCGAGCTGCTCCTCTTCGAGCCCGGCGCCTTCTCCACCCACCATCGAAGCCAGATCGAAACCATTCGTACCATGTCCGTACGCATCCACGAGATCATGCAGCGGCTGGCTTCTCTCGAAACCGAGATGAAGTGGATGGAGAAGCAGAAAAGGCACGACGAGCAGCGCAAGCACGCCACTGCTGCCAGCTAGGACTCAGCGTCTCGGGCGCGCGTGATTTGGCTGATTGAGCCGCCCCTCGGTATGATCCTCACGTTGCCCTCGTTTCCTCTCCAATACCAAGTTGCAGAATCGCCATGTTGCACAAACGCATCGATGACCATTCCGTAATCTCGCCCGAGATGCTGCGCGAGGCGCAGGACATTTTGCGGCAGCATTTGAAGCGCGTTGGATTAAAGCAGACGGAGCAACGCAATACCATCTTACGGTCGTTTCTGGAGACACGGGAGCATCTTTCGACCGAAGAATTGCATCGGCTGGTCAAGAAGAAAGACGCGCGCATCGGCGTCACCACCGTCTACCGCACGCTGAAACTCTTGGCCGAGTGTGGTCTGGCGAGCGAAGTGGAGTTTCACGACGGCAAGGCGCGTTTCGAGCATCAATACAATCGCCGCAATCATCACCATATGGTCTGCACTGGATGCGGGAGTTCGGTCGAGTTCTTTTCTCCGGAAATTGACCGGCTGGAGCAAGAAATCGGTGGAAAATTCAACTACCGGACCACCCGCCATACCTTCCAGATCTATGGGCTTTGCGTGGATTGCCACCGCAAGAAGGCGCAGCGTGGCTAGCCCGACAGTGGCTAGCCCGACAAGTGACCTCCCGATCGCTGAGGCCTAAATGGTTCTGGATATTTGCGCTTCATCATTGCCTTTGTACCGAGCTTCTGGTAACTTCCGGCTCTGACTTGTGAGGAGTCCTGCCTCGTGTTTCTATCAACCTGACGAGTGGGGCATCTGGCGGTCTCGGAGGGCACCATGGCATTTTGCACTGGTTGTGGCACGGAAGTACCCGCGGGCGCGGCCGCTTGCCCGAGCTGTGGAAAGGGAACGCCGTCGGCCCCGGTCACCTCAGCGTCCACTGGCGGAATGACGGACAATGTGGCCTCCGCATTGGCCTACATTCCGATCGTGGGGCTCATTTTTCTCTTTGTTGAACCCTACAGCAAGAACCGGACTGTCCGCTTCCATTGCTTCCAAGTTCTTTTCTTCTGCCTGGCGTGTATCGTGGTGAATTTCCCCCTGGGTTTGATCCCACTTCTGGGTCTGGTCATAGTGCCGCTATTGTTGCTGGGCGAATTCGTCGTTTGGCTGATCATGGTGCTGAAGGCATATCAGGGCGCGAAGTTCAAACTTCCCTTCATTGGTGATATTGCAGAGCAGCAAGCGAATGCGGGATGAGGAACGTGCATCACCCTATGGGCGGCTTCAGATCTGGCCAAAGTCTTGTCATGCCGGTTCTGGGTTGGTTGGGTGCATTGGTCGCGCTGGTGAGGGTCGCGTTCGCCAGGAACTCCGACGATCCTGCCGCCACTGCCGTAGTCTCGCCCGATTGGTACCCGAAGGGAGCTTGACAAAGTCCGCCCCGGAGTGTCATTCCTATCTACTTTCCTCTTTTGACCGCGTCGCGGGTTCTGAACGCTGCGCGAAACGGAGAGGGGAGAAGATTAAGGAATCCGAGTGAACGTTCGCGTTTTTTATCACGACCGCTGTTTTGATGGAGCTTGCTCCGCCGCCCTTTTCACGCGCTTCTATCGCGAGCGTATTCGCGACGATGTCCAGTTTGAATATATGGGCTTGTTGCACCGCGCCGGCGCCCTGTTTAACGAGGACGATTTTACGGGCGACGAGAATGCCATTGTCGACTTCAAGTACTCTCCCTCGCGCAAAATCACTTGGTGGTTCGACCACCATGAGAGCGCGTTCCTCACACCGGAGGACGCGGGCCACTTTGAACGCGATACCAGTAACCGCAAGTTCTACGATCCGGGCTTCAAGTCTTGTACGCGATTCTTAGCCATGATTGCCGAGCAGCGTTTTGGATTTAAACCCGAGTCGATGGCGGAAGTCATTCATTGGGCTGAGATCATCGACGGCGCGCTCTATGAGAGTGCCAAAACAGCCGTGGAGATGGCCGAACCGGCCATGAAGCTAACCATGGTGATCGAATCGGCACAGGAGGCGGATTTCGGGGCACGGCTGATCCCCCTGCTGGAGACGATGCCGTTGGCCGAAATTCTCCTGGATCCGCTGATTGCGCCGCGCTTGCAGCCGTTGCTGGAACGGCATCGGCGCTCGATCGAAGTGCTACGCCAGCGCTCGGAGTGCAAGGACGGCACGGTTTTCTTCGACATTACCGATCAGGAGTTGGAAGGCTATAACAAATTCATTCCCTACTACCTGCATCCGGAATGCACCTATAGCGTGGGCCTGAGCCGCAGCAGCTTTCGGAACAAGGTTTCTGTGGGCTCGAATCCCTGGACCAAGCGCGAAGACCTGGTGAACTTGGCTAAGATCTGCGAACGGTATGGCGGAGGCGGCCACGCGCGTGTCGGAGCGATCTCATTCGACGTCTCGAAGGGAGACGAGGCGCGGAAAGCGGCGCGAGAAATCGTAGCTGAGTTGCGGGCGAGCACGAAAACGTCAGGAATGTGAGATTGCAAGCCTCAGATTGCGAGTTTCGCAACCGCTTCTGGATCATAGCCTCAATCTATGCTGTGACATTCGCCTGCTACAGGGTGAACCCGACCAACATCACGATTGCGCTGACGTCTCGGATCTTGCGTTGGGCCAGCCATGGCGCTGCGGTCACCATCGACGATCCCAACTTCGACAACACGGCGCGACTATTCTTTGACTGCGCAACGATTCTTCTCGTTTTGTCAGCGCTGATCCGGTCCTGGGCGACAACCTACTTGAAGAGCGGCGTAGTGCACGATTCCGCAATTCACTCGGAGCTGCTGGTAGCGGATGGCCCCTACCGCCACGTCCGCAGCCCGCTCTATCTGGGGAACGTTCTGCAAGCTCTCGGAATGGGCCTCATGGCAAGTCGCCTCGGCTTTGCGTTTCTGACGATAGCCAACACGATCTTCATGATCCGCCTGATTTTGCGCGAAGAGGCGGGCTTGTTGCAGTCGCAGAGCGAAAGCTACCACCGCTACTTCGAGGCGGTCCCGCGTCTCTGTCCATCTCTCCTTGCGCGCGTTCCAGGCAGCCGGGCGCAGCCGAACTGGCGGGACGGAGTTCTTGGGGAGATGTTTTTCTGGATTTTTACCGCAGGAATGGCAGTCTTCACCGTGACGCTCCAGTCCAATCATCTCCTGATTGCTCTGGGGACCGGCTTCGCGCTTTATTTTCTGCAGAACTACCTGCGTATGGGCCGGATAGCCTGAGCCGCGAAGACTGGTGACCCCGCCCGGAATCGAACCGGGATTGCCGGTTTAGGAAACCGGGGCTCTATCCAATTGAGCTACAGGGT
>Ga0137418_10002336_pt1 | contig 17378 bp, 17 predicted proteins | sample CZODoug3_1_2_16f_FD_122242 | JGI IMG/M metagenome (GOLD analysis project Ga0137418, IMG submission 122242) | Vadose zone soil fungal communities from Angelo Coast Range Reserve, California, USA - CZODoug3_1_2_16fungal (Hybrid Assembly) | ecosystem: Environmental > Terrestrial > Soil > Vadose... | reverse complement strand
GCTCGCGTTACCGTCGAGCAGCAGATCGCTCACAACCTCACCATCACTTACGTCAGCAACGTCAGCTCCACCCAGCAACAGGTCATTCAGGTGGAGTACAACGTCAATCGCAACGTCTCCATCGTCGCCTTGCGCGATTACAACGGCACCTTCGGCATCGACCTCAAAATCAAAAAACGCTTCCCGTAAACCGTCGCCTTTGTAAAGGCCGACGGGGGTTTGCAGTGGCGGGTCTTCAGACCCGTGCCTTTCCTGTGTCTGACCTTTCTTGTTTCGGCTAGTCCTTGCCGTCGCCTCCCGCGGTTGGCGTACGTTTGCACCCTTGGTTTTTGCAAAGGTGGGTCCGTTCTGATCTGCCCCTAGCTCCGCGCACCGGATCATACGGCACCAAAATTTTCTGAACTCATGACTTTGGCCTTAGCCGGTTCTTCGCGCCCTGGTGCGCAGCGAGTCTCACTATCGACTCCGCAATTCACTATTATATTTTTAAGCATCATCGAATATAAACACGTAGGTTATGACCGCGAAGTACCGTTAAGGTAGAGTTGCTTTAGAGATTAGAACGTTCTCACGGAAGACTTGCGCGCCATTCGGCCAAGCCCAGATGAGAAAAAGATGAACAAAGATCGTACCCTCGGGACTCTCTTACCGACCCTGCTCTTCTTGGCCGGGGCCTACCTCCTGCACCAATCCACAGCCAGCTCTGAATGGTACACGGACTTTTCCCTCATCGCTGGCGCGGCTATCTCCATAACCGGCCTGATGACAGCGTCCTGGACCATCCAGCGATACCTGTCGATCAGGAGAATGGAATAATAAACCACAGGACATCACGTTGCACTGCCACCCGCCCTTTACGAAGAGACCCGTTACGAAGGGGGTAGATACGATTTGCGAAATAGTTTTTGCGTGTGAGTATCACCGTTAGCGACTCCAGTCGGGCCGAACCTAGGGGACTCAAGGAACTCCGGGAATCCCAAGTAGCCTCTCTTGATTTGCTTTCCTCAGCCCCCGGAGGGAATCGTGGAATTACTGGCTTATAGCGTCGCTCGATACATCTGCCAAAATCCAGCCTGCCGCAAGGAATTTGCAAAACCGCGGAACGGCCAGCCCAGGAGGGGTCCAAATCCGAAATGCGCTTGCGGCTCGGAAACCAAGAGAGTCTATGCAAAACCGTTTGTGCGGATACTGAGCATCACCGAAGCCGCTCCGCTCGGGTCGACGCTGCGCAATTTACTGCATTGAATATTGTTCCTTCGCGAGTCAAACCACGATTTTCCTTGACTTTACCAGTTACTTATACAATATTTTCCCTGTGTTGTAAGGGCCAGCGTGACTGGACCCCACTAGCTCTTTGACAACCGAATATCCGAATCGGGCAGGGGCTATACTTGTAGCCCTCCAAGCAGAACGATATGAGTCCTGAGGGAACACCGTGACCGACCGAAGGTTCCGACCTCGTCGGAAAGGACCTCTCTGAGGCTGCCCATCTAGTCTTCCCCTAACTCCTCTGTTTTCAATCCGGCGATTCCACTTTTTTCACTCTTGAAAAATAAGCCCTTTGATTTGTGATTCTTCTGAAAAACATGGGGTTAGGGGGCAGGGTTTCAGGGTTTGTACTTACAAACCCTGAGCTAAAGACGGTTACCGCTTCCGGAAGCTGCTCGCTTCCAGCTAACTCCTTTATCATCTGCAGTTACGAAAAAGGGTAGGGGGGTGGGTCTTATGGTTAACTAAGCGAGCCGACCCAAGCGGGCCGGAATTCCGAGTTCCCAAACGACGAACGGCAAACGGCTAACCCCTTACGGCTGCTGCGACGAGGCCTGTTGATCGGGGACGGAAGCCGAACCGGCTGGCTTGGAAGCTCCATTGCCGGCAAAGTTCCGGCGGCGCACGCCTTGCCCGTTTCCCTGCGCGGCAACATTCTGCCCGGCGTTGGGATATTCCGCGCGCAAATCCTGCCATGCCAGGCGAGCGGCTTGGCTGCTGGCTTGCCTTGTGGCCAATCCGACTTCGCGGGTGATCTGGGGCATCTCCGAGGCGACCTTCTGGCCAAGCGGCGAACCGTAAAATTCCAGCAAGCCCTTAATCTCGTCTTCGCTGAAGTGCTTGTCGTAGACCTGCACCAGCTGAGCTGTTACCGCGTCGGCGTCAAACTGTTTCTGGAATTCGGCGAGGTAGGCGTTGGTCAAAGCGGTCGCACGGTTGTTGTTGGCGGAAGTCTCCAGCACTTTCTGGCGGTACTGCTCGGTCGCGGCGCTGGCGGCATTCTGAATAGCGTCCCGCGCGCCGACCAGTTCCAGCAGCGAACGAATCTCTTTTTCCTTCACTGGGTCGATGGCCGAAGCGGCCTGGGCGGCATTCTGAGCTTCCACCGGCGAATTCGAAGCTCCCTGAATAGCGACCAGGAACGTTCCGACATAGATGATGATGAGTGCGAGTACGGCCTTCATGACTTCCTCGATTCTGTTCCCGAGCCCTAGGAGCCCGGTCCTTCTTGTCTATTTCCCCGCGTGGCTTTGGTTCACCATCGCGACGCCATCATTGTTATTCAGTCCCACGCGGAATGTAATTTGGACTGAAGTACAGTGGTGCTACAGCGGTGACTGTCCCAGCGAGCAGGTGCGGCAAAATTAGCGTTTTTTAAGACTGGAAAGGAGTGGCTTTCGCGGGAACGTAAACGCCTGAGTAAGGGCGCAGCATGCTGCGCCCAAGCTCGGCTCGATGAAAAAGCGCCACGACCTCAGAAATTGAGCGCAGTGGATTCGTTTGAGATCCTTCGGACATCCTTGTCGGATGTCCTCAGGATGACAACACGTTTGCTGTTGCCGCTCCTGAGGGTAATTCCGGCAAGGGCGCAGCGTGCTGCGCCCCTACAAGGACGGAACGGAGCTGGCTGACCAGAACAACGGCTAGCGCTGTTGATCCAGGCGAAACGCCGCTGCCTGATAATCGCCGTGCAGGTCGAGCTGGATGCCGTGGTTCATCCACCACGCGCCAGAAGCGCTTTCGGGAGTACCCGGCAATGCTTTGCCGTCGATCAATGCAAACTTGTATTCCGCCGCGGGATCCAGTCCTTTGAGTTGCAGCAACGGAAATGCTCGGCCTTTCTGGGTGGAATGCGAGAAGGCAAACACCACCGCCTGATGCTTGTCGGCGGCAACCGTTTCAGTGGCGGAAAATTCGCTGTCGCCGCGCGGGCTGATCAACCGGTAAAGATCGCCGCGAACGATGGTGCGCTGCACGGAGTGATACGCCGCAATCAATCGTTTTGCGGTGGCAAAATCTTCGGCGCTCCACTGATTTAGATTTGCGCCGATGCCCAGCGAGCCTTGCATTGAGCTGAGCATGCGATACGCCAGCGAAGTGTTGCGGCCGTTGAGCCAGTGCGGCGAATCGGTGACCCAGGCCATCATGATTTGCGGCGTGTAGGCGTAGCTGAAACCGTCCTGCATCGCCAGCCGGTCGAAGGGGTCGGTGTTGTCCGACGGCCAGACTTCGTCGGTGTAATGCAAAATGCCCAGATCCACGCGGCCGCCGCCGCCGGAGCACGATTCAATTTCGATTTTAGGATGCTTCTTGCGCAAATCGGCCAAAATCGAATAAAGGTTGCGGATGAATTCAACGTAGACGCGTTTCTGCTGCTCGACCGGAACTTGATCCCATCCCGGCTCCGACCAGTTGCGGTTGTAGTCCCACTTCAGAAAGGCGATGTCGTTTTCGGTGAGCAGCTTGTCCAAAAATCCGTACACGTAATCGCGCACGTCGGGCCGCGCCAGATTCAATATCAATTGATTGCGCTGTTCGGAGCGCGGGCGCCCGGGGAAATTCAAAACCCAGTCCGGATGTTTGCGATAAAGATCCGAATCCGGATTGATCATTTCCGGCTCGACCCACAAGCCAAAGTCCATGTGCAGCGCGTGCACTTTGTCGATCAGCGGCTTCAGGCCGTTGGGAAATTTTTCTTTGTTGACGTACCAGTCGCCTAGTCCGGCGTGATCGGTTTTGCGCTGGCCGAACCAGCCATCGTCCATCACGAAGCGGTCGACGCCGATTGACGCGGCTTTTTCCGCCAGCGCCACTTGACCCGGTTCATCGACACTGAATTCGGTGGCTTCCCAGGAGTTGTAAATCACCGGGCGGGGTTTGGGATCCGGTGCCTGCGGAAGGATGTGCGCGTTTTCAAAATGATGAAGCATGCGCGATGCGCCGCCGAGTCCGTGCGCGGAATAGCCACCGTAGAAGACCGGCGTCTGCAATTTCTCGCCGGGCTTCAACTGGTAGCCGAAATCGAATGGATTGAATCCGCCGGTGACCCGCAACGAATCGCGTTGATCGTGCTCGACGGTGATGCGCCAGGAACCGGACCAGGCCAGTGCGCCGAACCAGACTTCACCTGCATCTTCATCGGCAAAGATGGAGCTGACGCTGGATGCGCTGGGATCGCGCGAAATCGCGAACCACGGGTTGGCTTGTTGCCCGGTGGTACCGCGGCGGCTTTCCAGCACGCGGGCCGCGCCGATGATCGGATCCTGATTCAGCGTCCATTCGCCGGCCCAGCGTCCGGTCAAATAGCTGAGGGTGTAGCGCCCCGGTGCCAGGGTCCACTGCGCCGCGGCGGCCTGCTCGACCACCACCGGCTGCTTTTCTTTGTTCTCAATGGTCGCTGAACGCGCCAGGATGCCGCTTTCGGCGTCCATCGAATATCGGAGCGTGACGTAAATTTCACGGGAAATGTCTTTCAGTAAAATTTCCAGCGATTGCGCGCCGTCTGGAATAGCTTTGACAAAATGCAAAACCAGATCGCGATTGCCGTCAGCGAACGTGACTTTCAGCGCCGGCTCGGTATATAACCCAGCGCCCCAGGACGCGTATTCCTGCGGAGTGGTGGTGTACGGCGAATCGAACGAAGCCACTTCCGGATACGAGTGCGCGGCGGGAAACGGGTCATGCGCACCGACACGCCCGCCCCAATAGAGCGGCTGCAATTCGCCGCGTTCATTTACGGCAAACGCGTAAGTGGTGTTTCCGCCATCGAGACGAAATATTTGAGCCGGCGCAGCAGCAGAATTTTGCGCCCGGGCCGTACCGCCGCTCAGAATCCCGGGCAGCAGAGTCGCAAACAAAATCAGAGACGCGCGCATTTTCATGGTCATTTTCGTGAGTTCCTAATCTTTAATCTCAGAATTTGATTCCCGTCGAAGCACTGACTAAGAACTCGCGGTCGCGTCCAGGGCCAGGTCTTCGCCGGTAAGTTGCAAGTACTCCTGAAGGACCGAGACCACCAGACCGTGATCCTCGCGCTGCGGCAAGCCGGAAACGGTGATAGTGCCGACGCACCCGGTTCCTTCGAGCATGATAGGAAAACATCCGCCGTGCGTCGAGTAGTCGCGCAAATCCAGTCCGGTGGCAGTTTGCAGAGTACTGTTGGCGCGTTCGTGTTTCAGGCCGATGGCGTAGGAGCTGCGGTGGTAGCGCATCGCCACGTTGCGTTTGCGGCGAATCCATTCCCAGTTGTCTGGAGTGGTGCCGGGCAGTGCATAGCAAAAAAGCGGGAAGCCGTGTAATTGGATGTCGATGACTACGGGAACTTTGCGCTTTTCGGCAGCGGCACGCAGCGCAGTTCCCAATTCCCAGGCGGTCTGTGAATCGAAATGTTCGAATTGCAGGCGCTTTTCCTGCAGCGCGATTTTTTCCAGGTCTTGATCGATGGTCATGAAGTTTTCCTTCGGAAAAACAAGACTCTCGAAGCGCGAACGCAATATCGTAGCGCACATTGATAGTCGCAATTAGGTTTTTGCGCCGGGCGTTTGATACGATGCAGCGCCATGAGTGCCGAGCTGCAACCACTGAAATCAGCAACCGACAATACGCCAGAAAGCGCGCTGCAAGACGCTACAAAGCGCGAATCGGGGCTGCACAAACGGTTAAGCTCGCGACAGGTGGCGATGATCGGCCTGGGCTGCACCATCGGTACCGGACTTTTTCTGGGCAGCGCCATCAGCGTCAAGCTCGCAGGGCCAGCTGTGATTTTGAGCTTCGCGGCTGGCGCCGTGATCGCGCTATCGGTGATGTGGGCGCTGGCGGAAATGGCGGTGGAGCATCCGGCGGCGGGCTCTTTCGGGCTGTACGCGGAAATGTATCTGCATCCATGGGCGGGGTTCGCGGTGCGATACACCTACTGGCTATGCCTGGTGATGATTATTGGCAGCGAGGTGGTGGCCGGCGCGATCTACTGCAACTTTTGGTTTCCACATGCGCCAGCGTGGATCTGGATTGCCGGATTTTCGGTGGTGCTGGTGGCGATCAACACGCTGAGCATCGAAGACTTTGGCTCGATCGAATACTGGTTCGCGATGATCAAGGTAGTGACTATCGTGGCGTTCCTGATTTTGGGAGGGATGCTGCTATTTGGAATTGGATTTCCGCGCATCGGTTTGGTGAACTACACCGCGCACGGCGGATTTTCGCCGCATGGCTGGCGCGGAGTTGGGCTTGGCGTGGTCATGGCGATTTTCAGTTTTCTGGGGCTGGAAATTGTTGGAGTCACCGCGGGAGAAGCGGCGGATCCGAAAACGGCAGTGCCCCGCGCGCTGCGACGCACGCTAGGATTTCTGGCGCTCTTCTATCTTGGCGGGCTGGCGCTGGTGGTGGGCATCGTGCCGTGGACCGAAATCGGGCTGGGGCAGAGTCCGTTCGTGCGGGTGTTCGAACGAGTGGGGATTCCCGCAGCCAGCCACGTAATGAATTTTGTAGTGCTGTCCGCGGCGCTGTCCAGCGCGCTGTGCAATTTGTATTTCACCGCGCGGATGCTCTTTTCGCTTTCGCGCAGTGGCTTTGCGCCCGCGGTGCTCGGAAAGCTCAGCAAGAAAGGAATGCCAGTGGCGGCGGTGCTGACGTCCAGCATTGGCATGGCGATGGCGCTGGTGTTATCGCAAATGTTTAAAGAGACGGCTTTTGTTTTTTTGATAGGCGTAGCATTTTTTGGCGGGCCGTTTATCTGGTTGATGACGCTGCTGACCCACATCGGATTTCGTCGCCGAATGGACAAAGAAAATCGCGCCATCACGCGCATTGCTCCACTGGGCATCTGGAGTTCGATTTTTGGCATAGTGGCGCTGCTGGCGGTGCTGGCTTCCACGTGGTGGATTCCGGATTTCCATGTGGCGCTGGTATTCGGTCCGCCGTGGCTGGTTTTCCTAGCCGTATGTTATTTTATTTGGAGAAAGTTCGGCTCGCCGAAAGCTTCTTCCGGAGCCGGCCCTCATGGATGAATTGCTTAAATACCGCCCTGAATTCCCGATTCTGGAGAACACGACGTATTTGATCAGCAATTCGCTGGGCGCGATGCCACGCGGCGTTTACGATTCGCTGCATGGTTACGCGGATTCGTGGGCGGAACGCGGAGTGCGCGCGTGGGAAGAACAGTGGTGGGACCTGGCCAGCACGGTGGCCGACCAGATTTCGCCGCTGATCGGAGCCGGGCCGGGAGAAATTTCGCTGCATCAGAACGTGACCACCACCGAAGCGGTGATCGCCTCGTGTTTTGATTTTCGCGGCCCGCGTAACAAAGTGGTGATGACCGATCTGGAATTCCCCTCGATTCAATATTTTTATCACGAGCAGGTCCGGCACGGCGCGCGGGTGGAGTTGGTGCCCAGCGGGAATAGTGTTCGATTCGACCTGGAGAACTTTCTGGCGGCAATCGATGAGACCACCCTGCTGGTTCCGATTTCGCTGGTGCTTTTCCGCAGTTCGTTCATCGTGAACGCCAAAGCGATTATCGAAAAAGCGCATCGCGTCGGCGCCCACGTCATTCTCGATGTTTTTCAAGCCACCGGCACGCTGCCGTTCAACGTGCGTGAATTCAACGTGGATTTCGCGGTCGGCGGAGTGCTGAAGTGGCTTTGCGGCGGCCCGGGTGTCGGATATCTTTACGCGCGCGAGGATCTGCGGCGTAAACTGCGGCCGGCGTTTACCGGATGGTTTGCCCATCGCCGGCCATTTCAATTCGAGCCCGGGGCCATCGATTCGCGCGACGATTCGTTCCGTTTTTTGAATGGGACAACGCATATCCCGGCGCTTTATGCTTGTCAGCCAGGGCTGGCAATCTTGAACCAGGTTGGAGTGAAAGCCATCCGTGAAAAATCGGTTCGCATGACCGCGCGGCTCTTCCAGGGCGCGAACGCACGGGGCTGGCGCGTAAATACCGCGGAGAATCCTGCGGAGCGCGCGGGGACGGTGTCGATCGAATGCCCGCACGCCTACGAAGTGTGCCGCGAACTGCTGGCTCGGGATATTTTGGTGGACTACCGGCCGCAAGCGGGTATCCGGGTTTCGCCGCATTTTTACAATCGAGAGGAAGAGTGCGACTTCGCGCTATCGCAAATCGAAGAGATCGTGAAAACCGGCGCGTGGGAAAAGCACGCCCTGGCAGCGAGCCAAGCGTGAACCGATGAGTAGCGCGACGCCGCCCGCCAATTCGACCGTTCCACAGCTCAGCATCATTGTTCCTTCGTTTAATGAGGAATTAAGGCTCCCGCCGTCGCTGGAGCTGATTGCCAGTTACGTGAAGTCGTCGGGCCGCGGCACCGAGGTGCTAGTGGTCGACGATGGATCGAGTGACCGCACCGCCGAAGTGGCAGCAGAATTTGCGGATCGCATCGCGAATCTGCGCGTGGTGAAAAACGGCGAAAATCGCGGAAAAGGATACAGCGTACGGCACGGCATGCAGGAAGCCCGCGGCGAGTATGTCCTTTTCACTGACGCGGATCTTTCCGCGCCGATTGAAGAAGCCGACAAACTGATTGATGCGCTGAAGCAATATGATGTGGCCATCGGTTCGCGAGCCATGAATCGCGATTTAATTGATGTGCACGAATCGGCGTTCCGGGAATTCGCCGGAATTATTTTTAACCGCATCGTGCGCATCGTTTTGTGGCTGCCGTTTGTGGACACCCAGTGCGGGTTCAAAGCGTTCCGCCGGGAGCGCTGCCGGATTCTTTTTGCGCAGCAACGCATCGAGCGTTTCGGTTTCGATCCCGAGTTGCTGTATCTGGCCCGGCACCACGGACTGAAGTCGACGGAAATTCCGGTGCGCTGGTCGCATTCGCCGGCCACCAAAATTAACATGATGCGCGACAGCATTCAGATGTTCGTGGACGTGTTTACCATCCGCTGGAATTCACTGCTGGGGCGGTACCGCAAAGCGAAATAAGGTCCTCAACTTTATATTATAAAGTACTTGACAGCGACCCGCGCCGGCGGTAATCTTCCGTTATGGCGCTTCCCGGACCATTGCCAGCTTCTTCCCGCGCTCCGATTCCCATCGATTCGCGCGCGGCCGACCATCTTCGCTACATTCGCGAAACCATGGAGCGCGCGGGGGAATTTACCGCGGTGCCCGGATGGGGCGGCGTGGCCATGGGGCTCACCGCGCTGGTGGCCGCGTTTTTCGCTTCGCGGCAACTGACGCCAGAACGCTGGCTGAATATCTGGCTGATCGAAGCGTTTGCGGCAATCGCAATTGCCGCTCCGGCTGCAGCCACGAAAGCTCACCGAGCCAACGCCAAGTTGCTTTCCGGCCCCGGCCGCAAATTTTTGCTGAGCTTCGCTCCGCCTATCGTCGTCGGCGGACTTTTGACTTATGCTCTGGCGCATGCTGGGCTACATGCGTTGCTGCCGGGAGTGTGGCTGCTGCTGTACGGCACGGCGATCGTAACCGGTGGCGCGTTTTCGGTGCGGGTGGTTCCGAACATGGGGCTGTGCCTGATGCTGCTGGGAGCGCTGGCGCTTTTCGTACCGCGGAACATTGGCGACTTGTTTATGGCGGTCGGATTTGGATTTGTGCAGATTGGATTCGGGATGTGGATCGCGCGGCGGTACGGGGGCTGAGAAATTAGCATGGCGAAATCATCCACAATTCGCAGTGAACATGGCGCGAGAGAGCGGTCCAGCGCTTTGGGCTCGGTCAAGGGCCACAAGCCGGAAGCGGTTTCCGCCGATCTGGATCGCCTGATTCACGAACGCATCCGCCTGGGAATCGTCAGCGCGCTGGCGGTCAACCGTTCACTGACTTTCAATGAATTAAAAGCTCTTTTGAAAACTACCGACGGCAATTTAAGCGTGCATGCGCGGCGGCTGGAAGAAGCCGACTACATCGTGTGCAGCAAATCGTTTGATGGCCGGCTACCCAAGACCGAATACCGTCTGGCCGCGGCCGGGCGTAAAGCGCTGGAGCGGTATCTGAATCACATGGAGGCGCTGATTCGCGCAACCCGCGAGGGCTAAAAAATTTGTCCCTATGCTTTGTAATGTAAAGTTATTTGTATAAATTCTCCGCGGCGGAGAAGGAACACGATCATGACTGTTCAGCACGTTATCTTGCAGCACATTCTCAATGCGCCTCCGGCCACTTCTCCAGTTACAGAGGCGCCGGCGCTTCACGTGGCCATCATCACCGATGGCAACGGCCGCTGGGCCACATCGCGGGGGTTGCCACGCTCCGCGGGACATCGCGCGGGCGCCGAGGCCAGCCGATCGATCATCGAAGCTGCTCCCAAACTGGGCATCCACACGTTGACCCTCTTCGCGCTGTCGTCCGCGAATTGGAAACGCCCGCCAGCGGAGGTCAATGCGATACTCCGTTTACTGCATGAATATCTGCTGACGGAAACTTCGCGCTGCGTGGAAAACGGCGTGCGCATCAGCATCTTAGGCCGCCGCGATCGCATTCCGGCAACGCTGCGGCAAACCATCGCCGACGCGGAGTCCGCCACCGCGCGCGGCACCCGGTTGCATCTTCGCCTGGCCATCGATTACTCCGCACGCGAAGCGATTTACTTCGCGGCCTGCCGCTATTACAAGGCCACCGAACTTTCTCCGGAAACGTTTTCCAGCGTGCTGGCGGAAGTTTCCCGCGGCGGCTCCACTGACGTGGACCTGTTGATCCGCACCGGCGGAGAACAGCGGCTCTCCGATTTTCTACTGTGGGAATGCGCTTTCGCTGAACTGGTGTTCCTGGAAAAGCGCTGGCCGGATTTTACGGTCGGCGATTTACGCGCGGCGCTGGAAGAATTTTCTCTCCGTGAACGGACCCGCGGCGGGTTGCCTAGCGAAATGGCTTTCGAGAACTTCTAGGACGTTTTGCGGAACCAGCCAACAATCCATTCATTCTCAAGGCTTTACGGTTCCTTATATCACCTCATGCGAACCTGACGATTGCCGGGTCTGCGTCGTCTATACCTCAGGAGACGCGGATGGGAACCATGCGACTTGCGCTGCCCTGGGACGGTAGAATCTCTGCCGAGTCACAGGCTTTGGGGCTGCAAACCCTGCGGCTAAATTACCCTGGCTATCGCCCGTGCTATCGGCGGATGTACCCAGGCGGTTTGCGCGATGGAGAGTCACGATTGACGCCTTCGGAGTTCACGCAAAGCGTTACCTCGCGCGCTGGCGATGTGGCGGCCGATGACGGTGCGCTGGCCAAGGCTTGCCAGGCCGGTGATCTTCGCGCGTTTGAACGTCTTTATTTGCTGCACGGCTCGCGCATGAAAAGCATGGCGCGCAATCTGCTGGGAACGGCCAGCGATGCCGAAGACGCGGTGCAAGACACCTTCCTGAAAATTCACCGAAGCATTGCCAGTTTTCGCGGGCAATCCAGTTTTGCCACCTGGACGTTTCGCATTTTGATCAACACCTGTTACGACGCGCGGCGCAGCCGCATGCGCAAGAAGGAAGTCGCACGGGATGAACCGGGCGAAACTGCGCCACGCCCGGAGCCGCGGGCCGCTTCGGCACATCCCTCGCTGCGGCTTGCACTGGAACGCGCGGTGGCACAGCTTACCGGACATCAGCGCGACGTTTTTCTGCTGTACGAAGTGGAAGGCTTTCGCCACTCAGAGATCGCGACGATTCTGGAAATCAGCGAAACCGCTTCCAAGAACACCCTGTTTCAGGCCAAGAAAAATCTCCGCCAGATGCTGGAAGCGCCGCGCAGTAGCTCGGCGGAGGCCAGGTAACCACCATGAACATCAACTGTAACGATCGCGAACGAATTTTCATGGATGGCACGCCGGAAGAATGGGTCGCGCTGGAAGCGCATGCTGCGAACTGCGCCGCATGTGGTGAAGAAGTCCGGTGTTGGAAGAATCTCTCCATCGCGGCGGAGGATCTTCATCAAGAATGGAATGCTCCTGCGCTGTGGCCGCGGATTGAGCAGGCGCTCGCGCAGAATGCGACACCGCACGACTCCGGCTGGCGGCGGTTCTTCAGCACGTGGAATTTCGGTTTGCTGCAATGGCAGACCGCGGCGGCCGCTTTGCTGCTGGTGGCGCTGACCGGCTCGGCAATCTGGCTTCCGACCCACCGCGGCCCACGTGAAATTCCGCAAGATCAGGCGCTGTTTAACGACGGCACGGTCAGGGAAGTGGAACGGGCCGAAGCTGCCTACGAACGGGCCATCGACAAGCTTGACGCCAAAGCTCGTCCGCAACTGGAAAACGCGGCGACTCCGCTGATGGCCAACTATCGCGAAAAGCTTTCAGTGCTGGATAGCGCTATTGCCGATTTGAAATCGCAGGCGGGCATCAACCCCGCCAACGGCCACCTGCGCCGGGAGTTATTGGCGATGTATCAGGAAAAGCAGGACACGCTCAAAGAGGTTTTGGAGGCAAAACAGTGATTCACCCAGTGCGGAATTCCCCCGGCCCGCTCATTCGGCGAAATAGGATGCGCCTGCTGGTGCTGGCCTTTTCGTTACTCGCGGCGACTTCTTCGCTGGCCGCAGGCAACGGGCAAGACGAAGTCACGCGGAGCTTTCAAAAAACCGTCACGCTAAGCGGCAACCAGGGTCTGAGCCTCGATCATCGTTTTGGCCAAGTGCGCATTCACGGTGACGCCGGCCACGAAGCCAAAATCTCCGCGGCTATTCGGGTGCAGGATTCCAATGCCAATGATGCTCAGGAATTTCTGCAGAAAATCCAGATCGAGGTGCGCGAAGACAGTGATGGCGTGCACATCAAGACCATCTACCCCGAAAACAAATTCCCGCGCTGGCGCATCGGAGGCCACTCGTCGTTTTCGGTCGATTACGATATCACCATGCCGGCTAACGCTCCGCTATGGATGCGCAACGCATTCGGCAACGCCGAAATTTCCGGAGTGCGTGGATGGTCACAAATTGAAAATGCCAATGGCTCGCTGACGGTTCGCGATGCCGGCGCGGCAAAGATAGCGAACGCATTTGGGCGAATCGAAGTAAACGGCGCGGCCGGCAATTGCGATATTACCAACAGCAACGGAGCGGTGAATGTCAGCGAAATCACCGGCAAGCTGGAAATCCGCAACCGGTTCGGCGAAATCACCGCTTCCAAGGTCAGCGGAGGCGGCACCATTAACGGAGGCAATGGCGCCATAACCCTTTCCAATGCCGGCGGAAACTTCACCATCAATAACTCCTTCGGAGAAGTGACGGCTCGCAATGTCACCGGTGAAATTTCGATCAATAACAGCAACGGCAGAATTGAAGCCACGGATGTAACCAGCAACGCCATACTCAACACCAGCTTCGGCGCGGTGGAAGTACTGCGGGTGGGCGGCACGCTTACGGTGAATGACTCCAATGGAGCGGTTCACTTCAGCGAAGTACAAGGGTTTGCCTCGGCCACAACCAGCTTCGGATCGGTGAATGGAAATCGAATTTTTCGGGGAGCGCAAATTGTAACCGGCAACGGCCCCATCGATTTGAACGATGTCGAAGGAGATGTATTCACGAAGACCTCTTTCGGCGCGATACACGTGGAAAACGTCAAGGGAAAATTCACCGCGCAAGATTCCAACGGATCGGTCACCGCGAAAGGAATTCAGGGAGATGTCAGCGTCGATACATCTTTTTCCGGCGTAACTCTGGAAGGCGTCAGTGGAACAGTTCGGGTGGCAAATCAGAATGGCGGCATCGATGTAACCGCAAATTCAGGCACCGGCTGTAAGGACATCCGTCTAAAAACTTCCTTCTCTCATCTCGGCGTGCGGGTGCCCGCGAATGCCGGCTACAAAATGACTGCGCACACTTCATTCGGCCACATCAACACGGAATTGCCGGTTACTTCGACCGGTTCGATGGGCGGCGATTCGCTGAACGGCACCATCGGCAACGGCGCATGCATCATGGAATTGTCCAACAGCAACGGCAACATCGATATTTTGCGCGCGCCATGATTTGGCAGATGACCCGGAGGCTGAGTCCTATTTCCTGGCGCGTGCCAGTGAAAACGCTTTTCGAATAACTCGCGTGGCGGTCGGTGTGAGCCCGAATTTTTCCAGGTTGTTTTCATCCGCCCAGGCCACATCGGTCACATCTCCGCCGGCTACCGGAACTCCGGAAATCCGTTCGCACAAATAATCGACGATCACGAAATGAAACCGCGGACGGCGTTTCTCCTCAAGAGTTTTCCAGGTTTCGTCGGCGCCACTGCCAAAATTAATTCGTTCAAAGACCTCGATCATTTCCAGGACACTGACCGTAAGCCCGGTCTCTTCCCGCAATTCGCGTTCGGTTCCCTCGATCAGCGTTTCGCCCAGCTCCAGCGTTCCACCGGGGATCGACCATTGCCCCAATAGCGGTTCGCTTCCCCGCCGGATCAACAGCGCCCGGCCATCTTCAATCACCACACCGCCGATTCCGATGATCGGTTTTTCGGGATACTCCCGCCACGAACCCATGCTGGCCCGCTTTCTCCGCCCTTCGGCTAGAGCCAATTTCCGCAGTGTTACACCCTTATGCAGCCCGCCCGCATCAACAGTTGGACTTTTCGATTGGCGTTATATAATACGACGGTCGGTGGCGGTCGCGAATCTACTGGGTTCCGCCCCGCGAATTCGGGTTCCAGGGTTTCAGGGTCTGTTGTACAGACCCGAAATAAAAAAGTTGTTATACAACCCTGGGCTAGAACTGTCCGGAGGATCGTGCCGTGATTCGCTGCCCCGATTGTGGCGCCGAAATTGACGTGGATGAAGATGAAGTAGAGGAGGGCGAAATCTTGAGCTGCCCCGAATGCGAAGTGGAATTGGAAGTGACCCAGACGCACCCAGTCCATCTGAATCCGATCTCCGACGACCTCGACGACGAAGATGACGAGGAAGAGGAAGAAGAAGAGGAAGACGACGAAGAAGAAGACGATGACGAGGAAGATGACGATCCAGAGGAAGAAGAAGAGGAAGACGACGAAGAGTAGCCCGCCGCGTGGATACATCGGATGGCGCTTTCCCGGCATCAAAACGATATGAGGCCGTTGTCACTCAGACCGCGGCAAACCCACACTATGCGCCCTTACTCACTCTCCTTGCTGATCGCAATTGGCGCGGGACTTTCGTCTGTCGGCCTTTTTGCGCAGGAACCTGTACAGCCCGCTCCTCCGCCGCCACCCGCGGAATCTTCCTCCAGTAGACCCGCTTCCGGCCAGAGCACCAGCCGGCACTCTGATGACTTTTTGGTTCGCGGTACGGTCTTCACCGCGGAAGGGCTGTCGCTTCCCGGCGCGGAGCTGCGCATCCGCCGCTCCGCGGAAAAGAAATTTCGCTGGGACACCATCAGCAATTCGCGCGGCGATTTTGCGGTTCGAGTGAAAATGGGTTCGGATTACGAAGTGATGGTGCGCGCCAAGGGTTATCAGGAACAATCAATTGCTGTGGACGGCAAAACCGGTGAACGCATAAAAGATCTGGTATTTCGTATGCAGCATCAGGGAGGCAAAAAATCATGACCGCCCGCATCAGGTTCGCGGTGATTGCGCTGGCGCTGGTTTTTGTTGCAGCCGCTGCATTCGCCCAGAGCTCCAAGCACGATTCGCAGCTGAAAACCGTGCGGGGTGTGGTGATCGATAAGTCCGAAAACCCGGTCCCGGCAGGCGTGGTGTTCCTGAAAAATACCCGTACCAATCAAGTTCGCAGCTACATTGCCGACAACAGCGGCAACTTCCGTTTCAGCGGGCTGGATCCCAATGCGGACTACGAGTTGCACGCCGAAAAAGACGGCGCAAAATCGCAAACCCGCAACATTTCCAGTTTTGAAAGCCGCCTGGACATCGTCGCGAATTTGAAACTCGAGCGGAAGAAGGACTGACCGCTATCACGCGGGCCGGTCCGTGGTATGACGCACCGATAGAACACTCTAAAAAACTCAATTCCCCGTCAATTTTGTAATCACGGCGCAAGCATTCGCAGCGCCTTGGGCATCACTCCGATTTCGACCGGCGATTTGCCCAGCAGTTCTCCGTCGCCCTGAAACCACGGGGCACCACTTGCTGAAAATCGCACAGCCCCGGTACGGAACCTGGCGACACGATTTGTTCGCAGCTCGCCGGTGACCAGCAGCCGCGGAATCAGCGCCAGCACTTCTCTTTTCTTCAACATATCGATCATGACCACTTCCAGACTTCCATCTTCCAGGCTGGCGTCCGGCGCGAGCCGCAATCCGCCGCCGAAGGTCGGGGTGTTCAGCGCGGCAGCCAGCAGCACACGTTTCGCTAGTTTCGGCCAATCGCCGTCGGGAAACTCCGCCTGCAATTCGACTCCCGCGAATCCTCGCAATGCGGCAATCGCTGAGGCCAGATAGCGCAGTCTGCCAGGCCAATTTAGGAAGCGACCACTAGCGTAGCGCGCCGCCTCCGCGTCCAGGCCCATTCCTCCGCCGCCGAGATAAAGTGCATCGTCTCCATTGGAAAAATGGACGCTGACCACGTCAACGAGGCGAGTTCTTCCGGCTACTATGGCATCGATTGCCGTTTGCAAATTCCCGCGGATCCCCAATGCGGCGGCAAAATCATTTCCGCCTCCAGTGGGAATCACTCCGACCGTGAGATTGCGGGCAATCACTTCGCGCACCAGCAATTGCAGCGTGCCGTCGCCGCCCATGGCAATCATCGTGGCGCATCCCTGGTCCGCTGCTGCGCGTATACGGCTTTGTAAGTCTGCTCTTGAGTTGGTCTCGAAAAATTCCACGGAATAGGTTCGCCGAGCGAATGCTTCGCGTGCCGCCGAAATGGTGCGTTTGGTCCTGCCGCTTCCCGCAGCTGGGTTCACAAAGACCACGGCCGGCGCAGCGCGCTTCATTGCGCCCTCGATCGAGACCGCCGGCTGATTCTTGAAATGGATATCGAGAACCTTTGCGTGCAGAGTCTGGCACACGTTTCGGGCAGCGGGCAACCCACGAACGCCCCGTCGAGCAATCTGTCGAGCAATCCGTCGAGCGATCCGCAAATTGGGCCACATCCCGGCAGTGGGATGTGGGTCGGCTAGCCAGCCTTGAGGGATTGCGTGGGTGAAATCTGGTGCCGGCGGGGGGAATCGAACCCACGGCCTAGGGATTATGAGACCCTCGC
>Ga0137418_10002335_pt1 | contig 17380 bp, 16 predicted proteins | sample CZODoug3_1_2_16f_FD_122242 | JGI IMG/M metagenome (GOLD analysis project Ga0137418, IMG submission 122242) | Vadose zone soil fungal communities from Angelo Coast Range Reserve, California, USA - CZODoug3_1_2_16fungal (Hybrid Assembly) | ecosystem: Environmental > Terrestrial > Soil > Vadose... | reverse complement strand
CAGAACGAACAGTAAACCGATGTTCACGTCCGTTATCACGGCCCAATCCGGGCCAAACGGAATTACCGAAAAGGTGATGAAGGCCGCAGCGACTGCGATGTAAGGAGCGCAGAAGAAGATCCAGCGGTCGGCTTTCTCAGGAATGAAGTCTTCCTTCGTCAGCAGTTTAATACCGTCCGCGATTGGCTGTAACAATCCCCATGGACCAACCCGCATTGGTCCCAGCCGTGCCTGCATGAACGCCGAAATCTTTCGCTCGAGATAAGTGGCGTAAGCAACCCAGCCGGCAACAATCGTCACTACCAACCCAATCTGAATGAACGGCCAGATGACGTAGTTGATCGTGCCGGCGCTGAAAAACTTCAGCAGCAGTTGGTCAATGAAGTTAATTGGAGCGAAGAGAAGCACTATGCACTTCCTGCGTTCTCTGTGCGTCCTCTGTGTTCTCTGTGTCTCTGTGGTGACTGCCCTTTAAAACCCTTCACCACAGAGACGCCGAGAACACAGAGACTACACAGAGAAAAATTAATCGATCACCTGTCTATCTCGCCCAGAACGATATCCAGCGTACCAATTATCGCAACCACGTCGGCGACCAAATGCCCCAGGCAAAGTTGCTTCAGCGCTTGAAGATTGATTAGCGATGGCGGCCGCACCCGCACCCGCCACGGCTGCGCCGTTCCATCTGAAACCAGATAACATCCTATCTCGCCCTTCGGGCCTTCGATCGAATGATAATAGTCGCCCACCGGCGGCTTAACTATTTTCGGCAACTTCGCATTCACTGGTCCATCAGGCAACTTATCCAACGCCTGATCGACGATGCGTCGCGACTGCCTCATCTCTTCGAGGCGAACTAAATAACGATCATAGGTATCGCCGTTTTCACCCAGCGGGATATCAAAATCCATGTCGGCATAAGCCGCGTAGGGCCGCGACTTGCGAATATCCCAGGCGACGCCCGAGCCGCGTAAGGCTGGGCCAGACAAACCAATTGCCACTGCTTCTTCGGCTGAGATTACGCCGATGCCGACTGTGCGGCTAAGCCAGATGCGATTTTCCGAAAGCACCGTCTCATATTCATCAAGGCGCGTTGGGAAATTATTGACAAAGCGCTGCACGTCCTCAGCGAAGCCATCGTAAGCATCGTTTGGCATGCCGCCAACGCGCCACGCGTGACAAGTTAGTCGCGCGCCAAATTGTCTTTCAAATATTTTCAGTATCTCTTCGCGCTCGCGCAGCGCCCAAAGCAAAACCGTAACGGCGCCAATATCGAGCGCGTGCGTTGCGAGCCACAGCAAATGAGACGCAATACGATTCAGTTCCGTCAGAATTGTTCTAAGGTAATGAGCGCGCGGCGGCACCGGCAGGCCCATCATTTGCTCAACGGTCTCGACCCAGACCAGACCGTTGGAAACCGCTGCGATGTAGTCGAGTCGATCCCAGTATGGTGCAATCATCGTGTACATGCGGTTCTCGGCGATCTTCTCCATGCCGCGATGGAGATAGCCGATGTCGCAGTCGAGGTCGATGACAGTTTCACCGTCAAGCTTCAGGATTACGCGCAGCACGCCATGGGTTGATGGATGCTGCGGCCCCATGTTCAGCACCATCTCTGGGCTGTCGAGCAGCGTTTCCTGAGTTGTGGCGATTTCTACCTGGTGCATATTTGTGTGGCACAGACTTTAGTCTGTGATTGCTTATGTAGCATAGACTTTAGTCTGTGCTTGTTTGGTTCCCCGGAAGACAGACTGAGTCTGTGATTGCTGTGGCACAGACTTTAGTCTGTGGCATTCAGTGGCAGCACAGACTAGAGTCTATGCTACCTCTAAGCAGCGGCCGGCGCTGGTTCGGATGGAACGTAGCAGCCGGTTACCTTCCACGGTTCGATGATCAAACCAATTTCTGTCGCTTCGCCGGTAGACCGCTTTTTTGCCAGCTTACTGATGATTGCCGTTGCTGCGCTCGCTTTGTTCCAGACGTTCCGCGGTTCCATTGTTTCAGTCAAGACAAAGCCCGCCACTTTCGCCGCCTCGGGCGTGTCAAAGACTTTCGCTTCATATTGGGCCGCGATCTCTTTTGGCGTCATAGCAATTCGTAAATCGTGAATCGTAAATAGTAAAAACGCCTTCGTTACAGCCACTGCGCTTGTCGACACTCCGCTCTGACCATTTACGATTTACGATTCACGATTTACTTGTCCTTAGGCATGACTTCTTTCCCGTCTTGAAAGATTTCGCGCATCATCCGCTCCTGCGGTACGGAAAGTATCTCCAGACCATAGCCGCGCCGTTGCTCGAGTTGTTCGCGTTGTACCTCGGTCATTACCGGCAAATGTCTTTGCGTCCAGGCATTTTCGATAAATTCGAGCGGGTAATCTTTTCTAAGTGGATGTCCTTCCCAGTCTGGCGGCAACAGAATCCGGCGCAGGTCAGGATGATTGTTAAAGGTCACGCCAAACAGATCGTAAACCTCGCGCTCCATCCAATTCGCCGCAGGCCAGACGCTTGTTACGCTGTCAACGCTCGCGCCTTCCGCAATTGACACTTTCAAGCGGACTCGTTCATTTCGGCTGATCGAAAAGAGATTGTAGACAACTTCGAGCGGCGCTTCGGTGCGCATCGGAAAATGGACACAAGTCAGGTCCGACAAATAATTGAAACGCGCATCCTGATCGTCGCGAAGAAACGTGCAGACTTCGACGATGCTTTTCGCTTCAATGCGGACCGCAAGCTGGCCCAGAAACTCCAACGGCTCACTGAGAGCTCCGGCAAACTGCGCCTTCAATTTCTTTACCAATTTGTTTTCGGAAGCATCGACCGGCTTGGGTCCTTCTTCCTTCTTTTTGACTGGGGCTTTCGGAGCGCCTGCCGCAGGAGGTGCGGCTTTTTCGGCAAGTGATTCTTTTACGGCCGCCACGCGCGACTTCGCCTGCTCAACCATCGCGGCTTTTTCGGCATCCGCGCCGGCCAGCTCGCCGCCCGCCGGAATTGCGGAAGGCGGCGGCGTGCCGGTGGAGTCCGGAGGCACAACTACCCCCGCAGGTTTTTTCGCAGCCTCGTCCGCCGGTTTGCCCTCGTCGGGCTTGTCGCTGTCTTCGGCCATCAGCTTTTTAGTCTCAAGCTCACACTGTCACTGAAAGTGCGATCGGTACGACACTGATCGCGCCCACGACTTAGGCGAAGTGTAACTATTGCAAAAGGTCGGCAGAAATTGATTTAAACATGGCGCTATTTCGCTGTCAACAAACTTGTTTTCGCCTGTTCGGCATAAACCAAACTGTTAGTCTGGATGCGGGCTCGCGGCGATTTTGCGTGAGTATTAGCTACGGTCGTTCATTAAATTTGATTGTTCGCATGCTAAGTCACGACGCAAACTAACAGTTTGAGTTACCGCACTCCAACTTGACCATACAACCCGCGAAACCCTATCATGTGATGTTTGAAAATGAGGCATTTAGCTGTCTATAGGTGAGGAAGACAATGAAACCAGGAATCCATCCCGACTATCACGAGATTACCGTCAGTTGCGCGTGCGGCGAGACGTTTAAGACGCGTTCGACCAAGAAAGGTGACTTGCACGTAGAAATTTGCTCGGCCTGCCACCCGTTTTTTACCGGCAAACAGAAATTGGTCGATACAGCGGGACGCGTTGATCGCTTCAATAAGCGCTACGGCAAGAAAACACCCACGGAAACTACAACCACTGCCGGCTAAACCGCATTGAGTTTGGGTTTCTGCGAGGATTACGAAGTTGATTTCGAAACGACACTAGCGAAACTTCAAGATAAGGCGCCGGCTGCGGTTGAGCGTTCAAGCTTTAGCTTGCCTTCAAAGGCAAACCAACTAAAGGTTGAACTCAAAACGAGCCGGCGTTAGTGTTTAGTTGGACAGCAGTAGTTCAGAGTCCAAGCTTTAGCTTGCCGCTGCCAATCATCAACCTGAAGGTTGTACTCTAAACTTCTTGAATCGCAGCAAAAGGTAATCACATTGAGCACAAACGAACGAGATCTAATTGTCGGCGGCCAAGCGGTGATTGAAGGCGTCATGATGCGCACGCCGAACGCCTACGCCATCGCAGTACGCAAGGCGGACGGAACCATCGTCAACACGGCGGCGCGACTGCCAAAGTTGGGCGACAAGTATCCGCTGCTAAAGCTGCCGGTGTTGCGTGGCAGCGCCGTACTGGTGCAATCGATGGGTCTGGGAATTAAGGCATTGAACTATTCTGCGAACGAAGCGTTTGCAGACGCACAGGAAGCGCAAGTTGAAGAAGTGGAAATCGCGCTTACCCCCGCCGTGATTGAAGGCGAGGGCGATTTCGCCGGCGTGACCGGCGCAGTTCCTGGACTGTTTCCGATTCCCACACAAAAGAGATCGAAAGATGAACTTAAGAAAGGCGGCACCACGGCCGCGGCGGGCTCGATTATTTTCGCGTTGATCTTTAACGTCCTGCTGTTCATCGCGGCTCCGCTTCTGTTAACCAATGCGTTGTTCATTGCTGCTGGTTGGGCGCCGAGGCCTTCGGTAACGTCAATAACCGCGCCGGCCGCTCAGGCGACTCGCGCAAACGAATCACCGGCAGCAGCGACGGAGAACACAGACCAGGCCTGGTACGCGCGGGCCTGGAGCGCAACCAAAACGTACCTTCATCCCGTGCGACCTTCAATTGCCTTCAATCTGGTCGATGGCGTGATACGCATGTCGTTTTTCCTGATCATGATATTCAGCTTTTCATTGCTGAAAGACTTGCGACGCGTGTTCGAGTATCACGGGGCAGAACACAAAACCGTGTTCACCTGGGAAGCGGGTCTGCCGCTGACAGTGCCAAATGCGCGCCCGCAACCGCGGCAACATCCGCGCTGCGGCACCAGCTTTTTAATGATTGTGATGCTGGTGTCGATCGTGTTGTTTTCAGTCGTCAAGTTTGATTCCCTGGTTTACAACTTTCTGGTGCGCATTGCGCTGATTCCGATCGTTGCCGGCGTTTCGTATGAAATAATTCGCGTGTCGGCGAAAAAGGAGAGTGGCTGGTTCTTCAAGGTCATCACGCGGCCCGGCGTTTGGCTGCAAAACATAACGACGCAAGAGCCCGACGATCAGCAGCTCGAGGTCGCTATTGAAGCGCTGAAGGAATCCCTGAAGCTAGAACCGCAACCGGTCGAAGCAGCGCTGGCGCCGATGTCGTAAGTACGTGTCCGTTGTTGAAACGTTCGTGGTTTCTTCCCCTCCCTTTGAGAGGGGTTAGGGGAGGGTGCGAAGCTTGACGTGCACAAGCCCTCTCCCCAACCCTCTCCCAAAGGGAGAGGGAGAAAGACTTCAAACTGAAGTTTGTCGGACAACTAATTGTCGGACAAAGCATATGTTGCAGAGACTCGAACAAATCGAAGCACGCTACGAAGAGCTTGCGAATAAACTGTCTGCCCCGGAGTTGCTCGCGGACCAGGCGGCGTATACCAAGGCGGCCAGGCAACACAGAAACCTCGGCGAGATAGTTGATAAGTATCGCACCTGGAAAACGTTGAACGAAGAGCTGACCGGTGCGCGTGAGTTGCTCGACAGCGCCGAAGATGACGAGATGCGCGAGATGGCGCGCGCTGAGGTTGAAACACTGCAGCAGAAGCTCGAAAAAATTGACGGCGAATTGAAGCTGCTGCTGGTGCCTTCCGATCCAAACGACGAAAAGAACGTGATTGTCGAGATTCGTGCCGGCACCGGTGGCGACGAGGCGAGTTTATTCGCTGCCGACATGCTGCGCATGTATAGTCGCTATGCTGAGAAGCAGGGCTGGCGCTTTGAAGTGCTCGATTCTTCCGAGTCGGGAATTGGCGGCATCAAAGAAGCCGTGGTTTTGATCGAAGGCGACAAAGTTTATTCAAAGATGAAACACGAGTCGGGCGTGCATCGCGTGCAACGCGTGCCGCAGACTGAAGCCAGCGGACGTATTCACACTTCTGCGATTACCGTAGCAGTGCTACCCGAAGCTGAAGAAGTTGACGTGAAGATCGATCCAAAAGATCTGCGCATCGACACTTTCTGTTCATCGGGTCCTGGCGGCCAGTCGGTTAACACGACTTATTCAGCGGTCCGCATAACACATTTGCCCACCAACGTCGTTGTCTCCATGCAAGACGAAAAGTCGCAAATCAAAAACCGCGAAAAGGCGATGCGCGTGTTGCGCGCGCGTTTGCAGGAGCTTGAAGAACAAAAGCAACACGACGCGGTCTCCAGCGAACGCCGTTCAATGGTTGGCTCTGGCGATCGTTCGGAAAAGATCCGCACCTACAACTTCAAGGAAAACCGCGTCACCGATCATCGCATCGGGTTGACGATTCATCAGCTCGATCTCGTCATGGAGGGCAACCTCGACGAAATCATCCAGGCCCTCATAACCCACGATCAGGCTGAGAAACTCAAGAAAGAAGCAGTGGCGGCCTAAAAAAGTTTCGTGTTCAGAGTTTCGAGTTTGGAGTTAGGGCGAACTCGAAACTCTGAACTCGAAACTCGAAACCATGCCTTTAACGACCCACGTCGTCATTATTCGTCACGGCCAATCGCAGGGCAACGCCGAAGGCCGCTTTGGTGGCCACACCGACACGCCTCTTTCCGTCCGCGGTCGCAAACAGGCCGAGGCTACTGCGCGCGCCCTCGCCTCTGAAAAATTCGATGCCATCTATTCCAGCGATCTGCCGCGCGCAATTGAAACTGCGACGCCTCTGGCCAATCGCGTTGGCATCGCGCTCGAGGCGACGGAAGCATTGCGCGAACGCAGCGTCGGCGTGATGGAAGGTTTAACCTTCGAAGAAGCTGCGGAACAGCATCCGGAACAATATCAGGCGCTGCTGCGACGCGATTTCGAGCATGTGTTAGCAGGCGGGGAAAGTTACCGGCAAACGCTCGATCGCGCGTCACGGAAACTGGACGAGGCAATCGAGCAGCATAAGGGTGGCCGGATTGCGATGTTTGCGCACACCGGGACGATCTGCATTCTCATCCTACATTTGATGGGCGCCCTGGATGCACCCGACCTCAAACCAGTTTGGATTGCCACATCGAATTGTGGTATCGCGCGCTTTGATCTGCGGTCGGACGGATTTGTGCGCGTTCTCAGTATCAACGACACGCGTCATCTGGAAGGAATCTAGGCTTAGCTCAAAACTATAAGCCGCGGATTTACGCGGACGAACGCGGATTCGGATTCAGACCAAACCGACAAGGATACTGAGAACTGTTTTTTCCGATCCGCGCCCATCCGCGTTAATCCGGGCCAAATCTTATAGGGCAGAAATCCGGGCGCGTTCGGCGTTGGTCCAATCGCAGAGTGTCTTCACATCGTCAGCCGAAAGTTTTGAACCCCGGTGAAGCGGGGTATACGAACTTAGCGGCATCTCGCCGTCCGAAACCTGCTCGCAGATGTCTCTTAGTCTGCGCGATTGCTTATCTTTATCGTAGTTGCCCCACTGGGAAAAGTTCATCACGCTGCGGGCGTCATTCACGTGACCGATGACAAACCAGGAAACCGGCGCAACATTGCTATACCACGGCCAACGCGTCTTATTTGAATGGCAATCGTTGCACGAGCGGTCAAAGATGGCAGCCACCTGCGGACTCACCTGCAAACGCGACTCGATAGTTTGTGTTGGATCAACTGCAGGATTAGTCCTGGCGGGACGAATAAACTGAATGGCCACAACCGCGCAGACAACAATAATAAGTATCCAGCGAAATATTTTCGAACCTTTCTTCATTCGCTTGCTCTCCGTCGCTGTGTCGATACACCAGGAAAGTCATTCTAAGTAAAGAGCGGGCGCAAAGGGCACCGCGCGAAGCGGATTTCTTTGCGCCCTCAATCCACTGCATCTCTGGTTCTTACCGAAACGCTCAACGCGTGACGCGCACCAGCATCTCCGTTCCCGACTCGATTCTCAGTTCCTTGCTTCCCTGCACTGCGAGTGAGCCGGCGCCGCCTGCGCCACCGAGTATCAAACCAATCGCAGCGCCTTTGCCGCCGCCCGCGATCGCCCCAATGATTGCGCCGGCGCCCGCGCCAATGCCGGCGCGCTTAAGTGTTTGATTGCCGCGACTGCGAGATTCGACTCCGCCTTCGTTGTCGGCACGTCCGGTATCGCTGCCATAAACTCGCGTCACGTAACCATGTAACGTGCCGGTGCGGTCACCCAGCGTAATCGTATCGAATGCCAGGTTCATGCTGGTGCGGCCCTGAATCTTTCCTGACTTTTGAATCGAGCTGATGTGCCCGGTGATTCTCGCTTCATTAAAGCGCACCGGATCAAGCGCGGTCGCCGTGAACCGGTCGCCAACGCGCGAGTCTTTGCTCGACAACGTGTCTTCGATGCGAATCTTCAGATTGGTCCCGATTGGAACTATTGCTCCAACCGGCGTCGTCCCGGTCCGGGTCGTCGTATGGCGCGCGGCGCGACGTAATCGCGGTCGCATACGTCTTTGCGCACTAACCAGCATCGGCAGCGACAGCATAACTAAAAGAGTCAACAGCGATATCAATCGCTTCGAATTAACCGACTTCATTTTGTGAACCTCCCAGAGCGCACCAACGTGCGCCCAAGTGAAATTGTTTAGAACGCGAGGGGGGTACTAAGTAGGACAGACATTCCTGTCTGTCCCTTATTTGTGACGAAGAGGACAGGCGGGGATGCCTGTCCTACCCTATCAAACGGGGGCGGCGGCATTTTGCGTTTCGGAATTATTTTCCAGCAGCAACTCTTCATCATCATCCAGCGACTGCTGGCGGTGAACGGTGCCATCCGATTCAAAGATGTAAGCGGAAGGCGCTTCGCGCATGATGATGTCTTGCAAACGCATCAAACCGTAAAGTAACGCTTCGGGTCGCGGGGGACAACCGGGGATGTAAACGTCAACTGGGATGCAGCGATCGACACCCTGCATTGTCGAGTAGGAATCAAACGGTCCGCCAGTCGAGGCGCAAGCACCCATGGCAATCGCCCATTTCGGCTCAGGCATCTGTTCATAGACTCTGCGAACTACCGGCCCCATCTTCAACGTGACCGTGCCGGCGATAATAATTAGGTCGCTTTGTCTTGGGCTCGGCCGAAACACGCCGGCGCCAAAACGATCAATGTCGAATCGACCGGCGCCGGTCGCAATCATCTCGATGGCGCAACACGCAAGTCCGAAAGTCATCGGCCACAATGCAGACTTGCGCGCCCAATTCACCACTGGCGCGGTCATGTCGAGCGCTTTTGCGCCAACAGTTCGCCGCACCGAGTTCATCAGCGTGTCAAATCTGGTTAGGACAAATCCCTGGTCGTGCTCTGCCATAGTTTAGTAAATCGTAAATCGTGAAATCGTAAATAGTAACCACTGGCGAATCGTGAATGGCAAGACTGCTGAATCGTCAACCGCAAAATGTAAAGCAAGAAGAGTTTTCAATGGTCGATTCAAGCGGCAACAGACGACCATTTACGATTCACGATTTACGATTCACGGCTTTACGCCCACTCCAGCGCGCCCTTGCGCCAGGCGTAATAATAGCCAACCACCAAAATGCCGATGAACACAAACATCTCGATCAGCGCAAACTTGGTAAAACTGAAGTCGTCACCCATGAAGATGATGGCCCACGGCAAAAGGAAAATTGTTTCTACATCGAAGATTAAAAACAACATCGCAACGATGTAATAGCGCACCGTGAAGCGCGAGTGCGCGTCCGTCAGCGGATCAATGCCACACTCATAGGGCCGCATCTTTCCTTTTTCATATTTTGCCGGCCTTAAGAACCGGCCAAGAACGATCGGTAAAACGGGAAAGGCAATCGCCACCACAAAGAAAATCATAACCGGCCAATAAGCGGTAATTGGAGAACCGATATTCGCTGTGGTTGCCTGAAGCAGCATTTGGGTTCGACAAACTTCAGTCTGTCGTTTCTCGCATTCTAACCAAGAGCCGAAGTTGAATTGCTGTCAAAAAATCTTAAGCGCCATGAAGATCATTGTCAACGAAGAGTTTGGTCAAAGCAGCTCACAGGTCAACCATTAGGTTGTGATTCGCGCACAGCAAACCAGAGCCTGAATTCTTGAATTCTAAACTACATTAGTGAACCCCGCCTCCGCGTTCGCCGGCGAGTAGCGCAATTGCGTGCTTGAGAACTGGTGCGATGATTGCAAAACTTTCGCGCACTGCTTTGGGGGCTCCAGGGAAATTGATAATCAACGTGCCGGAACGAATGCCGCAAACGCCGCGTGATATCATTGCCATTGGTGTGTTCTTAAGGGTTTCCATGCGCATCGCCTCCGCGAGGCCCGGCGCTTCGCGTTCGATAACTGTAAGCGTGGCCTCGGGCGTGTTGTCGCGCGGAGAAAATCCGGTGCCCCCGGTGGTGACGATCATATTGACGTTGCGCCAATCAGAGAATTCTCTCAGCGCGTCGGCGAGGGGATCGAGATCGTCGGAGAGAATCCGCTGGGCGACAATTTCTGCGCCAAGTTCTTTCAGCAGTTCCACAAGTATTTCACCTGACTCGTCCTTCCGCACGCCGCGAGAGCTCGCGTCGCTAACGGTGATTACCACTGCGCGAATCTGAGTTGGCATCTGTTTCTCTATTCTGCTGAAATCGCGGCTTGAAAGCACTCCTTCACGGTCGGGAGCTACTGCTAATGTCGCTGCCCAACCATGCACTGCTCACAGCTCACCGCTTACTGCTCACCGCTCACCTTGTTTCACCGCCGCGCGTGCTCCTTCAACCAACAACGATCCATGACGACGAGGAGTCCCGCAGCCAACGCCCGTTGCGCAGCAGCTTGATCAATGACGCCTTCCTGGAGCCAGACGGCCCTGGCGCCCACTTCGATTGCCTGGTCCACCGCCGTTCCGGCTTCACTCGACCGCCGGAAGACGTCCACCAGATCGATTTTGCCGGGAACGTCTGCCAATGATGGAAAAGCCTTCTCGCCGAATACTTCGGTCTCGTTTGGATTAACCGGAATGACTTTATAGTCGCGACGCCTCATGTAAGACGCAACCCCATAAGAAGGCCGACCCGGGTCAGAAGATAATCCGACGACCGCGATGGTGCGGCAGTCTTCCAGAATCGCCTTGATCGTTTCGCTGCTATTGATTTCCAAATGGATCTCCGCTGATCTCTTACCGAACGCTAGCGCCCACCGCATGCAGTTCCTGCAACGACCGCACCTGCATCGCTCCGCCATCTGCTCGAGCCCCAATCGCTTCCTCAATTGCCTGCGCGCCCGTCATTGTTGTCACGCAGGGCACGTTATGCTGCAAAGCCGCTCGACGAATTGCCTGTTCATCAAAGTGTGACGCGCGCCCCAGCGGCGTGTTAATTATCAGGGCCACCTCGCCTCGCTTGATGTGGTCGACAATGTTCGGCCGTCCTTCATTCACTTTAAAAACGTTTTCCACTTTCAAACCAACCTCGCGCAAACGTTCCGCTGTTCCCAGAGTCGCGATAAGGTCGAAGCCCAACCGGGCAAGCTTGCGCGCCAGAATTACCGCCTGGCCCTTATCGGCGTCGTTAACACTGATGAAAGCAGTTCCCTTCTGTGGCAACGTCAGGCCCGCGCTCAGCATGGCCTTGCCATAAGCTTCACCAAATGTGTCGCCAACGCCCATCACCTCTCCGGTGGAATGCATTTCGGGACTCAAGATCGGATCAACGCCGGGAAATTTTACAAAGGGAAACACCGGCGACTTGATAAAAAAGCGACTGACGGTCAGATTCGGCGGCAAACCAAACTCGCTTAATGCGCGGCCCGCCATCACCTGCGCTGCGATGCTGGCAATGGGAACGCCGGTAGCTTTCGAAACAAACGGAACGGTGCGCGAAGCGCGCGGGTTTACTTCCAAAACGTAAACGCGATGATCCTTGATGGCGAACTGAATGTTCATAAGACCGCGCACCGACAGCGCTGTCGCCAACAGGCGTGTGTAATGGCGCATTGTTTCGATGTGCTCGGGATCAATTCGTACGGGCGGCAGAACGCAGGAAGAATCGCCGGAGTGAATCCCCGCTTCTTCAATGTGTTCCTGAATTGCTGCAATCACGCAGGTTGATTCGTCAGCGAGCGCATCGACGTCAAACTCGGCCGCCCGTTCGAGAAACTTATCAATTAAAACCGGACGGTCAGGTGTAAAGCCGACGGCGGTGCGCACGTATTGATCCAGGCTCTCTTCGTCATAAACGATGGCCATCGCGCGTCCGCCCAACACATAACTCGGACGCACCAGCACGGGATAACCAATTTTTCGCGCGACCTCTTTAGCTTCTTCAGCAGTGGCTGCCATGCCATTTGCGGGTTGCGGGATGCCGAGCTCGCGCAGCAGCGCGCCAAAACGTTTGCGATCTTCCGCCAGGTCAATTGAGTCAGCACCTGTGCCAATGATCGGAACGCCAGCCTGATGCAAACGCATCGCCAGATTCAACGGCGTCTGGCCACCAAACTGCACGATTACGCCTTCCGGCTTTTCAACATCGACAATATTCATTACGTCTTCAAACGTGAGCGGCTCGAAATAAAGACGATCGGAAGTGTCGTAATCCGTCGAGACCGTTTCTGGATTGCAGTTGACCATGATCGTTTCAAAGCCCGCCGCGCTGAGGGCAAACGCGGCATGGCAACAGCAGTAATCAAACTCGATTCCCTGCCCAATCCGGTTGGGACCGGAGCCCAGGATCATGATCTTGCGGCGATCAGTTGGCGCTGCTTCGTTTTCAGTCTCGTAGGTCGAATAGAGATAAGGCGTGAACGATTCAAACTCTGCGCCGCACGTATCAACGCGTTTGTAAACTGGAACAACTCCCGCGCGTTTTCTGAATTCTCGGACTTCGTCTTCAGATTTTTCGGTCAAATAAGCCAGGCGGCGATCGGACAGCGCGACCTCTTTGAACGAACGCAAAAGTTCGACGGGAATTTCTTCCAGCTTGAGTCCTTCAACCGACTTTTGAATTTCCATTACGTCCTGAAGTTGTTCGAGAAACCACGGATCGACACGAGACAATCGGTATATTTCCGAGATCGGCCAATCGTGTTGCAGTGCGTAAGTGATGTATGAAAACCGCTGCGAGTTAGGACGCGCCAGCTTGCGTTGCAGCTCATCCGTGGAAACATCTTCCAAACGCAAAGGCTTCACAGCTTCCAATGAGCGCAGGCCTTTGAAAAGCGCTTCTTTGAACGTCCGGCCGATTGCCATCACTTCGCCCACCGACTTCATCTGCGTGCCCAGCACGTCTTCGGCTTCCTTGAATTTTTCAAAATCCCACTTGGGAATCTTGGCGACTACGTAATCGATGGTCGGTTCAAACGAGGCGGGCGTTTTTTTCGTGATGTCATTGGGAATCTCGTCGAGCGTGTAACCGACCGCCAACTTCGCTGCAATCTTCGCAATCGGAAACCCCGTGGCTTTGGATGCGAGCGCTGATGAACGCGAGACGCGCGGGTTCATTTCAATCACGCGAATATCGCCATTCTCAGGATTGACTGCAAACTGAATGTTCGACCCGCCGGTTTCCACGCCGACCTTGCGAATAACCGTGATCGCCATGTCACGCATCTTCTGATACTCGCGATCAGTCAGCGTCTGCGCCGGCGCGACAGTGATCGAGTCGCCGGTGTGCACGCCCATGGGATCAAAGTTTTCAATCGAACAAATGATCACGACGTTGTCAGCGATGTCGCGCATCACTTCGAGTTCAAATTCTTTCCAGCCGAGGATCGACTCTTCCACCAGGACTTCATGCATCGGCGAGGCAGCCAAACCGTTGGCCACGACTTCTTCAAACTCTTCCGGGTTGTAAGCCGTGCCGCCGCCGGTGCCACCCAATGTGAATGAAGGTCGAATAATGGCGGGATAGCCGGTGTCTTCTACAATTTGCTGCGCCTCGGACCATGATTTCGCAAAGCCGCCACGTGGCATTTGCAGTCCGGCCTCGTCCATCGCCTGCTTGAACAGCATGCGATCTTCAGCAATCTTTATGGCTTCGCGCTTGGCGCCAATCATCTCGACGCCACATTCTTCAAGCACGCCGGAATCATCCAATGCGATTGCGAGGTTCAGCGCAGTTTGTCCACCTACCGTTGGCAACAACGCGTCGGGTCTTTCCAGACGAATGATGGCGCTGACCGCTTCGACCGTGAGCGGTTCGATGTAAGTGACATCCGCTGTTTCCGGATCAGTCATGATCGTTGCCGGATTAGAATTAACCAGCACGACCTTGTAGCCTTCCTGCCGCAGCGCCTTGCACGCCTGCGTCCCCGAGTAGTCGAACTCGCACGCCTGCCCAATGACGATTGGGCCGGAACCAATGATTAGGATTTTCTGGATATCGGTGCGTTTAGGCATGCTAAGGCGAGGGTAAATTGGTAGTTAGGCTTTGGCGGAGTCAGATCTTCGCTTCTCCAGACGCTTGCGGAAGTCTTCACCTTCGATCATTACCTTCCTGCACATCTCATAAAGACGACTGCGTAAGGGAGTGCCGACTTGATCTTCCAAAGTCGTCAGCGCTCTGATGCGTTCGGAATCTCGTTTCTTGCTGAAGCTTCGCGAAGTCGATTCTGACTCTTCCAACTTCTCAGGGCGCGTGTCATCCAAATAGTTCGTCGTAAAAATCGTCAGCTTTTTGTTGTTGTAACGCGTGTTGATGATTTGATAGAGCGTGTCACGCACCCAATTCGTCGCCACCGACGCTCCCAACTCGTCGAGCACCAAAACTTCAGCCTGATAGACCGGCGCCAGCACTCGAGTTTCGGAAGTCTGTGAAATAGGGTTGTATGAATCCTGAATTGCTTTCAACAACGAACCCGACTCGTAAAACAAACAGGAGACACCCTTCTTCTCGATCAGTTCCTTGAGAATGGCAACTGCTAAATGAGTTTTGCCAACGCCAACCGGTCCCATCAACAGAAGGCCCACATCCACGGCGGGGTAGTCATCAACAAGCCTGCTGGCCAGGCTGTGCGCGAAGTATTGCGAATCATTGCCCGGCTGCGGGTAATAATTATGAAAGGAACAGTGTCGAAAGCGCGGCGGAATGCGTGCAGCTTCTAATGCTCGCGAGCTGCTGTTGGTGCGCCGACAGTCGCAGATGACCGCTCCTTTGCCCGCTTCCAGCCGCGTGCCCGTGCCAAAACAAATCGGACAGACCTCGTCTGCCGAATTTCCATTATCGTGCGACCTCGGAACCTCACGATTCTTGTTAATGCTTATTACGTTTGTGTCTTGCTTATCAGATGACATTCAGGCAGTAACTCTAACCAGTCTTGCAACTTTCGGCGAACCAATCGATCTCTTGCGACGACGAATTATAGCATCGCGTGCCGTTGGAGCAACGAACCGCCACGCTCGAAAGTGTTAATTAAGATAGGGCCAATGATGTCCGATAAGCTTTAGCTTGTCGTAACGCCGCGACAAACTAAAGTTTATCGGACATTCTCTGGTGCAATACTGTCAAACTACTGTGATACTTCTCCGTTAACCTACAGGAAATTTCAAATCATAAGGGGTTGATTGTTATTATGACAGGCGAATTCATCGAAACCGAAATGTCTTTACTGCATTCATTGTTGAGTAAATTGGGCCTTAGCAGAATAAAAGCTGAGCGTCATCCGATTCGTGTCTTCCTGCTGGACGACGACCGGCGCAGGCATCGCTGGTTTGCTGCACGCTTCAAGGGCGACCTGGTTGATGTTGCCGATAACGTCGAACAGGCCCAGGAGATGCTTAGCACAAATGCCTACGACGCGATCTTTTTAGATCACGATCTCCATCCCGAGCATTACCACGCTCCTAGTCACGACGATGAACGTACGGGCTATGCAATCGCTCAATGGCTGGCCGCGAATCCCGAGTTGCAGCGCGCCTCGACAATTATGGTGCATACGCGCAACGCCGATGGCGCGATGCGCATGGTCGAGGAACTACGTCGCGCCGGGCGCACCGCTGACTACGTTCCCTTTCCCATGCTTGCCGAACGCATTAAGCACTATTGGGCGCGATAGCCAAGAACCGTAAATCGTGAATCGTAAATCGTAATAGTTGGGAAGGTTACTTCGGAGACCAATTGCTCTCGGTTAGTCTCAGATCTGTAGTAGCTTTGTCTGATATTCCTTGTGACGCCCAACCACTATTCACGATTTACGGTTTTTTGGTGGCCAGGGACGGAATCGAACCGCCGACGCCGGCCTTTTCAGGGCCGCGCTCTACCAACTGAGCTACCTGGCCAATCCGGTAGGAAAGACCGCGTAGTATAGGGAGTTGCGAAAAGAACTGTCAAATTACACAGGAAGTTGTCGATTTGTCAGATTCGTCACAAAAAAGCGTTGACTGATTACTTGCCGGGTGTATAATCCGTGCCGTTGAGGATGGGGTTGGCGCCCAAACGTCAGTCCGGTTTAAGAGACGACATCCGATTCAAAATTGAAAGTGCCCGCCAGTGCCAGCTCGGCCGCCGATCGCGCCCCCCGCAGTCGCTACCTTCGAGCTGGCACAGCCATTTTTAGGACCCCGCATTTCACCCCATTGACTCTCTGGGCCTTCAGGAATAATCTGCGCTTGCTTCAACACCGCTCTTAAGAAAGCACAATTTTCAGCGTGTGTGCGCCGTTTCTCACCCTCGAGGTAAATCATGAAAGACTTCCTTCCAACTTTCACTTTTGGCTTCCTGATGGCCCAGCTCTTCCCTGGTGCGGTCACCGTTCTTTGTATCACCTGTCCTTACGCTGCGTTGACTGTCAGTCACTTGACCACCGCACAAGGTGGCTTCTTCAGGATGATAGGTCTATTTGAAAGCGTTGGAGATCTCTGGTTCGGTTCCACTCGAAACGCGGTCGTTTTCCTTTTTTTCGCCGCGGCAACGGGAATGTTCCTACACGGTATCGATTGGATGATTCTGGGATGGGAGACTCAGAAGTGTAACGACAAAGGAATACCAATCCCTGGTGATGACGGCGTGATTTCGCTTCGTCATTTGGCTTTCCACAACCAACCTCTTTGGAAACAATTCCTGCTTGCCCCGCTGAACATGCTCCGGGAAATCTTTCGCCTGTTTAGAGCGCCCGCGCTCACCTGGATTACCATGGATGAAAATCTGCCTGAGATTAGTCCGGCATCGCTTCCTCTCTTCAACTGGCTGCAGGACTTTTACCTTTACTTCGGACAATTCTACATTCACATGTCATATTCACTCCTTATTGGATTTTTCTCGATGGCTGTCACCTACTCAATCATTGGCACTAGACTCCTTCGGATCCTGTTTCTGGTGTTTCTTTATTTTCTCGCCAGTTTGTTTTTTCTGATGGGCCGGACGCAGCTCGCCTCTTTGTTCAAGAATGAGGATGCATTGATAACTGCGTCGCAAGATGGAAAAGACA
>Ga0137418_10002332_pt1 | contig 17395 bp, 15 predicted proteins | sample CZODoug3_1_2_16f_FD_122242 | JGI IMG/M metagenome (GOLD analysis project Ga0137418, IMG submission 122242) | Vadose zone soil fungal communities from Angelo Coast Range Reserve, California, USA - CZODoug3_1_2_16fungal (Hybrid Assembly) | ecosystem: Environmental > Terrestrial > Soil > Vadose... | reverse complement strand
GAGCTTCGGTTGATTGATTCATTGATACCATATGACCGCAATCCACGAACCCATTCAGCGGCGCAAATCCGTCAACTCGCACATAGTATCGAACAGTTCGGATGGACTGTCCCGATCCTCATCGATCAGAGCGGCCGCGTGATCGCCGGCCACGCACGTCTCGAAGCCGCCCGCCTGCTCGGCCTCGATCGCGTTCCAATTATCAGTCTTGAACATCTGACTGAGGCGCAGGCGCGCGCGTACATCATCGCGGACAACAAGCTGGCCGAGAACGCCGGCTGGAATCCGCAGCTGCTCGCAGCCGAGTTGCAGTTTCTATCGAATCTCGACCTCGACTTTGATCTAACTGTCACCGGATTCGAGACTGCCGAGATCGACCTAATGATTCAAGCCGTTGATTCGACAGGCGCCAGTATAGTTGACGATGAAATCCCGCCTATCGACAGGTCCTGAATGATCGCGGGCCCGCGGCGTGGGGTGTGCGCGGCGCGTTTACCAGCCTATTCGTGCCGAATGTGACCGCCTCAGGCGGGATGAGTTACACAGGGCCCGGATCGCAGACGTTCCTGTCCTCCAGCTTCTCGCAGAGCGTCTCCACTGTCTCATCGTTCTACGACCTCAGCCTCACCTGGCAGCTATCGGGGGCGACGTTATCCCAGCCGTGGCTCGCCAAGGCCCAGCAACATGCGGTCGATGCCGACATCGCGGGCGCCGCGAATGCGCTCGCCACCGGGATCACGCAGCAGTACCTGACCGTGCTCCAGGCGCGTGATCAGGCGGAGCTGGCGCGTAAGACGCTGGAGCGCAACGACGAGTTCCTGAAGCTCGCGCAGGCGCGCTTCAGCGTCGGCCAAGCCACGCTGATCGACGTGCGCCAGGCGCAGGTCGCGCGCGGCCAAGCCGCCGTCGCCCTGCTCCGCGCCCAGACGCTCGTCAGCGTGGAGAAGCTGCGCCTGTTCCAGCAGATGGGGGTGACGCCGCCCACCGACGTCCAGGCGGTGCAGCTCACCGACACGTTCGCCGTCCAGACGCCGGCGTGGCAGCTGACCGACTTGTTGACGATGGCCGAGGAGCAGAATCCGGCGCTCAAGGCGCTGCGGGCGCGGGAGGTGGCGGCGGCGTGGGGCGTGCGAGCGGCCACCTCGAGTTACGGACCGAGCCTGAGCGCGTCGGCGGGGTGGTCGGGCTTCACGCAACAGTTCACCGACGTCGAACCGCTGATTCGCAGCGGCGAGTTTGCCGCGAACACTCGCTACGGTCAGTGCCTCTCCAACGATTCCGTTCGGACGGGCGCCGGGCTCCCGGCCGCCGGCTGCGCCGGCCTCCAGTGGGATCCCGTGACAGACGAAGCGGCGCTGCGGGCTGCCAACTCGGTGTACCCATTCCAGTTCACCCGCCAACCCTTCCAGGCGCGCCTGTCGATCTCGCTGCCGCTGTTCACGAATTTCGCGCGCACGCAGCGGGTCTCGGAAGCGCGGGCTCAGCACGGCGACATGGAAGAGGCGGTACGGGCGCGCGGGCTGGCGGTGCAGACCGAGGTGAGTCAGGCGTTCCTGACGCTGCAGACGGCGTTCCGCACGATCGGGCTCCAGGATACCAATCGAACGGCGGCCCGGGAGCAATTGCAGCTCGCGACCGAGCGTTACCGGGTGGGTTCGGGCACGTTTTTCGAGCTGCTGGACGCGCAGGTCGCGGGCCTTCGGGCGGAGAACGACTATGTGAATGCGATCTACGATTACCATAAGTCGCTGGCGGCGCTGGAAGCGGCGGTCGGCCGCAGCCTACGCTAACCGAGAGGATTCAAAAGAACATGTCCAAGCGGAACAAAGTGCTGCTGGGAGCCGGGGGCGCGGTGCTCCTCATCCTGCTCGTGGTGGTGAGCGCGAGCGCCAAGCGCGACAAGGGCACCGAGGTGCGGTTCGAGAAAGTCGGCCGGCGGGACCTCGTCGCGGCCGTCACGGCCAGCGGCAAGATCCAGCCGAAGAAAAAGGTGGACATCAGCGCCGACATCACGGGCCGCGTGACGCGGATCGGGGTGCGCGAGGGCGACTACGTGCAGAAGGGCCAGTTCCTTCTGCAGATCGACCCGACGATCTACCAGGCGAATCTGCAGCGGGCGCAGGCAGCGATGTCGTCGGCCGAGGCGGGGTGGGTGCAGGCCCGCGCCAACCGCGATCAGGCGCAGCGGGCGCTGCAGCGCACCAAGGAGCTGCGCGAGCAGAACCCCAACCTGGTCTCGCCCGAGCAGCTCGAGCAAGCGCAGACCGCGTTCGAGATCGCCGAGGCGAATGCCACGGCGTCGGAGCACATGGTGGAGCAGTCGCGGGCGGGGTTGCAGGAGGCGCGTGACCAGCTGGCCAAGACCCACCTCATCGCCCCGATGGCGGGACGCGTCACGCGGCTCGCGGTCGAGGAGGGCGAAGTGGCGGTGCCGGGCACGTTCTCGCGCGAGACCGGCCTGTTGCTCACGATCTCGGACCTCTCGGTGATCCAGGTGAAGGTGCAGGTGGACGAGACGGACGTGGTGCGCCTGCATCTCGCCGACTCGGTCGAGGTGACGATCGACGCCTTCCCCGACACGACCTTCATGGGTCGGGTGACCAAGATCTCGAACAGCGCGATCCTCACGGCGGCGTCGAGCGTGGCCGGGCAGAACGACCGCGCCGTGGACTACGAGGTGGAAATCACGCTCGCGAACCCACCCAGCGACGTGCGGCCCGACCTGTCGGCGACGGCGCGGATCGTCACGGATACGCGCAAGCAGGCGCTCGCCATCCCGATCATCGCGCTCACGGTGCGCGACAACAAGCCGGTGACGGTCGAGCGGACCGGCGCCGCCGCTCCCCCACCGCGCCCCGCGGCCGCCGCGGGCGGCGATACCAAGAAGAAGGAAGCGGAGGGCGTGTTCGTCGTGGCCAACGGCGTCGCCACGTTCCGGCCCGTGAAGGTGGGAATCGCGGGCGAGGAGCACTTCGAGGTGATCGACGGCGTGCGCGAGGGTGAGACCATCGTGGCGGGCCCGTACCAGGCCATCAGAGATCTGAAGGAAGGGGCGCGCGTCCGCTCGAGCCGGCAGGCCGCCGATTCGGCCGGCCGGAGGCCGTCGTGAACCAGCAGGAGTTCCGCACCGGCGATACGCCGCTCCCCGACGTCGTCATCCTGACGCACAAGCTCACGCGGGACTACGACATGGGCTCGGAGACGGTGCGGGCGCTGCGCGGCGTGAGCATCCAGATCCGCAAGAATGAGTACGTGGCGGTGATGGGCCCGTCGGGCTCCGGGAAGTCCACGCTGATGAACCTGATCGGGTGCCTCGACACGCCGACCGCCGGCGAGTACTGGCTGAACAGCCAGAAGGTGAGCGACCTGGTGGACGACGAGCTGGCGCGCATCCGCAACAAGGAGATCGGGTTCGTCTTCCAGACGTTCAACCTGCTGCCCCGAGCCGACGCGCTGCACAACGTGGAGCTGCCCCTGATTTATGCGGGCCTCGGCGCCAAGGAGCGCCGCGCCCGCGCCGCGCAGGCGCTGCAGCGCGTGGGCCTGGGTGACAGGATGGACCACCGCCCCAACGAGCTCTCGGGCGGCCAGCGTCAGCGCGTCGCGATCGCGCGGGCGCTGGTGAACAATCCCAGCATCCTGCTGGCCGACGAGCCCACGGGAAACCTCGACTCGACGACGGGTCTCGAGATCATGGCGCTGTTCCGCGAGCTCCATGACGCGGGCCAAACCGTGGTGATGGTGACGCACGAGCAGGACATCGCGGCGCAGGCCGCGCGCGTGATCACGCTGCGCGATGGATTGGTGGCGACGGACCAGCTGCAGGCTGCCTGAGTGCCGCTCTTCGAAGCGGTCGTGCTCGCCCTCCGCACCCTGCAGGCGCAGAAGCTGAAGAGCGGGTTCTCGTTCATCGGCGTATTCATCGGCGTAACCTCGCTGATCGTCGCGTGGTCGATCGTCAACGGCATCAACACGTACATGACCGACAAGTTCGCCGGGACGATCATCGGCGTGAACACGTTCCACTTGCGGCGCCGCCCCAATTTCACACCCAACATCAGCGATTCAACGTGGCGAGCGTGGGCGCGCCGGCCGCGCATCACCTTCGGCGACGCCGATGCCGTCACCAATGCCCTCACGGTGCCCGTCACCATCGCGTGGCAGTCCTCGGATCAGGCCACCGTCGAGACGGGTGCCAAGAAGGTGCTCAGCGTCGACATCACGGGCGCCTCGGAGCGTTACTTCGACATCAAGAACCTGAAGATCGCGAACGGCCGCGCGTTCACGGCGCAGGAAGCCCGTTCGGGGGTGCCGGTCATCGTGCTCGGCGAGGAGGTCGCCCTGAAGCTCTTCCCCGATCGCGACCCGATCGGGAAGCAGGTGCGGATCGGCGGTCAGCCGTACCGCGTCATCGGCGTGGTGGAGCATCAGGGGAAGCTGTTCGGGTTCTCGCTCGACCGCTTTGCCGTCGCGCCGGCCCGCTCGCCGATCCAGGACATGGTGAACCCGCCGGGTATCATCGACGCGCTGATCGTGAAGGGGGCGACGCTGGGGGACATGCGCGACGCGATGGCGCAGGCGGAGGAGGTCATGCGCGGCCGCCGCCACCTGCGTCCGCGCCAGGACAACAATTTCGTACTGGAAACGTCGGAAGGCGTCCTCGCCTTCTGGGCGGGGATCCAAAAGTTTCTCGTGATCATCGGCCCCGGCCTGGTCATGGTGTCGCTCGTCGTCGGGGGCATCGTGATCATGAACATCATGCTCATGGCCGTGGCGGAGCGCACCCGCGAGATCGGCCTGCGCAAGTCGCTGGGCGCGCGGCGCACCGACATCCTGCGCCAGTTTCTCGCCGAGTCGACGACCATCGCCACCGTGGGCGCGGCGTTCGGCGTCGCGACCGGCGTCGGCCTCAGCTTGCTCGTCAACGCCGCCAGCCCGTTGCCGGCCACGGTGTCGCCGTTCTCGATCGTGTTGGGCGTCGTCATCGGTGGCGGCGTCGGGATCGTCGCAGGCGTCTACCCGGCGAGCCGCGCGGCTCGGCTCGACCCCATCACCGCCCTGAGGCAGGAGTAAGCGATGCGATCGCTCATCGAAGGCGTCGGGATCGCGCTGGCCTCGCTCCGGGCGCACAAGGTACGCGCCGCCCTCACCATCCTCGGCGTGGCGATCGGCGTGATGGTCGTCATGGTCATCGGCGCCCTGATCGCGGGCTTCAACAAGGGGCTGTCGGACATGCTGGCGTCGCTCGGCCCCAAGACGTTCTTCGTCGGCCGGTTCTGGGGCGGCGCGCAGCACGAAGACCCCGACGATCCCAATCCGTGGCGGCGCCGGCCGCCCCTGACGATCGAAGAGGCGGAGCGACTCGAGCAGCTGCCCACGATCAAGTTTGTGGTCGTGAACGAGAACGGCGGCGGCGACATCGAGTTCGAGGGCCGGCGCCACTCGGCGGTGAACATCAACGGGCGTGACGCCGACTGGCCCAAGGTCTCCGGGGGCGACGTGTTCCCGGGCCGCTCCTTCAGCGACCTCGAAGACAAGGCCAACGCGCTCGTCGTCGTGGTCAACGACAAGCTCGCCGAGCAACTGTTCGCCAATCGCGATCCGATCGGGCGGCGGATCAAGATCGCGGGCCTGCCCTACGACGTCATCGGCGTCTACAACCCACCCACGGGCCTGTTCGGCGAGGGCGACCAAGCCGAGGCGTTCATACCGCACGGGACGCTCGTCAAGTACGTCCCGTATTGGCAGGGGTGGATGCACTTCTTCGTTGCGCCCGAGGATTCCGTCCCCGTCGAGCGCGCGATCGACGACGTGACGGTCGCGCTGCGCACCATGCGCGGCCTGCGCCCGGGCCAGGCGAACAACTTCGATGCCGTCACGCAGGAGCGCTATCTCGAGGTCATCAACAGCATGACAGCGCTGTTCCGGTTGCTGATGGTCGTGCTGTCGAGCGTCGGCTTGATGGTGGGAGGCATCGGGGTGGTCGCCATCATGATGATCTCCGTCACCGAGCGCACCCGCGAAATCGGCGTGCGCAAAGCGCTCGGCGCCACGCGCCAGACGATTCTCTGGCAGTTCCTCGTCGAGGCGGCCACGCTGACGTTGGTCGGCGGCATCGTGGGCATGATCGTCGGCGCGGGCATCGCGTTCCTGATCGGCGCCATTTCCCCGCTTCCGGCGTACGTCCCGCTGATCTCGGTTGTCCTGGCGCTCGTCGCGGCAGTGCTGACGGGCGTCCTGTTCGGCATCTACCCGGCCAGCAAGGCCGCACGGCTCGACCCGGTGGAAGCCCTGCGGTACGAATAACCGTCCGCCATGCGCTTCTTCGAGGCCGTCCGCCTCGCGATCCAAACCCTGCGATCGCAGAAGCTGAAGAGCGCGTTCTCCGTCGTCGGCGTGTTCATCGGCGTCATGTTCCTGATCGCCGTCGTGTCCATCGTCCAGGGCATGAACCGGTACATGACGGACAAGTTCGCGGGCACGCTGCTCGGCGTGAACACGTTCCGGCTGCGGCAGTTCCCCGATAACCAGTTCGGCAACGTCACCGACTCGACCTGGCGCAGCTGGATGCGGCGGCCCCGCATCAAGTACGACGACGCCGAAGCCGTCACGCGGGGACTCTCGGTGCCGGTGACGCTTTCGTGGGAATCGACCACGCGGGTCACCATCGCCGCGGGTCGCAAGCAGGCCAAGGACATCGCGCTCACCGGCGCGAGCGCGGACTACTTCGAGGTCCGCAGCCTCCGCATCGAGCAGGGCCGGGCGTTCACGGCGCAGGAAGACCAGAACGGCGTGCCGGTGGTCGTGCTGGGATACGACCTGGCCGCGAAGCTGCTCGAGGGTCAGGATGCCATCGGCCGTGAGGTACGGATTTTCGATCTGCCCTACCGGGTCATCGGCGTGGTGGAGCGGCAGGGCAACTTGCTCGGGATATCGCTCGACAAGTTCGCGGTCGCGCCGGCGTCGTCCCCCGTGAAGCGCTGGGTGAACCCCCCGCGCGTGATCGACGCGCTGGCGGTCAAGGCCGCTTCGCAGGACCAAATGCGCGAGGCGATGGCGCAGGCGGAAGCGATCATGCGCAGCCGCCGGCACCTCCGCCCCACCGACGCCGACAACTTCGCCATGGAGACCGCCGACGAGGTGCTCGATTTCTGGGGCAAGATCAGTAAGGTGCTGTTCCTGGCGCTCCCGGGTCTCGTGGCGATCTCGCTCGTCGTTGGCGGGATCGTGATCATGAACATCATGCTGATGGCCGTGGCGGAGCGGACCCGCGAGATCGGCCTGCGCAAGTCGCTGGGCGCGCGCCGGACCGATATCCTGCGCCAGTTCCTCGTGGAGGCCACGACGCTCTCGACGATCGGCGCCGCGATCGGGGTGGTCACGGGCATCGCCCTGGCCAGCCTCATCGCGGCCGTCACGCCGCTGCCCGCGAGCGTCGCTCCGTGGTCCGTTATGGTCGGCGTCGCGCTGGGCGCGGGCGTCGGCGTCGCGGCGGGGGTCTACCCGGCGAGCCGGGCCGCCCGCCTCGATCCCATCGCCGCGTTGCGGCAGGAGTGATCACCTGACGCCCGTGTTCGAAGGCGTCGGCATTGCGCTGGCCTCGCTGCGGGCCAACAAGGGCCGCGCGGCGCTCACGATCCTGGGCGTCGCGATCGGCGTCATGGTCGTGATGATCATCGCGTCCATGATCAGCGGCATCAACCGCAGCGTCTCCAACGTGTTCGAGCAAATCGCGCCGCGCACGTTTCTCGTGTGGCGCTTCTTCCAGGCCGGGGTGAACATCTCCGACGGCTCCGACGAGACCAGTCCGTGGCGCCGCAACCCCCCCATCAACGACGCGGAAGCCGATCGCATCGCCGAGCTGCCGAGCGTGCGGTACGTCACTCGGCGGGAGGAAAGCTCGGCGCGCGTCGAATTCGGCTCCCGGACGCTCGAATCGGTGAGCGTCTCCGGCTTGAGCCACCAGTGGATCGAAGTCAACGGCGGCGACATCTACCCCGGCCGCTCGTTCACGCGGATGGAGGACGTCGCCAACAGCCGCGTCGTCGTGATCAACAAGAAGCTCGAATCGCAGCTGTTCCAGGGGCGCGATCCGATCGGGCAGATGGTCAAGATCGCCGGCGTCCCCTTCGAGGTGATCGGCGTGTACACGCCGCCGCCCAGTCTGTTCAGCGGGGCCGCGCCGCCGTTCGCCGGTGTCCCGCACGGGGCGTTCGTGAAGTACGTCCCCTACTTCAAGGGGTGGATGCGCCTCGCGGTCGCTCCAGTGACCACGGTGCCCCAACAGCAGGCGATGGACGAAGTCTCGGCCACTCTGCGCTCGATGCGCAGTTTGAAGCCGGGCCAGGAGAACACGTTTTCCCTCGTCACGCAGGACAAGCTGCTCGACAGCTGGAATCAAGTGACCGGCGTCTTCTTCTTGGTCATGATCGCCCTCTCGTCGGTCGGCCTGATGGTGGGGGGCGTGGGGGTCGTGGCGATCATGATGATCTCCGTCACCGAGCGCACGCGTGAGATCGGCGTCCGCAAGGCGCTCGGGGCGACCAAGACGGCGATCCTGTGGCAGTTCCTCGTCGAAGCGTCGACGCTCACCGTGATCGGCGGGGCCATCGGGATGATCGTCGGTGGCGTGGTCGCGTGGCTCATCTCCAGCCTGACGCCCATTCCGGCCTTCGTCCCCGTGTGGTCGGTGGTCGTGGCGCTCGCCGCCTCCGCCCTGACGGGCGTCGGCTTCGGGCTCTACCCGGCGAACCGGGCCGCACGCCTCGATCCCGTGGAGGCTCTGCGTTACGAGTAATTAGCTTTCCGTCGTGCCCCTCCTCGAAGCCGCGCTGCTCGCCCTCCAGACCGTCTGGAGCCACAAGTTGCGGTCCTTCTTCACCCTGCTGGGCATCATCGTGTCCGTCGCGTTTCTCGTCGCCGTCGTCGCGGTGATCCAGGGGATGAACGCCTACGTGCGCGAGCGGCTCGCGGGCGCGATCGTCGGCGTGAACGCGTTCCAGATCCGGCGCGATCCGATCCAGGTCGGCTTCATCGACGATGAGGCCTGGAAGGAAATACAGCGCCGGCCCATCATCGCGGCGGAGGACGTCGGGTTCATCGAGCGTGCCGTCCCCGATGCCGAAGCCATCGCCCTGCAATCCGGCTGGCCGACGCCGATGGCGGATGTGCAGTGGCGCAACCGTACCACCGGCGACGTCTTCATCTTCGGCGTGACCGGTCCCTACGTGGTCGTCCAGGACTACAAGTTCGCCGCGGGCGAGCCGCTGAGCGACATCGACCTGCACCAGCGGCGCTACGTGGCCGTGCTCGGCTACGACGTGGCCGAGAAGCTGTTCGGCGACGTGACCGCGGCCGTCGGCCGCATGATCCGCGTGCACGGGATGCAGCTGAGCGTCAAGGGCGTGATCGCCCGCAAGGGCACCGTGCTGGGCCAGTCGTGGGACGGCTTCGTGATGCTGCCGCTGACCACGTTCGAGTCGCTGTACGGGCGACGCCAGACCATGGTCATCTCCGTGAAGATGCCGACCGCAGACGGGGTGGCGCCGGCGATGCTCCGGGCGGAGGAGGCGATGCGCATCGCCCATCGCCTGCGCCCGGGCGCGGACAACGACTTTACCATCGACACCGGCGAGGGACTGATCGCGTTCTGGGGCAAGCTCACGCGGGTGATTTTCACGGTCGTGCCGGCCGTCGTCGTGATCGGCATCGTCGTGGGTGGCATCGTCATCATGAACATCATGCTGATGAGCGTCACCGAGCGCACCCGCGAAATCGGGATTCGCAAGGCGCTGGGGGCCGCCCGGCGCGACATCCGGCGGCAGTTTTTCGCCGAGGCGCTGACGCTGTCGCTGCTCGGGGGGATCGCCGGCCTCGCCGTCGGGGCCGGACTGGCGGGCCTCGTCCAGCTCGTGTCGCCGCTGCCGGCGCGCGTCACCGCGTGGTCTATCGGCCTCGCGTTGCTGCTGGGCATCGTCGTGGGCGTGGCGTTCGGCGTGTATCCGGCTCACCGCGCGTCGCGCCTCGATCCGATCGAAGCGCTCCGCCAGGAATAGATGAGGCTCGACTCCGCTCGCGAAGGCTGGCGCATCGCTCTCGATCAGCTCCGGGCCAACAAGCTGCGCTCGGCGCTCACGGTGCTCGGCGTCGTGATCGGCATTGCGACGGTGATGGCGATGGCCTCGATCGTTGCCGGATTCCGGGAACAGATCGTCAATACGCTCGAGGTCGTCGGGCCGACGACCTTTCGCGTGCTGCGTTACTTCTCGACGACTGGGGTGAATCCCGACGCCGTGCCGCGCGAGATACGTGTCCGGCCGAAACTGATGCCGCAGGACGCCGAGGCCATCGCGCGCCTCCCCGAGATCCACTATGCGGCGATCTGGACGCAGGTCTTCGAACGCTTCGAGTACGGCGGCAACCGCACACGCGTGCTTGGCGTGTTCGGCGCCGACGACCGATTCATGGAGATCCTCGGGGGCGGCATCCTGGCGGGACGCGCGTTCACGGCGGCCGAGCTGCGCGGCGGGGATCCGGTGGTCATTGTCGAGCAACGCACCGTCGACCGGCTGTTCGGCGCCGTCAGTCCGCTCGGTCGGATGGTTCGCATCGGCGGCGATCCCTTCAAGATTCTGGGCGTGTGGCAACGCCCCACAAACATTTTCGAGGTACCGGGGGCGCCGGAAATCGCCGCGATCATGCCGTTCGAGACCGCCCGCCGCAGCTTCAACATCGACGAGTGGAACGGTCTCATCATTCTCGTGAAGCCGAAAACGGACGTCAGCGTCAACCGCGCGATGGATGCAGCCACGGTGACGCTGCGGCGCACGCGGGGACTACGGGCCGGCGATCCCAACACGTTCGACCTGCTCACGTCGGACCAGGTCCTGGGTATCTTCGACAGCCTGACGTTCGCGTTCTTCTTCGTGATGCTGGTGCTGTCGAGTATCGCATTGATGGTGGGAGGAATCGGCGTCATGGCGATCATGATGGTGTCCGTGACCAGCCGCACCCGCGAGATCGGCCTGCGCAAGGCGCTCGGCGCGACGAGACGCGCGATTCTGTGGCAGTTTCTGGTCGAGGCCGCCACGTTGACCCTGCTCGGCGGGTTGATCGGCATCGCGGTAGGCGTTGGAGCTGGTGAAATCTTGAAGCGCCTGCTCGCATTCAACACGACCATCCCGGTCGTCCCGGCGGCGATCGCCACGGTGGCGTCCATCCTCGTCGGCCTGGTGTTCGGCATCGCGCCCGCGGCCCGGGCGGCGCGGCTCGATCCGGTGGAGGCGCTCCGCTATGAGTGATGAACGCGTCGATCTGCTGGCCATCGCGGCGCATCGCGACGACGCCGAGCTGACCTGCGGGGGGACGCTCGCCAAGGCGGCGCGCGCCGGCCATCGCGTCGGCATCGTCGACCTGACGCAGGGCGAGTCGGGCACGCGCGGCGACGCGGCGACGCGCGCCGCCGAGGCGGCGCGCGCGGCTGCGGTCCTGGGGGTGCACCTGCGGCTCAATGCGGGCCTCCCCGACGCGCACTTGCACAACGATGAGGCGTCGAGGGAAAAAGTCGTCGCCTTGATACGTCGAACGAAGCCGCGCGCGGTGATCCTCCCCTACGCCGTGGGCCGCCACCCCGATCACCGGGTCGCGTCCGAGCTGGGTCGCGACGCCTGCTACCTCGCCGGTCTCGCCAAATACGGCGGCGCCGGCGACCCGCACCGGCCGTTCAAGGTGCTGTACGCGCTCGCCTACCGCGAAGACCCCGTCAAACCGTCGTTCGTGGTGGACATCTCGGACAGCTTCGAGGCGAAGATGCAGGCGATCCGCTGTTACGCCTCGCAGTTCGACGGGGCCAAGGCCGCCGGGGAGATCTTCCCGACCGGGCAGGACCTGTACGAGCTGATCCGCGTCCAGTCGGCCCACTACGGGTCCCTCATCCGGCGCCCGTATGGCGAGCCGTTCTTCACGCACGAGACGCTGGCGGTGGACGACGTGCTCGAGCTTGGCGTCCAATCCCTCTAGTCGGTAGATTGCGGTCCTCATGACCAAGCGCACCGTCTATCTCGACAGCGCGGCCACCACGCCGGTGCGGCCCGAGGTGCTGGAGGCGATGCTTCCCTACTTGGGGAGCGACGCCTTCGGCAATCCATCCTCCGCACACCGTTTTGGGCGGGCGGCGCGCGCGGGGATCGAGGCGGCGAAGCGCCAGGTGGCGGACGCCGTCGGCGCCGAGCCGAATCAGGTCGTGTTCACGTCGGGCGGGACCGAGGCCGACAACCTGGCGATCATCGGCGCCGCGCTGGCCGCGCGCGATCGCGGAGGCCCGTTCTGCGTCGCCGTATCGGCGACGGAGCACAAGGCGGCGCTCGCCGCGGCCCATGCGGTGAAGCACCTGGGGGGCGACGAGGTCGTCCTGCCCGTGAGTGCCTCCGGCGTCGTCGAGGACGCGGCGCTGGATGCCGCGCTCACGCGCGGTGTGGCGCTGGTCAGCGTGATGTGGGTGAACAACGAAGTGGGGACGGTGCAGCCGGTGGCACGCATCGCACAGCGATGTCGCGAAGCCGGCGTGCTGTTCCATACCGACGCCGTCCAGGCGTTCGGCAAGCTGCCCGTGTCGCTGCGCGACGTTCCCTGTACTCTCCTCACCATCTCCGGCCACAAGATCGGCGCTCCCAAGGGGATCGGCGCGCTGATCGTGCGCGACCGCAAGGCGGTCGAGGCGATCATCCATGGGGGCGGCCAACAGTTCGGGATCCGGCCGGGCACGGAGAACGTGCCCGGGGTCATCGCGCTCGGCATGGCGGCGGAGCTGGCGGCGCGCGAGCAGGCGGCGCTCGGCGCACGCCTAGCGACGCTGCGCGACGAGCTCGAGCGCCGCCTGCTCGCGATCGTGCCCGACGCGGTGATCAACGGGTGGCAGGGGGAGCGCGCGCCGCACGTCTCGAACGCGTCCATCCCCGGCACCGACAGCGAGGCGCTGCTGATGCACTTGGACCTCGCCGGCATCGCGTGCTCCTCCGGCTCCGCATGCAGCACCGGTGCCATCGAGCCGTCGCACGTCCTTTCCGCGATGGGCGTGCCGCGCGAGCTGGGCGTGGCCGCGCTGCGGTTCTCGTTCGGCAAGGACAGCTCGACCGAAGACGTGGAGGCCGTCGCGCAGGTCCTTCCGCGCATCGTGGAGAAGGTGCGGTCGCTGTCGGCCGTATTGCATCGGTGAGGGTACTCGTCGCCATGTCGGGCGGCGTGGACAGCTCCGTCGCCGCCGCGCTGCTGGTCGAGCAGGGCTACGACGTCATCGGCGCGACGATGAAGCTGTTCTGTTACGGCGACTCGGTCCCCGACCGGCCGTGCTGCTCGCTCGATTCCATCACCGATGCGAAGCTGGTGGCGCACAAGCTGGGGATCCCGCATTACGTCCTGAACCTCGAGGACCGGTTCGGGCACGATGTGATCGACAACTTCGTCTCCGAGTACGCGCGCGGCCGCACGCCGATCCCCTGCGTGCGCTGCAACTCGTTCACCAAGTTCCGGGACTTTCTCTACCACGCCGACGCACTCGACTGCGAGTACATCGCGACGGGGCACTACGCGATCGCGCGCGACGGCGCCCTGTATCGCGGCCAGGACCCCCAGAAGGATCAGTCGTATTTCTTGTGGGGCATCGACCGCAGCGTCGTGGCCCGGATGCTGACGCCGGTGGGCGCGAGCACCAAACGAGAGACGCGGGCGGCGGCGCGGCAGCTCGGCCTCGCCACGGCGGAAAAGCCGGAATCGGTCGAGATCTGTTTCGTACCGGACGACGACTACGTCGCCGTGTTGGAGCAGCGTCTGCCCGCCGGCGCGCCCGCGCTGGCGCCGGGCCCGCTCGTCACAACGGGTGGCGCGGTGATCGGCGAGCACGCCGGCTTCGCGCGCTACACCGTGGGCCAGCGCAAGGGCCTGCCGGGCGGCTTCGGCGAGCCGATGTACGTCGTCGCGATCCGCCCCGAGACGCGCGAAGTGGTGATCGGCCGCGGCACGGAGTTGTTCGGACACGAAGTGTCCCTGGAGGAGGTCAACTGGCTGGCCCATCCCCTCGGCCCCGGTGACCCCGTGTGGGTGCAGTGCCGCTACCGCGCGCGCGCGGTGCCCGGCACGGTGGTTGCATTCGCACACGGCCGCCTCGCGCTCCGCCTCGCGGAGCCGGTGAGGGCCATCACACCGGGACAGTCGGGAGTCCTGTATGATTCGGACGACCGGCTCCTCGGCGGCGGCCTCATCGCCTGACGGCAGGGGTTCTTCCTCGTCCTCTCAGCTAGTCTGGAGGCAGTCATGCGGTCGCTCCTTCGTGCCGGGCTCGCGGTCGGCCTGCTCACCGCAGCGTGCAAGGACTCCATCGGTCCGAAGTCGCTTGCGAATCCGCAGGCGACCACAGCACAGATGGCGGCCCTCGACACACTGTTCAACGTCTCCGCACTCAACAGTTTTTCGACGCTCTCCGGCAACATCGCGCCGTCCGCTCCGCGCCTGGCGGCACTGCGGGCGCTCGCGAGTGCGTCGAACCCGCTGGCCGGCTCGTCGGCCCTCCGCCCCTACGGCAAGGGACTGGAGAGCGCGCAGATGCTGCGCCAGCTGGTGCCCACGCTGACGAGCGCCAGTGCGGCCGGGCTATTCCCGCCGGCGGTCGTCGGTAAGACGTTCGAGTGGAATCTCACGACGGCCGCCTACGAGCCCACCGCCCGCACCGGGGCACCCAGCAACGGCGTGCGGTTCATCCTGTACGCCGTGGATCCACTCAGCCGCCTGCCGGTCGACCCACTGGTCGAAGTCGGGTACGTGGATCTCAATGACGAGGGCACGGCGAACCTTGCGAAGGTGCACGTCACCGTGGCCGGCGTGGGTGGGACGCCGGTGTACGTCGATTACACCGTCTCGCTCGGCGCCACTTCGGGGACGTCGGCGCGCCTCGCGACCGCGGGGTACATCACCAACGGCGCCGCCTCGCCCGACACGCTGCGGTTCAACGGCGCCATCTCGGTCGCCGGCAGCACGACCAGCGCGACCGTCACGCAGGACGTGCGGCTCGACGTCAACTCGCGCGACGCGCACATCCGCCTGTGGGAACAGGTGTCGTTGACGCAGACCACCGCGACCTTGCGGATCTACTATCGGTACCAGCATGGCGCTGAGGTCGTTACCCTGAATGGACATTTCAACCTGGACAGCATTGGCCAGACCGTTGACGGCACCATCAGTGTCGCGGTCGATGGCGGACGGTTCGCCACCTGCACCGTGGCCGCCGGGAGCGGCACGTTCACCTTGACCTGCCAGGGCGCCGACGCCGACGGCCTCAACGCCGACGAGCAGGAAGCGCTTCAGGCCATCGGTGATGCGATTGAACATACGACACAGATATTCCAAGGCCTGTTTACGCCCGCGCTGAACGTCCTCGGCGGATAACCGCACAGCGGCACAACACCCCCCGCCCGGCTCTGGCCAGGCGGGGGGTTTTGCCGTATTAGGTAGACATGACCACCCGACGCGGCTTTCTCCGCTCCCTCGTCGCCGCCACGGCGACGGTTCCGGCCCTGAGGAATGACGCGCTGGCGCGCGTCGTCGGCGCCAACCGCGCGGTGCTCGGCCGATCCGCCGGCGAGGTGGCGCAGGACGAAGACTACTGGCAGACCATCCAGCAGGCGTTCGACATCGACCGCGGCCTGATCAATCTGAACAACGGCGGCGTCGCGCCCTCACCCCGCGTGGTGCAGCAGGCATTCGAGCGCTACCTCGCGGTTTCCAACCAAGCGCCGGCGATCACCATGTGGGGCTGGATCGAACCGGAGATCGAGTCGGTGCGGCGGCGCCTCGCCGCGAGCTTCGGCTGCGACGCCGACGAAATGGCCATCACCCGCAACGCGAGCGAGGCACTCGAGATCGTTCAACTCGGCCTGCCGCTCGAGCGCGGAGACGAAGTCCTGACGACTACGCAGGACTACCCGCGGATGATCACGACGTGGAAGCAACGCGAACGGCGCGACGGGATCGTGCTGAAGCAGATCCCCTTCCCCGTCCCGCCTCCCTCCCAGGACGATCTCGCGAGCCGCATCGAGCAGGCGATCACGCCGCGCACCAAGGTGATCCACATCTGCCACATCACCAATCTGACCGGGCAGATCTTCCCGGTGAAAAAGATCTGCCAGATGGGGCGCGCGCGCGGCATCGAGGTCATCGTGGACGGGGCGCACGCGTACGCCCACTTTCCGTTCACGCGCGACGAGCTCGACTGCGACTACTATGGGACGAGCCTGCACAAATGGCTGACGGCGCCGATCGGCACGGGCTTCCTGTATGTGCGCCGGGCAAAGATCGCGCAGATCTGGCCGATGATGGCGGCGCCGCCTGAGATGAACGGCGACATCCGGAAGTTCGAGGAGATCGGGACGCACCCCGCGGCGAACCACAACGCCATCGCCGAAGCGCTCACGTTCTACGAAGGCATCGGTGGCGAGCGCAAAGCGGCGCGGCTCCGCTTCCTGCGGGACCGCTGGGCGAAGCGGCTGGAGCGCGTGCCCGGCGTCAAGATTCTCACGCCGTACGACGCGGCGCAGTCGTGCGGCCTGGCGTCGTTCACGCCGGGGCAGCTCGACGTGGGCAAGGTGACCGGCTACCTCTACGAGAAGCACCGGATCATCGTCACCGCGATCGCGCATCCGGAGTTCAACTGCCTGCGGATTACGCCGAACGTGTACACGACCTTGGGCGAGATCGATCGCTTCGGCGAGGCGATGGAAACCCTGCTCAAGGGCGGTTTGCCAGCCTAAAACCAGCTTCATTCTGGTGCGCCATCCCGAGGGTGGCGCACCGGAAACCGCCTCGCCATCGCGCGCCACACGTAGCGCGCACCCCGCGTTCGCCACCCCTTGACCAATCGCTCGGGCACAAAAACATGTGTTGCGCATCCACGGCGTCGCGCCTTTGGGCGATCCGACGGGCGGCACGGAGGTTGCCGGGTGCAACGGTCGCAGCACGATTCACGCGATTCATTCGTCACAGCCAAGGGGAGGTGAAGCACATGAGACACCTGAATCCCGCACTCGAGCGACTCGAGGAGCGCGTGGCCCCGTGCTTGGGCATCAGCCTGCCGGCGCTGGGGATCACGCTCGCGTGCCAGAGCAGCGGTGCCGACGGCAGCGGTAGTTCGGCGCGCAGCTGCGACGGCTCGAGCGCGTCGGGCACGAAGAGCTCCAAGAGCAAGAGTGCCGAGAGCTGTAGCTCGTAGCATCGTGCCGTAACGGAAGGCCGCGGGGATCGTTGCCCGCGGCCTTCCAGGGGCGTCTGCATGCTCGCATCGCCGCCAAAACTCCGGAGCGATCTCACGGTCAGCCGGCAGCAGACGGTTGATGGGCCGCGCTGTGTCGTC
>Ga0137418_10002331_pt1 | contig 17399 bp, 20 predicted proteins | sample CZODoug3_1_2_16f_FD_122242 | JGI IMG/M metagenome (GOLD analysis project Ga0137418, IMG submission 122242) | Vadose zone soil fungal communities from Angelo Coast Range Reserve, California, USA - CZODoug3_1_2_16fungal (Hybrid Assembly) | ecosystem: Environmental > Terrestrial > Soil > Vadose... | reverse complement strand
TATTGTCTCTCAAGTATGATATGAATATGGTAATCAGCAGAAATAATGGCATAAGTCTGCCAGGCTAATGTAAGGGTATATCGGTCAGTTGACAAATACAGTACTTAATTCCACATAAGTTGTTGCCACGCCGTGGATGTGCTTAATTGTTAGTGCCGGAATCAATGCTTAAGCCTAATGATACACTGCTGTTATAATAACAGATTACCATTGTTTTCATTGACAACGTTGCCCTGAAGCAATGCCCCAACAGGACAAAACCTCAGGGTTGGCCCATGCGTAGCAGGGATGCAATGATCGTTAGCAGAAGGCATGCGAAGCTGACCAGGGGAAATAAAAGCCAAAATTCATTGCTTCGCAAGTGTAAAATATTGCAGCTGTGACATAACGAGCAGGGTAAGAAAGTTATAAATCCACCATAGGTGCAGACAGCGTGGCACGGGTGGGATAAGGCATCCACCTACTTGCAAAAAACCTTCATTCGATCTGCATGAAGCTCATCCACCTTGCTAAACCTGCGGAGGCCATCTTTCCAACGCTGCCCCGCCTTTGCATCCACCTTGGCCTTCAGCTTCGGGTTTTGCGAAGCGCAATCCTTCATCGTTCGAAACCCATAAGCCACATAGCGGAATAGTCCCCCTGAGCAGAACTGGGTGAATGAGATGCGCCACTCATCCGCCTGGATTGGTGTATTGCCATGTATGACTGTGGCCGATGGGATGATGACATCGGACCCTGAGGGAAACTCAACCACCAGCTTGAGGTTGAATAGTATCATGTGGCCACCGCGCTTGTGGTCGAAGATGCCGCCGCTGTGGATATGGCAGCCGCCGGCCCAATAGTTGGCGGTGTCACCATGCTTCAATGCAACAGTTTGCGGGCCCATGTTGAAGGTAGCAGCCGGATAGATGGAATTGTCAAAGTTGTGAATAAGGTATTTGTGGTGGTCAAATAGCTGCCGCAAGTTCTCTGAATAATACCTGTATACCTTGGGGAAGTAATACGCAAACTGGCCTGCAAAACGGTCAGCAATGCTGCGACAGGGAGGCATGATCCAACCCACTGCTTCCCCACCCAGCTATGCGACGAACATCTGGGTTGGCACACAGGCCATGTGCAGCTACATGCGTAGCAGCTGCATTGCGAAGGTTGCCTGGGTGCTGTTGCAGCGCCAGCGCATCAGCATGCTGGGGACGACATCTGTGGCAGGGGTCTTACCTTGGCCCCTTGCCCAATGATGACACCAACTGAGGCGTTGGTGAATTCACCGCGGCGCTGGCAGCCTTCGGATGACACACCTTCCCGGGCACCACGCACGGCTTCAGCAAAGCGGTTGTTCACCCCATCCCAGCCAGGATCTCTAGGGCGGCCACAGAGCAGGACGAAGAGCCTGCCATTCTTGTCCACGATAGCGTATGGCGTTCTGAAGGTGCTGACAGTCAGTGGGGGAAAAACAAAAGAAGAAGAGGCGAACCTGCCATCCCACTGAATGAGGCGGAAGCCCCGCTGACTGAGCTCCTCAAGCGTCCAAGGCGTCGCGCGGTCATGTTGGAAGCGCGTGCGCCGCCCTGTAAACCCACCGCCGCCTGCAGGGAGAAGCTCGACGGCAAAGGCTGCTGCGAAGGTTTGCGGCTTTTGCCAAATGCGGGAAAGGGCGGGCTTAACCTGTGCCATTAGAGGATCCTTCACCTTATTCAAGCGGTCGCGGGCACGACGCGCCGCCTTCCCAGCACGCTGCTTGAGCTTCCGCGCACCTGTGGGCCCAGCAGATGCAGGGGGGGGAGGTGGGGATGCAGGGAGACTGGTGGATGAAGCTACGGCAGGGCTGGTGGGCAAAGCAGCTGCAAGGGGGTCGTGGGCTGCTGAAAGGTCCATTGCCGATGAGCTGGGCGATGATGGCGGGGTGGAAGGGGGGCTATCCATAGGGATGCATGCATAATCTTCGGGGGGTGGCCAAGCCTCGGCACCCTCAGGCTCATCCATGCCATGTTCTCCTCGCTGATGGTCAAGGAGTGAAGCTGGCTGTAGCAGCAGGCCAAAGTCGGCACCAGTCTGCAGCACCAGCAGCTCATTGGAGCTTGGCAATGCAGCTTGAACAGGGGTATCCGGGCTTGTTTGCCACGGCTCAAAAGGCGAATAAATTCGCCCTGAGCGGCTCTGGTTGGGGTGTGTCAGCAGGCGCAAGCCCAGGGCATACTCAAATAAGCACTGACCTTCCGAGCAGCAAACACCATGGAACACGCGCACACGCCCGCCCCTATGAGTAGCCGTGCAGTTTGTTAGCAGGGGCTCCAAAAGCATGGGGGTAAACGCGCCCAAGACGCATGAAGCCGCATGCCCCAGCGCTGCCGCAATAGGACCTGGGCGAGATCCAGCTTTGGCATTGCTGGGGAGTTTACGACGACACGAAATGGGGGATGGCTGGAAGGGACTTACCGGGCTTGTGAGGGGCTGTGGGTGAAGGGGTATGGGGTATGATGCAAGCGCGACTTGTTCAAGTTATTTACTTCGGAGGTACTGACAAACAGAAAATTCAAAGTCCGACGTCGACGTTAGGCCCAAACTGTGTAGAGTGGCATAGATAGCTCAATTAGCATTATTCCAATTTTACTTTTGCTTTACTGGTACTCATATTCTTTCACAGAGGCACCAACTGACGAAACACTAAATAGATATATTGACAGAGTACAAGTACGATGATGCAAAGTTGATAGAGTGGCCGCGAAGCGAGTGGCCCATGCAGCAGAGACCTTCGAAGTTGTCCTCCATTGCAAGAATGACGCGTAGCACCTGTACACTTTGTTGTGGGTCCGATCGACGTAGCGGGCGCTGCGCAGAGAGAACGCGAATGGGGCAGGGATTTTGCCCTCTAGGGCCGGAAATCGAGCGCCCCATGCTTGATACCAGTGGGAAATGGAAAATGGTCTGTGGGGAGGGTGGTGGGAAGTCCTGTAGGTGCAGTCGACGTCGCCATTGGGCAGTATACAGTGGGGGACATGAAAACAGCCAGGAGCAGTTTTGGCCTGCGAGGCCGAAACATCGAGCGCCCCGAGCTCGATATTGGCTGTGGGTGGAATTTTATCTGCAGGGATGGTGGTGGGGACCCATGGCTCGAGTTTCAACTCGTCGCTGGCCTCGAACTTGTCGGCGAGCTTCTCGTCAGTGATAGAGTTTCGGAGGTTGTATGGGTACGATTCGAGTGCATTTTTGGATTAGATATGGGCTGCAGCGGCTTCGTCCTCCGCTGAATAATAAGTCAGTAAACCACCTTCAAAGGACGCGTGAATGATTTGCGTACCTTTGTATTGCTCAGCCTCCCTGGGCATACACTCGATCTCATCCCTCGATAGACGACCCTTGTCGTTCATAATGGCAATGCGATTCGACTTGCCGGTTGTTTTATCGGCAGCAGAGACATTGAGGATACTGTTGGCGTCAATGTTGAAGGTGACCTCGACCTGAGGAACACCACGAGGCGCCGGTGGGATGCCAGAGAGTTCGAATTTGCCAAGCAGGTTGTTGTCCTTGGTGCGTGCGCGCTCACCCCCATACACTTGGATAAGCACTCCGGGCTGGTTATCAGAGTACGCTGAGAAGGTCTCAGACTTCTTGGTGGGAACAGTCATGTTGCGCTTGATGAGGGCAGTCATGACACCACCAGCTGTCTCGATACCGAGCGACAAGGGAGCGACATCAAGGAGGAGGAGATCTTGTGTCTTCTTGGATGTGTCGCCGGAGAGGATGGCGGCCTGGCCAGCGGCACCGTAGGCGACGGCCTCGTCGGGGTTGATGCTCTTGTTGGGCTCCTTGCCATTGAAGAAGTCGGAAATGAGCTTGACAATACATGGAATACGAGTGGAACCGCCGACGAGTATGATCTCGTGCACGTTGGACTTGTCGATCTTTGAATCATGGAGGACCTTCTCGACAAATGCGGGGCCAATGCCACTGAACAAATTGACATGTGTGAGTCGAGACGGATGTTGTTCGTGCAGTAAAAGTAGTGTTGAGGGTGATGGAAGGGTTGTTGGCGTGGCTACACTTGAGCTTGAAGAGCTGTCGACGTGGGGTATGGTGGTGGGCGGAAGGGATGTGGCAGTCAGGTGCCCAGCAGATGCCTCATTTGGGCTGACTGAAGCTCTCTGAGGCAGAAAAATAACAATTATTTTCTCAGCAATTTTTATTTGACTCATAATTATTTCCAGGCTACTGACGACACTCCAAAACCACTGTACGCAGATTTTTGAAGGGGTTGGTTAATAATATGGCTCTGTACGTGCATTTTATTTTATCTCGAACTCACGTTCGAGATCCGATCAAGACAAAGTTCGAGATATTCGAGATATTCGAGACATTCAGATCTCTCGAACCTTATCTCGAACGGATAACCATCCACATCGCTATGACAAAGACCCCCGCACAGCTTGAATTGCAGAAGAAATGCAAATGGCCTAACAGACATGGCTACGTATTTCTTAGCTTTTACATTAATTGGCCTTGATTATATCTGTAGGGGGGCCCACCGACTCTAATCAGACTGACCGAGAACGACAGACCCCGACCAACCAAAGCCGAGGTACTTCTCACTAGTGAATCCCCCAATTAGCTGCTGGCCAGCCATACCTCCTGTTGTTTCGAACATAAGAGGATTAAAGCCGGTCCCGACAACTCGAAATCGTCCCAAAAGGCATTTCTCGATTCTGATGACTCGGAACCACACCGCATATGTAATGATGGCCATGTCCTTACGTTGAAGTAAAGCCGGTAGCCTCGAAATCGACAACTCATATAGGGAGTATCTGGGAAGAATCTCCGAAAATTGTCCAAGAAAGGTATTTCTCGATTTCGATCAATCTGAACCGCACCCTGAGCAGTTATGGGCTGTAATGATGGCCACGTCCTTACGTCGAAGGCACCACTGGGGTAGCCACGTAGCTTGTCAATGATCCTCTAAGACCAACCCATGGACGACGGCAGGATCCCAAGATATCAGAAGGGCAAGGCAAGGCATATGGAGGGTGAAGGTAGGCATGCTCGCTCTTCGCTGGGGGCAAAGCCTAATCTGTATGATTTTAGGGTCCGGTGATGCCCCTGATGATGATGGTGAGGAGGAGGTTTTAGAAACTAGCGTCATGGTGAGTGTAGAGCACAGAATGGAAGATGGCATTGGCTGATAATCACGCAGATCAGCGGCAAAAAGGTGAAAATCATCTTCCCCCATTATACCAAGGGCACTGAGGAATGGGAAAGTGCAATTTGGGTTCGTTCCTTCGTCTTTTTTCTATTCTTGTACTTAACAGCTTCAACAGGCTCGTAAAGCTAAATGCGACCCCTGCAAAAACCGTACTGGCGACTGCATCGGCCACAAGGGATATGCGTCATGTCTGCGCTGCAAAAGGCAGAAAGGTTGCTGCTCCACGAATGGGATTGGGGCCCGTGTCGCCTTTGCGATAATGAGCCGTGCGGGGGATATCCCATATTCCCCAAATGACGACTTTGACCGCAGCAGGGAATTTCCAAAACTCACGGCGTTGGCCATTGCTCGAGTCCGTGCGGAGCATTCTAGCAAATCTGATGACAGCCATAGCCCTGCAGCTCCGCCCCAGGGCCCTGTCGCAGGTGTGTCAAACGATAATCCTCTGCTCATTGGTGCTGATTTGAATTCGGCTTTGCTCAGGACCTGCCCAAGGGTTTTTTGGCTCTTTTGAGGCCAAGCCGTCATTTGCCTCGCCCCTTTCCCCACCTCCGCCTGTGCAGCCCTATTGGCCAACCCCAGCCAATGGATCCACCGACCTCCAGCTCCAAATACTCCATGCCGTCATCGAGATAGCGGAGAAGCAACGGGAGTTACAGGCGGGGATTCACGCCCTGGATAGCAGACAGCTCAAGATGAGGGGGGATATCCTGGATCTGAAGGACTATGTCCAGGATCAGATGGAAAAGCCGGCAGCCCCCCACATGCCCACGAACCTCATCGTCGTCTCGCCCCAATCAAGCCCTCCTCGCCCTACTCGCGCCTCTGCAGGTTTGGATTCCACTCAATTCCACTTTGATATGGGCAATGATTCCATGCCACCTCAATTGCCCCTATGGAACTCCGACACGCAGCAATTTTTCATGAACGCAGGGCAGGCCATGGATCCGACCCCATATATGTTTCAAGGACCCTATCTGATGGACTCCGATGCTGCGGACGTGAGCTCACAAGCCCAGGACTTTCAAGAGGGGATGTCGAGTCGCGCATGGTAGATGGGCACGCGCTCTCAGCTGGTTGTCTTTGCAATACCGTTCTTCTGTCCTCCATACTCTTTTTACAAGCCTTAGGATCTTATGTCATGTTCTACCTCTACGTACGATTGACTGCGTTGTCTTGGTGTCCATGATGCTGGTTAGATGCGTATACAGCACCCGGCAGTTCTCGTTATTCTTTCTGTGGACGTGAGCACGGAAGTACTGCACCACAGGTTCGTATTCGTTGGCACGGTCGCCGAAGGATAGGATGCTGAAGATCTGATTGGTTAGTGAGCAGTTAGCAGTTAGTAAGGAAGACACCGGAAACACACTATTTCTAAACCTTCAGTCCGCTGTCTAATTTTGCTTTCAGTAGGTCCATCTTATCTAAAGACACAATATTGCCACGTCTCATCTTGTCTTGCTGTCACGGCATCTCGTCTCATCTTGTTGTCTCACAGTTGCCATGCCATTTCGTGGCAGGAATCAGTCACGTCCAGGAGCTCATCTCCCATCTCACACAAAACGCTGAGTCAAATTGCACCTTTCACAAGCAGACTAGTTGGACAGGTTTGTGTCCTGCCTGGCCTCTGCAAATGCCTCCCACATCCAGTTCATTCTCAACAACGCAGTTCTGTCGCCAACCAAAACAGTGGGCTAGAAACTCGGAGACATTTTCCAACTCCATGACATGACTCTCGCACTGAGCATCTATCTCAGAGCAAATGTCCTGAATAAGGTTATTGCTTGCTTTGCCGAGACTGGTCAGACAGAGAAGATCGTTCTCTACTCGAAAAAGGTTGGCTACACCCCGGACTATGTTGGCCTGTTGCAACACGTCATGAGGACAAACCCGGAGAAAGGGGCTGAATTTACTACTCAGCTCATGAACAATGAGTCGGATCCCATCGTGGATGTTGATCGGGTTGTCGATATTTTCATGTCGCAGAACATGATTCAACCTGCCACTTCATTCTTATTAGATGCTCTGAAGGAGAACAAGCAGGCCGGATGGAGCAGTGGTCATTCACCATGTTTTTATTAATGATTATATATAACGCCGTGCGGAGTCGAACACACTAACAAATATTTCCGGACAGAAAACTTACCTCTGTAGAACAGGGATTACTTGGATTTTACGCAGTTATCTCTAAACTCACTCACCAACTCAGACTTGCCCACTACCATTCACCCTCAGACTTTTACCTCTGAGGTAGGTTTTTTATTTTCATGTATATTACCTGTTTGTTAACCATGATTCATAGCGATAACTCATAAAATCATGGCCCCAGGTAAGTTTTAGATGGTTCGAATGTTGAGCTAACAAACTAACAACTTTAGTTCAATTCGTATACACCCCCGGCTTGATGTTCAATACCGTCGCCGGCAATCAGATCAATTATGTTGACCGACGGATTTATATATGTATCCAAATCATGCCACTCTCAATGGCACTTACATTCGCCATTATCTTTATGTTGAGGTAAGTAATTATTTGGACTTGTGATTGTTTTGTACTCATTTGCAGAAAGGTGGTTTAGGAGGATTTGAAGGGTACCATTAGATTGTTTTGTAGTTAAATACTGGAGGATTAAATTGGAGGTTAAAAAGTCGAATGAATTAGCATGGCTAAAAAGCAATTTGGCAGTAAATCTACAGTACAGTCGCACCCCTCATACTAACAACATATGTCCACAGACCCTCGTGTGCCACGCTTTCAAGCTCTATTCCTACCTCGCCTTATCCCATCAGGAGTGAAGTGGCTATCCTTGGGAACGGGGGAGCAGGGTCCCCTTCCAACTCACCTCCTTGAAATGAATCTTATCCATACACCTCAAGTCGCAGACACAATTCTCGGCAACGATATGTTCATGCACTACAACCGTCCTCGGATTGCGAATCTTTGTGAAAAGGCTGGTTTACTCCAAAGGGTGAGGATATGGATCCCATGTTTCAAGATTCTTTGCTTATGCCCGCTCTTATGCACTCGAACACTACGAAGATCTGGCTGACATCAAGTGTGTGATTGTGCACACAAATGTCCTTCAGCCGGAGGTGAGTGTGTTCATAAGTCAAAATTAAGTCTATTTTGATGAACATCTATTTCAGCGGTTGGTCAACTACTTCAGCTGCCTCACAACTGAGCAGTCCATGGCTTGTATGCAGGAGATGCTCTGAGTTAACATTCATCAGAACCTCCAAGTTGTGATCCAGATCGCTACAAAATGCCCTTCTCGCAACTTACGAATGTTGTGGCCATTTTGATGAAGTACTGTCATTGCTGGAGGCTGGATTGAGTCTGGAGCGAGCCCACGTAAGTGTCTCTTTATTTATCACATTACACGTAGCTTTCGCTCTGTTGGATAGATGGGTGTGTTCATGGAGCTGTCCACCCTTGATTCTGCTTTGTGATGCTAACGTACATTGTGTAGGTCATCAAAGCTACCAAGCCAGCACATCTCTGGCTGGAGCTCATGTTCTTGTACATCAAATACAACGAGTTTGTGAGTCCCATGTCATTTCACATGATGGTTTGTATCTGAATGAGGCTTCCAGGACAATGCTGCTTTGGTGATGATAGAGCACTCAATACTTGGGAACACAATCAATTCAAGGACGTGATTGTGCGAGCTGCCAACGTCGAGATGTAAGCTTTGACCCTGTCAGAAAATTATATATATGCTAATGTCGGTCACAGTTATTACAAGTCTTTGACGTTCTATCTCCAAGAACAACCAACCCTCTTGACAGACCTCCTGACCATTCTTGTGTTGTCCGTACTTTCCGTCAGATTGACCACATTCCTCTCATCCGCTCGTATCTCATTGCTGTCCAACATGCAAGTTACATAACATTCGCTGCCCATTACAGAATTAACGTGGCATTCCACAGTTCAACATTGAAGCCGTTAACAATGCTTATAACGACCTCCTCATTGAAGAAGAGGACTACAAGACTCTTTGTGACTCGATCGATAGCTTTGATAACTTCAACAATATCAACCTTGCAAAACACCTCGAATGTCACAAACTGCTATTCTGACCACTGGCTGCACATCTGTATAAGGTAACAAATTCTGGTGTATTGGCTACTAGCTGTCTAATTGACCACATCCCTCTCATCTGCTCCTACCTCATCGCTATTCAACATGTAAGTGGTATTATATTCGTTATTTGCTGCAAAACTAACATAGCTTTCCAGTTTAATATTGAGGCCATCAATGACGCTTATAATGACCTCCGCATTGAAGAAGAAGACACCGCATTCTTCTCATCTGCTCATGCCTCATCGCTATTCAACAAGTGGTATTACATTCGTTATTCGCTGCAAAACTAATATAGCTTTCCAGTTTAATATTGAAGCTGTTAGCGTCGCTTATAATGACCTCTGCATCGAAGGAGAGGACTATGAAGTGGGACGAGCTCAGCTATTGAAGGGAGTTGCAGAAGAGCCTACAAGGTAATCCATTACGAAAACCTAACTGGCCTTAGCGCACTAAAACAGCTTTTAAAGGATATCTATAAGGGCACATAAGGAACATCTGCTCCTTGAAGCAAGTTAATTTAAGGCATTAAGCAGCGATTAAGAACTTTTAAGTTTTCCTCTTAACAGGTAAGCTAATTAAGGTGGTACACTTAGCGCCATTGTGGCATACTTAATCTACTTGGCCGTCTGATTCAGCAGGGGACCTACTGAATTTAAGCTCTGCCGTACTTAGACAATTTTCTCTTAAATTACGAGTCCTTAGAAGGAGTCATCTTTAATCCGAGGTGTCGCTGGATCTCACGGACAGATCGTTGGAGTGTCGTGGGAATGTTATTTTGTATTGGCATGCTTACCGTGGGATCATGGCTGTGCTATTTTTGTAGTCTTGACTTCTGGCCTTTGCACAATCACTGCTGCACAGGCCGCGCCACCCTTCGGAGCATGAGCAATATTTTAAACTCAGCTGTGTCCTGCTGTATCTGAGTTTGAAATATAAATCATGTACAAACAAAGAGTGGCACTGAGTATTGCTGCTCTCTCATAGACTCATATTGATTGAACACAAGACCATAAATTATTTATTAGTTACTGCAGGCTCCTGTGGGAAAATTTGTCACTTTATAATCAAAAAGTGAGTTTCAAATAGATAAATAAAAAATTATGATGATTTTGGTATCTGAGGTTAGATTGGGCCTGTCTCTCAAGCTTGTTAGTGGCATGTTACATGCATTCATCTGCAAGAAAATAGTAGGAGGTTCATAAAATGCAACAACACAGTTTTGAGGTGTAATTGTGCTCTGGACAAAGAATATATGATCTGGAATGATCAGATGCTGTCAAATGGTTACACCATTTCTGGCATTACCAAAATTAATAATACTGGCAGGGTTTTTACATCTAAAAATTGGTAAGTGCTGATGCAAGGAGTCAAGTTTTTAAGAAAGCAGTCACTTCTCTCCATCCATAATTAATTATTGCCCAAATCCAGCCCAATGTACACCTATAATATGTGAGCCGTCTGCTTAAATATATTTTAAATATTTTAATCACTCTATGTCATATGTGTGAGGCCTTTAAATATTAAATTAGCTCATAAACAGCCTGCTGGATTAATTACCCAGCAGACTTTTGCATTATATGTACTGTAGTGAGACAAGTGATTATAAATAAATTGATAAGGGAGGATTATTAATCATCTAATTTCAAATAATAAAGAAGGATGGAGAGTAGCTAAAACTATGCAAAATGACCATGAAGAATGCCATCCCAGATATTCATCAAGGTGGTGAGAATGAGAAGTTAAGGAGCCCAAATTTTGGGTCATAGTTAATGCCCAATGCTCACATGACTTGAAGGTAATAACACATATATTTTCTTTAGTTATATGTTGGGTTATTGTCTTGTATGGGACAAGTACAAACAAAGGTATATCACCATTTTCAGTTGGTAGGATAATCCTACACTGTAATTTAAGGTGATTTTGGATTAGTGTTGCTGCAGTTATAACTGATGTTTTTTGAATTAATGTTTAAAATAAATTTGTGAGAATTTTGAAAATATTTACCAAAATAAATGACATAAAAAACCACAGGGTCATTTATTTTGGTAAATATTTTCAAAATTTTCATGAATTTATTTTAAACATTAATTCAAAAAACATTGGTCATAACCACCGTCCACAGCAACACTATTTTGGATCAATCCTAACCATATTCTTAAGGGGTACTGCTATGTGTAAGTTGAGATTCAATCTCAACATAATCCCATCCCACATATATATACAGGCATTTATGTCCTGTGTCTACACTTGAGGAAACTGTTCAAAAAAAGAAAACCCCTTTTGCCTGATTAGGAAAACTGTGGCAACTATCTTTTTCATATTATTTTTATATTTGATATAGCTAAATTTGACCTACATGCAGGACAAATGGGACTTTTTTGAAGCCCTGTAGATGTTACTTTAATATGTGCACAAAGTTGGAAACTTCAACCATTTAATTTTTGTTTTTAAAGTAGTTAAATATTGCATTTAAGAAGAGAATAATGGCTATCCCTAAAAATAAGGACTTGCTGTCTGATCACTGAAACTCAAGGACTCGTTTCTGCTGTGCGGAGCATCAACCAGCAAGTGATACCTCTAATATAATATGTGTGGCAGTTTAATCTCACATGAGTCCCATTCCGAAAATGTGGCGCAGATACGATTTGCGGTTGTGGCACTGCAAGTTTTCTTTCAACACACCACTTCACCCGATGCCTACGCCCAAATACGCCACTATATTTATACTCATTCACGAGTTAGATAATGGAGCACCCTGGAAATATCTAGAATGGCAAGACCGAACCCATATTACTCGAGGTCTGTTTCCAGATGAAGATGAAGATCTTCCCCCCGGCATGACTCGATCTGAAAATGATGCCATTAAGTCGTACTGGAGTGCATTTAAAAACCAGCCAAAGGAGGCTCAGTATGCCTTTGCTTCTAACAAACTTTCAGACCACCATACAGGCCGACAACTGTGGTCCAATTGGGTCAGCAAGCATATGCCCAAATGGAACTTCTCACAGACAGTGGACCAAGTCCTGCGTAACTGCTCGGTACACCCATCAATGTTGATGAAAGCTTTGGGTACAACATCAGTGGAGGTGCATGAACTCTCAATGGCCTTGGCTCCCTTGTGCCGCGAGTTGTTTGGGGAGAATCGCTGTGTTGTACTAAATGGAAATCTGATGTGCCAGGCCGACTGGCGGCCCATTATGATGAACATTCTCACGAAGGCATTGGAGAGGATATCTCATTGTATCAAAAGGCAGAGGGAGGTAGCATTGAACGCTGGTGACGAGGCTGAGAGAGTTGTAGACGGTAAGTCATTGTGGGTGCATCCTCTGCTCCATCATTTATAACGATTGGCAGCCTTTATATCCTCATCAAAATGGTCAAAGCCTGCTTTTAACAAGGTTCTCACACAGCTCAGAGTCTTCTACGTGGCAGCGGATGCATTCGGCGACGTTGAGATGGTCACAAAAGTTCAGACGTGCCTTAGTCGTGTGGAAGCTCTATTCGAAGGATTTGGCAAAACTTTGCCACAAAGGGCTAGCGTAGACTGTAAGCACTTTTTCTGGAGTCCCATCTATCTGTCTTTTTGTATTTTGTAACCTGACACTTTGTTTACACAGCGGGAAAACTTTCAAAGTTCAACCGGGACCAAGTGCGGCGACTTGCAACTGAGGAGGAGATTGAGGAGATGTGGTTATGCTACCACAGCCTCTTCTTGTCAGACACCGAGTCTGAACTTGACGGCCAGACACCTATTCAGATGATGACGGCTGCTGCTGGAGATGGAGAGCTGGGAACGTCAGAGGAATGTTTTGGGTATGACGATCTGGGAGTGGACAAGGAGAAAAAGATGTCGCTGGCTGAGCTGAAGTCTACCCTCGGCATCACCGATCAATTTCCAGGGTTTAACAAATTCGTCAATCGGAACGGTGCAAGCCCTTGGGAAGATCACGAACAATACGTACAGGCTAAAGTCGACGAGGGAGGAGAATGGGGCCTTCTAGGCCTTCGTTGGCATCAATACGTCGGTCTGCATGCTCTGATAAGGGAGCTGATGTCGGAATCGATGCCTGCGACTGCTGAGGGAGTATTGCTTGCGGATAAGGTTGGTGTGGGCAAGACAGCGCTGATAATCGCATTCATTGCCATCCTGAACCATACCGCACAGCTTGACAAAGCCGGAAAACAACGACCACCTGCCCTCGGTGAGTTTTTATTTTATCTGGCGTGTCCTAAGATAAGATAATTTAATTTTATCCCAGCATCAAGGTTGTATCTAGGAACGCATAGAGGCATTCCAGATCAGCCGCACGTTATTGTTGTTCCCGGCACACTCATTTCTCAGTGGCAACACGAACTCAAACAATGGTTCATGTACCGCAATGTGGAAATTCTATGCTATGCAGGCGGAGAGCAGACGCGTAAGGAGTTTTGGAGTAAGGAAGGTCCCTGGCAGAAGAGAAAGCTCACTGGACGTCAGACAATTCTCCTCGCCTCCCACACCGTATGTTATCTTTCGTTGTTTGAACCAAAATACCAGCGCCCCGGAATGACTCAATGTTTCCATTGTGATAGGCATTGGGTGCCGATGCCCAGGTGAAGTTCAACACCAACCAAACCAAAATGGACTGGGCGGAGGCACCATCTGAAAAGACAGCGAACACCTCAGCTTCCTGTGGAGAAGCCACAATTTTTGACCTGGAGCCAACTACGCTTACGCTTGATGAAGGCCACATGTTCCGAAACAGGGGCAATCAGTATATGGGTATGTTGGCCCTGCGGGACCGGGCATCCTCAGTCATGGTGGCCACCGCAACTCCGCTGCACACTGCACCACGGGTACGTTAATACAAAATTTTATCTCATTTTTAAGCTTCGTTCTCAACTCCATTTCAGGATGTGGCAGCCATCGGGCGTATGCTAAATATCCGCCATTTCACTGACTTCGCATGCCAGGAGGAAGAAATTGAAGACATCAGGATCTTACGCAGGATCAGGGCAAAAAGGACTGCAGAGGACAAACAAATGGACCTTGACCGCTCCGTAGCGGCCCTTAACGGCGAAATACTTGAGGAGTCGGACTCAGCTCAGAACCTCCGGAGAAAAGCAGTCGAAATAACTCGCCGGCTGAGTCAGTACTTCGGAAGCCGTATCATTCGCCGTGGGGTAGATTCCCTCGACTTTGAGGGGAAGCGCATCAATAATATCACTCCTCTTGTAACAATCGATATATATTGCTTGCCAACAGACGGTGAGCTGGAAAAGATCCGACAGGTCCGTGACCAGGCTGCGTTGAAGTGAGTCCAGATCCTTTCTAATTCATTCTCCTTTGCTCATATATCTTTCTAAGGATGACATCCTCCGCTGCCCTGGATAGTTCAGTATGTCTTGCCGACTTATGGTTGAGGTCCCACTGATGACGTGGCTATTTCTCTCTGCAGAAGTTTTTCATAGAAATGCGTAAAGGCCTTGGACACCATGCAGCCGCATCGACTAATGCACAGCTTCCCGAAATCAGATCGCTGTCTGACTGGACAAAAGACCCATCAACAAAATACCAGGTATCTGTCGATATCGTCAAACACCTACTGTCGCGCGACGATGCCCCAAAGCCACAGTCCGATCACAAGGGAAACCTAATTTTGCCTCCACTGCATTCGATATCGCCGGGCGACCTAATTCCGGGACAAAAACGGAAAGGCATAATCTACGCCGAGTTCACTTCCATGGTAACGTTTCTAAAGGATGTGGGTAGGCTCGAACTATTCGATGCATATAAGTCGTTGATTTCTTTTGCAATTAGGTATTCAGAGTCCATGGTGTCCCTACCCTAGCCCTCAACGGCTCTATGAGTTTTGAGCAGCGGCAACGAGTTGTAAACTCGTTTCGCACGTCCGACGCATGCCGCATATTGATAATATCGGCTGTCGGCAACACAGGTCTGAACCTTGCGTGCGCAGATTTCGTCGTATACGTGGATCAACCCTGGAGCGGTCCGGACATTGACCAGACAAACGGCCGGGTTCACCGCTACCCTCAGAGCCGAGAAGTATGGATTTTCCATATTCTAGCACTCGGAACCTCAGATGTTGTAATGTCCATGTTGGCACGAGGGAAGAGGGAAATGCTTGATGCATTTGTCTCTACGCAAGGCGGTCGAGGTGTGTTTACCCAGATAATGATCTCTGGTTGGCCACGCTAACTTCATGCGTTTGAATCAGATGTTCTTGATGCCCTGTCAGGTTACGTCGGCAGTGAGGACATTGATGGCAACACACCCACTGACAAGATCAGTAAAGGCGCCAAGGGCAAGAGCACCAGCAAGAGCAAGGCCAAGGCCAAGGAACATCGATCAGTTTCCCGCTCTGACCTATCGAAGTCGGAACAGAAACAGTCCACGACATCAAAAAAGCAGAGTAGGAAGTTGAAAGATAAGCAGAAGAGTGCGGACACAGATGAGCAGGGGGGTAGGAAATGGAAGAATAAGCAGAAGGTTGCGGATGTGGATGATGAGCAAGGGAGTGGCGAAGATCGAGACTTGGAAGCGAGACCTAAAAAGAAACAGAAAATCAGTGATACAACGGGTCCTGCCCCAGTCTCGCCAGCGCCTTCCACCGAATGTGAGTGACGTATTTTTGCATGTGTGGCGCATTGACTAACTGTCTGTCGTTAGCACTGCCTTATCTCACCCCACCACCACTTGCTCAACCGAGGGTAGGCAGACCAAGTCCAGATGTCAATGGTAAGCTAATCGTGCTAGAGTCTCACCTTGCATTCACATTCATACTCAGCAGGTGCTCGATCTGGGTTGGAACGTTCTCCTGATAGCTGGTCAATGTCAGCGCCGTCACTACCTTTCTCATCTCCAACCCCAGGAAATGCTCATGCAGGCCCCAGCAGCCGGAGTCGGACCAAAGACAACACCGCTCAGCTGCTTGCATTCCTCTCCCGGCCCGATGATGTCGCTCTTTCTCTCAGCCGTCCCAAAACACGTCATTAGCTACTATCACCGAGCCACCTTTTTGCAATTCCGTCCGGCAAGCCCAATTTTGCCTGAATCCCCTTCTTTCTTTGGTATTTTTGTTTAGATGTAGTCTTTACAAGTAGCAATTTTGCGAGATTTATTATGGCATATATAAAATGAAATTTGATGATATACACCACAAAAAAGTGTTGCTTGAACTTGATGGCGCTCGGCACGGTCTAGCGTCACATATATTGCTACAATTATATTCATACTACTTACCTTCAGCAGGCTATTACAACGCATAATGGGCAGAATGTCAAATGAAAATGCAGACATAGACTTAGAGTTATTTCTCCAAGATCCCGATAGTTCCGAAGGGATAGAATGATGAGGAAAGATCAGGGGAAAATCAATAGTGGTCAATTGAAAAAAGGTGGCTCAATGATAGTAACAGTTCTGTAGTCCAAATACCTTACTGTCTAATTAACGAACGTAGATCAAACATAGATTGGGGAATACAGTTTGATATTGGATGACTTCTCGTAATACGGGGCTTTTCCCACTGCCCAATTCGGCAAGTTGACGGGTCATCGCCTCTTCATCGCTCGCCGTCGTGCTGCTCGTTCAGCATCAAGCACGCTCGTTACTGGTAAGTCAGAACATGTTTTATAGGTCACATATCATGTACTTATATGTTTTATTTTGTTTAAGATCCTTTCAGTATCGCCCCAGTGCAGATGCATCATCAAGGGAACCACCTGCATTGACAATGTCGACGGATACCCAACCAGGCGGGGTCCGGGATAGTGATAGTTTGAGGTAGAATAAACCATGAGGAGGTAGGTGGCAGGGTACCAGGTGCGCTTGCTGCGATCTGTTTCCTGAATTAAATTATTGATTTATTTTCGTTTTTACAGATTTCTCCTACATTCCCCATAGTGTGACTGCATGTGCCTAGCACATCAAATACCATCTCTACCCAGCCTTGAATGACCTGCACACTATCTATCAAGCCATGTTAAATTTCTCAGCTCAGACCAATAGCGAGCCCACTAGCTCCGTATTCGGTTTTGCCGCCCAAATGGCTCGAAATCTAGATTCCCGCCTCCCCCCCCCCCCCCCCCCCCCCCCCCCCCCCCCCCCCCCCCCATTTTTTTT
>Ga0137418_10002329_pt1 | contig 17405 bp, 16 predicted proteins | sample CZODoug3_1_2_16f_FD_122242 | JGI IMG/M metagenome (GOLD analysis project Ga0137418, IMG submission 122242) | Vadose zone soil fungal communities from Angelo Coast Range Reserve, California, USA - CZODoug3_1_2_16fungal (Hybrid Assembly) | ecosystem: Environmental > Terrestrial > Soil > Vadose... | reverse complement strand
AGATCACGAGATCACGTCCGTCCAATACCTGTTGGATTCCGTGAAGGCGAGCAAATGAAGTCACCCAACAGATTGGGCCATGTGGTCCTCACGACCTCCGACGTCGAACGGACGAGGGCCTGGTACTGCGAGGTGCTGGGCGCCCATGTGGTCTACGAACGTCTTCCAGTCCTCAGCTTCATCGCCTACGACGACGAGCACCATCGCCTTGGGTTTAGCCGTGCGTCGGGTTCCCCGGGCGATCGGAAAGGTACCAGCCTTCACCATATCGCATTCTTCTTCGACTCGGTCCGGGATCTCCTCCGGAACTATGTCGAGTTAAAGGAAAAGGGCATCCTGCCCACCTATGGGATTAATCACGGCACCGTTTTGTCGCTCTACTATTCAGACCCTGACGGGAACGGCGTCGAGTTCGGGGTGGATCGCTTTCCGAATGCCGCAGAGACCCAGGTCTTCATCGACGCGAACTTCGACCGGAATCCTATCGGCGTTTCGATCGATCCCAACAAGCTGGTGGCGATGATGGCGGCCGGCGCTTCGGATGAGGAGCTGCTCTTCTACGACTACGATGCGCCGATGGCGGCGCCTAAAAAGCTGCAGGACGCGCTCAGAGATGACCGGCCGCGATGACCAGGAGCCGAGACCCCATAGGATCGAACCGGCGGTGTGAGCTGGCCGGCGCCCGCGGCGGCCGGCTGTGCGGTGTGCATGTTAGAGCGAAAGTCCAGATGATTTAGATGCACCACAGAGAACTCAATCAGGTATGGTCCGAATTAACCGCGCCGGGGGCGCGGTTCGAGATCGTCGACACTGTTGTCCGCGGGGCAAATACTCGGACATTCCGCAATGCTCCGCCCAGCATCCGCACGTTCTGGCTCTCAACCGCCCAGTTCGCTGACCGCGACTATATCGTCTACCAGGGCGAGTGTATAACCTACCGCGAAGCTCACAGACAGGTCGGGGCCATCGCCAGCTGGCTCTTCGAACACGGCATCCAGCCCGGTGACCGCGTCGCTATCGCGATGCGCAACTATCCGGAATGGCTACTGATCTACTGGGCCTGTGTCTCGGTGGGGATTGCCGCTGTCGGAATAAACGCGTGGTGGGTCGCCGAAGAGATCGACTACGCGCTCAAGGATTCCAAGCCAAAAGTGGTGTTTTGCGATCCGGAGCGCCTCGAGCGAATCCTTGATCTCTGGGCAGGCGCGCCGCAAGCGATGCTGGTCGCCACACGGGCTGACACGCTCCCGCCGGCAGTGACACCCTGGTCATCCGTCATTGCGGGCGGCACCTTGCCGAGCGTCGACGTCGACCCTGATGCGGTCGCGTGCATATTCTACACCTCGGGAACGACAGGCTTTCCGAAAGGCGCGCAACTCACCCATCGCGGCTGTGTCGCGAACCTGCTGAACATGGCGTTCGCTGCCGAGGTTCAGGCGGCGGCGGTCGCGCGAGCATCCGGCGTTGCCCCTGATCCCGATGCCCGCCCGCCCACGCCGGTCTCACTCCTCCCCACCCCGTTGTTCCACGTCGCAGCCACAAACTGCGGCGGCTACGCTACCACCGCAGCGGGGGGACTCATCATCCTGATGTATCGATGGGACGCGAGTGACGCCTTGGAACTGATCGAGCGCCACAAAGTTACGGTGCTGAGCGGAGTGCCGACGATGGCGCGGGAGCTGATCAGCCATCCGGACTTCGACCGGCATGACACATCAAGTCTTACGACATTGGGGGGCGGTGGAGCCCCGCTGCAACCAGACTTGGTAGAGAAGATCCAGTCGCGCGCGGCACAGCTACGGCCGGGCACCGGCTATGGAATGACCGAAAGCTCCGGGATCATCGCTTCGAATTTCGGCGACTTTCTCGTTCATCGCCCCGACAGCGTCGGCAGGGTCATGCCGGCCTTCGAGGCGCGGTGCGTTGGAGAGGACGGCCAGACGCTGGCCCAGGGCGAGGTCGGTGAATTGTGGGTGAAGGGCTCGCCGGTGATAGAAGGCTATCTCAACCACCCTGACGCGACGGCCGAAGCGATAACCGATGGGTGGCTGCACACCGGCGATATGGCCCGGATCGACGAGAATGGCTTCCTCTACCTTGTCGATCGCAAGAAAGACATGGTCTTGAGGGGGGGCGAAAACATCTTTTGCGCCGAGGTCGAGGCCTGCCTTCACCGGCACTCGGCTGTGGCAGAGTGCTGCGTATTCGGTGTCCCCGAAGTCCGATTGGGCGAAGAGGTGGCCGCCGCCGTCGTGCTTCGTTCAGGTGTGTCCCTGACAGCTGAGGCGTTACGCGCGCATTGCGCGGAACATCTGGCCAAGCACAAGATCCCCCGCCACCTCTGGTTCCTCACCGAGCCGCTTCCCCGCAACGCCACCGGGAAATTCCTCAAGCGGCAGCTCCGTGAATCCTTGAAGCCCGCTTTGCCGTGAGCTGGCGCCCCCGATATCGCCTGCAATAGGAGAAGCGCGTGGACTTCGAACTTACCGCCGAGCAGATTCTGCTGAAGGACAGCGTGCGGCGATACATGACCAAGCGGGTCGCGCCGATCATCTCGGACTACGAGAAGCGAGAAGAGTTTGCGTGGGAGCTGATCCCCGAGCTGAAGCAGTTCGGCTATTTGGGCGGCATGCTACCCGAAGAAGACGGTGGCATGGGGGTTGGTCATCTTGATTATGCCATGTTGATGGAAGAGGCCGGTTATCAGTGGATGGCCCTGCGCGCCACTTTGAACACCATGAACATGGTGGCCATGCTTCTCCATACGTCCGGAACCGATGAGCAGAAGCAACGCTTCCTGCAGCCCCTTCTTGCAGGCGAGCGCAAGATTTGGCTCGGTGTGACGGAACCAAATCATGGATCGAACGTGGCCGGCGTCGAGACCAAAGCGGTCGCTCGTGACGACCACTATCTGGTGAATGGCAGCAAGCTCTGGATCACCAACGGCATCTGGGGTGACTTCGGCATCCTGGTCGCGAAGACCTACAGCTCCACATGCGATGGCCAGATCAGTCTTTTTCTCGTCGATAGAGAAGAGACGACCTATGACGCGCAGCGCGTGTCGACGATGATTGCGAGAAGCACAGGAACATCGGCGCTGTCTTTCTCCGATGCCATCGTTCCAAAGGCAAACCTTCTCGGTCGGGAAGGCGAAGGGCTCAAAATGATCCTGACGGGATTGAGCTACGGACGCCTGAGCGTTGCCATGGGCGCAGTTGGCGCGGGCCAAGCCGCGCTCGACCTTTCCACGCAATTCGCCAAGGACCGGAAGCAGTTTGGCCGCGCAATCGGTAGCTTCCAACTCATTCAGAAGCATATCGTCGACATGACCATGCGCGTCGAAGCGGCCAGGCTGCTCGGATACAAGGCAGCTATGACGATGGATCAGGGAAAGCCGTCCCGGCTTGAGTGCTCGATCGCGAAACTGTTCGCCAGCGAGGCCGCCCACGAGGTTGCCAGCATGGCAATGCAGATACATGGCGGCATCGGGTATAGCCTGGACTATCCGATCGAACGGATATTCCGGGATACCAGGGGAGCCATGATTCCGGAAGGAACGTCCGAAATTCAGACTTTGGTCATTGGACGCGAAATACTTGGGCTATCGGCATTTAGCTGATTGGTAGCTCACGCCTTGTCATTTTAAACGGCATGGCGGCAATTTTAGACTTGGACCCGACTTCTCGGTGCATCCTCCGGGAGCCCGAATGAGGCGTTTCAAGATTGGAGATAAGCAGAATGGAACTTGGCGTTTCCGGAAAAGTTGCGATCATCACGGGCGCCGCTCGAGGCATTGGCGCTGGGATGGCTCGAGCCTTCGCTGCCGAAGGGACCAAGGTCCTGATCGCGGACATCAGTGAGACGGTCGAGGAGACCGCTCGAGCGATCGCGGTGGGTGGACATAGTGTCACCGGAGTGGTTGCCGACGTCACCAACCCCGACGACGTCAATCGGCTTATCGAAGCGGCCGTCGGCGAATACGGCCGGCTTGACATACTGGTCAATAACGCCGGGTTTCCCAGGGATGGCTATATTTCAAACCTCACGGTGACGGATTGGGATAGCGTCATGGACGTGTGCCTGAAGGGGGCGTTTCTGTGCACGCGGGCCAGCATCAAGCACATGTCGCAAAATTCCTATGGTCGTATCATCAATATTTCTTCGCGCGCGCATCTCGGCAATCCGGGCCAATCCAACTATTCAGCTGCGAAAGCCGGATTGCTCGGCTTTACCCGTGCTATCGCGCTGGAGTCTGGAAAATTCGGCATTACCTCCAACGCAATTGCGCCAGGTTACATCCGAACCGAATTGATCGCCGCTCTTCCAAACTCCGCAGCCATCACGGAGCGGGCCCTTGCGCTGACGCCGATCAAGCGGCCAGGTGAGATCGATGATATCGCGAGTGCAGCGCTTTTCCTCGCATCCGAGCGAGCTGGATACATAACCGGCGAAGTTTTGCATGTGACTGGCGGACGATACGGCTGAGGGAAGCGGCGGCGGGACAGCAATCATCTCGATTGAGAGCCAATGGAAGGACAGATGGCAACACAGGCAAAACAAAATGGCGGGATATACTTCGACGATCTGAGGGTCGGCGATCAATATCACACCCCTGGACGTACTGTGACGGAAACCGATGTGGTCAACTTTGCAGGCCTGTCGGCTGACTACAATAGTCTCCACGTCGACGCTGAATTCGCAAAGGGCCTCGATTTTGGCCAGCGTGTCGCCCACGGATTGCTGATCCTGTCGATGGTATCGGGATTGACTAGTCGCTTGCCGTTCATCGTTCAGATGGGACCGGCAATTCAGGGCCTGCTCGATCTAAATTGCCAGTGGCCGAAACCCACATTCCTCGGGGATACGATCCATGTCGTGGTGTCTATCACCGACAAGAAGGTGACCTCAAAGGGAACCAGCGGGATCGTGACGATGAGCCGTGACGCGGTCAATCAGAGAGGAGAAACCGTGATGAAGAGTGTCGGCAAATTTCTCATCAAACGCGATCTATAAGAGGCAGCGATGTCTGACCCATCATCCTTGGTCGAATGGACCGAGAAGCTTCCTTCCGAATTGAAAGACGCCAGGATATGGCGAAGAGGCAGGGGTTTCGAGCACGTCAAGGAGGGCGAGCGCTTTGATCACCATTGGGGCCGCACCTTTACCGAGAGCGACGTTGTTCTTTTCTCAGCAGCGAGCCTCCACTACAATCCGATCTACTTCAACAGCATGTTGGCCAAGCAGGCCGGCCACGAGCGCAAACCCGTCAATCCGTTCCTGGTGTTCCTCACTACCTTTGGCTTGAGTGTCGAAGACCTGAGCGAGATTGGCGGGTATTTTCTCGGCGTGGACGACCTTACTTACCATGAGGCGGTCCATGTGGGTGATACGGTCACTGCCCACAGCACCGTGATATCTGCGCGCGCCTCTACCTCCCGTCCGGGCTTCGGCATCGTCACATGGCATACCGAAGGTCGTGACGAGGCCGGACGTCCGGTGGTCAGCTTCCGTCGGACGAATTTGGTCAGGCGCGAGAATGGGTAATGCCGTGACCGAGCTCTACATGACGGAAGAGCGCCGCCTCATCCGTGACATGGCGCGTGAATTTACGTTGCGGGAGGTTCTGCCCGTAGCTAACGAGCTGGATCCCAAGCAGGGAGACATGCCGGTTTCGCTGCGGGAGAAGATGGCTGAGGCCGGGTATTTCGGGATTCTCATCCCCGAAGAGTATGGCGGTTCGGGCCTCGGGCAGTTCGAATACTGCATCATTGCCGAAGAACTGGCCCGTGGCTGGATGAGCGTGGCCAGCCTCATCGCTCGCGGCAACAGCATGCCGGGCACCTACAAAATGAGCGAGGAGAAGAAGCGCGAACTATTGCCACGGGTCGCACGTGGGCAGCTTCTCGGGGCGCTTGCAATGTCCGAGCCGGACACCGGCTCCGATGTGGCCGGGATCAAATGCCGCGCTGTGCTCGAGGGTGACGAATGGGTCATTACCGGTCCAAAATACTGGTGCACGTTCGCTGACGGCGCCGACTATCTGCTCGTGATCGCGCGCACGGAGCCGGATCCGGCTCTTCGGCATAAGGGCTTGAGCGCATTTATCGTCGAGAAGCCGCGTGGCGAACTGCCAAACGGCGTAAACGGCAGTCCGATCCCGAAGATCGGCTATTTCGGCTGGAAGACGTGGGAGCTCTATTTCGACGCGTGCCGCGTGCCGCAGAGCGCCTTGGTCGGCGAGCGCGGAGAGGGCTTCTATGTGGTCAGCAAGTGGCTGGAGTCGGCCCGCGCCCATACGGCGGCGCGCTCGATTGGCTTGGCGGGCGCCGCTCTTGACGAGGCCATTGCCTATTCCAAGCAGCGCGTACAGTTCGGAAGACCAATTTCCGAATTCCAGGCCATTCGCTTCAAGATTGCGCACATGGCGACGGAAGTGAACGCAGCTCGGCATCTGTTGCAAGATCTGTGCGTGAATCTCGATAAAGGACTGCGCTGCGATGTTGAGGCGGCGATGTCGAAATACTTTTCCTCCGAGATGTCGGAACGCGTGACCAGTGAAGCGATGCAGATCTTGGGCGGCGCCGGGTACACCAATCTTTTCCCGGTTGAGCGGTATTGGCGCGACGCACGGTTGACGAAAATATTCGAAGGAACTTCGGAAATCCAGATGCGGATTATTTCCGATCAGATTTTGGGAAAGGGTAAGTTCCAGTGACGCCACAGGTATTGGATCAGCATCGCTTGACGAGCCAGGACAACTACTTTGAGGATTTCTTTGTTGGTGACCTGTTCCGTCACGCACGGGGAAAGACCATCGGTGAGTTCGACAACACGATTCTGACAAATCTGGTGATGAACACGGCAGACAACCATTTCAATGACCACCGCATGTCGAGCGAAGCCGAGGGACGCCGGATTGTGTTCGGTGGCGCGACCATCGCCCTCGTGCTCGGACTCGCCATGCAAGACACGGGCGAGCATGCCCTGGTCGAGGTCGGCATGAACGCGCTGCGCCTGTCGGGCGCGGTCTTGGAAGGCGATACGCTCTACGCTTTCACCAAAGTACTCGAGAAATGGGATGACAATATCGAGAGCGGCATGGTTGCGTTCAGGCATTGGGGCGTGAACCAGCGCTCGGAAATCGTGTTCACGGGTGATCGGAAGGTTCGTCTCTCCAAGCGCCCAAGGTCTGCTCCATGACGGGCCCCCTCAACGGTCTGCGCGTGCTGGACCTGACGCAGATGCTCGCGGGGCCCTATTGCACCATGATGTTGGCCGATCAGGGCGCTGAGGTCATCAAGATCGAACCTCCGGAGGGAGACCCGGCGCGCAGTTTCGCTCCATCCCTTCCCGGCATGACCGACTTTGGCGGCTATTTTCAAAGCATCAACCGCAACAAGCTGAGCGTCGTGCTCGATCTCAAATCCAGTGAAGGCGTCCAGGCGTTCATGGAATTGGTGCGCACCGCCGACGTCGTGGTGGAAAATTTCCGCGCCGGAGTCATGGAGCGTCTTGGGCTCGGCTACGAGACGTTGGCGCTCGCAAATCCCTTACTGGTCTATTGTGCGATACGCGGTTTCGGCGATCCGCGGACCGGACGCAGCCCTTACGCGAATTGGCCCGCCTACGACGTTGTCGCGCAGAGCATGGGTGGTCTGATCAGCGTCACAGGCACCGCCGAGGGCGAAGTCTTTAAGGTTGGTCCCGGTATCGGCGACATCGTCCCGGCGATGTTCGCGGCGTTCGGAATATTGGCGGCCGTACACGAAGCGCGCACTGCGGGCCGGGGCCAGTTCGTCGATGTTGCGATGATGGACGCCGTTTTGGCGATCACCGAGCGTATCGTGCATCAGCATTCTTACCTCGGAGCGGTGCCGAAGCCCGAAGGGAACCGGCATCCCATCTTCGCGCCGTTTGGGATATTCAGGGCCAGGGATGGGCACGTTGCCATCGCCTGTCCGACGGATCATTTCTGGCGTGACCTTGTGCGTGTGATCGGGCGTCCGGAGCTTGCCGACGATCCGAGATGTGCGACCAACCCGGCGCGCTCGGCGAATTCCGATTTCGTCTGCGAGCTGATCGAGACTTGGACCGCGCGACGTACAAAATCCGAGCTTGCAGACCTCCTAGGGGGGATCATTCCGTTTGGACCGGTGAATGATGCCGCAGACATCGCGATCGACCCGCATGTCGCAGCCCGCGGCATGTTGGTCTCATGTGAACAGCCCGGTCTCGATCGGGCAGTCGAGATCGTAGGAACGCCTGTCAAGATGACACGTTCGGTTCCGTCCAAAATGGTGCGCGCTCCGAAACTCGGGGAGCATTCCGAGAAAATTCTGAAGGACTCGAACTGGACAGCGCGTGCCCAGAACGATGCTTCGTAAGCGAAGGAAGAAGAACATGGGCAGACGATCAAACAGACTAAGGCGGTGCCAACTCTCGGTGCCGGGCAGCAGCGAGCACATGATGCAGAAGGCGGCCGCGATGGCGGTGGATCATGTCTTTCTGGATCTCGAGGACGCGGTTGCGCCGCGCGAGAAGGAGGCTGCGCGCGCCAAGGTCATCACCGCCATCAACACGCTCGACTGGGGTCGGAAGACCCGATGTGTGCGCGTAAACGATGTCACGTCACCGTGGGCGCTGGATGACATGGTTGCGGTCGTAACGGGTTGCGGTGACAAACTCGACACCATCATGCTGCCCAAAATCAGGTCGGCCGCCGATATGGCTTTCTTCGATCTCCTGCTCGGGCAATTGGAGCAGAAAATCTCTCGCTCCTCGCCCATCGGCCTCGAAATCCTGATCGAGGAGGTGGAGGGAATGTTCAACCTGGATGATATCGTCCGCTCCACCGATAGGCTGGAGGCCATCGTTTTCGGGATAGGCGATTACTCAGCTTCCCAGTGTGTTGATCCGCTGAGCATTGTCGGCAAGTCCGACTATCCTGGAGACATATGGCACTACGCGAGAAATCGGATCGTGATCTCTGCGCGCGCCAATGGGATCGACGTTGTCGATGGGCCATTTGCCAACCTGGCCGACCACGCGCGTTATGAAGCTGAATGTCGTCGCGCGTTGGCGCTCGGCTGCGTCGGAAAGTGGGCTCTCCATCCAGGCCAGGCGATGATCGCAATGCGGTGCTTTTCGCCCGTGAGGGAGGAGGTCGAGCGGGCGCAACGTATGGAAGTCGCTTATCGTGCGGCGGTCGCAGCCGGTGACGGCGCCATTCAGTTCGAGGGTGAAATGGTCGACGCCGCGTCGGTCAGGATCGCACGGAGAGCCATTGAATTTGAAGAGCGCATTAAGGCCGCCACGGCGGAGCAGTAGATGCGTCGAACTCCGTCGACCTCGTCGGTCTACTGACAGTCCATCGCCGACAAGTCTCCAGCATTGGCTGGCCAGTGGTCGAATCTATCGCAGGAAGATAAGGAGCGTGAAAATGCCTAAGGGACCGCTTGAAGGTGTCAAAATTGTCGAATTCGCCGGTGTCGGACCGGGACCTATGGGAGCAATGCTGCTCGCCGATCTCGGAGCGACGGTGCTGCGGCTCGAGCGCCACGACTATGTGCAGCTCGGCACCGACAAGCCAGCGCGCTTCAATCTCCTGACGAGGAACCGGCAGACATTAAAGCTCAATCTGAAGGAGCCGGAAGGTATCGAGACGGCGCTTCGGATAGTCGATCAGTCTGATGCGCTGATCGAGGGATTTCGTCCCGGAGTCATGGAAAGGCTGGGCTTGTCGCCTGAGAAATGCTTGGCCCGCAATTCCAAGCTCGTCTATGCGCGGGTCACCGGCTGGGGACAGGATGGACCTCTGGCGAAGGCGGCGGGGCACGACCTCAACTATGTCGCCTTGTCAGGCGCGTTACATGCGATCGGCCGTGAGAACGCTCCCCCTACCCCGCCCCTGGCGCTGTTAGGTGACTTCGGCGGAGGCGGTCTGTACCTGGCTCTCGGCGTCGCCTGCGGTTTGATAGAAGCGCGCGCCTCCGGCAAAGGGCAGGTGGTCGACGTAGCCATGGTTGACGGCGCGCTGTCGATGATGACCGCCTTCTATGCCTTACATGCCGCCGGTATGTGGTCGCTTGAGCGCGGCACCAATCTGGTGGACTCAGGCACCTCGTACTACGACGTTTATGCGTGCAAGGACGGCGAATATATATCAATCGCCCCACTTGAAGATCGATTCCGTGCCGACCTGTACGAAAGACTGGGCATGGACCCTTCGTTGGTCACCCGCGACGGTCCGGAGCACCGAAACGAGATGAAGGCGCTGTTTGCCGCCGCATTTGCAGAGAAGACCCGGGCGGAATGGTGCACGATTCTCGAGGGAACGGACGCTTGTTTCGCCCCAGTTCTCTCGATGGCTGAAGCGCCGGACCATCCGCATCTTCAGGCAAGAGGCTCCTTGGTGGAGGTGGACGGAATTGTGCAACCGGCGCCGGCCCCGCGATTTTCGCGAACACCGGCCGAAAAGCCGTCTCCTCCGAACGCCGCGGCGCAATCCGCCCATGAAGTCTTGCCCTCGTGGGGCTTTAGCCCTGCAGAGATCAAAGCGCTGCGAACTTCGGAAACAGTTTCGTAGGCGTGACTCCGGTCAACTCCGCTACCGAGGAGCCGCACCGTCATATGGAACACGATAACTGTGTTTGCATAATTATCTGTAGAATCTAATCGTGACCGAGCGTGGTCTGGACGGGGAATTTATGTCGACGAAAGTGAGTGAGGTCTCGGGGTGTCGGAATTGCTCCAGTTCTCTCGATGGCTGAAGCTTCGAACCATCCGCATCTTCAGGCTAGGGGCTCCGTGGTAGAGGTGGACGGAATCGTCCAAGATGCTACGGGCGAATAACTGAGTGTAAAATTATCCTCTCGCGTCCGCAAACTATGCCACGCTTGGGGCTGACCGATAAGATTCTGGAGGGTGGTGCGACCGTGATGAAAGCTCGTAGAAAATCGGCGAAAAAACTTCCGGCCACGCCAGCACGCAGGTCCAGACGCGATGCGATTCTCAACGAGGCTTCGCACGAGCTTAATCGCCGTGGTGTCTCGCAAGAAACCCTGAGGCGCATCGCCCAGAAGCTCGGGATTACTCGAGAAGCTCTTTACTACTACTTCAAGGACCGGAATGATCTGGTATCTCATTGCTACCTTGAAACCGCGCAAACCCTGAACCTCCACCTTGATGGAGTCTTAGCAACGTCCTCAACAGAGACGGAAAGAATCCATAGATTTATCGACGAGGTGCTCGCAGACGATGCGCTGGAGCTCTGCGGGCCGATTAATCTCGGTATGATGGACGAAGTGCGACGTCGGATGGTCGTCCAGGCAATTGACCAGTTGTTTGAGAAGCTTGCCGGACTTTTGAAGCGCGGGATTGACTTGGGAGAATTCCGGGCCTGCAAAACCGGCGTCGCCGCTCCCGCAATCGTCAGCCTTATTCTTTGGCAGCCATTCGCAAATCTGGTCCCCACCGGAGGGCGAAAGGCTCCGCGGCAAGTCTATCGGGAGTTCATTAAGTCGCTCATCCTGAAGGGAACGGCCGCCGATCGTAGCGCGATGCCTCCCTATGAAGAAATCGAATTCAAGACGCCGGGAGGGTCCGCTGCGCAGGCCTTCGATCGCATTTGGATCACCGACGTAAAGCGGGCAGCGATTCTTTCGACAGCCTCCCGACTGTTCAACGAAAAGGGTGTGGACACTACGACGCTCGATGAGATTGCGAGTCAAATTGGCGCAACGACAGGAGCCCTTTATCATTACATTGGTGGCAAGGAGACACTCGTCACCCAGTGTTACTTGCGAGCGACCCAATTGTCGCTCTTCATAATCGACCGCGCGCTCGAGCAACCCGGCTCGCGACTCGGAGCCGTCGCTGCATACGAACAGGCCTGGACGCAAGCCCAAATGCGCAAGGATGTGGCGCCCATAACGCAGCTCGCTAGCTTCGACGCGCTCTCGGCAAGCTCAAAGGGGCAGATTCAGAATATGTCCCAACAATTTGGGGAACGCTGGCGTAAGTTGACAGGAGACGCCTTGGCTGCGGGCGAATTTCGCAAGATCGATCTAGATATCCTGCAGCGTACCTTGCCAGGTCTTTCGAATTGGCTGGTGCGAATCGAAACCGGGGATTTGGAAAACCAGCGCAGCATTGGCCGGGAGCTGGGCGTTTTCCTAACGTTGGGTATTGGGGCACTGCCCGGCGCGGCCGCGGACCTGCGGCCGCCGACATCGCTATCGGCGCGGCCGGGCGATTGATCAACCGCGAATAAGCGTACGCATCCAATAGCTACACATCCAATTGATACAGGGTCCGGATATCAGCTAGCATGTCCAAGGTCAACAGGCGGTCATAAAGGCGGTGGCGGAAGCGTTCGTCGGTCGCGGGCGAAACGCCACGCGCCCGACCGAGACACTGTTGAAACTTTTTCTGCAGACCGGCGGCGCTGATCGGGTTCATGGCGTGGCCGCGCGGAAAACGGATTTCTCCAGAGTCACAGGCGCCACCGCCCGTCCGTTGGATGACCACCCGATCGGTAAGGGCGAACGCCCGATCCAAGGGACACACCGTATCGACGACCCTGATCCGCACCTTTGGGAACAAGGCTTGGACGTCATCGCGCGCGACAAATGAGTCCTCCAGCTGATCTAAACCCACAGCGCGTGAGACGATTGACGCCGCCACCGCGAACTCAAGGCTGAATTTGGCCTCCAACCCGGTGACGGGCGCGTGATTTCTCAGCATTGCCGCCTGCGGCAAGCCGATCGCGACGTCTACCTGTTCAATATCGTCGCCACGGAGGTCCAGGTCAGAGACGATGTCCAAGACCGCATCGACAACGCGGTGCGAGGAATAGCAGATCGGATATTGTTTGATCGACAGTCCTGTTCTGAGAATCGCCGGGTCGGCTGGGGCAATTTCGACCGGGCTGTCCACGTCCACACGACCTGCCGGCGAAAACGCCTTCAGAAAGCCAGCCGGGTGCTCAAATACATCGGGACTGGCCGTAAACCCAAGCATCGCCAGATGAACCGCCTCAATCCCGCAGGATGCGGCCCGGCCAGCGTGCATCGCCTTGGCCATACTTCCGAAGTTGGCGACCAATCCGCTGGACATGCTCGCGGCCAAGCCGAGGGCGTGAGATCCGACGCTGGACGGCAGCCCATTCAGATACGCAACGACCGCGGCGGCCGCGACCGCGCCAAATACCCCGGTCGGGTGCCAGCCTTTCACGTGAAGAGGATCGCTATCGCGGGCGGCCAGTTGCGCCCACACTTCGTAGCCGACGACATAGGCCCGCAACACATCTTCCCCGGACGAGGACAACCCATGGCCCTCAGCGAGAATCGCCGGCATGAGGACGGTGCTCGGATGCGCCGACAGGGCGACGTCGTCATAGTCGAGAACGTGGGCGGCGACGCCATTGACCATCGCCGCGTGTTGGCTGGAAAGGCCGATCCCGGCAAATGGCACCGGGGCTGTGTTGTTGGAGCGCTCCCTGGCGCCAAGATGTTCGAGCATGATCGCAACCGCTGGCTGGTCGGCGCCAGCGAACATGGTAGCGACGCTGTCCGTAAGCCCCAGCTTCGCGATTTCAAGCGCGCGTTCGGGGAACGATGAAGCGCGCGCGTCAGCGACGTAGGTCGCCAATTGCGAAGTCAGGTTGCTCATGGCCCTCCGCTCCTAAAGCGATCTGCGCATCGCCCCATAGATGCTGGGCTTAGGCATTGCGGAGGTGGGCGCTCGCCGCCTCGTCGACACGCCACAGGATTTCCATGGCCATGGGATTCTCGGATTCTTCGAGAAGGTGCCCGACTAACCCGATGGCGCGAGCCATCACACCGAGCCCACGCACAATCTTCCACGGAAAGCCCAGTTCGCAGCAGATCGCGCCAACCGCGCCGGTGGCGTTGAGGGTTAAGCTCTTACCCGACACCCGCTCCGCTTCGGTGGCGATCAGTTGCATGAGTTTGCAATAGTCGTTGGCCATGCCGTTGTCGGCCGCGATCTCGAACAGTCGCGGCGTGCGCGGGTCGATAGGGCGATGCACCGGATGGCCGAGGCCTGGGACAACGGCGCCTTCGCGATGATATTTCGCCACCGTGGCGACGGCTATCGATTGCAGATCCGCGTCCCCGCGATCCTCCAGCGCTTCGTAGAGCATCTTCGTCGCGCCTTCCGTACTGCCGACAAAGACGGTGCCAAGGCCGCATAGTCCCGCCGCGACGGCGGCCTGCAGGGACTCGGGCGCGCCGGCGTAGGTCATCCTGGCTACGATGGCGCTGGGCGTGATGCCATGTTCGACAAGCGTGATCACGATAGCGTTGAAGACGTTGGATTCTTCAGGGGTCGCCGTGCGGCCGGTGATCTGCAGGAACGCCAGATCGCCAAGATTCATGTGCCCCAGGATTTCGCCAGGCAAGTCTTTGCCGCGCACGACGATGCGGTCGCTTGTGCTCCAGGCGATGTCAGACCGAATTGGTTTTTGCGCGCGCATTTTCACTTCCCTTCAAGTCTGGACGGGACATCAGTCTGACATGCGCGGTCGGCGGCCTTCGATGCGACAGCGAACGGCGGTGGCGAGGGTTACCACGGGCTCGGCGGCATGTGGTCGGGGTGGCACTTCAACTCAATCAGCAGCGGCCGCGTGCGGTTGCGGATCGCGGCCTCGGCGTTCGGCAGGTCCGCAGCGTTGCGTACGGTCACGCCGTCGCCGCCCAGCGCGCGCGCCACGTCGGCGAACTCGGGCCAAGCGAACAGGGCGAGCGACGGGTCCATGTTCTTGTTGCGGAACTGAATATGCTCGGCGCCGTAGGCGGAGTCGTTGCAGACGATGACGATCATGTCCAAGCCGTGGCGCACGGCGGTATTGAACTCCACGAGACCGCCCAGCATGAAGCCGCCATCCCCGCACACCACCAGGGCGGGCCGCCCCCGGGCCGCGATGGCCGCGCCGATGCCGTAAGCGACGCCGAGGCCGACCGAGCCGAAAGCTATCGTGTGCACGTAGGCCCGCGGCTCCGGCACATCGAGGAACTCCCAGGCCGAGCCCAAGAACCGGCCGCCATCGACGATGAGGGTGCGGTCCGCCGGGACGGCCTTGCCCAGCCGGTGGATCGCCAGACGTGCGTCCACCGTGGTGGCGGTCCCCATGTCGGTGAGGTCGGCCACGGCAGAGTGGGCCGCCAGCGCCGCCTCAAGGGTATCGGTGCGGAAGCCCGATGCGGAGATCTCGGCTTCATCCAGAGCCCGGACGATGGCGTCGGCGACCGCGGGCGGATCGCCGGCGAGAGCCGCATGCACGGGATAAACCTGGGCGATGTCTGCCAGATCCGTGTTGCACTGGACCACCCGCTTGCGCTTCAGGAATCCGCCCCGCGCGGCGGTGAAGACATTCAAGGAGGCGCCGAAGGCGATCACGCAGTCGGCGTTCTGGATGGCCTCGGCCGCCGGCGGTGTGGAGAGGGTGCCGAAGATCCCCAGGTCGAAGGCCTCACCCCGGAAGAGGCTCTGAGCCTTCAGCGTCGTCGCCAGGGGCGCGCCGATCCGCTCCGCCAGCCGGACGAGGGCGGCCTTCGCCTCAGGGCTCGAGGCGCCGCGGCCGGCCAGTACGATGGGCGCCCGCGCCGCCGCGATGATGCCCACGGCGTTGTCGAAGGCCTCGCCGGCGGGCACGCGGCCCTGCGCCTCGGGCGGCGGCCGCACCACCTTGTGGTAGGCCACCTTCTCCCACTGGAAATTGATCGGTACGTTCAGCGCGATGGGCCGCCGCTCCAGCACCGCACGGCGCAGAGCGCGGGCGAGGTCCTGGCTGAGCGTGGCCGGCGAGCGCAGCTGCTCGAACCCGGCGCCCGTGGCGACGATCAGCTCCCGCTGGGCGCAGTCCTGCGGATGGCCGAGCACCTCGACGCTGGTGTCGCCGCACAGGAGCAGAATGGGCAGCTGCGCTTTCACGCCCTCGATGAGACTGGTCAGGGTGTTGGTCACGGCAGGACCGTGCGTGACGGTGGCGACGCCGGGCTTGCCGGTCACGCTGGCGTACCCGAGGGCCATGAGGACGACGCTGGCCTCGGTGGCGGCCGCAACGTACTCGCCGTGGTGCTCGCGGATGAAATCGTCGACCATGTAGAGGTTGGCGTCGCCGATCACTCCGAATATCGCCTTGACGCCGTTGTCGCTCAGCGCCCTGGCCAACGCCGAATGGAAATAGACCGGCTTTTCGACCGCTTCGCTTACTTCGCTCATTCCGTTACCCTCGCTCCGAAGCGCGCCCTTCGCTCCGCACAAACCCAACGCGCTTATGCCAGCTCTTCATTTAGCTACTGCACGGTTATCGAAAGGGCAGGCAGCGGACCGACCTGGACAGACACTGTGTCACCCGGGACCAGGAACCGCTGCCTGGGAAAGCCAACCCCTGCGGGCGTGCCCGTGGAGATCACGTCGCCTGGGTGCAACTCCACCGAAGCGGAGATCTCCGCGACGCAGCGAAGGATAGAGAAGATCATGTCCGCAGCCGTGGCCGACTGGCGCAGTTCGCCGTTGACCCAAGTCTGCAGTCTGAGGTCCGGACTTCGCAGTTCGGCGGAACTTAGAACGATCAGCCCGGGTCCCAGGGGCTTGAAGGCGGGATACATCTTGGATCCGACGACACCGGGGTCATGCGGTCCGCCCTTTTGTGCCGCCGCCCTCAGGACATCGCGGGCAGAAAGATCGATGCAGGCCGTGATCCCGGCGACCACGGCTGCGGCCTCCGACTCGGAGACCTTGCTCGCGCGGCGGCCGATAACCACCGCGATCTCACCCTCATAGTCCACCTGCCCAGGCGCTTCCTGAGGCAGCGGAACGCGGGCCCCGGAACCCACTACGACCCCCGGACGCGGCTCGCTGACGCGGAACACCAAGTCGCTAGGGATGGCGACGCCGACTTCGGTGGCGTGGGACTCATAGTTGAAGCCAACGAGGATCAATCGGTTCGGCGCCAGCGGAGGCAGAAAGATCTGGTCGACGGGATCGACTGGTCGGCCCGGGCGGGCGCACAGTTCGCCCACGCCATTGGCCTGAATCGCGGCGTCCAGCGTGAGATCGCCCTCGATCAACGACCATCCGTCGGGACCGGCGCGGACAACGCCCGCAGGGGTTTGAAAAAGCTGGGGGACGCTCATGGCGGCTGAAGTCCCAGACGCTTGTGGGACCGGAGTTCCAGCCACACCACCCGGCTTCTCATGGAGCTATGGTCTTGAATGATGGCCTCCCTATTGATAGCGCTTTACTTATGTATCATTAGATTAACATCATATATCGTAAATTTCTCGGTGTCAACGCAGTCCGAGTCACCGCATCGGTAACATGTGATGTGTCCGGTCTAAGTAGCAAGCGATCTGTCCGGCTTTAGAAGCTCTCCAGAA